>WBZT01000004.1_pt1 | contig 336011 bp, 317 predicted proteins | sample 5204241 | NCBI WGS metagenome assembly WBZT01 (sample SAMN12344358, study PRJNA552823) | activated sludge metagenome | biome: Activated sludge suspended growth; feature: Nitrification reactor; material: Wastewater; isolation source: activated sludge from nitrification reactor of wastewater...
TGAGTCTTGCTTAAACCATACAACAAAACATTCTTAACCTTTTACAAGGCCAAGCATTCGTTGCGTCTAAGCAAGTGTCTTAACTACAAACACCCACACTTATCAGTCGTTCAGTTTGTTAAAGAGCGTATTCTTAAAAAGAATAAATTCCAAAATGTTAATTTTCGAATTTATTCGCTCCAGAATCTTGGTTGCGGGAACAGGATTTGAACCTGTGACCTTCGGGTTATGAGCCCGACGAGCTGCCAGACTGCTCCATCCCGCGTCCGATTCGACGTACATGCCGCCGAGAGATGAAACTATAGCAAACTATAGTCATTTATGTCAAACAGTATTCAGAAATTTTTATTAGGAATCACTAATAAAAAAATAAGCCCATAAACTTATGGGCCTAGAACCTAGCTTACCTACCAGCAATTCCTGAATTATTTGCCTATCGCGCCAAACACCTTTTTGATCAAGCTGCTGGCCTGACCAACCGGGTCTTTACGAATCGCGGCCTCTTCTTTGGCAATCATCAGATACACGCCATCCAGAGCCTTATTCGTCACGTACTGCTCGATTTTAGCGTCTTCTTTTTTCACTACGCCAAATTTACTGCCCATTTCTGCATACTTGTTATAACTCTCAGCCAACTGAACATTTTCAGTCGCCTTTTTCACAATGGGCAAAAATTTCTCGGCCATTTGCGCAGAGGTGGTCCTTTTAAAGTATTGCGTAGCGGCATCATCGGGGCCAGTAAGTATTGCTTTAGCATCTGCCAGCGTCATTTTCTTCACCGAATCCACCAGCAAAGCCTTGGCTTCTGGCACTGCCGCTTCAGCCGCGCGGTTCATTTTTAAGACCAGCTCGTCCGATTGCTTGCCCATGCCCATCAGCCTCATGCCTTTTTCAATCTTTTTCAGAGATTTCGGCAAAGGAATCTTGACTTCTTTGTTGCCCAAAAAACCATCGGGCGCGCCCAAGCTGGAAATGGCTTTGCCGATGCCTTGCGTCAGCGCCTCTTTTAAGCCGCCACTGGCTTCGGCATTGCTTAAATCGCTTACGCTGAGCGCGTTGGCATGCGTGACAAATAGGGCGAGCAACGCCATTGATAAGAAACGTTTCATATTGAGATGTCCTTTAAGTTGTATAGTGAGCATGCGATTAGTACAACGAGTTACACCTCAATAAGTTTACGTTATTTTTTAGCTTTTAGGGACTCTACCTGCCAGATGTTTTTGGCATATTCACCTATCGTTCTATCGCTTGAGAATTTAGCCATGCGCGCCACGTTCAATATGGCCCTTCTCGACCATTCCTCTTGGTCCTGATACACGCGGCCAACTTCATCTTGCATGGCGATATAACTCTCATAATCGGCCAACAGCAGATAATTGTCACCATTATTAAGCAAATTGTCGACAATCGCCTGGTAACGGTTAGGCTCTTCAACAGAGAAGAACCCGGTTGCAATCATATCCAGCACTTCTTTCAGCTCTGAGTTTTGATTGTAATGATGACGCGGATTGTATGCGCTAGCCTTAACATCAGCTACCTGTTGCGTAGTCAAGCCGAATATAAAGATATTAGCATCACCCACTTCCTCCTTAATCTCCACGTTGGCGCCATCCAGCGTGCCAATGGTTAAAGCGCCGTTTAGCGCCATCTTCATATTACCAGTACCGCTGGCTTCTGTGCCTGCAGTCGAAATCTGCTCGGACAGGTCGCTTCCGGGGAATAAAATCTCAGCGGCCGAAACCTCGTAATTCGGATAAAACACCACTTTGAGCTTGTCGCCGATGGCAGGATCCTCGTTCACAATCAACGCCACATCGTTAATTAAGCGAATGATGAGTTTGGCCATCCAGTAACCAGGCGCCGCCTTACCGCCAAATATCACCGTACGTGGCGTAATGCCTGTCTCGCCTCTGCGAATACGGTTGTACAGCGTAATCACGTGCAGCACGTTCAACAGTTGGCGCTTATATTCATGAATACGTTTAATCTGCACATCAAACAAACTATTTGGGTTCACGGTAATATTAGTGCGTGATTTGATTTTTTCAGCCAGTCGTTGTTTGTTAGCAAACTTCACTGCGCGAAACGCTTTTCTGAAATCCCTATCGTCCGCTAAAGGCGTCAATTTCACCAGCTGGGTTAAATCTTTTTGGAAGCCGTCGCCAATCGCCTTGCGGATCAAACCCGTCAAGCCAGGATTGGCTTGGTTTAACCAGCGCCGCGGCGTAATGCCGTTGGTCACGTTGGTGAATTTACCCGGGTAGATTTTATGGAAATCCGCAAACAAGGTCGTTTTCAGCAAATCACTATGCAATGCTGCCACGCCGTTAACAGTGTGACTGCCCACTACCGCCAGATGCGCCATACGAATGCGACGGCCGTGCGATTCATCAACAATTGACACGCGATTAATTAAATCAATATCACCAGGGAAATGATGATTGACCATGGTTAAAAATCGATGATTAATTTCGTAGATGATTTCCAAATGTCGCGGCAACAAAGTGCCAAAAAGCCCTACAGACCAAGTCTCTAAAGCTTCTGGCATTAATGTATGGTTTGTGTAAGCAAAAATCTTGTTTACCAGGCCCCAGGCAAAATCCCAGTTCAAATGGTGTACATCCACCAATTGATGCATCATCTCGGCCACGCCAATTGCAGGGTGCGTATCGTTAAGTTGAATCGCGATCTTCTCCGGCAACAGTTGCCAATCTGAAGGTTTTTTCATTTCGTGCGCGCTTAAAAAGCGGCGCAGAATATCCTGGATTGAAGCTGACACAAAGAAATATTGCTGTTTCAAACGCAACTCTTTACCTAATTCACAAACATCATTTGGATACAGAACTTTTGAAATATTCTCTGTGCTATTACGCTCTTCCACCGCACGTTCATAATTACCGTCGTTAAAATGGCGCAAATCGAACTCGCGTGACGCCTTGGCTGACCACAACCGCAAACTGTTCACGGTTTCCGTGCCATAACCCGGCACCGGCATATCGTAAGCCATGGCTACTACGTGCTCGGCATCCACCCAGTGATGTGTGATGCCGTGATTGTTTTCTGGCACTTGAATGACGCGCCCATAAAATTTGATTACGTAGGTCGATTCAGGTCGTTGAAATTCCCAAATATTGCCATAACGCAGCCAATTATCAGGATTTTCCACTTGCTGACCATGCTCTATTGCCTGTTTAAACATGCCGTATTCATATCGGATACCGTAGCCGGTTGCAGGAATATCCATCGTCGCCATCGAATCTAAAAAGCAGGCCGCCAATCGTCCCAAGCCGCCATTCCCCAGCGCTGCATCATGCTCTATTTCCGCAGTGCTTTCTAAATCACGCCCTAATGCACTCAATCCGTCGCTTAACTCTTCTTTCATGCCCAAATTCAGTGCAGCATTGGTGAGCATGCGTCCAATTAAAAACTCTAGAGATAAATAATATACACGCTTCGGGTCATGTTCATAATACGAATCAGCTGTTTTTACCCAGCGCTCAACCACATGGTCGCGCACCGTGTACGCAGCCGCATCATACCAATCGCGCGGCGTCGCAGCCTCACTGGTCTTGAAAGTAGAAAAAATAAGATGGTTTTGTAATGCCTGTTTAACGGGAGTAAGCTTAGGTAGCGCTTGCGTTTTAGAAGACGTTGAAGAGGGTTTGCTATCGGATTTCATCATAACCTTTTTAAATTATACCTAGTCGTTATTTTAGCAAATACCGCGCCAAGTATAAATTAAAATTTAAAACCCGCTAATTTAGCGGGTTTTAAGCACATCATTAATCAAACTAGCAAACTATTCATGCGGCGCACAAAGCTAGCAGGATCCTCGAGTTGACCGCCTTCCGCCAGTAGCGCTTGATCAAATACAAGATGCGCCAAATCCTTAAACTTTGCTTCTTCAGTCTCGGCTTCCATGCGTTTTATCAGCTTATGCTCCGGGTTCAACTCTAAAATCGGCTTGCTTTCTGGCGCTTTTTGCCCGGCAGCCTTCAAGATGCGTGCCAGATTGCCTGACAAATCATGTTCGCCCGCCACCAGACAAGCCGGTGAGTCTGTTAGGCGGTGCGTCACACGCACCTCTTTTACCGTATCACCAAGCGAGGTTTTAACTCTTTCAATCAGCGACTTAGCCTCTTCCTCAATTTTCTTCTGTGCTTCTTTTTCGGTATCGCTCTCCAGTTTGCCTAAATCCAGATCGCCTTTGGCAATGGATTGCAGCTTCCTACCTTCAAATTCAGTCAGACTACCCAATAACCATTCATCCACTTTGTCGCTCATCAGCAATACTTCGATGCCTTTTTTACGGAAAATTTCCAGATGTGGTGAATGCTGCGCTGCTGCAAACGTGTCGGCAGTAATGTAATAAATGGCTTCCTGTTCAGGCTGCATGCGGCTGACATAATTAGCCAGTGAAACCGTTTGCACATCGGTATCGGCGTGCGTAGAAGCAAAGCGTAATAAGCCAGCGATTTTTTCTTTGTTGGCAAAATCCTCGCCCGGTCCTTCTTTGAGTACGCGGCCAAACTCTGCCCAGAATTTGGCATAGTCGTCCAGCTTGTCTTTAGCCAGATCTTCCAGCAAACCTAGCACTTTTTTCACCGAACCACTTTTAATCGCGTCCACGTCACGACTATCTTGTAGAATCTCGCGCGAAACATTCAGCGGCAAATCAGCTGAATCAATCACACCGCGCACAAAACGAAGGTATTGCGGCATGAGCTTTTCTGCGTCTTCCATAATAAACACGCGCTTCACATACAGCTTGATGCCGTGACGACGTTCACGGTCATACAAGTCAAACGGAGCTTTACTTGGAATATACAGCAGCGAAATATATTCCTGTTTGCCCTCCACACGGCTGTGGGTGTAGGCCAGCGGATTTTCAAAATCGTGCGAAACGTGTTTATAAAACTCTTGGTATTCTTCTTCTGTGATATCACTCTTAGCGCGCGCCCATAAGGCTGAGGCTCTGTTCACGGTCTCGTCTTCATCCGTTGGCACCTGCTCGCCATCTTTCCATTCCGATTTCTTCATCACAATGGGCAACGTGATGTGGTCGGAATACTTGCGGATAATGGTTTTGAGTTTCCAGTCGTTCAAGAACTCATCTTCGCCTTCGCGCAAATGCAGAACAATATCTGTACCTCTTGAAGCCTTGTCAACGCTTTCCAGCGTGTAGTCGCCTTCACCGCTTGACTCCCACTTCACAGCTTCTTTTTCACCTGCCCGGCGCGTTATCAGCGCGACTTTATCGGCAATGATAAAGGAAGAGTAAAAGCCGACCCCGAACTGGCCAATCAGGTTGGCATCCTTGGCCTGATCGCCCGTCAAACTTTGAAAAAACTCTTTGGTGCCAGATTTGGCAATGGTGCCGATGTTATGTATCACCTCATCGCGATTCATGCCAATGCCGTTATCTGAAATGGTGACGGTTCGCGCCGCTTTGTCGAAGCTGATACGGATTTTCAGGTCACTATCATTTTCATACAGCGCACCATTGGATAAACCTTCAAAACGCAGCTTATCCGCTGCATCGGATGCGTTTGAAATCAATTCACGCAATACGATTTCTTTGTTGGAATACAGCGAATGAATCATCAACTGCAATAATTGTTTGACTTCGGCCTGAAAGGCTAAATGTTCTGCTGCCATATAAACTCCTTTTTCTTAAACGCTTATAGCTAACTTTTTATCGCCAACGATTTACTGTAAATTGGGACATGTCATGTAATTTCAAGATGAATGGAGAAAAAAATTGGTCGAAATAAAAGTAACACCAAGGGATGATGTAACTTTTCAAGTCACCGTTACCGACAAATCCACCACCATGCACGAAGTGAAAGTGCAAGCTGCCTACGCGCAAAAACTCACAGGCGGCAAAATCACTACTTCTCAACTTGTGAAAAAATCTTTTGAGTTTCTGCTGGAACGTGAACCCAACACCAGCATTTTGCGCAGCTTCGATTTAAGTGTAATTACGCGATATTTTCCGGAATACGAGCGCATCATAGGCAAGTAATTTAACTGTTTGTCATCAGGCAGGCAGGGAAATATGCTATAAATCCATTATGCAAAATTACGATACTATCTCGCCAGAAACCCTGCTTGCAGCGGTAGATTTAGGCTCTAACAGCTTCAGGCTGGAAATCGGCCGTTATGAAAACGGCCAGATCCAGCGTGTAGATTATCTAAAAGAAGCCGTGCGGCAAGGCGGGGATTTAGACGAAGAACGCAACTTAAGACCAGAGGCCATAGAGCGCGGCTTAAAGTGTCTGGCAAGATTCGGCGAAACGCTGAAAGGTTTTCCCAAGCACCATGTGCGAGCAGTGGCCACACAAACGCTGCGCGAAGCCAGAAACCGTGATGTATTTCTAAAGTTAGCGCAAAAAGCCTTAGGTTACGAGGTGGAAGTCATCTCCGGCGTTGAAGAGGCGCGGCTGATCTATCAAGGCGTCAGCCGGTTATTGCCGCAATCTGAAGAAAAACGCCTAGTCATTGATATTGGCGGGCGTTCAACCGAGTTTATATTAGGCCAGCATTTAAATGCCGAAACTACGGATTCACTGCGTGTAGGCTCCGTGACCTGGTCGCTAAAGTATTTTGCTGATGGGATATTAACTGAGAAAAACTTTCAGCGTGCCGAAATTGCAGCAGAGTCATTTTTGGACGCCGTTGCTGACATTTACCAGCATCAATACTGGGACGTCGCATACGGCGCGTCTGGCACGGTGGGCGCGATTGCGGACATTTTGACAGGCGCCGGATTTGAGGAAAACAAAATCACGCGTAAAGGCTTAGTCTGGCTGCGGGCGCAGCTCATCAAGGCTAAAACCGCCGACAAACTGGACTTAATCGGTTTAAAAGAAGACCGCAAACCCGTAATAGCAGGTGGCCTGAGTGTGTTAACCGGCATATTCGACCTGCTTAAGCTCGACACGCTAATAGTGGCCAAAGGCGCACTGCGTCACGGCCTGCTTTATGACATGATGTCGCAGGACGAGGCCACCTCTGAAGATTTGCGCGAGGCTTCTATCAATCACCTCACCACACGTTTTGGCGTAAATAAAACCCATGCAAAAAATGTAAGCAAAGTCGCACTGGGCTTCTTTGATGCGTTATTAACGACACTGGAAGTTCATCATGACAATCCGCACGAATTAAGCAAACTCAGACAAGTATTGGCCTGGGCAGCTGCCAGCCATGAAATCGGCACTGCAATTTCCCACAGCGAATCGCAAAAGCATGGCGCATATATTTTAGACAATACTGAACTGATGGGCTTCGCGCAAAGCGAGCTGCACCGATTAAGCCTATTGGTGCTGGGGCATTGCGGAAAACTGAGAAAACTGGATGCGGATTTCAATGATGAGGGCTTTATTTTTCAGCTAATCTCTTTAAGATTGGCAGTCATTTTCTGCCACTCACGCAATACACCGGTATTAAAAAACATTCACTTTGAGCGCGCTGACAATACTTTCCTGCTCAGCCTGCCTAGCGCCTGGCAACAGGCTTTCCCGCAAACGTCTTACCTGCTGGAAGAAGAAGTGCTCGCATGGCAAAAGACCAACTGGAGCCTGGTTGTTTCCACGCATAATTAGCATAATTTACTGATTTAGCTACATTTATTACGGAAATATGACAGTTGACATGCCAATTAAACGATATAAACTGTTTATACCGTTTACTTGGAGAACATCATGTCAAAAATTTCAGCAATGCAGGCAGAGGCATTGGGCCTTAAAGCCACTACATCGAAAAAGCCTGCTGAAAACAAACCAGCTGCAATAAAGCCGGCAGCAGCCAAGCCTATAGCCAGGCCAGCCACTACGGCTCCGACCAAGCCGGTTCAATCAAAAACTCCGGCCAAGAAAGCCGCAAGCCCTGCAAAACCAAAAGCCGTTGTGCCTAAAAAGACCGCAAAAAAAATCACCAAAAAAGATAAACCTGAAAAAATCAAGATGGAACGTGACAGCTTTACCATGCCTAAAGATGAATACGCACAAATTACCTTATTGAAAGCGCGTCTCACCTCCTTGGGGCAACCGGCAAAAAAGAGCGAACTCCTGCGTGCAGGCATTAAATTATTGGCGGCGATGAGCGACAACACGCTTAAAACCACGCTAGCCAAGATACCGGTCATTAAAACAGGACGCCCTAACAAAAAAGGCTAGGCTAAGTGCACAAGACTCAGCGTGGTAAATGACTAGGCGCCTGCACAGAAATAACTTTGTATATGGATGGCTGAGTTGAAGATTGGCGCAACCACCAGGTTGCGCCTTTTTCTATGCTGATTTCGGCACTATCAAAACCAAGCAGATGCGCCACCAGTTGTCCCAGCCAGGGCTGATGGCCGACTAACAGCAGATTCTGCTGCGACCCTAGTTCGGACAGACTATCCAAAATCTCAGGCAAGGTTGCATTCGGATGCAACGCCGTATGAATATTTATTTTGAATTCCAATGCCTCTGCCGTTTGGAAGGCGCGCAAGGCAGGGCTGGACAGCAATAGCAAATCATCGGGCAAATGCTGGTTTAACCAGCGTGCCATCCGCTTGGCCTGGCGCTGCCCTTTGGCGCTAAGCGGGCGCGCAAAGTCGTCACCCACCGCATCAAGAGAAAGGGCTTCGGCATGCCTCCAGATAATAATATTCTTAAAAGTTATTGGCATTTCATTCGGTCGCGTATTGTTTAATCAGCATTTTTTGCGCACTCTTAGTATTGCCTGCGCCCTGGTTTAACTGCTGGTATTGGCCATTCTGTTCAAACAACCAAGCATCCTCTGTATCGCTCAGATACGGCTCAATACATTCTTGCATAATCCGTGCCTGCATTTGCGCATCTGTGATGGGCCAGGCAATTTCGATACGCCGCAGCATGTTGCGGCTCATCCAATCGGCACTGGAAAGCCATATCCGCCGCGATGCATTGATCTCAAAACAGAACACACGAGAATGCTCCAAAAACCGACCTACGATCGATCGCACACGAATCCGTCCGTCTATGCCAGTAGCATCCAGTGGCAAGATACAGGCGCCTCGCACAATCAAATCAACTTTCACACCTTTCTGTGCCGCACCGATTAAGGCTTTCACCAGCACATCATCGGTGAGAGAGTTCATTTTAGCGATGATTCTAGCCTTGCCTCCCAGCATGCATGCACGCCCTGCCGCATTGATTTGGCGCAGCATCGCTCGCTGCAAATTAAAAGGTGCTACCAGCAGTTTCCGCATGGATGGCAATGTGACCTGGCTGGTCAGATGCCTGAATACATATTCCACCTCGCGGGTAATGGTAATATCACTCGTGAGCATACAGATATCAGTATACAGTTTGGCCGTATTCGCGTTGTAATTTCCAGTCGACAAGTGCGCATAACGCTTAATGCGTCGGCCTTCCTGCCGCATCACCAACAGCATTTTTGCGTGCGTTTTAAGCCCCAGCATGCCGTATACCACCTGCGCCCCGGTGGCCTCCAGTGATTCTGCCCAATTGATATTAGCCTCTTCATCAAACCTTGCTTTAATCTCCACCACGACCAGCACTTCTTTGCCACGCTTCACCGCCTCCTGCAGCAGGTTAAACATACGCATATCGCTGCCGGTGCGATAAATGGTTTGATGAATGGCCAGCACATGCGGGTCATGCACCGCCTCTTGCAAAAACTGAATCACTGCGTCAAAACTCTCATATGGCCGATGAATCAGCACATCGCCCTGCCGCAGCTGCTGAAAAAACGAAACACCTTGAATGAGCTGCTTTGGCCAGCTTGACTTAAATATGGGGAACGTGAAAGTTCCACCCTTGACCAGATTCATCAGCTGTATCAAGCGCCCCAGATTGACAGGACCAGGCACGCGATAAAGCGAATCTTGCGGTAGATGGAATTCATTCAGTAAAAACTGTGATAACCTTTCGGAACACGATTGCGAAACTTCCAGACGCACGGCCTCGCCATAGGGCCTTTGCGCCAACTCCTGGCGCAAAGCCGTTGGCAGATCGCTCATATCATCTTCATCCAAAGCCAGATCCGAGTGGCGGGTAACCCTGAACTGTGAAAAACTCAGTATTTTCCGGTCGGCAAAAAAATCCGCCAGATGCGCACCGATGATGCTGGTAAGCGTTACAAAATTCTGCGCAGAACCGTTGGGAAGCGCAATGACGCGTGGCAGTGCGCGAGGCACCCGAATAATGCTGACAGTAGGCTGGCGATCACCTTCAACCGGAGCCAGTTCAACGATGAAATGCAACGCCTTGCTGGCCACTAGTGGAAATGGATGCGCATGATCCAGTGCAATGGGCAATAACAATGGTTTTACATTGGCCTGAAAATAATTGGCTACCCATTTTTTCTGTGCAGTGGTGCGATCGCTGCTCGCAACAATATCAACACCAGCATCTTTTAGTGCAGGCATGATCTCATCGTTGAATATGGCGCATTGGAGGCTGACCAATGCATGCACCTGCCTGGAAACCTCATGATAGGTTTTTTCTGTAACTGCCCCTTTTGTTATGCCACTGCGCATCGCTTCCAATTGGGCTTCCATGCGCACCTCAAAAAACTCATCCAGATTTGAAGCGACGATACATACGTATTTCAAACGCTCCAGTAACGGGTAATCTTGTCTTTGGGCTAACTTCAGAACACGTGCATTGAAACTGAGAATGCTTAAATCACGATCTAGGAATTTCAATCTGGGTATTGTCATAGATGAATATCTTATGACACTTTATGCGCTGAATTATGACAGTTTAATGAAATTTAACTTTCAATCGTTTTTTTCACTGAGCAATTGCCGCAAGACCAGACCCGCTGCCATAAAGCCAAATGGCGCGGTCACGCATACACTGGAACCATACCCTGCGCAATTCAAGCCTGTAAAAGCAGCATCGCCAGAACCCGCATCACAGCTTGCCTCTGGCTTGATGACCTGCTCATCGGAATAGACAGCCTGGATGCCGAATCTAGTGGACTTTTTGCTGCTTGTCGCTTTGGGAAAATGAAAATCACGGCGCAGCTGGCTGCGCACTTTGGCAAGCAGTTTATCGCCATGCACCTCTGCCAAATCGGCAGTTTTTATTTTCGCAGCATCCAGCCGCCCGCCCGCACCGCCCGTAGTAATAAGCGGCAATTTGTTGGTACGGCAATAGGCTGCAACTGCAATCTTGGCCTTAACATCATCCATCGCATCCAGCACGATGTCAAAACTGCGATTGAGCATGTGTGCTGTATTTTCTGGCGTTACAAAATCTTCAACCTCATGCACCTTGCAGTATGGGTTAATCGCCAGGATGCGTTCGCGCATGGCGGTGACTTTGGCTTTTCCAAACTCGCCTTCCAGCGCATGAATCTGGCGATTGACGTTGCTTTCGGCGATATTGTCCAGATCTATCAGAGTGATCGTGCCGACCGCATTGCGTGCCAATGCCTCAGCCGCCCAGCTGCCCACGCCGCCTATGCCGATCACGCAGACATGCGCAGCTTGTAGCTTATGCAATCCAGCCTCACCATACAGCCGCCTAAGCCCACCGAACCTGCGATTCAAATCCGGTTGCTCAAAATTCATTATTTCCATTAACTTTCAAGCACCGCTTTAAGTTTCCAAAACCACGAACGCAGCCGCCAGATTCTTCTCATCACTAATGCTGATATGGGTTTTGTTGATATTTTTGGCCTGCAAAAAAACCTGCAATTCTGCAGCCAACATCAGCAATGGCTTACCTAATTCGTCATGTGATATCGCGATATTCTGGAAAGTGGCAGGTGCGCGCAATCCGGTGCCTAAGGCTTTTGAAAACGCCTCTTTTGCTGCAAACCGTTTAGCCAGAAAACGTGGTTTGATGTGTGACTCCAAGTAACTTGAAAATTCGCTATCCGCCAGAATGCGCTTGACGAAATCATCGCCAAACTGTTGAATTGAAGCCTCAATGCGGGCGACTTCCACAATATCTGTGCCGATGCCAAAAATCATGCTAGGTAGCGAATTCCTTGATGAGGGACTTCATTTCGATGACCGCATTGTCCCAACCAACGAATAAGGCATGTGCCACAATGGCGTGGCCGATATTCAGCTCTTCCAAGCCAGGAATCGCCGCGACTTCATGCACATTGTGGTAATGCAAGCCGTGTCCTGCATTGACAATCAGATTGAGGCTCTTGGCGTGCGCGACCGCCTGTTTAACGCGCGCCAGCTCCATCAGCTTTTCAGCCTCATTGCCTGCGTCTGCATAGGCGCCGGTATGGATTTCAACTACTGGCACACCGATTCTTTTAGCTGCTTCGACCTGCTGAATATCCGGTCCGATAAAAAGCGAGACACGGATGCCCTGCGCGGCCAGTTTTTTGCATGCCGCCTGTACCTTATCAAAATGCGTGATCACATCCAGCCCACCTTCTGTCGTGCGCTCCTCGCGCCGTTCTGGCACCAGACACACGTCCTGCGGCTTGACCTGGCAAGCGATGCCGATCATCTCGTCCGTCACCGCGCATTCCAGATTCATCTTGGTCTGCAGCAACGGGCGCAGCGCAAAAATATCCGCATCCTGCATATGGCGTCGATCTTCGCGCAAATGCAGCGTAATGCTGTCGGCGCCCGCCTGCTCCGCGCGCAACGCAGCCTGCACCACGCTGGGATATTTGGTGCCACGCGCCTGACGGATGGTAGCGACGTGGTCAATATTCACACCTAGTTTAATCATCTTGGTTTTCTATATTGTTTGTAAATCGATCAATAATTGTCTTGTATGCAATGGCTTATCTCCCAGATAATGTGCTAGCAGGTAACGCATCAACTGTTTGCTTTGGGCTTGTGTGGCACTGTCTGCATAATCGTCACGCGCCATATCCTGCAACGTCTTACCGCTTAATTGTACGCCATTTTTGGTTACACTTGGCTCGCAGGCGCCATATTCAGCTTCGTAGCGATAAGTCTTGTCCGGCATAATCTCCAGGCCATTTTCGCCTTGCAGCAAAGGCACCGCGTAGCCCATTTCTTGCAGCAGTTTCAGTTCAAACCGGCGCAGCGTAGTCGCCAAATCCTTGCCTAATGCCAAGGTCTGCATCGTATTGGCATAATATTCAAACAAGGCTTCATGTGCATCTTCGCGGGGCAATAAGCGCAGCAATAGCTCGTTCATGTAGAAGCCACACATCAGCGCCTCGCCACGAATCAAAGTCAACCCTGAGCTCCAATCCAGGCCGTGCAAGGTTTTAAGTTCGTTCTTGCCCGACCAAGCTCCACTTAATAACTGGAACGATTGCAGCATGCCACGCATGGCGGAACGCGGCCGGCGCGCACCTTTTGCAATGGCGGCGATGCGCCCGAACTGCTTGCTGAAAAGCTCGACCACCAGGCTGGTTTCCTTGAAAGGATAGGTGTGCAGCACATACACGGCCTGATTATCCTGACGATAGGTTTCCGATCTGATCGCCATCGTCAATCCTGGCCGGCTAAACTCTGTAAAACCTCATCCTCGGCTTTTTGAATCAATAACGGGACTAGCATTTCTGGCATTCCTGGCATCTCTGTAGCAGAAAACAAAATCATCGCGTATCTAATGTCGTCCTCTGCATGCAGTGGCGTGAACTTGCCAAAACCGTAGCGTGAGTTACGCATCAGCTGCCAGGCACCTTTGGGTTCGGCATATTCCGGCTTGTCAAAATGGTGCCGAATCTCTTCTGTCGCCACACTTTTCAGCGGATAATCACCGTAATCCGCCAAAATCACCCAACCCATTTCGCCATCCTTGCTGGTGTTTTTCAGCTGGTACAAATACCACTCGCCTTCTTGATAAACCAGGTGGAACAGATTGTTAATCGCACCTGTTTTTTTGTTTTTGGCAAAATAAACGCCCTGGTCTTCCAACTCGACAGGTCTACCATAAACTGGTAGATTGAAAACATTACTATCAGACATTGCTAATATCCTTGGCCAATATCCCTGGTTAGTATCCCAGACTTTTTAACGCCCTTTCGTCATCTGCCCAGCCGCCCTTCACTTTCACCCAGGTTTCCAAATACACTTTGCTGCCAAATAGCTTTTCCATGTCCTGACGCGCTTCGGTGGAAATCTGCTTCAGTTTATCACCACCCTTGCCAATAATCATGGGCTTTTGACTCTCTTTATCGACAATAATTGCGGCAAAAATTCGACGCAGATTGTTCACCACTTCAAATTTTTCAATTTCGACCGCAACGGAATATGGTACCTCGTCACCCAGCAGACGAAATATCTTCTCGCGGATGAGTTCGGCGGCCAAAAAGCGCTCATTTTTATCAGTAAGTTCGTCTTCAGCATAAATGGCAGCCTGCTCTGGCAGATATTTGCGTATCGCAGCGAGCAATTCGTCCAGATTCAAGCTTTTTTTCGCGCTGACAGGAATGATTTCTGCAAAATCATGCAGCAAATCAAAATCCTGAATCAGTGGTAACAAGTTACCTTTGTCGCCCATCAGGTCGGATTTATTTACCACCAGCAACACCGGCTTGTCTTTTGGCAGCAAACTCAATACTTTCTTGTCTGCTTCGCCTAATTTCATTGGTTCAATCACAAACAGCACGACATCCACTTCCGTCAGTACCTGCGTGACGGTTTTATTCAATGTTTTATTGAGTGCATTAATATGCTTTTGCTGAAACCCCGGCGTATCCACAAACAAAAACTGTGTGTCTTCCGTGGTGTGAATGCCGAGCAAGCGATGACGCGTGGTCTGGGCTTTGCGCGAAGTAATCGCTAACTTCATGCCCAGAATATGGTTAAGCAATGTAGATTTGCCCACATTCGGGCGACCGACAATGGCTACCGTGCCGCATCTGAAATTCTGTGTCATTGAGTAAGTTTCTTCATTTAATATTTCATTTCTTTATTATTTCTAATGCCGATTGCGCGGCCTGCTGTTCGGCAATGCGTCGGCTCGTACCTTCACCAATCGTCGAAATATTGAGTTTCTTAATCACGCATTCTATTTTAAACGTTTGCGCATGAGCTTCGCCTTCAATTGAGACTACAGCGTAATCCGGCAGATCGATTTTCTTGCCTTGAAGATATTCCTGCAACTGGGATTTTGCGTCTTTATCAATAATTTTAGGGTCAATATTATCCAGTTTGTCCTGATACAACCCCAATACAAACATCTCAGCAGCCTGGAAACCACCATCAATGTAAACCGCGCCGATAATAGCTTCCAGCGCATCCGCTAGAATAGACGGGCGTCGCCAGCCGGCGCTTTTAAGCTCGCCCTCACCCAGTTTAAGTGATTCGCCGAGACTCAAACCAAGCGCAATCTCGGCAAGGCTGGATTCTTTAACTAATTGCGCTCGCAGACGGCTTAAATCCCCCTCTGAAAGCTTGGGAAAACGTTGATAAAGCTGATTGGCGATGATGCAATTAAGCGCGCCATCGCCCAGAAATTCCAGACGCTCGTTATTGCTTCCGCTAAAACTACGATGCGTGAGCGCCTGCGACAATAAGGCTGGCGACTTGAACGGATAGCCAATACGCCTGACAAGGTTATCTTTAGCGAGGCTATCTATGGACATGCTGCCGATTGCTTATTTAGCCGTTGTGGCACTAAAATCCAACAATACACTGGCATTGGCGACGATCGGGATGACAACCTGATACTCTGCTGTCACCACATTGCCAGACTGGCCTTTTTCTATAATCAAATCTTTGCCCTTGATTATAGTAATATAGCTGATGTCAGCGCCATGATTAAACTCTTCGATAATATCTTTTTTACTCATTTCATTAAAATTAGGCTCATTGGCAATTTTATTAATGATTTTTTTTACGCTGAAAAACTCAATATAAGCTGGAGTCATTTTCATTCCCAATACCGCTAGAAAAACAACCGCAGCAATCACCAGCACCAAGCCGATAAACGTCATACCCCGTTGTTTAACATAAATATTTTTTAAACCAAGCTCTTTTTGCATATTGTTACCTCTCATCTTAAGTTTCCTGATTGCTGGTTAGTTTATCGAAGAACCAATTCTGCCAAAATTATCAAAATTAAACCAGATAAAAAATGCCTTGCCCACCAGATTACGCTCAGGCACAAAACCCCACACACGGCTATCTGCGCTGTTGTCACGGTTATCCCCCATGGCAAAATAACTGCCTTCAGGCACAGTAATGGTCTCGCCGTCCAGAAGTTTAGCTCCTGGCGCATCGGGGTTGTATTGATTTGGAATATCGTGAATCAAAATATCGTGTTGTACATCGCCCAGCTGTTCTTTTGAACGTCGCGCACTGATGATGTTTGCACCCTGCATCTCATATTCGTATTTATCCTCAAACTGCACATCCAACGGTTTGCCGTTAATGATCAAATGCTTATCCTGATATTGGATCTTGTCGCCGGGCAAGCCTACCACGCGCTTGATATAATCAATAGTCGGCTCTGGCGGATAGTGAAACACGAATACATCGCCGCGCTTCGGGTGACCTATCTCAAAAAAAGTATTATTCAGGATTGGCACGCGCAAACCATAGGTAAATTTGTTCACCAGAATATAATCGCCCGCCAGCAACGTTGGCATCATCGAGCCTGACGGGATTTTGAACGGCTCCACCAAAAACGAGCGCAGTAAAAACACCAGCAAAATCACGGGGAAGAAGCTTTTGGCGTATTCCACATACCAGGGCTCATCAGCACCCATCTGGCGCTTTTTGCGCAGCACTGCAATATCCAGCAGCCAGATCAGACCGGTTACCGCCAGTATTGCCACCATGAATAACGCGAAATACATTATTTATTTGTCCTCTACTCTTAAAATCGCCAGAAACGCTTCTTGCGGAATCTCCACGTTACCCACTTGCTTCATGCGTTTTTTACCTTCTTTTTGCTTTTCCAGCAATTTACGTTTACGCGTAATGTCGCCGCCATAACATTTTGCAATCACATTCTTGCGCATCGCTTTCACGGTTTCACGCGCAATGATATTCGCGCCAATCGCGGCCTGAATCGCCACATCAAACATCTGGCGCGGAATCAGTTCACGCATCTTGGCGGCTACTTCGCGGCCACGGTACTGGCTGTTACTGCGGTGCACAATCAGACTTAATGCATCCACCCGCTCGCCGTTCACCATAATATCAAGTTTCACCAGATCTGCCGTCCTAAATTCCAAAAACTCGTAATCCATGCTGGCATAACCGCGCGATACAGATTTCAGCTTGTCGAAAAAATCTAGCACCACTTCGTTCAGCGGCATTTCGTAGCTCAGCATCACCTGCCTGCCCATATACTGCATATTTTTCTGAATGCCGCGTTTGTTGTTACATAACGTCATCACCGGGCCCACATAATCCTGCGGCATCAGCAAATGCACGTTAATCACCGGCTCGCGAATCTCCTCGATGCGCGAAGGTTCCGGCAAGCGCGATGGATTTTCGATCTGCACCACGCTGCCGTCTTTCAACAGTAACTCATACACCACCGTTGGCGCGGTGGTAATCAAATCCATGTCGTACTCGCGCTCCAGGCGCTCCTGCACTATTTCCATGTGCAGCAAACCTAAAAAGCCGCATCTGAAACCGAAACCTAGCGCGGTCGAGTTTTCAGGCTCAAACAGCAGGCTGGAATCATTCAGACTCAGCTTTTCCAGCGCGGTTCGCAGCGCCTCAAACTGGTTCGACTCCACCGGATATAGGCCTGCGAACACTTGCGGCTTCACCTCTTTGAATCCTGCCAATGGCTCGCTGGCAGGTTTGTCGGTATGCGTGACGGTGTCACCCACTTTGGCATCCGCCAATGATTTAATGCCTGCAATTACAAAACCTACTTCACCCGCTGAAAGCGCAGTTTTTTGCAATGATTTTGGCGTAAACACACCCACCTGTTCGCACAGATGCTGTGCACCGGACGCCATTAAGCGGATTTTCTCCTTCGGTTTTAGCACGCCATCCACAACGCGCACCAGCATCACCACGCCGACATAATTGTCAAACCAGGCATCGATTACCAATGCCTTGAGAGGCGCATCCACATTGCCTTTTGGTGGTGGCACCTTTGCAACTACTGCCTCAAGCACATCACGCACACCCTCACCCGTTTTAGCGGAACAACGCACCGCGTCAGTCGCATCAATACCAATCACGTCTTCAATTTCTTGCATCACACGGTCTGGGTCTGCCGAGGGCAAATCGATTTTGTTCAGCACTGGCGTCACTTCCACGCCCAGGTCAATCGCAGTATAGCAATTAGCCACACTCTGCGCCTCAACGCCTTGTGAAGCATCTACAACCAGCAGCGCGCCTTCACAAGCGGAAAGCGAGCGCGAAACCTCATAACTGAAGTCTACATGACCGGGTGTATCAATCAGGTTCAAGTTGTAGATTTGGCCGTCATTGGCCTTGTATTGCAGTGCGGCAGTTTGCGCCTTGATGGTAATACCGCGCTCGCGCTCAATATCCATGCTATCCAGCACCTGCGCTTCCATTTCGCGGTCTTCCAGGCCGCCGCATAAATGAATAATGCGGTCAGCCAGTGTCGATTTACCGTGATCAATGTGCGCGATAATGGAGAAATTACGGATGTTTTTCATGTTGTCTTTTTTAGCTTTACAAACAAATAAAGCGCTCAAAGCGCCCTTTTACAATAGGCGTGATTTTACTACAAAGGCTTGATTAGGTTGTAATTAATTGTGCGTCCTGCCAGAAAGGCACTAATCGCACCCTAATTCAAATTTTATTGACTGACACACGATTTTTACTTGAAAAACCGCAAAATATCCCCACAATAACATTGAAAATCAAATTGTTACCTGATGGAGGACAATATGCATATTGTACGTCAACCTGCTGTCGCTGGCGCCTTTTATCCGGGCAACAAGCAAGTGCTGGCCGATGATATTAAAGCGTTTCTGGATGCGGCAGTGCCAGTGGCCGACCAGACTTTACCGAAGGCCATTATCGTCCCGCATGCTGGCTATATATATTCTGGCCAGACGGCAGCAAAAGCCTATGCGCGCCTGGCCACTGGACACAAGACAATCAAGCGTGTGATATTGCTGGGACCGGTGCATCGTGTACCGGTACATGGCTTGGCATTGCCAGATGCAGATGCTTTTGCAACGCCATTGGGCGAAATTGAACTCGACCAGTCAGCCATTGCATCACTTGCCGGTTTAAATCAGGTCGTGGTGAGCCCGGCTGCCCATGCACTGGAACATTCTCTGGAAGTGCAATTGCCATTTCTGCAAACAGTTTTAAATGATTTCAAACTGGTGCCGCTGGCGGTTGGTGACGTCACCCCCTCCGAAGTAGCAGAAGTGCTGGATACCCTGTGGGGCGGATCGGAAACAGTTATTGTGATCAGCTCTGACTTGTCCCATTTTTTACCCTATAGAGTGGCGCAGACCGTCGACCAAGAAACCGTACATAACATCCTGAGCATGAATAGCACACTGACTCATCATCAGGCCTGCGGCGGTACGCCAGTCAATGGCTTGGTTCTGGCAGCCAGACGCCACCATCTTAAACCCAAGCTACTGGACTTGTGCAATTCTGGTGATACCGCAGGGGATAAAGATCGTGTGGTAGGTTACGCTTCATTTGCTTTTGTGAAGGAAACTGGCAATGCGTGAAACGCCTGTTACCGCAACAGATAATCCCGGCAAGATACTGATGCCCATTGCGCGCGCCACCATTTCCAATGCGTTGGGGAAACCTTACAACGCGACCAATGAGGATTTGCCGTGGCTGCATGAAAAAGGCGCAAGCTTTGTCACACTGACTCAAAATGAACAGCTGCGTGGCTGCATAGGCACACTGGAAGCGCATCGCCCATTACTGATCGACGTAAAAGCCAATGCCCATGCTGCTGCATTTCGTGATCCGCGTTTCTCACCTTTAACCGTGCATGAGCTGGACTCGACGGAAATCGAGATTTCCTTGCTATCGGCAATGCAGCCATTGGTGTTTTCAGGCGAGCATGATGCATTGGCGCAGCTGCAGCCGGGCGTTGACGGCGTCGTATTTGAGTTTGGCCATTATCGCAGCACCTTTCTGCCACAGGTATGGGAACAGTTGCCTGAAGCTGATGTATTCATGGCGCACCTCAAACACAAAGCCGGGTTGCAGCCCGGTTTCTGGGATGAGGAAGTCAAGCTCTACCGCTACTCTGTAAGTAAATGGAAAGAAAGGGATATTACGAAAGAAGTGGAAGTCTTAAACAAGAGGGTATGAATATGATCGAAAATTCCGGTTACTTAGGCCGCTACTGGCATATGCTGGACGATGGGCGCATGCAATGCGATCTGTGCCCGCGTGACTGCAAGCTGCATGAAGGGCAGCGCGGCGCCTGCTTTGTGCGCATGCGTCAAAATGACCAGATGATACTCACTACTTACGGGCGCTCATCCGGCTTCTGTATCGACCCTATCGAGAAAAAACCGCTTAACCATTTTTACCCTGGCAGCAGCGTGCTGTCTTTCGGCACAGCCGGCTGTAATCTGGCATGCAAATTCTGCCAGAACTGGGATATCAGCAAATCCAAGGATATGGATCAGCTAATGGATCAAGCTTCACCCGATGCCATTGCTGCCGCGGCGGAAAGATATCAATGTAAAAGCGTGGCATTTACTTATAATGACCCAGTTATTTTTGCAGAGTATGCCATGGACGTGGCCGATGCCTGCCATGCGCGCGGAATCAAAACCGTGGCGGTGACCGCCGGTTATATGCATGACCAGGCCAGACGCGACTTTTACACAAAAATAGACGCCGCGAATGTCGACCTGAAAGCATTTACTGACGAGTTCTACTTCAAACTGACCGGCTCGCATTTGCAGCCTGTACTGGATAGCTTGCGTTACCTGAAACATGAAACGAATGTCTGGTTTGAAATCACAACTTTGCTGATTCCCGGCCAAAATGACTCCAGTGAAGAAATCACCACCATGTGCCGGTGGATTAAAAACAACTTGGGCACCGATGTGCCGCTGCACTTCTCTGCCTTTCACCCGGATTATAAAATGTCGGATATCCCTGCAACACCCGTTGCCACGCTAATACGCGCAAGAGAAATCGCGATGCGTGAAGGCCTGAAGTTTGTGTACACAGGCAATGTACACAATCAGGATGGAGATACGACATTCTGCCCTAACTGCAACACGCCGCTGATTGTGCGCGATTGGTATCAGATCAATCAATATCGCCTGACCAAAGATGGACATTGCCCCGATTGTGCTACCAGCATCGCCGGTAGATTCGCTGAGCAGGCTGGCCATTTTGGCAGAAAACGCATTCCGATTGCGATCAATATGGCACACATTTAAGGAGAGCTATAATGGTGGCCAAAATCGAGAAGCTTGTGCACATTCCAGTAGATCATGTACACATTGAGGGTATGCTCAAGCTGCCCGACAATGCCAAAGGCATTGTCCTGTTTGCCCACGGCAGTGGCAGCAGCCGGCATAGCCCACGCAACAACTATGTGGCCAGTGTGCTGCATGATAGCGGCATCGGCACACTGCTCATGGATTTGCTCACGCCGGAAGAGGATACGGATTACCAGACGCGATTTGATATCCCTTTGCTTACGCAACGTCTGCTGATTGCCACAAGCTGGGTATGGGAAGATGCGCTCACCAAAGACCTGCCGATCGGATATTTTGGAGCCAGCACAGGTGCTGCGGCTGCGTTGCAGGCAGCAGCTGCTAGCGGTAAAGAAATCCATGCGGTGGTTTCTCGTGGCGGCCGCCCTGACCTTGCAGGGCAGAAAAGCCTGAGCCATGTTACTTGCCCAACCCTGTTATTGGTGGGTGGCTGGGATGATGTGGTGATCGAGTTGAACCGCGAGGCTTACGCCTGCATGCACTGCGAAAAAGAACTCTCAATCATTCCAAATGCAACACATCTGTTTGAAGAGCCAGGCACTTTGGAAGAAGTGGCACGCCAAGCCACCGCATGGTTTGTTCAGCATTTGAAACCACTGCAAAAACAGCGTTGATTCACCCCTGTAAGTGCAAGACTGCAATCACTTCATCATCCGCTTGATTAGTTTGTAATTCATTGTATAGTTTGCTTGATAACTGACGATATAATTAACGCATGATGCTCAATCCTAAAAATATCAATTCAACAAAATTTCGCAGCACCTTAAATCGATGCTGACCCCTTTAACCCGTTGAAAGGGAAAAATTGCCAGAAGATAATTCAAAAGAAAAAGACAGAATCGTTAGATTCCGTAAAAGTACTGAATCTGAAGTTGCTTATGCTGCACAAGCCTTTTTTGAATCATTCACTCCACTTTGGTTTAATTGGTTAGGCTGGGTACTAGCCACCGGAGGTTTAACCTACCTATCAGAAATCACCGGCAGCACTACTCTTAAAGTTCTATCAGAAATTTCTTTCTTATTGATTTCATTCTATTTTCTATATTTCTTTGCATCAATTCGAATTGAACCATACGACTCATGGTGGAGAAAACAACCATCCAAATCAAAAAGATTTTTTTGTATGCTACCAGGATTATTTCTATCAATAGCTTTATGGGTAGGAACTAGAATGCTCGTAATTAGTATTATTGAACAAGTTAGATTAACTAAATCGTAACTAACAAAATAGAATTAAAATTTGGTAATTATGAAATAGCAAAGGGAGCACTAAAAACATGATAAAAATAATTGTAATAATCTGCATGGTTTTATATGGCTTCCATTATTTCTCTGAGCAATACAAGCGAGACCAGCTAGCGAGGCAAGAAACTGGTTTTTCAAAGCCTGCGCTGCGAGTGAATGACACGTTATACGACTCGCCTGCACCTACTAGAACAGCGTTACCAGAACCAACTGAAGCGGAGTCAAACCCTACTGAATTCAAATGCGATGGTAGAGTTTATTGTAGTCAAATGGGCTCATGTGAAGAAGCCACCTTTTTCATTAACAACTGCCAAGGCACTAAAATGGATGGTGACCATGATGGCATACCTTGCGAAAGTCAGTATTGTTAAAGATTATTTACAAATTAAAGGAGTTAAAGAGGTCAGTATCGAATTAATTCCTAACAAAAAACCCGCTTTTCAGCGGGTTTTTCAATTGTCAAAGTAACTAAATTTACTTAGCTCGCGTAGTGGAATTAAAGGGCTCAGTGCCGCAATTTTTTTTAATACCAACTGAACCCCCTCATGTCGTAACACGGGACAAGCTCAAGTCGCGCTACACCTGTACGAAGTGACGGGGAAACCCAAGCGCGAGCAACCAAGTTGCCCGCGACTTATTGCTCAGCTAATACAGCTTAACTTAGCTAGCAGACTATTTCTCGCACCTGAGTTTTGCTTTAATGGTATCCCCAGCCTTGTATTCCTGTAATGTTTCCTTTGATGCATTAAATTCATGTACCGTACCATTAGTATCGCGTAGCGTTATTTTTTCCTGATCCATATCCACCTTAACAACTTTTCCTTCCAGCTGTCCCGGTGTACCCTCTTTAGCGCAACTGACAACTGCAGCTTCTGCCATTACGACGCCACTCTGCATAGTCAACCCGACAATCGCTATAGCGGTTAAGCGTTTCAATATATTCATCTTTGTATTCATCTGGGCCTCCCTTATTTTGTGATATCGTAAATAGCACCAGCCGCAGCGCCAACACCAGCACCTATCAAAGCGCCTTTTTTTGCACCATGCCCTGTGCCCGCACCCACCGCAGCGCCCGCGCCCGCGCCTACCGCTGCGCCAGTCACAGTTCCACACGCCGTTGTAACCAGTGTGACAAGCATTAATCCAGAAACTACTTTCGCCCTTGTCTTGTTCATGTTTTGTATCCTTTCATCAAAAAGAAATGCAATTACAGCTGTTTAATAGCGCGCGAAACCCAATTAGGTTGACTAGCGCCTAAGCAGTTTTTTGCATTGCCAAACTAATTATCCAAACAAACATTACTTAATCACCTTGATGGGAACATACAAGGTATTTTCACCACGCTGTACCAGCACCGCTACTGTTTTACCTGCGGCAATAGCATTAATTTGCTTGTTGAACGCTTCTACGCTTTGCGTCTCGGAGTTGTTCAGGCCAAGTATCACATCGCCGCGGCGGATGCCTGCCTGCGCAGCTGCACCAGTGCTTTCGGCCACCAGCAAGCCGTTTTTGCCGTTAAGTTTTTTCTTTTGCTGCGGAGTGAGCTCTTTAAGCGTAAGGCCGATTTTATTTGGCTCTGCCTTAGGTGCGGGCTTGCCTGTAGCTGGCGTGTCACTAGAATCAGAAGGCATTTCGCCTATGCCGATATTCAGGGTTTTTACCGCGCCTTTGCGTAGAATCTCCACGGCCGCAATTTTGCCGGGCTTGGTTGCGCCCACTGCGCGCGGCAAATCGCTTGATGCGATAATCGCTTTGCCATCAAACTTGGTGATCACATCACCGGGTTCCAAACCGCCTTTGTCGGCCGGGCTGTTTTTCTCCACACCGGCAATCAGCGCGCCATTGGTGTTTTTCATGCCAAATGATTCGGCAAGCTCTTTGGTAATTTCCTGAATCGCGATGCCAAGCCAGCCGCGCGTGATTTTGCCACTCACTTTCAGCTGGTTAGAAATATCAATCGCCACATCAATCGGGATGCTGAAAGACAGGCCCATCGAGCCGCCGCTGCGGCTGTAAATTTGCGAGTTAACGCCTACCACCTCGCCACGCAGGTTATAAAGTGGGCCCCCGGAGTTGCCCGGGTTGATGGCAACGTCGGTTTGAATGAACGGCACAAAATTCTCTTGCGGCAAGGCACGGCCTTTGGCACTGACGATACCTGCTGTCATGGTATTTTCCAGGCCGAATGGTGAGCCAATGGCCGCTACCCATTCACCTACTTTTAATGCAGATGGGTCGCCGATGGTGGCTTTAGGCAAGTTAGTGGCTTCGATTTTAATTAAAGCGACATCGGTACGTTTATCTGTACCAATAATCTTAGCTTTGAATTCACGTTTGTCATTTAATTTAACCAGCACTTCATCCGCCTCGTTCACCACATGGGCGTTGGTTAAAATGTAGCCATCCGTGCTGATAATAAAGCCGGAACCCAGCGATTGCGATTTATATTCCTGCCCGCCATCGCCCTGGCCAGGCATGCCGGGAATGCCAAAGCGTTTAAAAAACTCTTGCAGGTCAGGATCATTTGGCATGTTAGGGAAAGGCATCGCATTACCCGCTTGCATGACCTGTGTGACGCTGATATTTACCACCTCTGCGCCGTGCTTTTCCGCCAGCTCGGTAAAATCCGGCAAGTCTTTTGCTGTTGCAGCCTGGCTAAAACTTGCCAATGCGAAAACGAATGCAAATGATGCGGTTGAAATCCAACTTTTTAACATCTAATTATTTTCCTTCAATATGATTTAACAAAAACTTTACTTAACTAAATTCTGCTTAACTGAACTTAACTACTGTTTCCTCAAAAGCCAGCCTTAAAATCACCGGTTGCTGCAATGTAAAATAGCTGCTAGACATGGTATGGCCTTTTACCCACAGCAGGCCTAGCACCAAACCAGTTGCAGCACCGATCATGGCACTGCTGTTTGTATCATAGATTTGTGTCGCTAATATGGCGCCAATCAGCAGGGTTGCAAGGGGTAGCATGTAAAGCAGCAGCGCGCTTCTTAGCAGTGCTTTTTCATCAATGCCTACAATAACGCTGTCACCCACTTTTGCGTTGATACGATTTTGTGCCTTAAATGCAGCAGACCGGTGTGCAAACAATTTGCCCCAAATGGAATTGCCGCAACCACGCGTCTGGCCACACAGGCCACAGGCGGTTTTGCGTTCGATTTCGAGTGTCGCGATGGCATCGCTCGGCAAGGTGCTGTTAATTGCTCTTTCGAGCGAAAGGACAACGGCGCGTTCTTCTATCATACGATTTTATTAGGATTATTTTGATGCGGATTGTTTTTTAAAGCTGACTGCTCGAGCGATTTGCATTACCGTGGCTTCTGGCACCTCGCCTACCACCGTGATCTGATAACCATCAATCACGTTAGCGCAAATATTGGTAGAACCTATCAGCATGTGTCCCATTTTTGGGCGCATGCCTTTCGTTAACGGCTCGATAAACAAAGAGACCGAAGCAATGCCGTCAGAGAATATCATTTGATCTACCGGTGCTGCTTTACCAGGTACCGCCAGCGCGATGTGATCCACTTTGGAATAGCCTGCAGGCAGCTCGGTCACAATCCAGTTACTTTCTACACGGTTGACTGCAGTGGTGTCTTGCATCACGTAGTTTTTGCTTACATCTATTTTGGGCTGAAACCAGTTGGCATCCTGCGAGTAAAGCATGTCAATCCGGCTAAATGCAATCTGTTCCAGTGTCTGTTTCTTATTATCAAGCAAAGCCATCTTCAACAACAGGCCATATTCCGTATCTGCCCAAATCTTATAGCTGTACCGAAAAGCATCGTTAGGGATCAACTCGATAATCTGCGCTTCTCGTCCAGCCACATTTTCCAAAGCGCCAAGACGCGCGTTATAGCTGACTTTAATCGTCTCCAACTCGGTCGGTAGCATGGCCGGGAACAGATTCTGCCCACGCCGCTTTTCAATCACCATTTTTTGATTTTGCGGACGGAATATCACAATATTGCTGCCTTGGCTGTATACTTCACGCGACTGGCCAGTTTGCACGCCGTTATCCAGCACCACGTTACGTGTCATCTCCTGCCCGTCGTTGTTCATGTGCGTGATTTGCACCGAGCTTGTCTGCTTGCCATTCTGATACACAAACACGCCTTGGTAATTCAACTCGCGCGCGGCATAAGCGGTTTTTTGCAACAATAACCAGACGTCGTCCACCGCCAGACTACTGAGACTGAATGCGCTCAGCAATAACGCACACACAACACGCAACATTATTGTTTCGGCTCCGTATAACTGGCGGCTTGAATATAGTAAGCGGCACTGCTAGGAGCTGCAGCCTGATGAGCCTGTAGATATTCCGTTGGTACGCTTTGCGCGATTTCTACCGGCGACAATGCTTCCGACTTGTTCAATTGCTGTTCCAGCACCATCACACCCACAAACATCACAGCTGCGACCGATGCTGCAACCGACCAGAATCGCGCCGGTTTTTTATGGTTATGTTTTTTATCTGGAGATTGTGATGCTGAAGAAGAATTTGGCGCCAATACGGTAGGCTCGGCTTCAAGTGCTGCCATCACGCGACGGCTGAAATCGCTGCGCATATAGACATCGCCGCGCATGGCGTCGCCAATTAAATGGTAATGCGCCCAACAGGCTCTCAGCTCGCCACCCGATTTGGCAGATGCAATCAGATGTTCGGAGTTTTCGATATCAAACTCGCCATCTATCAGTGCAGACAATTGATCTTTCATCATAAACCTCTAAATATAAAACTCAAACTAATGTTATTAACGTATCTTACCAGCGCTTGCCGTCTGGCGTATCCAATAATGGGCGCAACTTCAACGCAATGGTTTCGCGTGCTCTAAATATGCGTGAACGCACGGTGCCAATTGGGCATTGCATCAAAGTTGCGATTTCTTCATAACTCAAACCTTCAATCTCGCGCAGCGTAATCGCTGTGCGTAATTCTTCCGGCAAACTAGCCACCGTGTCATTCACGGTCTGCGCAATCTGCTTGGTCATCATGGCAGTTTCCGGAGTATCCATGGTGCGCATCTCACCACCATCTTCAAAGTTCTCGACGTCTTCAATCTCAACTTCCTGCATCACTTGTGGCCGGCGGCCCATCGAAACCAGGTAGTTTTTCGCCGTGTTGATGCCAATGCGATATAGCCAGGTGTAAAACGCGCTATCGCCTCTAAAATTATGCAAAGCGCGATATGCCTTGATAAATGATTCCTGAACCACGTCCTCAACTTCAGCCTGGTCGCGAATCATGCGGCCAAGCAAACGCCCAAGCTTGCGGTGGTATTTTTCCACCAGCAACCCAAACGCTTTTTTGTCGCCCTGCTGCGCGCGCTCCACCAACACCTGGTCAATTTCACGATTGCCCGCATTAGGATTTTCGTTTGGCTTATCAGCCATTGAGGTATTACTCCCTGTCCCTGTCTTCTTGTAGCCCGTAGTATACGCCTGTAGGGCAGGTTCTACGAAACTTGACCGGGATAATTCCTCAATTTTGCTCGTCTGTAACATTTGCATCCTCCAAACTTGAATCTAGCTGACACCTAAAATTAAACTACTTTTTTTATCTTTGCTAGCTTAAGCATAAAGACACGGATAAACTCTCATTAGTTCATTCACATAACATTTTGCCATGCAACAATTTGATGTACTCATTATCGGCAGCGGCCTCGCAGGGTTGACTATGGCGCTGCAGGTGGCCGACCACAAAAAGGTATGTCTGGTCAGCAAGCGCGAAATGAGCGACAGTGCCAGTAGCTGGGCGCAAGGCGGTATTGCGGCTGTGCTCAATAGCAGTGATTCTATTGAAGAGCATATCCAGGACACCATGATCGCAGGCGCTGGTTTATGCGATGCAGAAGTGACGCGCATGGTAGCGACACAAGGCCGCGAAGCGGTTGAGTGGCTGATTGATCAGGGCGTGGAATTTACGCGTGAAGCCGATAATAGCGGACTACATCTTACGCGTGAAGGCGGCCACAGTCAGCGCCGCATCGTACATGTGGCCGATGCCACCGGGCGTGCCGTGCAAAAAACGTTAACCCAAAAAATACGCGAGCACACCAATATCACTATTCTGGAAAATCACATCGCGGTAGACCTCATTACCAGCAGGAAAGTGAACAAGAATTCGCCTGAAAATAAGTGTCTAGGCGCTTATGTGCTCAATAACAAAACCGGCAAAGTCATTACCATCGCCGCGCAACAAACCGTGCTGGCGACTGGCGGCGCGGGCAAAGTGTATTTGTACACCACCAATCCGGATGTGAGCACCGGCGACGGCATCGCCATGGCCTGGCGCGCAGGCTGCCGCGTGGCGAACATGGAATTCATCCAGTTTCACCCGACCTGTTTATTCCACCCGCATGCCAAATCGTTTTTAATTTCCGAAGCCGTGCGAGGCGAAGGCGGCCTGCTCAAATTGCCCGACGGCACACGCTTTATGCCGGAGCACGATCCGCGCGAAGAGCTGGCCTCGCGCGATGTGGTTGCCCGCGCGATTGACTTCGAGATGAAAAAACGCGGCATCGACTGCGTGTATCTGGACATTACGCACAAGCCGCTCGCCTTCATCCAAGAGCACTTCCCCAACATCTATGCACGCTGCCTCGAACTCGGCATCGATATCAGCAAAAAGTCGATTCCCGTCGTACCCGCAGCACATTACAGTTGCGGCGGCGTGATGGTGGACGCGCAAGGCAGAACCGACATCGCCAATTTATATGCGATTGGCGAAACGGCCTGCACCGGCTTGCATGGCGCGAATCGCCTAGCGAGTAATTCATTGCTGGAATGCTTGGTGTTTGGCCGCGCTGCGGCGGCGGATATTTTAAGCGCGCCCGCGCAGCCCTTTGCTCAACTGCCAAAATGGGATGAAAGCCGCGTGACCGATGCCGATGAAGAGGTGTTGATTACGCACACCTGGGACGAACTGCGCCGCTTTATGTGGAACTACGTCGGCATTGTGCGTACCGATAAACGTCTTAGCCGCGCGCTGCATCGCATCCACATGCTGCGCGATGAAGTGCAGGAGTTTTATCAGCATTTTAAAATTAGCAACGATTTAATCGAGCTGCGCAATTTGCTGCAAGTGGCAGAACTGATTGTGGAAAGCGCTATTTCTCGCAAAGAGAGCCGCGGCCTGCATTACAGCAAAGATCACCCGAATACCGAGCCGGAACCGATACCGACGGTGCTGGAACCTCAACATTACCAAAAGCATTATCAAGAAAATTAGCCATTTGAAACGTTTTTTAACTGCTCTGGGAACCGCATGGATATTGGCTTACAGCCTACCTGTTTTTGCACTAGAAATCACTTATTTTTATGATGGCGATACTGTCAAAATCAAAGACGGCATTAAGGTTTACAAACTACGTATATCCGATATTGATGCACCGGAACGCACCCAAACATACGGCTTAAAATCTCGCCGTGCCTTGATGCAGTTTTGCAAAAATGCCAGCGTTAACATTTACCTTTCTGGCATGGATAAATATCATCGCAACTTAGGTAAATTACATTGCAACAAGCTGGACGCCAGCGTATTTATGCTTAAAAACGGCCATGCGTGGTTTAACCGACGCTTTTCGATGAATTACTCGCTCGACCTTGCCGAGCAGGAAGCACGCAACAACAAACGAGGGCTTTGGAAAAGTGGGTACCCATCTCCGCCTTGGGTTTGGCGAAAAAATCATCCGCATTAATTGTGATAATATTTCGGAACAATGATTGAGCATTTACCCTCGGCAGCTTTAATATATTCACCCCCCCCCTAGCGGATATTTTACGTTAGGTTTCACAGGAGTCTCTCCATGTTTGCAAACGCAATTTCTCCCTGCATCACAACGACCAAGGTTGAAGAAACCCGCGACTTCTACGTGAAGCACTTCGGAGCTAAGGTCACATTCGATTGTGGCTGGTACGTCAACCTCCAGTTCGGAAAGGAGTCATCTAACCTGCAATTTATGGCTCCCCAGCCAGGACAACCTATATGCAACCCCGCAGGGCTGGGATATAACTTCTCTGTCGCCGATGTTGATGCCGAGTACAAGTTGCTAATGTCCGCAGGTCTCCAGCCTGTAATGCCGCTCGAAGACCATCCATGGGGTGATCGAGGCTTCGCAGTTCAAGACCCCAATGGTGTAGCGCTCTACATTTACTCCGAACGTGAACCAAATACTGAATTCAAGCAGTACTATAAAACCTAAGAAAAATACAAAGCTCGCTTTAATTGCAATTCCCCGTATAATGCGACCTCCCTACGCAAACCAATCAGCGTAGCGGTCTTTTTATCATTTGGTCATCTGACCTACTCTTTGCCACCTCGATTGGTGTTGCTTCAAAAGCAATTGGCTGGCTTAAAATTCTAGCTGGAGCATGACATTGTCTATTGAAACAACAAACACACTTAACTTTAATGAGTTAGGTTTATCCGAACCCATTCTGCGTGCCATTAACGACGCGGGTTACACCACACCAACCCCTATTCAGGCCAAAGCCATTCCGCAAGTATTAAGCGGAGGCGATTTGCTGGCAGGGGCACAAACCGGCACCGGCAAAACCGCTGGTTTTACATTGCCAATTTTGCATATTCTTAGCCAAAAAACACGTAAAGATAATCGCCCGCGCTGCCTGATGCTTACGCCAACGCGCGAGCTGGCGGCGCAGATTGAAGAATCTGTTAAAACCTACGGCAAATATCTACCGCTCACCAGCACCGTGATTTTTGGCGGCGTAAACGCCAATCCGCAGATTGCGCGCCTGAAAAAACCGCTGGATATTCTTGTCGCCACGCCCGGCCGATTGCTCGACCATGCCAACCAGAAGAATGTTGACCTAAGCGGTGTTGAGATTTTGGTGCTGGACGAAGCCGACCGCATGCTGGACATGGGTTTTATTCGCGATATTAAAAAAATACTCGCGATGTTGCCGAAGCAGCGCCAAAATCTATTGTTCTCTGCCACCTTTTCTGACGAAATAAAAGCACTCGCCGATGGCCTGTTACATAACCCGGGCTTTGTTGAAGTCGCGCGCCGCAATACGGCATCCGAACTGGTTGAGCAAACAGTGCACATGGTGGCACAAAGCCATAAGCGCGAGCTGATGAGCCACCTGATTAAACACCACGACTGGCAACAAGTGCTGGTATTCACCCGCACCAAACATGGCGCGAACCGGTTGGCTGAAAAGCTAATTAAAGATGACATTCAAGCCGCCGCGATTCATGGCAACAAAAGCCAGGGTGCGCGTACCAAAGCATTGGCACAGTTTAAAGATGGCACCATGCGTGTGCTGGTAGCGACTGACATTGCCGCGCGTGGCCTGGATATTGACCAATTGCCTCAAGTAGTGAATTTTGAATTGCCGAATGTACCTGAAGATTACGTGCACCGCATTGGCCGTACCGGCCGCGCAGGCAGCACTGGTGCAGCGGTATCGTTAGTTGATCGTGAAGAATTGAAGTTTTTGAAAGATATTGAAAAACTGATTAAACGCGAGATACCGAAAGTGCAAGTTGAAGGTTTTACGCCTTCTGATAAACCGGAGCCTGAAGCGCCACGCTCTACGCAGCCGCATGGCAGGCCGCCACGTGGCCATGGTCAAGGCCAGCAACAGCGCAAACCGCAAGGCAACGCGAATAGCCAAAATCTAGGGCGCAATCAAGGCCAAAATAACGCACAAAAACCTGCGCAAAATATCACCAAGCAGCCCATGTCAGAAGCGGCACGCCATCAAGCCATGCCGCAGGGGGCTCTGTTTGCGCCTAAGCCGCCTGCACGCAACCCAAACAACCGCAACCCTAATCAAAACGCTTTTGGCAGAACCAACACAAACCCCAACAGCACACATAGAAGCGGCGGTCGAGGTCGCTAAATAGATGAGGATCTGGGTTGACGCAGACGCCTGCCCCGTCGTCATAAAAGAGATTTTATTTCGTGCGGCGGAGCGTACTAAAATCACGACGACCCTCGTTGCCAACCAGTTTTTGCGCATCCCGTTCTCGCCTTACATCAAGTTTATTGCCGTGCCTGGCGGCTTTGACGTGGCGGACAGCAGAATTGTATTAGAGCTCGAAGCGGGAGATTTGGTGATTACCGCTGATATTCCACTGGCAGCGCTTGTGGTAGACAAAGGCGGGCATGCGCTCAATCCGCGTGGCGAACTTTACACCGTCGCCAATATTAAAGAACGCCTTGCGATGCGCAACTTAATGGATGAGTTGCGTGGCAATGGCGTAGATATTAGCGGCCCTTCCACATTTAACCACAGTGACAGGCAAGCGTTTGCGGCCGCGCTGGATAATTTTATTGCAAAGCGGCTTAAAGCTTAAATAATTTACATGCAGCATTTAGGCAAATCTCAAAAATAGATTAAAATTCTATTCTTAAATTTTATACAGGCCCCTGCTTAGGAACACATCATGCAAATCGCGATGAACACCGTAGTAACAATGACTTACGAACTTAAAAACGCCAATGGCGAAGTGCTGGAGGCAAGCCAGGAGCCTGTCGCTTATCTGCATGGCGGCTACGATAATATCTTCCCCAAAGTGGAAGAAGCGATGCATGGCAAGAACGTCGGCGATACGGTAGAAGTGAGCCTGGAGCCTGCCGATGCTTTTGGCGATTACGATGAAGAGCTGGTGCAAATCGAGCCTGCAAACGCCTTCCCCGCCAAAGAATTAAAGGTCGGCATGCAGTTTGAAGGCGAAGATGAAACCGGCGAAGTGATTTTATACACAGTGACCGAAATTGCCGACGGCAAAGTAGTGGTGGATGGTAATCACCCCTGGGCGGGCGAGCGTCTGCTGTTTAAAGCGACTATCACTGCCGTGCGCCCTGCAAACCAAGAGGAAGTCTCACATCAGCACGTGCATGGCGCGGGCGGGCATCACCACTAAATCTTAGTTTTTAGCGCATACAACAACTCTAACGCCTGCTTAGGCGTTAGATCATCAGGCTGAATCGCCTCAAGCTCAGCAATCACAGGATGCACAGCCGCTGTGGCTGGTTCAACGTTTGCTGCAAACATATCCGGCTGGTTGGTATTTTGCGCTATCTGGTTATTTTCCAGCTGTGTGAGTTTGCGTTTAGCCGCAGCCACCACACTTTTGGGAATACCCGCCAGCTGCGCCACCTGGATGCCGTAGCTCATGTGGGCCGCACCCTCTTCCACCTTATGTAAGAACACGATGCCGTTACCATGTTCCACCGCATCCAGATGCACATTGGCCGCTTGCTTAAAGTCATCCACAATGCGCGTGAGTTCGAAATAATGCGTTGCAAATAAGGTATAGCTTTTATTTTTTTCCAGCAATTGTTTGGCGACTGCCCACGCCAGGCTCAAGCCATCAAACGTACTCGTTCCGCGGCCAATCTCATCCAGCAGCACCAGGCTTTTATCCGTCGCGTTATGCAGAATATTGGCAGTTTCGGTCATCTCAACCATGAAGGTTGATCTGCCACCTGCCAAATCATCCGAAGCGCCGATTCTGGTAGAAATACGATCAATTTCGCCGATTTTAACAGCATTTGCGGGCACAAAGGCACCACAATGTGCCAAAAGTACGATGAGCGCAATTTGCCGCATGTAGGTCGATTTTCCGCCCATATTCGGGCCGGTAATCAGCAGCAACTGACGATAAGGATTTATCTCCAGATCGTTAGCCACAAACGGCTGGGCTGATATTTGGCTTGCGCTTATACTTTCCACCACAGGATGGCGGCCAGCCTCAATGCTGATGCCCTGCTCACTCACAAACTGCGGCTGCACATAATTCAGCGCTTGTGCGCGCTCGGCAAAACAGCATAGAACATCCAGGCTGGCAACCGCGCCGCTATTGGTCTGCAGGGCAGCAATAAATGGTGCTAATTCATTTAAAATTTGCTCATATAACATTTTTTCGCGCGCCAGCGCACGCTCATTGGCGCTCAATACTTTGTCTTCAAACGCCTTCAGTTCCGGCGTTATAAAACGCTCGGCATTTTTTAAGGTTTGGCGGCGGCGATATTCTGCTGGCGCATTCTCTGCCTGCGCACGGCTGATTTCGATGTAAAAGCCATGTACGCTGTTGTACTCCACTTTCAGATTTGCTAAACCGGTGCGAGTTTTTTCAGCCGCCTCAAACTGCAGCAAAAAATCGCCATGATTGGTTTGCAAAGCACGCAACGTGTCCAGCTCGGCATCATATCCATCCGCGATCACCCCGCCCTCACGCAGCACGGATGCGGGTTCCTGCTTGATGGCTTGTGATAATAATTGCAATACTTCGCGCGGCGCCTGTAGATTGGCGCCTAACGTTTCCAGCAATATGGCCTTGCTGTTGACCAGCAGATTTTGCAGCAGCGGCAATTGCAGCAAACTCTCGCGCAAGCCTGACAAATCGCGTGGCCGGGCTGTTTTCAGCGCCACACGTGTGGCGATACGCTCGATATCACCAATAGCTTTTAAGTGCGATTGCAACACTTGATATTTAGATGTACTAATAAGCTCAGCAACTGCTTCATGCCGTTTGGTGACCAGATTTCTATCGCGCAAGGGATGATGCAGCCAATGCCGCAACAGCCGCGCACCCATAGCCGTTTGCGTAGTATTCAGCAGCGAATACAAAGTGGGCGAGGCCTCACCGCGCAAGGTAACATCAATCTCCAGATTGCGGCGTGTGGCCGCATCCAGCTGGATAAACTGGCTGGTTTGCTCGACGCTAAGTGAATTAATATGCGGCAAGGCAGCACGTTGCGTATGTTTCACATAGTCCAGCAACGCACCAGCGGCGCACAAGGCTGCAGTCAAGTTTTGCGCGCCGAATCCAGATAAATCCAGTGTGTTAAATTGCTGCGTCAGCGCTTTGAATGCACTGTCTGCATCGAATTGCCAAGGCGACAAACGCTTCTTGGCACAGTCAAACACTTCGAGCGAGTTGTGCTTAAAATCATCCGCGCAGACAATCTCTGTGGGCGAAATACACTCAAGCTCTTGTGCTAAGAATCCAACCGCAATTTCGCTCAAAATAAACGTGCCGGATGCCAGATTAATACGCGCCAAACCTAGCACGCCATCGACCGCGAATATGCTTAATAATTGGTTATCGCGCGTTTCATCCAGCAGCGCGCTATCTGTCAGCGTGCCCGGCGTGAGGATGCGCGTGACAGCACGCTCGACCGGCCCTTTTGAAGTCGCGGGATCGCCGATTTGCTCACAAATCGCGACCGATTCACCCAGTTTTGCTAGCTTGGCCAGATATTGCTCGGCCGCATGATACGGCACACCTGCCATCTTAATCGGCTCGCCGTTACTGGCGCCGCGCCGCGTGAGCGTAATACCTAACAGTTTCGAGGCTTTTTCTGCATCCTCAAAGAACAGCTCGTAAAAATCGCCCATGCGGTAAAACAGCAGCATATCGGGATGCTGCGCTTTTAGCGCCATATACTGGCGCATCATTGGGGTATGGCCCAATGATGCTGGCGAGTTGGCGGTTATTTCTGGCGGTGAAAGTTTGGTAGACACAAAAATGGTTTAATCTAAGATTTTACTCATTTTATAAACATTTTGAATGGTTTGTTCAATTTCTCAACATTTGATGTGAGATTTTCATCAATTAGTTACGGCAAGAAATCAAAATAATAAACAATGTCAAGTAAAATCAATCAGTTAAAAATATCATGCCTGTCCAAATATTTGGCACAAATAATGCAGACTTCTACTCATTACAAACTAATTGATGAGGACATTTAACATGACCAATGACAGCATTACCATTTATGCACAGTTTTTAGCCCACTGCAAAGAAGTGATGGGCTCGTATGATCTGGAAAGACTTGCTTATGATGAAACTTACAAAAAAGAATTTTTTAACAGCGTAAAATTAAGCGCGGACGACCAGCTGTTTCAAATGGCGGCAGCGGTTGACCGCCAGCTGAGCGATGAAATGCTGCGTGCGCGCTAAATTTCTCTAATAGCCTTACGTAACAGGCGTTTTCAGCTTATCAGTTAAGTGCGGGGCCAACACCTGTAATATTTGCGCAAACACTTTTGGGTTGGCTGCCACGATGTTGCCGGTTTTCAGCCAGCTCTCATTGCCTTCAAAATCAGCCACGATGCCGCCGGCCTCTTGTACCAATAAACCGCCTGCAGCGATATCCCATGCGGATAAATTAATCTCGAAGAAACCGTCTGTAAAACCCGCTGCCACATAAGCCAAATCCAGCGCTGCCGAGCCGGGACGGCGAATGCCCGTGGTTTTTTTAATCATGTCTTTCAACATCGCCATGTAAGTATCCAAGTGCGTAAAATCGCGGAATGGAAAGCCCGTTGCAATGAGCGAATCCTGCAATTTGCTGCGATTGGTCACGCGAATGCGCTTATCGTTTAAAAATGCGCCACGGCCTTTGGTGGCGGTAAACAGATCGTTACGCACCGGGTCGTAAATCACTGCCTGAGTGAGCACGCCTTTCTGCTGCAATGCAATCGAAATGCAGTAAAACGGGTAGTTATGCAGGAAATTGGTCGTGCCATCCAGCGGATCAATAATCCATATATTTTCTGACTCTTGATTGGTGTTGCCGCTTTCTTCGCCCAAAAAACCATGGTCGGGATAAGCCGCCTTCAGCGTATCAATAATCGCCCGTTCTGCGGCATGATCCACTTCACTTACAAAATCGTTAAAGGTTTTGCTGGTGATAGTCAGCGCGTTCACGTCCTGTGATGCTCGGTTAATAATTCTGCCCGCTTCACGCGCGGCTTTTACTGCATTGGATAGCATTGGATGCATAACTAATAATCTTTAAAGAGCTGTTAAAATGCCATTTTAGCATTAATAGGCGCTTCCCTAAATTGTCACAAGCCATTTTTAACAATATACGCATAGTTCTTTGCCAAACCAGCCACCCTGGCAATATCGGTTCGGCCGCACGCGCCATGAAAACCATGGGCTTACAGCATTTATACCTGGTAAAACCTGACAAATTCCCGGATGCGCACGCCACGGCACTTGCCACCGGCGCGGCGGATTTGCTTGAAAGCGCAATTGTCACCGAAACCCTGAGCGAAGCTTTAACTGGCTGCGCATTTGCAGTTGGCTTGAGCGCGCGCAAGCGTTATTTATCGCATGAAACCGTCAATGCGCGAGAGGCCGCCCTGCAGGCCAGTAAAATAGCAGCTTCCCAGCCTGTTGCTTTTGTGTTTGGCACAGAAATGAGCGGTCTCAGCAACGCCGAGCTGGATTGCTGCCAGTTGTTAGCGATGATTCCCGCAAATCCGGAGTATTCCTCACTCAACCTGGCTGCCGCTGTACAAGTAGTCTGCTATGAACTTCGCATGGCAATCCTCGAAGGGAAACTGGATGCACCCGAGAGCCTAGAACTGGCCACCAATGATGAGTTGGAGCGATTTTACGCACATCTAGAGGAAACGCTTATCCATATCGGCTACCTCAATCCAAAAGCGCCTAAAAAACTAAGCGAACGTTTACGCAGAATCTACGCCCGCGCGAGGCTGGAGAAAGAAGAAGTGAATTTGCTAAGAGGTGTACTAACGCTGACGCAAGAACCGCGAAAACACACGAAATATTAAAGCTGGAAATCAGCAATGACTAGAGGGCATGCATGGACATTTTAGGTTCGGTTTCGATATGGGAAATCCTCAAACACGCCAGGTCGTGGCTTGCCAACCTGGACCGTGCTGGCAAAGAAAGAAAACAGCAATCTATTCGAGCGCTGAGAGAAGTGGTTATCGCCTCGCGGGAAACGGCTGTGTATATTCGCCAAATGCAGGATAAGGGTAGTAGAAATCACGAAACCGAAGCACATCTATCCGTGCTGTGGACCGCTTTAGGTTTTGAGTTACAGGACATTGGCATCGACAAGCTGGCAAAACGCTGCCAAATAAAAGGTAAAGCGTGGGCGAACCCAGACCACTATGATGATGACTTTTTGAAAAAAGCCGACGTTAGCCTTGAGCGCATGGAAAAACTGGCAAATGAAATACTATTGCAGATTAATCGTTAGCCGATTCGCTTTGGGTTCTAAAAATAATCCACAGTAAAAAATGTATATATCCAACTGATTTAGTCAACTTTATGGCATAATTTTAACTTTAATTTGCCTAGTAAGCTTATGTTTAATCACATCAAAGAAGACATCTCTATCGTGTTCGAGCGCGACCCGGCGGCGCGTACGCATTTTGAGATTCTCACGACCTATCCTGGGGTGCATGCGCTAATTATGCACCGCTTCAGCCATTGGCTGTGGAAATCCCGTCTTTATTGGCTTGGGCGGTTATTCTCGCATATCGGACGCTTTCTTACCGGCATCGAGATTCACCCGGGCGCCACTATTGGCCACCGTGTGTTTATCGACCACGGCATGGGCGTGGTGATTGGCGAAACCGCAGTGATTGGCGACGATTGCACGTTGTACCATGGTGTGACTTTAGGCGGCACCTCATGGAACAAGGGTAAACGCCACCCCACCCTAGAACAGGGCGTGGTGATTGGTGCCGGCGCAAAAGTGCTGGGGCCGATTACAATCGGTAAAAATGCCAAAATCGGGTCGAATGCTGTAGTGGTCAAAGATGTGCCTGAAAACGCAACAGCGGTGGGCATTCCCGCCCGAATTCTGGAAGAAGAAAAATCCAAAAAACGTGAAGATACGGCGAAAAAGATCGGCTTTGCCGCCTATGCAGTAGGCAATGACGAAAACGACCCGATGATCAAAGCGATTCATTCGCTGCTGGATCATGCAGCCAAGCAAGACGCTGATTTGCAGGCACTCAAAGAACAAATTGCACATTTGTCGGATACAAAATCTGATACTGAACTGGCCGAAGCGTTTGGCGCCCAGAAAAGCTCTGGCAAAACCACCGTAAAACCGCGAGCAAAATCTAAACCTTAACCTCTGAACTTAGTTGCATAATAATTGACTAAAACGCTAGGTTATTATAGAATTTGTAAATTATGAGACTCACTACCAAAGGCCGTTTTGCTGTTACCGCGATGCTCGATCTCGCTTTAAGCGAGACCAATGATGGGAACTTAAAGCCCGTCACTCTGGCGGGCATAAGCGAACGGCAAGCCATTTCACTCTCATACTTAGAGCAGTTATTCAGCCGTTTGCGCAAGCAAGGACTGGTGACAAGCGTACGCGGTCCTGGCGGTGGTTACCGCGTAGCAAAGCCGCACAGCGATATCTCGGTGTCCAACATCATTACTGCCGTAGATGAACTGATTGATGCCACCCAATGCGGCGGGCAGGAAAACTGCCACGACGAAGGCCGTTGCATGACGCATGAGTTATGGGCATCGCTTAACAGCAAAATTTTAGATTATTTATCCGGCGTCACACTGGCGGACATGGTTGAAAATCAGCGCCAGAAAGATGCGGGATCTACCGCCAACAAAGTGTATTTTGCACCGCGCAAAAATTGTGCAACTGAGACCAATGCTGAGATGGTGACCGCTTAAATGACTCCGGTGTTTTTCGACCATAACAGTACGACAGCACTCAAGACAGAAGTGCTAGAGGCTATGTTGCCGCATATGGTTGAGCAGCACGGCAACGCGACCAGTCGCCACAGCTATGGCCGCACAGCGCGAGCGGCGGTGGAGCATGCGCGCGAGCAGGTGGCGAATGCGGTAGGTGCGTATGCCAACCAGGTTGTGTTTACCGCCAGCGGCACCGAGGCGAACAATTTCGCGGTGCATGGCATTTGCAGCAATCTGGCGCCTAAACAGATTCTAACCAGCGCGGTTGAGCACCCTTGCGTATCGCGCCCGGCGCTGACCTTGCAAGCACATGGCTGGCAGGCAAAAAGCATTCAGGTCGATAAGGATTGCAAAATCGATATGCAACACTTGCAACACCTGCTGCAAACCCCAACGGGCCTAGTATCGGTAATGCTGGCGAATAACGAAACCGGCGTGATACAGGATATTGCCGCAATCAACCAATTGGCGCGCCAGCACAATGCTTATGTGCATACCGATGCTGTACAGGCTTTGGGGAAAATTCCCGTGGATTTTTTTTCATTGGGCGTGCATGCCATGACGGTTTCCAGCCACAAAATCGGCGGCCCGCTTGGCGCAGGCGCGCTGGTGCTGGATAAACGCGTGGATATTCAGCCGCTTTTGTACGGCGGCGGGCAGGAAAGAGGACTGCGTAGCGGCACAGAAAACGTACCGGCGATTGTCGGGTTTGGCGCCGCATGTGATCTCGCTATTAAGAACCTGTCTACGTTTGCACAGCACACGCAACATCTGCGCGATGCATTAGAGGTAGGCTTAAGGAAAATGAACGCAGCCTTATTTGGCAGCGGACCTGGGTTTAGCGGTGAATCCAGGCGCATTCCTAACACCAGCTTTTTCGCTTTCCCCAATATCGAGGGTGAAACATTGGTGACGGCGCTGGATAAAAGAGGTTTTGCCGTGGCAAGCGGCTCAGCATGTTCATCTGACAGCAGCGAACCCAGTCATGTGCTGCTGGCAATGGGTGTGGATGAAGAGTTGGCACGCGGCGCGATACGCGTAAGTTTTGGCGCCAGCAACACCATGGAACAAGTACAGCATTTTTTAGTTGTGCTGGAAAATGAATTGAAAAGATTAAGAAATTTAACCGCTGTCGCGGCATAAAAGATTGGAAAGTAAAAGTAAAAAATATGGATAGAAAACCGATTTATTTAGACTACTCAGCCACCACCCCGGTTGACCCGCGCGTGGCTGCGCTGATGATTCCGTATTTGACGGAACATTTCGGCAACCCTGCCTCACGCAGCCATCCATTTGGCTGGGAAGCAGAGAAAGCAGTGGAAAATGCGCGCGAAGAAGTCGCCAGACTGGTTGGGGCTGACCCACGCGAAATCGTGTGGACATCTGGCGCAACAGAATCGAATAACCTGGCCATTAAAGGCGCAGCGCATTTTTATGCTGCCAGCAAAGGCAAGCATATCATTACCATTGCTACCGAACACAAGGCCGTAATTGACGTGGTGCGCGAACTGGAGCGCCAAGGCTTTGAAGCGACGTTTTTAGAACCGGAACCCGATGGACTGGTTGATTTGACTAAATTCAAAGCTGCTATACGTCCGGATACAGTGTTAGCTTCTGTCATGCTGGTGAATAATGAAATCGGTGTAATTCAGGACATCAAAGCAATCGGCAATATCTGCCGCGAAAACAACGTCATTTTTCATGTAGATGCAGCGCAAGCCACTGGCAAAGTTAAGATTGATTTGGAAGCCCTGCCAGTCGATTTGATGAGCTTTAGCGCCCACAAAACCTATGGCCCAAAAGGCGTTGGCGCATTGTATGTACGCCGTAAACCACGTATCCGTATCGAAGCGCAGATGCATGGTGGCGGACATGAGCGCGGCATGCGTTCCGGTACGTTAGCCACGCACCAAATCGTCGGCATGGGCGAGGCTTTCCGTATTGCACGTGAAGAGATGGAACTGGAAAACGCGCGCATCCGTAAACTGCGCGACCGTTTGCTGGCCGGCTTGCAAACCATTGAAGAAACTTATGTCAATGGCGATCTGGCGCACCGTGTGCCGCATAACCTGAACATCAGCTTTAACTATGTAGAAGGTGAATCACTGATTATGGCGGTGAAAGATATTGCCGTTTCCAGCGGCTCTGCCTGTACTTCTGCGAGTCTGGAGCCTAGTTATGTATTACGTGCTTTAGGCCGCAGCGATGAGCTTGCACACAGCTCTATTCGTTTCTCGCTTGGGCGTTTTACCACCGAGGCAGATGTGGATTACACGATAGAACTGATGAAAAGCAAGATTGGCAAATTGAGAGAACTATCTCCGCTTTGGGAGATGTTTAAAGATGGTATCGACATTAGTAAAGTACAGTGGGCAGCCCACTAGAGGAGTAGCAAAATGGCATATTCAGATAAAGTATTAGACCACTATGAAAACCCGCGTAACGTGGGTAGTCTAGACAAGAACGACCCTCACGTAGGTACAGGCATGGTCGGCGCACCCGCTTGCGGCGACGTGATGAAACTCATGATTAAGGTAAATGATGCTGGCATTATTGAAGATGCCAAATTCAAAACCTATGGCTGCGGCTCAGCGATTGCCTCCAGCTCACTCGTTACCGAATGGCTAAAAGGCAAAACAGTGGATGAAGCTTATGCGATTAAAAACTCTGCGATTGCTGAAGAGCTCGCATTGCCACCAGTGAAAATTCACTGCTCGGTATTGGCAGAAGATGCGATTAAAGCGGCTGTGGCGGATATTAAAGCGAAACAATTAGCAGCTAAAGAGGCTGTGTAATCGATGGCAATCAGCTTAACCGAAGCGGCAGCAAACCGCGTAGAAAAATTCCTCGCCAACCGTGGCAAAGGCATAGGCTTGCGCTTGGGCGTTAAAACTACGGGTTGTTCTGGCATGGCCTATACGCTAGAGTTTGTGGATGAATTAAATCCGGAAGATCTGGCATTTGAAAGCCACGGCGTAAAAGTGATTGTTGACCCGAAAAGCTTGGCCTATATAGACGGCACCGAGCTTGACTTCACCAAAGAAGGCTTGAATGAAGGCTTTAAGTTCAACAACCCTAACGTTAAAGACGAGTGCGGCTGTGGTGAAAGCTTTACGGTGTGACACAGAATTATTTTGAGCTGTTCGGGCTTAAGCCAATATTTAACCTAGATTTGGCAGCACTAGAAGGTAATTACCGCAAAATACAGTCTGAATCACATCCTGATCGTTTTGTGACCGCCTCAGGCGCAGAAAAACTGCAATCCATGCAAACCGCCACGCTTACCAACGAAGGTTACCAAACGCTGAAAATTCCAGCCAATCGCGCCAAATACATATTAGAGTTACAAGGTATCAATGCGATTGCAGAAACCAACACTGCCATGTCGGCTGAATTTTTGATGCAGCAGATGGAATGGCGCGGAGCTTTAGAAGATGCAAAAACAGAAAAAAATATTAAAGCTTTAGAAAGCTTACTGACAGAAATGCGAACTGAAGCCAAAAATCTCCAGCTTAGTTTAGGTGATTTGCTGGACATTAAAAAAGATTACAAAGCCGCGACTGAAACCACACGCAAACTGATTTTTATTGATAAAGTATGCGCGGATATAAGCAAGGCGATTGAGCAAATAGAGAATTAGTATGGCATTGTTGCAAATATCAGAACCTGGGCAATCCGCAGCACCTCATCAACACAAGCTGGCGGTGGGGATTGATTTGGGCACAACGAATTCACTGGTTGCCACAGTGCGCAGCGGCATGAGTACCGTGCTGCAAGATGAATATGGGCATGCCCTGCTGCCCTCTGTAGTACGCTACTTGCCAAATGGCGAGATCGCGGTTGGCCACGAAGCGCAAGCGCAGCAAAGCAGCGATCCTGTCAATACCATCGTCTCTGTCAAACGCTTTATGGGGCGCAGCCTGAATGACATCGCCGACCGGGCACACATTCCTTACCGCTTTGTAGAAGGCACCGATGCACAATCGGCTAGGTTATTGCTGATACAAACCCGCGCTGGCCTGAAAAGTCCGGTAGAAATCTCGGCAGAAATACTTAAAACGCTGAAAGCGCGTGCGGAAAAATCTCTGGGTGGTGAGCTGGTTGGCGCAGTGATTACAGTACCCGCCTATTTTGATGATGCACAGCGCCAGGCCACTAAAGACGCCGCACGGCTAACCGGGTTAAATGTGTTGCGCCTGTTAAACGAACCTACGGCCGCCGCTGTGGCCTACGGTTTGGATAATGCAGCTGAAGGCACTTATGTGATCTACGATCTTGGTGGCGGAACGTTTGATGTTTCCATTCTAAAGCTCACTAAAGGCGTATTTGAAGTGCTTGCCACCAACGGCGATTCGGCCCTCGGCGGTGATGACTTTGACCACCGCATCTATTGCTGGGTGCTGGATAAGATTCGCGAAAACAGCAGTAACTTTGCCCCGCTTGGCGAACAGGACACGCGTCTCTTACTCACCAAAGCACGGCAGGCTAAAGAGTGGCTTACCGATAACTTTGAAGCACAAATCGTTTGTCGCTTGAGTAACAGCACGCTGGTAGACGTCACACTGACTGCACCACAGCTTGTTGAACTTACACAGCATCTTGTCGCCAAAACACTCTCCCCCACGCGCAAAGCCATGCGTGATGCTAACCTCACGCCCGGCGAAATCAAAGGCGTGGTGCTAGTAGGCGGTGCCACACGCATGCCGCATATCAGGCACGCCGTGCAGGAATATTTCAAGCAGGAACCACTGACTAATCTGGACCCAGACAAAGTAGTAGCGCTGGGCGCGGCCATACAGGCCAACGCACTCGCGGGAAATAGAAGCGATGATGATTTGCTGCTGTTAGATGTCACTCCGCTTTCGCTCGGGCTTGAAACCATGGGCGGCCTGGTGGAAAAAATCATTCCCCGCAACTCCACATTGCCCATTGCTCGCGCGCAGGAATTTACCACCTTTAAAGACGGCCAAAAGGCCATGAGCATCCACGTATTACAAGGTGAACGTGAACTGGTCAGCGACTGCCGCTCGCTCGCCCGTTTTGAGTTACGCGGCATTCCACCCATGGCGGCTGGCGCAGCGCGCATCCGTGTGACATTTACCGTCGATGCCGATGGTTTGCTCAGCGTTTCAGCCCGTGAAACCACCAGCAATGTCGAAGCCAATATTGTCGTTAAGCCAAGTTACGGCTTAAGCGAAGAACAAATTCTGGCTATGCTGCAAAGCAGCTTTAGCGCGGCAGAAAGTGACAAACAGGCACGCGCGCTGGCAGAAGCAAAAGTCGAGGCTGAGAGCCTGCTTACCGCGATCAATGCGGCGCTGGAGCGGGATGGCGACTTGTTAAACTCAAAAGAAAGGCAAGAGATTGCCTCTCAAATGGATGCCCTGCAAGGCTTGCTGCAAGCGGGTAACAGCCATGCTATCCATCAAGCGACTGAAGCATTGAATACGGTAACCGAAAGCTTTGCCGCCAGACGCATGGACGCGAGCGTAAGCCGCGCCCTGGCAGGTAAAAATTTAGATAGTTTAGAGTTGTGAAAAAATAAACTTATGCCACAAATTATTGTATTACCGCATGTAGAACTCTGCCCAGAAGGCGCTGCGTTTGAAGCCAAAACCGGTGAATCAATCTGCCAGAATCTGCTGGACAACGAAATTGACATCGACCATGCCTGCGATCAGGTATGCGCATGCACCACCTGCCATGTGATTGTGCGCGAAGGTTATAAGACCCTGAACGCGCCGGAAGAAAAGGAAGAAGACCTGCTCGATAAAGCCTGGGGGCTGGAGCCGAACTCACGACTCTCTTGCCAGGCGATTGTGGGAAAAACCGATTTAGTGATTGAAATCCCAAAATACAGCATCAATATGGCAAAGGAAGGCCATCGCTAAGTTTTAAACGATTAATGTGTCAGATAAAAAATTCACTTTGCCTGTTGCCAAGTCGTAAACACCACCAATCAGGCCAATTTTTTTCTCATTTACCAAGTCTTCGATAATGTCGCTACTGTGCATAATTTGCTTGATTTGCGTTTTCACATTGAGTTCGCACACCTTGCTTACAAAGTCCTCATTATTGGAATCACGATGCTGCGTCACCGTTTTTTCCTGACGCACAGCTGGACGAATATGATTGATGATTTCGCCGATATGACCCTCCCTAAAATTATCACAGGCCGCTTTCACCGCGCCACAGCTGGTATGCCCTAACACTACAATCAGCTTGGAGCCTAAATATTTGCTGGCAAACTCTAAACTGCCAATGGCTTTATCAGATGCGATATTACCCGCCAACCGTACGCTGAAGACATCGCCCAAGGCTTGATCAAACAACATTTCTACTGGCGCGCGCGAATCGCTGCAACTTAAAAAAGAGGTAAACGGATGCTGTTTATCTTTAGTCAGATGAATTAAAGACTCAAAATCTTTTTTTGAAATTTGATTATTAACAAAGCGTTGATTGCCTTCAATCAGAATATCCAGCGCCTCTTGTGGGGTCATTTTGTCACGGTCTAACAATGGGTGTTTATACATTTAGCACTCCTCAATCAAACAGCCATGATTATACCTGACACATTCATCAAAGCCCTTCGTCTGCAGGCCCAGATAACAACCAAAGTTGCCCATGCTCCACCAGCGCCGCATTATCGTGTTTAAGGTGAGATTGTGTCGTGCCTAAAAAATAACGCTTTTTGGCATCAAACCAGGAGGCTATTTTCAGCAGGTGTGTGACTTCTATAATGCCTGAGTGCTCATCATCTTCAGTCATAAAATGAGTGCCGCCCGCCAAGAAGAAGCTTGAATTAGATTGGGCAATCTTATGCGCTACATTGCGTACTGGGTCAAACTGCCAAATAGCCGCCAGGCGCGCATCTTTACCCGGATCTTCCTGAATCAGCACCTTGCCACCACTATCTACAACCAGGTTATCAAACATTTCCGCGCCCATATCACGTCCATTTAACAGCACTTGCACACGCCCACCCAGCGCAGGCTGCGTCAAATCATCGAACTGTAACTGGTGCAGCTGTGTATTGCCGCCAATTTTATCGGTAGTCGTGAAATAAAAAACATTGGGCTGTAGCGTATCCCATGCACCATCCTCAGGCCTTGCAAATAATGAAGCGCCTGACTTTGCAGCCTGCTCACGCAAGGCTTTGCCATCTAATGTTGATGCATCACTTAACTCCACCACACTGAACCGCGCACCAGCCACTTTAATCGCATAGAGGCGCCCACCCACTAAGCCTGCTTGCTCCGCAGGGTTACCTTGCAGACGCTTTTCGCCCATATACACCAGCACCAAACCATCATGCACATCATCCATGCCGATCACTAGGGTGCGATCACCCGTATGGGCATTGGCGAGCAGGTTTTCCCATGCGATCTTGCCTAAATCAGGCAAGACATAAGTGATGCCATTTAACGCGTGGGCATAAGCCAAACCACCGGCTTTATCTTCTTCACCATTCAAAAAAAGCTGTTCGGCATACCCCTTACCGCTCGCGGCATTATACAAAGCAGATTGTGGGGCTAAATCCGCTGAACATAGCCGATTAAACGGCTTTACAACGCCAATCGGTAATGTTGCCCGCACCAAGTCTGCGCCACTTTTCACCTGCAAACTTTCAACATCAATTACCCAGCGCGAAACAAAAGCGCCCTTTTGCCCATGCCTGCGCACTGCACCTTTTTCTGCGGCAATTTCATGATCCATTAACAAAGTAAAACTACCATCACCGTTAGCAAAAGCACCCAAGCCATCGGGTACACCCACCATGGCGTAACCATTAGCGGCAGATTCACCTACCGTAAGAATAGGGCGCACCTCCCAACCTTGCTTGGATGGCTGAATATAGGCATCAGCTGCTACTGCCGGAATCGAAAAGAGCAGAAGTAAAGTAGCTAGGTATTTTGTCATTTTTCTCATCATGTACATTGTAGTCTTTCAAGCTAAAAAAAAGCCCGCTGCAAAAGCGGGCTTAAAATTCGTGACAAGGAGTCACTTCGAGATAAACTTAAATTAGAACATCCATTGTGCGCGCATGATCAATGCTTTTTCATCATCTACGCGTTTGTTGTTAACGATTACACCGCCCGTTGCACCGCCAATCACGTCACTGAAATCAGTATCCACGTAGTTCAGCATCAAACGTGTATTCGATGTCGGCAAGAACTTAATGCCTGCTGTCCATGCTTCAGCCTTAGCGAAACCAGCTGCCTTGGTAGCTATAGCAGCATCGGCTGTGCCCACGCCTAGACCAAGACCACTGGCGTTAAAGTCTGATGCATCAAATTCGCTGTAACGCAAACCTAACTCCCACAAACCACCTTTGAAGGTTGTTGGATCGAAATCATTTTTAGGTTTCAAGCCACCAAATACGCCACCTTTGTATGCGTCTGCATAAGCCTCGCCTGTAATTGTCCATAAAGCCTCTGCGTACCAGTTTTTAATATCTGCATCATAGCTTCGAGTTGCTGATGATTTGAAATCAAAACCCGCCTTCATCCATTCGCCTTGTACTTTGAACGGTCCGTAAGCAACCACACCTTCCAAACCTAAACGACTACGGTCAACAGATTCATAAAATGTTGTTGATGCTGCCGATGTTGCTGGAGCACGGAAAAAAGTCGCGCCGCGCGCTTCAGTACGACCAGCGACACCTGCAGTTGAAGCATGGGGAATATCACCTTCTGAGAATGAAACACCTGCGTGCAACACCATGTCTTTGTTGCCCATAATTTCAGCAAAGTTGGCAGTCACGCGACCAATCACATCTTTACCATCTTCACGAATATCAGACTCGGCATTTTTGGCGTTACCATTTGAGCCAGCCAAGGCGTAAGTCACACCAGTAAACGGCGTACCATGTACCATCAAACCGATTTCTTTAGCCGGTGCCAAAGCATTCACAAATGAACGCTCCATAAAATCAATGTTGTTAGAACTGGTCAATTCTTCCAGGTTCATCGGCATTTTGAATTGGCCAAAACGGAATTGCACAGGCTTCCACCAGGCAACATTCAAATAACCAACATCTAGTGTCGTAGTATTACCAAGGTCGGCCACCACTTCAGCTTCATAATAGTCTTTCCATGCTGCTTTAAAGCCCAAACGTGCACGGCGAATATCAAAGGTATCAGTTACGTTTGTTACATTGCCAATTGAATTAGTAGTAGGTGTCGTTGGAGCTGCATTTGTTTTACCATCGTTATAATCAAAAAAGCGATAGTCGGCATGTACACGGCCATTGATAGAGGCTTTGAACTTGCCATCGCCACTTTCAAAGCTCAGGCCATCTTTGTATTTTGCTGAAACAGCTGATTCTTTTTTCTTTTCAGCGGCTTCTTTTTCGCCTGTGCGACCTTTCATTAAAAGCGCGCCTTCTTCTTCGGTCAACACGCCTTTTGCCATCAGCGCATTTACGATATCATCGGTTGTATCTGCCATGGCGCTTGCGCCAACCCCTAATAAAACCGTACCAGCAAGTGTTGCTGCAACCAAACTGCGTAATTTAAAATTCATAAAAATCCCCTGTTGTTTCGTTTAATAAAAGTTTTCAACAGGCGAATTTTGAGACAGTTATATGACAATCTGATGACAAAGAACTATTTTGATAATAGACTGTTGTGTTTCTGCCACAACTAAAAAAGCCGTCACTCAGGACGGCTTTTTAATTACTGAAAAACTTAAGCTTCTGGCCGCATATGCGGGAAGAGAATCACATCGCGTATGCTGGGGCTGTCGGTAATGAGCATCACTAAACGATCAATGCCAATACCACAGCCGCCTGCAGGCGGCATGCCGTATTCCAGCGCCCGGATAAAATCTGCATCGTAAAACATCGCCTCTTGATCGCCCGCCTCTTTGGCTTTCATCTGCGCATGGAAGCGCGCGGCCTGATCTTCCGCATCGTTTAACTCGCTAAAGCCATTCGCCATTTCGCGGCCCGTAATGAACAGTTCAAAGCGCTCGGTGATTTCTGGGTTTTTATCCGAAGCACGTGCCAAGGGTGAAACTTCTACCGGGTAATCAACAATATAAGTCGGCTGCCACAAATGCGCTTCGGCCGTTTCCTCAAACAGGCTCAGCTGGAGCGAACCCAGGCCAGCATGTTCGAATACTTTGATACCGCGCTTGTAGAGCTCAACCCGTAAAAACTCCGCATCATGCAATTGTGCCAGCGTGTATTCCGGTGCATATTTTTGTATCGCTCCTACAATAGTCAGGCGCTCGAACGGTTTGCTTAAATCTACTTCTTTGCCGTCATATTGCAATACCGCAGTACCGCGCGCGGCAATGGCGGCAGCGCGAATGCACTGCTCGGTGAAGTCCATCAGCCAGCGGTAATCCGTGTAGGCCGCATAAAACTCCATCATGGTAAATTCCGGGTTATGGCGAACGCTTAAGCCTTCGTTACGGAAGTTACGGTTCATTTCAAACACACGCTCAAAACCGCCTACCACAAGACGTTTCAAATACAATTCCGGCGCGATGCGCATGAACATCTGCATATCCAGCGCGTTATGATGCGTAGTAAACGGCTTGGCTGCTGCACCACCGGGGATGGGGTGCAGCATGGGCGTTTCTACTTCCAGGAATTCATTCTGAATCATAAAGTTACGAATCGCAGAAACCACTTTGCTGCGCGCTACAAACGTCGCACGGGCTTCTTCAGAGGTAATCAAATCAACATAACGCTGACGGTATTTGACTTCCTGATCCTGTAGGCCATGAAATTTCTCTGGCAATGGGCGCAATGATTTTGTCAGCAAGCGCAATTCGGTGACTTTAACCGAAAGCTCGCCGGTTTTGGTTTTAAATAAATAACCTGTCGCGCCAATAATGTCGCCCAAATCCCAATGTTTAAAAGCCTCATAGGTCGCTTCTTCTATATTGCTGCTGCCAATAAACAACTGAATACGGCCGCTTTTATCTTGAATAGTCGCAAAGCTCGCCTTGCCCATCACACGCTTCAGCATCATGCGACCAGCCACTTTTACATTTACGGCATTTGCTTCAAAGGCTTCATTTTCTGTGCCTCCGTGAGCCGCATGGATATTGGCTGCCAAGGCATCTGGTTTGAAGTCGTTTGGAAAGGCAACTCCTTGTGAACGAATAGCCTTGAGCTTTTCACGGCGCTCGGCGATAACGTGGTTTTCATCCACTTGTACTATTTCCTGACTTGGTAGATTTTCTTGCTCGTTCACACTCATACTCCCTGCTTCAAACTCTCTGTAATAAATGGGTCAAGGTCGCCATCCAGCACACCTTGGGTATTGCCGATTTCCACGCCGGTACGCAAATCCTTGATACGCGACTGATCCAGCACATAGCTTCTAATCTGATGCCCCCAGCCGATATCGGTTTTGGCGTCCTCAAGGGCTTGTTTTTCCTGATTACGTTTGTTCAGTTCCAGATTGTAAAGTGCGCCTTTGAGCATATTCATGGCCTCGGCGCGGTTGCGGTGCTGCGACCGGTCATTCTGGCACTGCACCACGGTATTAGTTGGAATATGCGTAATGCGCACAGCGGAATCGGTTTTGTTAATGTGCTGACCACCTGCGCCAGAAGCGCGATAAGTATCGATGCGCAAATCAGCAGGATTGATGTCGATTTCAATGGAATCATCTACTTCCGGGAATACCTGCACGCTGGCGAACGAGGTATGGCGCTTGGCGTTGGAATCAAACGGCGATTTACGCACCAGGCGATGCACGCCATTTTCAGTGCGTAACGTGCCATAGGCATAATCGCCAGAAACCTTAATCGACGCACCTTTGATGCCTGCCACGTCACCTTCGGATTCTTCCAGCACTTCCACCTTGAAGCCTTTGCGCTCGCAGTAACGCAAATACATGCGCAACAGCATATTGGCCCAATCCTGTGCCTCGGTGCCACCGCTGCCGGATTGAAACTCGATAAAGCAATTGTTGGCATCCATCGGCTGCGAAAACATGCGCCTGAACTCCATCTCGGCGATTTGTTTTTCCAACGCTTCAGAATCCGCTGCGATACTCAACAAAGTGTCGTCATCGTTTTCTTCCCGCGCCATTTCAAACAGCTCACGGCTATCATTCAAACTGGCTTCCAGACCTTGCAGGTTATGCACCACAAGCTCCAGCTCACGCTTTTCTTTGCCTAGTTTTTGCGCTTTCTCGGAATTGTCCCAAACTTTGGGGTCTTCTAATAAACCGTTAACTTCTTCTAACTTTTGTAACTTATTCTCAAAGTCAAAGATACCCCCGAAGGGCAAGATTGCGCTCGCTTAAATCAGCGAGGCGATTAGCGATGATATTGAGTTGTTCGGCTTCCATGATTACTGCTGCTTGACTTGAAAACAAGATTATACAGCAAACCTTTACTTGCTTTGATGCCCTTGCGCATTCACCACTTCACCATCTTCTTTGGTAAAGGTACCGATATCCGAATTTTCCAGAATATCCAGCACAAGCTCGGATGGACGGCATAATTTAACACCTTTTGCTGTCACCACAATCGGGCGGTTAATTAGGATCGGGTGCTGCATCATGGCGTCAATCAGCGCATCGTCAGACAAGCTCAAATCATCGAGCCCAAGCTCAACATACGGCGTGCCTTTTTCACGCAATAGCTGGCGCGGGGTAATACCCATTTTTGAAATTAACTCAACCAGCTTTTCGCGGCTTGGCGGCGTTTTAAGATATTCAATCACCTCCGGCTCCACGCCGCTGGCGCGTATCATCGCCAAGGTGTTGCGCGATGTGCCGCAGGCTGGATTATGGTAAATAGTAATCGTCATTGGCTTATTACCCTTATAAAAATAAACATCACTCTGTTTCGTACCATCCACGGCTACGATTCACAATGGCCACCACGGAAAGCATCACTGGCACCTCAATCAACACCCCAACAACTGTTGCAAGTGCAGCTCCAGAATTAAATCCAAATAGCGCAATAGCCGTAGCGACAGCCAGTTCAAAGAAATTAGATGCGCCAATTAAAGCCGATGGCCCGGCCACACAATGCGCAACTTTGAATTTTTTATTCAGCCAGTAGGCAAGCATCGAATTGAAATAGGTTTGAATGATAATGGGTACTGCCAACAAACCAATAATAATTGGTTGAGTGATAATCTGCTGGCCTTGAAAACCGAACAACAAAACTAGAGTAGCCAGTAATGCCGTGAGTGAAATTGGATGCAAGCACTTAAGCACATTCTCTAAAGTATTCTGACTTTTTGAGAGCAATGCTTTACGCAGTATTTGGCTAATTACAACTGGTACCACGATGAATAATAAAACAGATATTAATAGTGTATTCCACGGCACAACAATGCTCGATAAACCAAGCAACAGAGCCACTATTGGCGCAAACGCGATTAGCATAATCGCGTCATTGATAGCGACTTGTGAAAGTGTAAATTTAGCATCACCTCCACATAAATTACTCCACACAAACACCATGGCCGTACATGGGGCAGCGGCAAGTAAAATTAGCCCAGCAACATAGCTATCTATCTGCTCCATTGGTAATAATCCTGAAAATAAATGACGAATAAATACCCACGCTAGCAAGGCCATAGAAAATGGTTTTACAAACCAATTAATGAACAGCGTGACACCAATCCCTCGGCTATGAGCAAGCACATCTTTCATCGCCCCAAAGTCTACTTTAAGCAACATGGGGATAATCATAAGCCAGATGAGCAAAGCTACCGGCAAGTTCACTTCTGCTATTTTTAAACTAGCTACGGTTTGAAAAAAACTTGGCAAAGCCTGACCAAGTCCAATACCCACAAGAATGCAACCCAGCACCCACCAAGTAAGATTTTTTTCAAAAGCGCTTATTGCTGGTTTTGTGATTTGCGATTGCACTGTCGCGGGCTTACTCATGGGTTATCTCTGCTAACAAAATAAGTAGCCCGAGATTATATCCTAATAAATTTTGTCTTTATGAGATTAATACTCGCAGATTTAATCATGGGCGGTTAAACTATGCTAATAATAAAAATGACATAAAATTGTAACAATTAGGGAGAGTAAAATATGGCTAACGCTTCTTTTGGTCGATTGATGGCTGCAATATCACCGCGCAGTGACAATTACTTTGAGCTATTCAATAATCTTGCTGACTGCGCTGTCAGAGGCTCTAAAGTACTGGCATCAATGACCGCTGTTAGAGATGCCGACAGATTTGACGAGCACTTTGCTGAACTCAGAAAAATAGAATCTGAAGCTGATGAATACACCAAGGAAATTCTACTCTCCTTACACAAAACCTTTATCACTCCGTTTGACCGCCGCGAAATTCGCGAACTGGCCATGGCACTGGATGACATCATCGACTACATGGAAGACATTCCACAAAGTGCAAAAATCTACGGCCATACCAATTTCACGCCTGAAATGGTGGCATTGGGTCAAATCTTATTACGCGCGTCTGAAAAAGTGCGTGACGCAGTTAATATGCTATCTGACATGAAAGATGCAGGGCGCATTCTTCGCACCTGCGAGGAGATCAGTGCGATTGAGGGTGAAGCAGACCACGTTATGCGCGCTGGCATGCATCGCTTATTTGAAGAAGAATCAGACGCACGCACCCTGATACGCTCAAAAGAACTATACGACATATTTGAAGAGGCTGTTGATAGCTGTGAAGACGTAGCCGATGTCATTCATGGCGTTGTATTAGAGCGCATTTAAGGAATCATCATGGATCACGCGATTCTTATTATGGCGCTGCTGGTTTTCGTCGCCCTCATATTTGACTTTATGAACGGCTTTCACGATGCGGCCAACTCTATTGCACTCATGGTATCAACGCGCCTGCTCACACCGCAAGCAGCCGTAGCGTGGGCCGCTTTTTTCAACTTCATTGCGTTTTTGTTTTTTGGTTTGCATGTAGCTGATACGGTCGGCAAAGGTATCATCGATCCTAATATCGTGAACAATGCGGTGATATTCGGCGCACTCAGCGGGGCAATCGCATGGAATCTCATCACCTGGTGGTTTGGCATTCCATCCTCGTCATCACATGCACTTATCGGCGGCCTGCTTGGCGCAGGCGTTGCCCATGCCGGCACAAAAGGCATTGTTATCGGCAGCAAGCTGATTACCACCGGTTTTGCGATTGTGTTATCTCCACTCTTTGGTATGCTGCTTGCCATGACCCTCTCTGTCATTGTGCTCTGGTTATTTGAAAAGTCTTCCCCATACAAGACTGAGAGCCGATTTAATAAAATGCAATTTATTTCATCCTCATTTTTCAGCTTAGGACATGGCGCAAACGATGCGCAAAAAACGATGGGAATCATCACCGTACTGCTATTTGCAAATGGCTTCCTGCAAGGCAATTTTCATGTGCCTTTCTGGGTGGTAATTTCATGCCAGCTTGCAATGGGCCTAGGTACACTGATGGGTGGGTGGCGTATCGTTCGCACGATGGGCATGGGCATTACCAAAGTGCGCCCAACTGGCGCTTTCTGTGCGCAAACGTCCGGGTCTATCGCCTTGTTTCTAGCCACCTCGCTTGGCATTCCCGTCTCTACAACACATACCATCACAGGCGCAATCGTAGGCGTAGGCGTGTCTCGCCGCGCATCTGCGGTACGCTGGGGGCTGGCCTCACGCATTGTTTGGGCATGGGTGTTGACCATTCCGTGCGCAGGCCTCATCGCCGCGATTAGCTATCACTTCGGTCGCACTTTCTTATAACATTACCAGTTCATCTGAAAAGGGTCTCCATTAGAGACCCTTTTTTATTTAATAAAGTCATCTTTTTGTCATCAATTTGTCATATTTGAACTTTAATATTCGCATCAGATTAAAAAGCTATTTAACTCAATATAGTTTAACTTTGATGGAGATATTATGAACACAGCGTTAACCAAGTCTATGCGTATTGCGGCTTTGATTGCAGCCACATTTGCGGCCACCCATACTTTTGCAGCAGAAAAAATCATCAAGATTGATGGCTCAAGCACGGTTTACCCGATTACAGAGGCTGTAGCGGAAGAGTTTCAAAAAGCGAACAAAACCAAAGTAACCGTTGGCATTTCAGGTACTGGCGGCGGTTTTAAAAAATTCTGTCGCGGTGAAACCGACATTTCTAACGCTTCTCGCCCAATTTTGCAAAAAGAAATTGATGCCTGTAAAGAGGCTGGTGTTCAGTTTATCGAGCTTCCAATTGCTTATGACGCCCTTACCGTTGTAATTAACCAAAAAAATGACTTTGCTAAAAAAATGACTGCAGCTGAGCTTAAAAAAATATGGGAGCCAGCAGCGCAAGGTAAAATTAAAACCTGGAATCAAGTCAACCCAGCTTGGCCAAACACACCCCTTAAATTATTTGGCCCAGGTGCAGACTCTGGCACGTTTGACTACTTTACCGAAGCTGTTGTAGGTAAAGCAAAATCAAGCCGTGGCGACTTTACCGCTTCGGAAGATGACAATGTGCTAGTTAAAGGCGTGGTAGGCGACGTGGGTGCCCTGGGATATTTTGGCTATGCGTATTACGAAGAAAACCAAGATAAATTAGACGCCGTTGCGATTATCGAAAAAGCAGGCAAACCTGCTGTGTTGCCTTCAAAAGCATCTATCGAAGACGGCACATACCAGCCGTTAGCACGCCCAATCTTTATCTATGTAAATGCAACAGCAGCAGCTTTCAAGCCTGAGGTGAAAGCATTTGTTAACTACTACCTAGAGCAGAGCAAACCGCTGATTGAAGAAGTGAAATATGTGGCATTGCCTGAAAAAGAGCAAAAAGCTGTGATCAAGCACTGGAAAGAACTTAAACCTGGTACCGGCTTTGGCGGCAAGGCTGAAGTAGGCGTTAAAATTGAAGAATTGTTAGCGAGAATCAAGTAAGCTAATCAATCTAAACCACTTGGGGGCACTCGGTTTTACAAGTGCCCCCAAATTGTTTATTCATCACTATATATTGCTAATCACTATATATATAATAGTACAGGTGTACACAACGTGAATACGGTTAATCAATTGATAAATAATCCGCTAAATCTACAAATCAGTGATCGTCTCTCAAAAAACTTCACACGCCATTTGAAAGAGCGTTTAATTGAATTTGTATTATTGCTAGCGGCACTCTCTGCGGTGCTCACGACTACTGCGATCATGGGCATCTTACTCTATGAGTCTTACTCTTTTTTTGAACACGTCTCTATCGTTGACTTTTTAACAGACACTGTTTGGACGCCTCTGTTTGAAAATCCACACTACGGCATTTTGCCGCTCGTATCAGGTACGCTCACGGTGACAGGCGTAGCCTTGCTAGTCGCCATCCCGATAGGCACGATTAGTGCAATTTATCTGTCTGAATTTGCATCACATAAAGTGCGCGAAACGGTAAAGCCAACGCTAGAATTACTGGCAGGTGTGCCCACTATCGTATTCGGTTTTTTTGCACTGTTATTTGTCACGCCAATATTGCAAACCATCATGCCAGGGTTACCTACGTTCAACATGCTAAGTTCCGGCATTGTGATTGGCATAATGATTATTCCCTACATTGCATCGTTATCCGAGGATGCAATGCGCGCTGTGCCGATGAGTATGCGCGAGGGTTCTTACGCAATGGGGGCAACACGCTTCCAGACTGCCATAAAAGTCATCACGCCGGCAGCAACTTCAGGCATTGTCGCCGCCTACATTTTAGGTATTTCGCGTGCGATTGGTGAAACCATGGTGGTGGCCATTGCTGCAGGGCAGCAACCAAATCTGACTTTCAACCCAATGGACGCAGCAGCAACTATTACTGCCTATATCGTGCAAGTGGCAATGGGAGACTTGCCTCACGGCAGCATTGGTTACCAAAGTATTTTTGCTGCGGGTTTAGTGCTCATGCTAATGACATTAACACTCAACATTATCGGCCACATCACACGTAAAAAGTACAGTGAGAGATATTAAAATGAACCAACCATCACAATCTAGTACGCTTAAAAACCTTGGCGAAGTGCGCGCTATGATCAAGCGCCATAAGCTCAATGACTACATTTTTTCTGTCATCGGCTTGTTATGTTTAATGATTGGCTTATTAACTTTACTCACTTTATTCATTGATCTGATTCATAGTGGCTATCCTAAGTTGCTGTCTTCGGACTTCTATACAAACTTTCCCTCACGTCGGGCATCCAGCGCCGGTTTATTATCAGCACTGGTTGGCTCATCATTGGTCATGGTGGTGACTTTTGTATCTGCAGTACCTATTGGCGTCATGGCAGCCATCTATCTTGAAGAATATGCCCCGAAAAACTGGCTGTCTGATCTCATTGAGATCAATGTTTCCAATCTGGCAGCCGTACCTTCTATCATCTATGGCTTATTGGCATTAGGGTTGTTTGTCTATATGCTTGATTTTGGCCAAAGCATTTTAACTGCAGGGCTGACGCTAGGCTTACTGATTATGCCAGTCGTCATCGTCGCCACGCGTGAGTCTATACGTAGCATTCCGGTTGCAATCAGGGAAGCAGCTTATGCGGTTGGCGCCACTAAATGGCAAGTGGTACAAGACCATGTGATTAAATACTCATTCGGCGGCATTCTTACTGGCGTAATTATTGGCATGGCACGCGCTATCGGTGAAACCGCACCCATTATCACCATTGGCGCACTGACATTTATTGCATTCTTACCACCATCACCTATTACAACGAGTGCACCATTTCTGAACTTTGAATGGCTGTCCTCTGGCTTTACCGTACTGCCTATTCAAATGTTTAGCTGGCTTTCCAGACCAAGCGAAGCATTTCATGTAAACGCTGCGGCCGCCGGCGTCATCATCATTTTAGTTACCTTGATCATGAATGGGTTTGCCATCAGAATGCGTTACAAAATGCGTAAAAACATCAAATGGTAATGAATAATTAAACTGAATATTTATTAACGGGAATCCACTTTTTCATGATTACAACTACTCAGTCAGTCAAAGCTGAAGCACGTGACCTCAGCTTCATCTATAACGGCGGAAACCATGCAGTCAAAAATGTTTCCATGCCGCTGTATGAAAATAAAATTACAGCGCTTATTGGACCTTCTGGCTGTGGTAAATCTACATTTTTGCGCTGCTTTAACCGCATGCATGATTTATACCCTGGCAATAAATATGAAGGTCAGATTGTCATGCACCCTGACAATACGAATATCCTAGAAAAAGCAGTTGATCCTATTGAAGTGCGCATGCGTATCAGCATGGTGTTTCAAAAACCGAATCCATTTCCAAAATCGATTTACGAAAATGTCGCTTATGGTTTGCGCGTGCGCGGCGAAAATAACAAACGCGCGCTGGATGACAAGGTCGAGGAAGCGCTCAAGGGCGCTGCTTTATGGAACGAAGTAAAAGATAGGTTACAAGATTTGGCGTTCAATTTGTCCGGTGGCCAGCAACAACGCTTATGCATTGCCCGCGCCTTGGCGACAGACCCGGAAATCATGTTGTTTGACGAACCGACATCGGCACTGGATCCGATTGCGACTGCCAATATTGAAGAGTTAATGAGTGAGTTAAAGAATAAACTGACAATTCTTGTGGTGACCCATAATATGCAGCAAGCGGCACGTGTCTCAGATTACACCGCGTATATGTATTTAGGCGAGCTGATGGAATATAACGACACAGACACGATCTTTACCCGCCCTAGCCGTAAAGAGACTGAGGATTACATTACAGGCAAGTTTGGTTAAGCCGGTAATGATTTTGAAAGGATGATGTAATGCAGGAACATATTTTTAAACAGTACGATGCCGAACTGGAGGCCGTACGTGCCAAAGTGCTCGAAATGGGCAGCCTGGTTGAGCAGCAAATAGTAGACGCATTGGAAGCTTTAGTTGGATCTAATCCAAAACTTGCTAAAAGTGTCATTAAAAAAGACCACATGGTGAATGCGCTAGAAGTGCAAGTGGATGAGGATTGCAGCCATATTATCGCGCGCCGCCAGCCAACAGCGGGTGATTTACGTATGGTGCTGATGATGATTAAAACCATTACCGATCTTGAGCGTATTGGCGACGAAGCGGCTAAGATTGCACGCTACGCACTTAAAACGACGGAAGCCGATCGCTTGTTAACGCCGAGATTTGTAGAAATAAAAGCCATGGCGAGCACAGCGCGCGATATGCTGCACATGGCCCTGGATGCTTTTGCGCGCTCTGATGCGACCAAGGTGCTGGAAATTGCACACATGGATGAAGAAGTTGACGAGCAATACCAGGCTGCAATACGTCAGCTCATCACTTTTATGCTGGAGGACCCGCGCACGATTTCAATCTCGTTAGAGGTGCTGTTTATCGCAAAGGCAGTTGAGCGGATCGGTGACCATGCAAAAAACATCTCGGAATATGTCGTGTATATGGTGAAAGGCAAAGATGTGCGCCATATCAGCATGGAAGAGAAAGAACAGGAAGCAATGCAGCCCTAAATTCTCACTTCCGCCACACTGCAAAAAAAGCCAGCCTCGCTGGCTTTTTTCCGTTTTAATTTTGCTGAACGCCTAGTTTTAGTGAGCTTTTATCATCACTTTTAGATTTATTTATCAATGCTTCGTAAAACTGCACCATGCGATCGGCCTGAATAGCAGCAGACCACTTGTTAAGCGCATACGCTCTGGCACGCTCCCCTAACCGTTTACGCCGCATATGGTCATTTAATAGGTGATGCACTTTCTGTGCAAATTCTGACGCGTTGTCTGTAGCAATCATCGCCCCTTCCCCTTCGATTAATATCGAGGCAGTCCCTAGCTCTGCAATGGCCACGACCGGTGTGCCTTGCGCCATAGCCTCGAGCAGCACCAGGCCTTGTGTTTCACTCTTGGATGCAAACACAAATACGTCGGCGGCTTGATAGCAGGCGTTCAATTCGGTGTTGCGATCCAGATAACCAATGAACTGCACATTATGTTCAATACCGAGTGATTTTACCAATGTGCGCAAATTGGCTTCCGCAGGGCCTTCACCTGTAATCACAAGCAGAATTTCCGAAATTTCCACACTTAAAAATTTAACCACTTCCAGTAAAAAGCCAATATTTTTTTCGTGTGCAACCCGTCCCACGTAAAGCAGCATCGGCCTTTGCAGCGGGATGCCATATTTCTCTCTAAAGTGTGCGCCGCTGGCATCGCCAAAACTGCTCTTCTGCAAACCGGTTGCAATCACTTCCGCCTGCACATCTACGCCATAATCTCGCAGTACATCCAGCATGGGTTGGGATGGTGCGACGATGGCATCGACCTGGTTACACTGTTTTTTAGAAATGTGCCTGGCCAAGCCGCGCGCTGCAAACCTGGGAATCCAGGGCAGATAATGGTGTAAATAGTCTTCAAAAAAAGTATGGTAGGTTTCAACCACCGGGATCTCTAACAATTTGGCCAGCTTCAGGCCGGCGTAATGCGCGACAAACGGCGTATGGATATGCACAAGATCAAATTGTTTGTCCTGAAGGATAGGTAAAAGACGCAAAACCTCACCATATTTTTTTAGCTTATCTTCCGGGTCAAAGAAGATTCTGCGCGCCGGCACGCGTGAAATCCATACCTCGTCTTCCGTTTCTATTCCATAGTCGGGCGCGATGAGGTGCACATAATGCCCTAAATTTTGCAGCTGTTCTGTGAAGGTTCTAACAGAAGTAGAAACGCCATTGACGCGAGGGAAGTAAACATCCGAAATCAGCAATATATTCATTAAGTTAGCCCTTGTGAATTAGGCACATACTAACTTTTAATTATGACAGCCACGTGAATATGACAGTAATAATCTTCATGAAACCATCATAATTTTTTCATGTTATTTTCACTTGGCAATGTAACAGTACACATTATGAGAAACAGTCTATACATCAAACTGTTATGGGTGACCCCCATCAGTTTTTGCGCGTTAGATGCCAATGCCTGGGGGTTATACACCCATATATATTTTTCTCAATGCTTATTGCTGGCCTCACCCTTGCTCGACCCAAAAATTCAGCGGGCCATCAAGAGGTTTCCCAAACTGGTGCTAGCGGGCGCGTGCCTGCCGGATTTGGCGATTATCTCAAAATCATTCAGCACCACGCACCAATGGCATATTTCTGAGCACATGGTAGGAACAGCAAATACAGAAGAAGAAATTGCAATAGCCGTAGGCTATTCCAGCCACTTGTTTGTGGATGTGATTGCGCACAACCACTTTGTACCCGCGCATGAAGCCAAATGGCTCAACAAATCCATTTTGACGCATATCGCCTCCGAATGGGCAATGGATGCGCATATTGCCAGACACCTTGCACACACGCCGCATCAACTCATCAGTAGTCATATCGATGTACTCTGCAAGTTTGTCACGCCTCGTTTTAACGTGCATCCCAAGCTTGTTAAGGCTAATTTAAGACGTTTGGCATCCTTGGATAAAGCACTTAGATTTAGCCACATTTCATCGCTGCTGTTATGGGTTCTGAAAATACGCGATCTGGAATTTGTTAAGAATCTGAACTATTATTTAACCAAGACAGAGCACGCGCTAGAGCATTTTCATCACGCCATGCAAGGCCTGAGGCCAAACTGGGAGCCAGAATTGAATCACCTCAGTGCGGCAGAACTCATCGCATGGCGCGAGCAATGTCTGGGCGATTTACGCTTGGGCATGCTCAACCCGGTAGATTTTTACCACGCTCACCAGCATATTATTGCCAGATAGATATTTAGGCGCCAGGTACTACAAAGTGACTAGGCTAATGGAAATGAGTGCGATGACGTAACCAATGGCCGCGCCAGCCAGCACATCGCTAGGATAATGCAGGCCTAAAATCACCCGCGACATCGCCACCATGATAATGAATGGAACCAAAACCACCGCGAGGATAGGGAAATAAAAAAGGGCAACCAAACCAAATGCGACCGCGTGAAGCGTGTGCCCAGAGGGGAAACTAAAATGATCCAACGGCTTGCCGGAAAGAAACACGTCCTGACGCACCTGATAAGGGCGCGGGCGATGCGTTTTGTGTTTTAGCCATTTGTAGATAACCGTGCCCGTTAAGCCAGCCGCCAGCATATGCAGCACTGGCTTGATACCATCGGCCTGCTGCGTAACCAGAACCGCCAGCATCAAGGCATACCAGAACACGCCATCACCCAGGCGGCTGATCAGGCGAAACCAGTCACGGATGAATCGGTATTGGCCGGAGTGGCTAACAGTGACGCAAAGCGCGCTATCAATGGCCTGCATGCGGCTTAACATTTGGGTCATACGCATCATGTGCACTCACAATATCTCATGCGAGCAGTGTGCATGCGGCTTATGACAAATTGATTAAACCCAGATGAACATTTTGTGACGTGAACTGTTGATAAATAACGATTTATATAGTTTTACGTACAAATCAGCTAAAACACCTGCCACCCGATTAAAGCATTCGAGGGCAGGCTCTGCAAGCCAATATCCATGCGGCTTCCAGAGGTGCATGTTTTGATTTATCGATGCTTGATTTTTAACCAAAGCACCGCGCAAGACAACACCAAAGTGACCACATTCGCCGCAACAATCGGCCAGCTGGCGATCGATACGCCATAAATAATCCAGCCCAGCACACCGGTGCTGAATATACTGTACATGGGCAGTGAGACACCCGATAAATCGCGCGTCTTCCATGAGTGTAATGCCTGCGGCACAAAGGCGAACGTTGTTAAAAATGCCGAAAAATAGCCAATAAAATCTGTCATATTCATACTTAAACTTTCGAAGCAGCCTGATTGTGGAAGGTAATCCAATCGGTATGGATTTTATCCCAATCCTGTAACGCCAGACCATGTGCATTAAACAATTCGCGAATCTTCGCTGAATCCCACTTCAGCACATCCTCAAGAATCGGCACCAGCACACTTACCGCACTGTCACTCAGCACGGTTCGATGGGCGATGCGGCCAATCGATTTGGTCTCTGAAACCGCAACAGTATGCCCGTCACGGCTATTCACATCGTGCATCACGTAAAGATCAGAGCTGCCATCACCCACGTAAATCACGCGGTCCGGGCTCATCTGCAGTTTTTGTTCCAGCTCTTGCAGCACGGCCACTTTACCGTTGCCTGCGGGCACGCGGATGATATTGCAAATCTCACCCGTCTCCGCATCAAACTCGAATTCTGAGCCAAATACGTTCTCTGGTGGAACAATTCCCTCAAGCGCCGAACGCACGACAGCTGCCGGCCCGGCGGAAATCACAAAGAATTGAAAGTGATAACCATCCAAACCTTTGTTCAAAATTTCTATAAACAGCTTAACGTTGTCTTTCAGACGCACACGTTTGCCAGCCTCAATCAAGTGCTCCATCCGCACGCCGCGAAATGCAGGGTCGTGCCGCAGTAAATAAGCCAGCTCAGCGCCCTGCTGAACCAGCTTGGAACGCGCAAGCCCCGCTACTTTTTCCTCATAATCCGATATGCCCAGCATCTCCGCCAGCACATGGCCAGAATCATTAAAACTCAATGTCTGGTCGAAATCACTCGCCACGAGATACTCAATGGTAATCTCCGGCTTAGTATTCATCATATTCACGTTGTTTTTTTCCTTTATGATTTCAAACTCCTCAAAACGCTATATCGTTAAACTCGCATAAGTCATGCCAATTCTGAATATGGGGGTTAAATAACAAAATTAAAGTAGCCATCATATGCAAACATCAGATAGATATTGGCTTTCAGCGTAGTTTAATGGTTTGTTTTGACTAAACGATGACAACTAATGATGTCTGTTTGACTTGTGCAATGTGTTAAAACAGTGCATTTGTTCAATTTATGCGCAGTTTGAGGATGCAGAATAAGGTTTGGTTCAAAATTTATTTAGAAGCACATGAAAATAATTGGCCTGCAGACCAATATCCATGCGGGTTCTGGAGGTGCTTATTTTGATTATTTATATAACATCAATAGCACTACTTATTACGTACTACACGGGCTAGCCGCCTTTTGGGAAGCGACCCTCAAGAAGTAAATGTGGTAGTTGACCACATGCGCCAACCAACCCAAGCAGAAGAAAAAACACCAGCAATATTGCAGTTTCAGAACCAATATCTGACAGCGTATCGATTTCTTGTAGAAAATTGAATGCCATAAACAGCGAGAAAAAGCCTGCAATCGAGCAAACAACATGAAAAATAAAATCTTGTATATAACGGATGAAAACAATTTCCCAGCACTTCCACTCTCTAAGTTCTTGCTTCATGAGCGTCTGATTTAACTGTTTTGCAGCAATGCGTTGCCCGACCACACCACGACATCCATAGTAAAAACTTAGAAAAACAGTTATGACTATGTACCAAATTGGGATAATTGCGAATATTTTTGAAAGCATTGTCTTCTAACCTAAATTATCTGAATAAGTTAAAAAAGTTGTCATGATTTTAACCTGCAGCCAACTTCACTACTTCTGCAATTTCTTCTGCCAGTTTTTGCACTAATTTTCTATCCTGGCCTTCTACCATCACGCGGATTTTTGGCTCGGTGCCAGAGGCGCGTAATAGCACGCGTCCTGCGCCATTAAGTTCAGTCTCGGCTTTTTTAACGGCGTCTTGAATTTTTGGAATATCTAAATCCAGTTTTTGCTTTGTCGTCACGTTAATCAGCACTTGCGGATACAGCACAAGCTCTTCGCCCATTTGTGTGAGCGTTTTGCCGCTTTGTTTTAAGGCATGCAGCACTTGCAAGGCTGCGATAATCGCATCGCCGCTGGTGTGTTTATCCAGCGTGAGAATGTGGCCGGAATTTTCACCGCCCAGCTTCCAGTTTTTGGTCTGCAACAGTTCCAGCACGTACCTATCACCCACTTTGGCGCGTGCAAAGGGGATTTGATGCTTTTTCAGCGCATGCTCTAGCGCCAAGTTGGTCATCAACGTGCCTGCCACACCGCCTTTCAGTTTGCCTTTGGCGTATAGCCCCAGCGCGATGATATACAGCAATTGGTCGCCATCCAGCAGATTGCCTTCTGCATCTACCATCATCACACGGTCGCCATCGCCATCAAACGCAATGCCCATATCGGCCTTGTGTGCGACAACGGCTTTCTGCAAGGCTTGCGGATGAGTGGAGCCGACTTGCTCGTTTATGTTCAGGCCATCGGGGCAGTTACCGATGCTGATGATTTCTGCGCCCAGCTCATGAAACACATCGGGCGCCACGTGGTAAGTGGCTCCGTGTGCGCAATCCAGCACTATTTTCAGGCCGCGCAAATCCATATCATTCGGGAAAGTGCTTTTGCAGAATTCCACATAGCGCCCGGCGGCATCGTCTATGCGCCGCGCCTTGCCAAGCTTGGCAGAATCCATCACCTGCATAGGTTTTTCCAGTTCAGCTTCGATAGCGTGTTCGATGTCGTCTGGCAACTTGGTTCCTTCAGCCGAGAAGAACTTGATGCCGTTATCGTAATAAGGGTTATGCGAGGCGGAAATGACAATGCCCGCCTGCGCGCGCAAGGCGCGTGTGAGGTAGGCCACAGCCGGCGTCGGCATTGGGCCGGTGAGCAGCACATCTACACCTGCGGCAGATAAACCCGCTTCCAGCGCAGCCTCCAGCATGTAGCCGGAGATACGCGTGTCCTTTCCTATCAACACAGCCGGGCGTGCACCTTTTGCAAGATTACCCTGAAGCCCAACAAATACGCGGCCTGCAGCGTAGCCTAAACGCATCACGAAATCTGGCGTAATCGGCGCATCGCCAACTTTGCCGCGAATGCCATCTGTACCAAAATAATTTTTGCTCATATATTTTCTCTGTTTATTGAATGGCAGCGACGACCTTCAAAGCTTCTACCGTCGCTTTTACATCATGCACCCGCAGTATTTTAGCGCCTTTTTGGGCTACGATCACGGAAGCCGCGATACTGGCGTAAAGCCGCGCATCAACATCGTTACCCGTAACCTGCCCCAACACCGATTTGCGCGATAAGCCCACCAACAACGGTTGGCCTAATGTAGTGAAGCTTTCGAGCTGTTGAATGAGCGTAATGTTATGCTCGCGCGTTTTACCAAAGCCAAAACCGGGGTCAAGCACAATACGTGATGCCTGAATACCCGCATGGATACTGGCTTGCAGACGTGCCTTTAGAAAGAACTTTATGTCGTTGACGACATCATCATAGTGCGGATTATTCTGCATGGTCTGCGGCGTGCCTTGCATGTGCATTAAACACACGCCAGCATTTGATTTCGCCACAGCATCAAGCGCGCCTTCTTCCTGCAACGCACGCACGTCATTCACGATAGAAGCGCCTGCCGCAATGGCGGCTTGCATCACTTGCGGCTTGTAGGTATCGATTGAAAGCGGAATATTTATTTGGCCAACCAAACTCTCAATCACAGGAATCACGCGATTCAACTCTTCTTGCAGGCTCACGGGGGTGGCATTGGGGCGCGTGGATTCGCCGCCAAAATCAAGAATGTCTGCTCCCTCACTTGCCAGTTTTAACGCATGTTCTATAGCCAGATTTGTCGCAGCAAATTTGCCGCCATCAGAGAAAGAATCAGGCGTGACATTGACAATACCCATCACGCGCGGCGTTGTTAAATCAAGCTGGAATTTTCCACAGTCAAATATCATAAAAAAGGGCTGAAATAATCAGCCCTTATTCTAACATCTTTAGACCATTAGCCTTTAGTCGCAGGCTGCGGTGCAGGTGTTCCAGTGCCAGAAGAAGCACCGGAACTGCCGCCGCTTTGTGGCTTAACAGGCGTTTGACGCGGCTTAGGCTCGCGCACTGGGTTGCCTGCCATAATATCGTTAATCTGGTCGGCATCGATGGTTTCATACTCCATCAAAGCGGCAGCCATGGCTTCAACCTTGTCGCGATTGGCTTCCAGCAATTTACGTGCAATCGCATATTGCTCATCCAGAATACGGCGTATTTCTGCGTCCACTTTCTGCTGTGTGGCTTCCGATATGGTCTTAGAACTCATGCTGCCAAAGAACGAGTCTTGCTCATCGCCCGCGTACACCATTGTGCCTAGCGCATCACTCATACCGTACTTAGTTACCATCGCTCGCGCAAGTTTGGTCGCGCGCTCAAAGTCATTAGAAGCGCCTGTGGACATTTGATTCATAAAAATCTCTTCAGCAATACGTCCGCCAAAAAGTATGGAAATCTCTTCCAGCATCTTGTCTTTGTAATTGCTGATGCGATCAAACTCCGGCAATTGCCATGTGAGCCCCAGCGCCCAGCCACGCGGCATAATCGTCACTTTATGCACAGGGTCAGCCTTAGGCAAGAGCTTGGCAACAACAGCATGGCCTGATTCGTGATAGGCCGTGTTGCGGCGCTCTTCTTCACGCATCACCATCGATTTTCGCTCAGGACCCATGAAGATTTTATCTTTCGCATCTTCAAAATCTTCCATATCTACCGTGCGCTTGTTACGGCGCGCCGCAAATAAAGCGGCTTCATTCACCAGATTGGCTAAATCTGCACCGCTGAAACCTGGCGTACCGCGCGCGATAATATCCGCCTTTACATCCGGGTCAATCGGCACTTTGCGCATGTGCACCATCAAAATCTGCTCACGGCCTTTGATATCAGGCAACCCGACCATTACCTGACGGTCAAAACGACCAGGACGCAACAGCGCTTTGTCCAGCACATCGGCTCTATTGGTTGCCGCGATGATAATCACCCCGGAGCTGGCCTCAAAACCGTCCATTTCAACCAGTAACTGGTTCAACGTTTGCTCGCGCTCGTCATTTCCACCGCCGGTACCGGCACCGCGGCTACGGCCAACCGCGTCAATTTCATCAATAAAAATAATGCAGGGCGAGTTCTTTTTAGCCGTTTCAAACATGTCGCGCACACGTGCAGCGCCCACGCCTACAAACATTTCCACAAAGTCCGAGCCGGAAATTGAGAAAAACGGTACTTTTGCCTCGCCTGCAATCGCACGCGCAAGCAAGGTTTTACCGGTGCCTGGCGGGCCTACCAGCAATACTCCGCGCGGGATACGGCCGCCCAGTTTTTGAAATTTTGTTGGCTCTTTCAAGAAGTCGACCAGTTCGGTGACTTCTTCTTTGGCCTCGTCACAGCCTGCTACATCGGCAAAGGTAGTTTGATTTGAGCTTTCATCCAACTGGCGCGCTTTGCTCTTGCCAAATGAAAATGGCCCGCCACCCTTGCCGCCGCCCTGCATCTGGCGCATAAAGAAAATCCATACACCGATGAGTAAAATCATCGGGAACCATGACATGAATATCTCCAGCAGCACAGAACGCTGTTGCTCTGGCTTGGCTTCTACCTTCACGTTATATTTTAGCAAATCATTCACCATCCACAGGTCACCCGGCGCATAGGTGCTAAAATCTCTATTATCCTGCGTCTTGCCGCGCACCACATGGCCATCGATCTCGACGCTCGCGATGCGGCCATCTTTGGCTTCTTGCATAAATTGCGAGTAAGGCACAGAGACTTCTGACTTGCTTTTCCCCGCAAACTGGTTAAATACAGTCATCAGCACGAGGGCAACAACCAGCCAGATTGCGATACTTTTTGCGATATTATTCAATTCCCATCCTTAACCTATAACAAGGTTTATCAATTTTATACCTAATTAACTGCGTTTGTTGCCCAATCAGAGCGGCTTAACTATATTTATTTATGTTTTAGATTTATTTACGTTTTAAGCCCAGCAAGTACACCTCACTGCTGCGATCCCTTGAAGCCTTTGGTTTACGCGTCACCACTTTTTCAAATTGCAGGCGCATTGTTTTAACGATCTCATCAAAACCCGAACCAATGAACACTTTGACTAGAAAATTGCCGCCCGGTTTCAGCCAGTGGCAACTAAATTCCAGCGCAAGCTCGGCTAAATAGGAGGCGCCTGCCTGGTCAACATCTTTAACACCACTGATATTGGGGGCCATATCTGCAATTACAAGGTCTACCAGTTTATTGTTCAGTTTTTCTTCCAGCTGCTTTAACACGGCTTCTTCACGAAAATCACCTTGTATAAACTCAACGCCGGGAATGGCCTGCATGTCGAGAATATCCAGCGCGATGACTTTTCCCTGCCCTTTCAGGCGCTGCACCGCTACCTGCGACCAGCTGCCTGGCGTTGAACCTAAGTCTACAATAGTCATGCCGGGTTTGATCAGCTTGTCCTTGTCATCAATCTCGATCAGCTTGTAAGCCGCGCGGGCTCTATAACCCTCTTTCTGGGCACGTTTTACAAACTCGTCGTTCAGATGTTCCTGCATCCAGGCTTTGCTGGTACGCGTCGGTTTCATAGGCTTATGGATTTCATGATAAAATGGCGTTTTGACAGTGAGTATGCAATGCAATTAAAACCTAAACAAATCAGCCATTTACGCGGCATAGCCCATAGTTTAAGCCCTGTTGTGATGATAGGCAACAACGGACTCACTGAAAGTGTGATAAAAGAAATTGAGCTTAACCTGAACGCGCATGAGCTGATTAAAATTCAAGTCGCAGGCGATGACCGCGAAGCGCGTAAAACCATGTATGCAGAAATTTGCAGCAAAACTAACGCAACGCCGGTGCATCACATCGGCAAGCAGCTAGTAATTTATCGCGCCAGCGCCACGGTGAAGGAATCTGCCAAAATCAACATTCCAAAACTCTGACTGGTTAGTGGGCTTTAAGCACAAGCACAAAGCCCAGCAAGCATTCCAACAGATACGCCACGCTGGCAATGCCGTGCCAGTTTCTAAACCGATCGGCAAATACACTCTGCATCACATCGTTTGGCAGCGCATCGGTTTTAAGTTGCGCCAGCAAGGGCTGAATGCCGAAATGACCAGCCAGCACAAGCAACAGCATCACAAATACCGCCCAAAAAAAGCTTTGTTTAAGCGCGCCCGTGCCGTAGTCAAGCAGGCGTTGAATCAGCAAGTAGAGCGCGCTCGCCATACCGATATAGCTCACTATTGTAAATAATTCACCTGCAAGGCTGCCGGCAAGCTGTTTATCCTGCATCGAATCGAACAGCACATAGGCAGTCAGGCCGGTCATCCATAACGCACCCACCCAGAAGGTAACTACAATAAGATTTAAGCGGTTAAGCATTTTGATGTATTAACAATTTTAAATATAAAGTACATCAAGCACTTCAACCTCTTTAATTCCGCCAGGGGCAGCCACTTCGGCTATCTCGCCCGCAGATTTGCCAATAAGCGCGCGCGCAATGGGCGAGCTAACTGAGATTTTACCTGCCTTGATATCCGCTTCGTCATCGCCGACAATTTGATAGGTTTTGTTGTCGCCTGAATCCAGATCTTCAATGTTCACAGTTGCGCCAAACACCACGCGGCCTTCAGCATTCAGTGTTTTTGGGTCAATGATTTGCAAGTTGGAAAGCTTTGACTCCAACTCCGCAATGCGCCCTTCAATAAAGCTTTGTTTTTCTTTGGCCGCTTCGTACTCTGCATTTTCAGATAAATCGCCCTGCGCGCGTGCCTCCGCAATTGCCTGAATGACATTAGGTCTATCAGTGCTGCGCAGGCGTTGCAGCTCTTCTTTGAGCAACTCTGCACCTTTAATTGTCACTGGAATTTGATTTACTGCCATATTGCAACCTCTTATTAAAAATAAACCACGCTTTATAAAAAACAAACCACACTCGACTCGAGCGTGGTTTTAATAGTACAAAGTGTATTTTAAGAAAGCTTTTTATGCAAGTCTTGAATGGACTCGACATTCAACTCTTGCATGTGCGCCATACCGATACATGCCGCTTTAGCGCCGGCCAGCGTAGTGTAATAAGTCACCTTATTTTGCAGAGCACTGCGGCGGATTTCGTATGAATCAGCCACGGCTTTTTTATCTTCCGTGACATTTACAATAAAACTGATTTCATTGTTTTTAATCATATCCACCACATGCGGACGGCCTTCAGCCACTTTATTCACCGGGGTTACCGTCAGGCCATTTTCCGTGAGCGCTTTTGCAGTACCTTTAGTCGCCACCAACGTAAAGCCGAGTTTTGCCAGATCCTGTGCAATATCCACAACTTTCTGGTGATCCTCATTGCGCACGCTGATAAAGGCACGACCACCTTTTGGCAGCGTAGCCGATGCGCCCAGCTGCGACTTCACGAACGCTTCTGCAAACGTCGCGCCTACACCCATGACTTCGCCGGTAGACTTCATCTCCGGGCCTAAGATTGTATCCACTCCAGGGAACTTGATGAACGGAAACACCGCTTCCTTCACCGAGTAATAAGGTGGAATCACTTCTTTGGTGACGCCTTGCGATTTCAGGCTTTGCCCCGCCATGCAACGCGCAGCGATTTTGGCCAGTTGCAAGCCGCAGGCTTTTGAAACAAATGGCACTGTTCTTGAGGCCCTAGGATTCACTTCAAGCACATAGACCGTTCCGCCCTGAATCGCAAATTGCACATTCATCAAGCCTTTAACACCCAAGGCCTTAGCCATCTGCACCGTTTGCACACGCAATATATCCTGCAACTCCTTGCTGAGACTGTATGGCGGCAATGAACAGGCAGAATCGCCGGAATGCACGCCCGCCTGCTCCACGTGCTGCATGATGCCGCCAATCAGCACGTCTTCACCATCGCTCAGCGCATCCACATCCACTTCGACCGCATCGTTCAAAAAGCGGTCAAGCAGCACCGGTGATTCGTTCGACACTTTCACCGCTTCGCGCATATAACGCTCTAATTGTGACTGCTCATGCACGATCTCCATGGCGCGGCCACCTAGTACATAGCTTGGCCTTACTACTAGAGGATAACCAATTTCATCCGCGGCTCGAAGCGCTTCTTCCGGTGCGCGCGCAGTGCGGTTTGGCGGCTGCTTAAGACCCAAATCATGCAGCATCTGTTGAAAGCGCTCTCGGTCTTCTGCACGGTCAATCGCGTCCGGCGTTGTACCAATAATGGGCACACCCGCTTTCTCCAGATCACGTGCCAATTTGAGTGGCGTTTGGCCACCGTACTGCACGATCACACCAACCGGCTTCTCGATGTGGACGATTTCCAGCACATCTTCCAGCGTCACAGGCTCAAAATACAAACGATCAGAGGTGTCATAATCCGTCGAAACCGTTTCCGGGTTACAGTTGACCATAATGGTTTCGTAACCGTCATCGCGCATCGCAAATGCTGCATGCACACAGCAATAATCAAACTCAATGCCCTGGCCAATCCGATTGGGCCCGCCGCCCAGTACCATGATTTTTTTCTTATCGCTTGGCGCAGCTTCGCACTCTTCCTCATAACTGGAATACATATACGCCGTATTCGTTGCAAACTCCGCCGCGCAAGTATCCACGCGCTTATACACAGGACGCACATTCAGGGCCTGGCGATAGGCACGCACCGCGTGCTGATCCGTGTCCAGTAACTTGGCCAGGCGCCTGTCCGAGAAGCCGCGGCGCTTGAGCTGGAACAGTGCAGCTTTACTGAGATCCGCAATATGCTTGCCGCTCAGCGCTGCTTCGCGGTCGATAATGTCTTTGATTTGAGCCAGGAACCAGGGATCAATTTTCGAAATATCGAATGCCTGCTCGATTGTCATACCGCATCTAAAGGCATCGCCCAGATACCATATGCGTTCAGGACCCGGCTCTCCCAATTCCTTAGTGATCCGGTCCAAATCTGTCGTAATCGGATCCAAGCCATCTACGCCCACTTCCAGACCGCGCAGTGCTTTTTGGAATGACTCTTGGAAGGTACGTCCGATTGCCATCACCTCGCCCACCGACTTCATCTGCGTGGTCAAGCGCGAATCGGCTTGCGGGAATTTCTCGAAGGCAAAACGCGGCACTTTTGTGACGACGTAGTCGATGCTCGGCTCAAATGAAGCCGGTGTCGCGCCACCGGTAATCTCGTTTTTTAATTCGTCTAGCGTAAAGCCCACCGCCAGTTTGGCAGCCACCTTGGCAATCGGGAAGCCCGTTGCTTTAGACGCCAGTGCCGATGAGCGCGACACGCGCGGATTCATCTCAATCACAATCATGCGACCATCGACCGGATTAATGGCAAACTGCACGTTAGAGCCGCCTGTATCCACACCGATCTCGCGTAATACCGCCAGGCTAGCGTTACGCATGATCTGGTATTCTTTATCGGTAAGCGTTTGTGCTGGCGCAACGGTAATACTGTCACCGGTATGCACGCCCATCGGGTCTAGGTTTTCGATTGAGCAGATAATGATGCAGTTATCCGCTTTGTCGCGTACCACCTCCATCTCGTACTCTTTCCAACCAAGCATGGATTCTTCAATCAGCAACTCATTGGTTGGCGAGGCGTCCAACCCACGCTCGCAAATCGCGATGAACTCTTCGCGGTTATAGGCAATGCCGCCACCGCTGCCGCCCATGGTGAACGATGGACGGATAATGGCCGGGTAACCAATGCTGGCCTGCACTTGCAAGGCCTCTTCCAGACTGTGCGCGATGGATGAGCGCGCCGAACCCAAGCCGATTTTGGTCATGGCTTCTTTGAATTTCTGGCGGTCTTCTGCTTTATCAATCGCTTCTTTTGAGGCGCCGATCAGCTCTACGTTATATTTGGCTAGAACGCCATGCTTATCCAGATCCAAAGCACAATTGAGCGCAGTTTGGCCGCCCATGGTCGGCAGCAAGGCATCCGGCTTTTCTTTTTCGATTATCTTCTCGACCACCTGCCAGGTAATCGGCTCGATGTAGGTAGCATCCGCCATCTCAGGGTCGGTCATGATGGTGGCCGGATTGGAATTTACCAGAATGACGCGATAACCTTCTTCTCGCAAGGCTTTGCAGGCTTGGGCACCAGAGTAATCAAACTCGCAGGCTTGGCCGATCACAATAGGGCCTGCGCCAATAATTAAAATGCTTTTAATATCAGTACGCTTAGCCATTAGCCAGCCTTCCTTTCCTGCATCATGCTAATGAAGCGATCAAACAAATAACTCATTTCATGCGGCCCTGGGCTAGCCTCTGGGTGGCCTTGAAAACTGAATGCGGGTTTATCGGTACGGGCAATGCCTTGTAAACTGCTGTCAAACAAGGACACATGCGTCACTTTCACATTTGAAGGTAAAGTTTTGGAGTCTGCCGAAAAACCATGGTTCTGGCTGGTGATATATACACGCTTGGTTTCCACATCCTGCACCGGATGGTTGGCACCGTGATGGCCAAACTTCATTTTCATGGTTTTAGCGCCACTTGCCAACGCCAGCAATTGATGCCCCAGGCAAATGCCAAAAGTTGGAATACCAGTTTCTACCAGCGTTTTAATTGCGTTAATGGCGTAATCACAAGGTTCGGGATCGCCAGGGCCATTCGATAAAAAGATGCCGTCCGGTTTATAACTTAAAGCCTCTTCGGCTGTAGCCTGTGCCGGTAACACAGTCACTTTGCAGCCACGCGAAACCAGCATACGCAGAATGTTACGCTTCACACCGTAATCAAATGCGACCACGTGAAATTGAGAATTTGCAGGTTTAACATAACCTTTGCCTAAGGCCCATTCGCCATCGCTAAATTCGTAAGCGGTTTTACAACTCACAACCTTGGCTAAATCCATGCCTGCTAAGCCGGGAAAAGCTTTTGCCAGCTCCAGCGCTTTAGATTCGCTGACGTCTCCCGCCATGATGCAGCCAGCCTGTGCGCCTTTTTCACGCAAGATGCGCGTGAGCTTGCGCGTGTCAATATCCGCGATTGCCACCACGTTATTTTGTGTCAAATAGTCCGGGAGTGTTTGTTGGCTGCGGAAATTGCTTTCCAGTAAAGGCAAGTCGCGAATAATCAAGCCCGCCGCATAGACCTTTCCAGATTCGACATCCTCAGCATTGGTACCATAATTACCAATGTGCGGATAAGTCAGCGTTACGATTTGTTCGGCATAGGAAGGATCGGTAAGGATTTCCTGGTAGCCCGTCATCGAAGTGTTAAACACCACTTCACCGACTGTGTGACCTGAAGCACCTATTGAAACACCATGAAAAACAGTTCCATCTGCTAATACTAAAACGGCTGGAATTGTTTTTGACACCTTAAGCTCCTTAAATTTCATGACGGTACAACTTTGGCATCTACTAAAGCCATCAGAAGTAGATGTGCAAAACGGGAGGAGCTTTTTGGACTCTTCCCGTTTCAGAATTGCCGAATTATAGCGGAGTTTAGCCTATGTTTCAAGCTGACGAAGTTGCTTATCATGCAATCTTACCAAGAGGATTTGTGCAGAAATCGCGCCTACAAAAGCCAAAAACATGTCCCACTGTGTATCCCAGATATCGCCTTGCGTTGCCAGAAACGCCACCGCGTCACTGCCGGAAGCCCGCGCCACCCACCATTCCAGAAATTCGTAAAAGGCGCTTATTGCGAGGCTAACACAGGTGACCAAAAAAAACAGCCATGTGCCCTGCATCACCACTTGCTTGCGCAGCAAAATCTCGCGCGCAATCATGGCTGGCACAAAACCTTGCGCCACATGCCCCACACGGTCGTAATAATTTCTGTCTAAATGAAACGTATCGCGCAGCCAGTTAAAAAGCGGCACCTCGGCATAGGTGTAATGTCCGCCCACCATCAGAATAACCGCATGCAGCAAAATCAGCAGGTACACCAACTTAGTAAGCGGAAATTGTTTGTACGTAAAAAGCAAAATCGGCAATGCGACAATAGCGAGAAACACCTCCAAAAACCACGTGAAATAATCATGCGGGCGAATGGCCGACCAAATAAACACAAGAACGAAACTAGTAACTAATATTGATAAATAACGGCAATTGTTCATCAAACCTCCTTCAAGGCTTACATTCTACTAATTCAATCCGAGTCGCTTGATCAGAAAAGCTTTTACAAGCTGGGTTAATCCCAAATAAACCATCAGAATCAATGTCAGATAAAGCCAGAAGGTCGCTGGCAGAGGTGTCATTTGCAATTTGGTCGCAAAGGCAGAGTAAGGCAGATACGCTCCCAGCGCGCAGATAAACAATGTTGTAATCATCAAAGGCAAGCTGGGCTTGCTTTGCAGAAAAGGAATTCTTCCAGTTCGAATCACATGCACAATCAGTGTTTGCGAGAGCAACGACTCTACAAACCAAGCTGTCTGGAATAATCCGGCCCGCTCTGAGGTTGTGCAATCAAATATAAACCACATCAACCCAAATGTGACGTAGTCAAAAATTGAGCTGATTGGCCCAATCGTAAAGATATATCTTGCAATGTTGGTTATTTCCCACTTGCGTGGTTGTAAGATATATTCGTCATCCACACGATCTGTAGCGACTGAAGTCTGCGAAAAGTCATACAGCAGATTATTAAAGAGAATCTGTACGGGAGCCATGGGCAGGAAAGGCAAAAAGGCGCTGGCACCAAGCACGCTAAACATGTTGCCGAAATTCGAGCTAGCGCTCATTTTGATATATTTGATGATATTGCCGAATACTTTGCGCCCCTCGGCAACACCATCCTTGATGACCAGCAGATTCTTTTCCAGCAGAATAATGTCGGCCGACTCTTTAGCAATATCGACAGCGGTATCGACAGAAATGCCGACATCGGCCGTTTTAAGTGCGATGCCATCATTGATACCATCCCCCATAAACCCGACCACATGACCTCTAGCCTGCAAGGCTTTTATCACACGCGCTTTTTGCTGAGGCGAAAGTTTTGCAAAGACAGTCACGTTCTCAACCTCTTCTGCCAGCTGTAAATCTGTCATCTGTTCGATCTGGTTGCCCAGGGAAATTTTATCCACGACCAAACCAACGTCATGACAAATTTTGCGGCTCACCACATCATTATCTCCCGTCAATATCTTGACTGTAACGCCATATTTCAAAAGACTTGCAAGGGCAGGAGCGGCTGATTCTTTCGGTGGATCAAGAAAAGCGATATAGCCACTCAAAATCAGATTGGCTTCATCTTTTGGTTCGTAGATTGCCAGGCTCGACCCTACCTCCTTGTAAGCCACGGCAATTACGCGAAAGCCATCCGCATTCAGATCATTCACAACAGCATGGGCATCTTTAATGCGAAGCGGATTGAGCGGAAGGATTTCTCCAGCCACTTGCATTCGATTACAGACGTTGAAAATTTCCTCAACAGCACCTTTGCAAATCAACAAATGGGTTGTTTTATCTTTTTCAACAATGACGGACATGCGTCTTCGCTGAAAATCAAATGGAATCTCGTCAATTTTTAAATAAGAACTAGCTTCATGCAATTTCTGGTGAACCTCGGCATGCTCCAGCACTGCAATATCCAGCAAATTTTTTAGCCCAGATTGATAATGACTATTCAAATAGGCATATTCAAGCACTCTCTCATCTTCCTTGCCTGTGATGTCGACATGCCTTTCCAGAATTACTTTATCCTGGGTAAGCGTTCCGGTTTTGTCCGCACACAAAATATCCATCGCGCCAAAATTCTGGATGGCATTCAACCGCTTAACGATGACTTTTTTACGCGACATCGCTATAGCGCCTTTACCTAAATTAACTGTAACCAGCATTGGCAGCATTTCCGGCGCCAACCCTACTGCAACTGCGGAAGCAAACAGGAGCGCTTCCACCCAGTTACCTTTGACAAAACCATTAATCAAAAACACTGCAGGAACCATGACCATCATTATGCGAATGATGAGCCATATATATTTCTGGATACCTAGGTCAAAACTGGTGGGTTCTCTTTCCCCGATTACACTGGAAGCAATCGAACCAAAAAAGGTATGCCTGCCGGTTGCCACCACTACAGCAACAGCAGTGCCTGAAAGCACATTAGTGCTCATGAAGCAGATATTCTGCAATTCTGGAATGCTGATTTTAGTTGATAGATTATTTCCAGCATGTTTTTCAACCGGCAAGGACTCGCCTGTGAGCGAGGATTGATTCACAAACAGGTCTTTGGCGGAGAGGATCCGCATGTCAGCCGGAATCATGTCTCCAGCTGACAAATGTACAATATCGCCTGGCACAAGCCGACTAAAGTCAATTTCAATGAGTTGACTGGTAACGGCAGGAGGAACTTGTCGAAGTACCGAGGCTGTTGAACTAACCAACGATCGCAGACTTTCTGCAGCCTTGCTTGAACGATATTCCTGAAAAAAGGCAAGCGTTGTGGAAAAGACAACCATCAGCGCAATCACCTCCGCGCCTCTAATCTCACCTGTAAAAATCGCCACCAGTGACAACCCAAGCAATAACAAAGGTAAGGGGCTGATGAAATAACTTAGAAACCGAAGAAAAAGAGATTTCTGTTTTTCGCTCGCAACTACATTAAGGCCAAATTTTGCGAGCCTTTTCTTGGCTTCAGTAGCTGAGAGTCCTTCTGCTGACGAACCCAGTTTTAGTAATACCTCAGAGACTTCTAGTCTGGCATATTGATGAAGCTTGTCAGAAATTTCGTACTCCCTAATTACAGATTGAGTACCCAGCACATACGCAGTTAACGCAAATTCAGCACATCGCGCATATCATACAAACCAGTTTTTTTATCGCTCAAAAACTTGGCTGCACGCAACGCGCCCAAGGCAAACGTGGCGCGGCTGCTGGCTTTATGTGTTAACTCTACGCGCTCACCGGTGCCAGCAAATATCACCGTATGGTCGCCCACCACATCGCCGCCGCGCAGCGTTGCAAAGCCTATTTTCCCTGCCTCACGTTCACCAGTAACGCCTTCACGCGCGTAGATTGCACAGTCTTTAAGTTCCTGACCCAACCCTTGCGCTGCCGCTTCGCCCAAGCGAAGCGCAGTACCGGAGGGAGCATCAATTTTATGGCGGTGGTGCATTTCTACCACTTCAATATCGTAGCCATCGCCCAGTACTTTCGCAGCTTGCTCTACTAGATTAATCAGCAAAGTCACACCCACGCTCATGTTGGGCGCGAACACGATAGCGACCTGTTTGGATGCCGCTGCTATTCTGGCTTTCTGCTCGACCGTAAAGCCTGTCGTGCCGATGACATGCTTCACATGACTGCGCTGACAGATTTCCAGATAATCCATGCTGGCTTCTGGGCGCGTAAAATCTATCAGCACATCCGCGCCTTGCAGTGTTTTGTCTGCATCGGCGCTGATATACACGCCAGTGTTCTTGCCGAATAACTCACCCGCATCGCGGCCGATGTTGGGGCTGCCGGCACGATCCAGCGCGCCATAAAGCTGCAAACTTTCATCCTCGAACACACCCTGCAACAGCGCATGCCCCATGCGCCCGGTAGCGCCTGCAATCACGATTTTAGTCTTCATGTTTCATCTGTAATTTTAAAAAATCAAAAACCAATCTTTTAGTTATCTCATAACACCGCTGCGCGGGTTAGTGTCCACTGAAAGATTAATTTTTAGCTGACGCTAAAAACCAATCTTTTCCAGCATCCGTTCAAAATAGCCAGGTTCTGCCTCTTCTGACGGCGGCGCTTGCTCTACTTTTTTCGACTTGGTTTTGCTATCAGCTCCAGCCGGTGCAGCATCTTTGGGCGTTGCTTCAATATTTTTATCATCCAGATTTCTGTCCAGCCTGAATATAAAAGTCTCATCCTGTTTTGCGGCTGGCTGACTCGGCGCATCTGGCGCTGGCTCTTTAAGCTCCACTTTAGGGGGCACAACCTTTGGCTCCTCAACTTGAGGTGCTTTAACCTCCGGCACTTCAGCGGCCGGCTTTGCAACTGCAGGGGCTTCTGCTTTTGGAACCTCTACCACTGGCACTTTGTCTGTCGGCGTGTCCGCTGCAGGTGCAATCTCAATCGGCACCGCCAGCAGGGACGGTGTTTCTTGCGCTGGTTCGGCAGCTTCGGTTGTGGGCATCTCTGGAGTCCCCACTTTTGGCATTTCAACTTTCGGCATTTCAACAGGCGCAGCTTCCGCTGGTTTTGCCTCTGCCGGTTTGGTCGCAGGCGCTTTTTCGTCTTTCTCCCAGAATTTCAGCTTATCCATCAGCCCCTTTTCTTTTGGTTTTGGCTCGATCGATTTCGGCAGAGTCACAGCGCCCGCCTCTGCGCCCGCAGCCGCACCTGCTGCGCCCTGTGGCACCACATCGCCGCGCACGCGCGCCAGCAAATCTTTTTCAAACTCTAAAATCACACGACGCTGCTCAACAACCTTGCCGGCCTGGCGCAGTTGATAGAAATAATCCCAGCGGTTGTTGTGAAAGCTATCCACAATCAGCGGCGTGCCCATAATAAAGCGCACCTGTGATTTGGTCATACCGGGGCGCAGTTGCAGGAGCATCTTGGAGGTGACCACATTGCCCTGCTGGATATCCATCTTGAACGGCTTGATCATAGGCACGCTGGAACCACAGCCTGTAAGCAGGACACTGCAGACAATGAGTAACGCAAACAACGACTTTATAAAAAAATGCATGATTTTGGGCGAATGACTTATTACTGAATTGGCGTTAATATACCACGATGGGTGCAACCCTAAAACCATAAAGTTAACCCTAACCATTATTCTTGGGCACATTACGATGCACGACCAAAAAGATTTAAAGAACGCCGGCCTTAAGGCAACGCTTCCTAGATTGAAGATTCTGGAGCTGTTTGAAAACAGCACTGAGCGCCATTTATCGGCCGAAGATATCTACAAAATTTTAATTACCACCGGCGAGGATGTTGGTCTGGCTACCGTATATAGAGTTTTGACCCAATTTGAGCAAGCGGGGCTTTTGCTGCGTCACCATTTTGAAAGCGGCAAAGCGGTATTTGAGCTGAACGAAGGCCACCACCACGACCATATCGTGTGCCTGCAATGCGGCCATGTGGAAGAGTTTTGCGATGAGGAAATCGAGAAGCTGCAACACAAAGCAGCCAAAGAACGTGGATTCAAGATTCATGAACATTCGCTTTATATTTATGCCGACTGCACCAAAAAGCCGTGCCCACATAAAAATTAATTGCATATGTAGTTCGAATTAACAATAAAAGCGTTACTTAAATTTTCAGGGAGTGCATCATGTTAAAAAAATATTCTTCATTTTGGCTTAAGGCTTCTTGGGCGGTTTTTTTAAGTGTAACCATCACCGCTTGCGGCACCAACCCTGTCACCAAGAAAAAAGAGATTCAGTTTGTATCAGAAGCCAAAGAAATTGAAATCGGCAAACAAAACTACTCGCCAGCACGCCAATCACAAGGCGGCGATTACATTATCGACCCCGAGCTTACTGCCTACGTGCAAGGCATTGGTAAGCGCCTGGGTGCGGTGTCGGACAGGCCGGAACTCCCTTATGAGTTTGTGGTGCTGAATGACTCCGTACCTAATGCATGGGCGATGCCTGGCGGCAAAATCGCGTTTAACCGCGGCTTGTTATACGAGTTGAATAGCGAAGCCGAACTGGCCGCCGTGATGGGGCATGAAATTGTGCATGCTGCAGCCCGCCACGGCGCAAAAAGCGTGGAGCGCGGCGTATTTCTGCAAGGCGCGATGATCGCAGTTGGCATCGGCGCGCAGAACACAGATTACGCCAATCTGGTCGTGGGCGCCTCGCAGCTTGGCGCGCAGCTGATTTCGAGCAAATATGGGCGCGATGCTGAATCAGAATCTGATTACTACGGCATGAAGTACATGAAAAAGGCCGGCTACGACCCGGCCGCTGCAGTCACCCTGCAGGAAACCTTTGTACGCCTGAGCGCCAACAAAGAAAGCAATTGGCTGACAGGCCTGTTTGCCAGCCACCCGCCTTCACCAGAGCGGGTTGCCGCCAACAAAGTCACGCTAGAAAAACTGGGCACGGGCGGCGAAATGGGCAAAGAAACCTACGCGCAAAAAGTGGCCAAAGTGAAAGCCACGCAGCCCTCCTACAAAGCCTATGACGACGCAGTGAAAGCCTTGAAAAAAGGTGACACTGCAACCGCTACCAGTCTTGCGCAGAAGGCCATTGTGGGCGAGCCGCGCGAAGCTCGATTTCAGGAGCTTTTGGGCGACATTGCATTAACGCAAAAGAAACCGCAGGAAGCGCTTGCCTACTACGACAAAGCCATTAAAATGCAGCCGGATTACTTTAAACCGCATGTGCAGAGCGGCATTGCGCTATTTAACATGGGTAAAAAAGCCGAGGCCGAGCCTTACCTAAAGCGCGCCAATGAGCTACTGCCCACCGCGCCGGGTCACGCCTTGCTGGGCGACATTGCAGAAAGTCGCGGTGAAACCGACCTAGCCTTGCAGCACTACCAGATAGCGGCAAGTTCAAACTCGGAAATCGGCAAACAGGCAGGCGAACATGCGGTACGTATTGATTTACCGCGCAACCCGAGCAAATACATCCGTTCCGGCGCACAGGCCGATAACAGTGGCAACCTGTTTGCGGTGGTTGAAAACGTAACTTCCGTACCCGTTGGACGTGTTCAGGTACGCGTGGTGAAATACGATGCAAAAACCGGCCGTGCCATAGCGCAAAGCCAACCGATGATTATTAACGGCGTGCAACCCGGCAAACGCAACCAAGTGGCTGTGGGCGAAAAAGTGAAAACCCCTCAGGAAGCGCAGCTATATAGAGTGGTGGTTGAAGCGGCGGAATTAGCGAAATAAAAATCCAAGATTGATTAGGTGAATTCAATATACTAAAAATATTAGCTGAGTATTTTGATTGGTGACCAACCGTGACTCCCCAACCATTTCGCAGCAACTTAGTCTTGCAGGGGCTCATTCTCTGGTTAGTGGCACTCTGGGTTATCACCGCCATCGAGCCCTACAATCGTCGTGACTGGCTACTTGAGAACCTGCTGGTCTTCATCTATGCTGGCTTGCTCATAGTCGCCTATCGGCGATTCGCCTTTACCAACCTGTCATATATGTTGTTCGGGGTTTTTATCAGCCTACACCTGATAGGCGCCCATTATACCTACTCAGAGGTGCCATTCGGATTCTGGCTAAAAGACACATTCAACCTTACGCGCAATCACTTTGATCGTATTGTCCATTTTTCCTACGGCCTGCTAAATGCCTATCCCATGCGCGATATCCTGATGCGTGCCGCCGGCGTCCGTCCACGCTGGTCGTATTTTATACCCATAGCTTGCATACTTGGTTTCAGTTGCTTTTATGAGTTTCTGGAGGCGGCCGTTGCTTTTGTTGTCAGCCCTGAACTCGGTGATCTCTATCTCGGCGCACAGGGTGATATCTGGGATGCAGAGAAGGACACCTTTCTCGCCTTCAGTGGCGCTATCACCGCCATGACCATCCTCTGGCTGTACAACAAATGTAGCTCGTAATGCAATCAATATTTATGCAGCCAACAAGTACCCACCCTACCTAAACCCCAAGCATTTCCTTTGCATGATTGCGCGTGGTTTCGGTAATTTGAATGCCACCCAGCATGCGTGCAATTTCTTCCACCCGCTCGGTTTTGTTTAGCACTTGAATATGGCTTAAGGTTGCGCCGTTGACCTGCGTTTTGCTCACTTGCAAATGCTGCGCAGCCTGCGCGGCCACTTGCGGCAAATGGGTAATGACAAACACTTGGCGCTCTGTACCGAGCTGCTTGAGCAACTGCCCGACAACCTCTGCCACACCGCCACCGATGCCGACATCGACCTCATCAAAAATCATGCAAGGCACCGAATTTTGGCTTGCTGTTGTCACGTGCAGCGCCAAGCTGATACGCGACAACTCACCGCCCGAAGCGACTTTATTAAGCGACCGCGGCTCTACCCCTCCATGGCCTGCCACTAAAAACTCCACTTGCTCCAAACCATTGGCCGTGGCTTCACATAGCTGTAAAGCCACGTCAAACTTGCCGCCGCTTAATGAAAGCCGCTGCATTTCTGCGCTGATTCTTTGACTTAACGTTTTGGCGGCTTGCTGGCGGTTTGCGCTGAGCTGTTTGGCGGAGGTTTGATAGGCTGCGAGAGCTTCTGCCTCTAATTTCATCAGCGCACCATCGTTGGCAAAGCTTTCCAGCACGGTCATGCGTGCTAAGTCTGCAGCCAGCATTTTGGGCAGCTCTTCCGGCTTTGTGCGATATTTCCGCGCCGTGTTATGCACTACCTGAATGCGGCTTTCCACCTCGGCAAGCCGCGCTGGGTCGAGCTCTGCCGCTTGCAAATAGCGACTCAAACTACGGCTGACCTCCTCTAATTGTATGAGTGCCGAATCTACGCCGTCCGCAGCTTCTTTTAACTTTTCGTCGAACCCAACCAAACCAACTAATTTTTGCTGTACCTGCGCGAGCAGACTCGTTACCGCAGGCTCGTTATCATCCAGCAGCGCAATGCAAGCCTGCAGGCCGGAAAGTAAAGAAGCCCCGTTGGCAAGGCGGTGATGTTCTGCCTGCAATCCTGCCCATTCATCTGTCGCAAACCCAAGCTGCTGCAGCTCGCGCGTTTTATCGCGCAATTCGGCCAACTCATCGGTGTAAGCAGCTGAATTTTTTTCGACTTCCAGACGCTGCAAATGCAGCTGATGCCAGGATTTATAAAGTGTTGCAACCTGATTGGCGAGCGCCATGCTGCCTGCGAATTCATCCAGAATCTGGCGCTGCGTGCTAGTTTTGAGCAGCGAGTGATGTGCATTCTGGCTGTAAATATCGACTAATAATTCACCTAATTCTTTGAGCTGCCCGATGGTAACTGAGGTGCCATTAATGAAGCCGCGGCTGCGGCCATCGCCATAAATGACACGCCTGAGTACCAATACCGGCGCAGCTTCCAGGGCAGAATTTTCTAGCCAGATTGAGGCGTGTTCGTTATTGGAAAACGTCGCGCTGATGTCCGCACGCTCCGCACCCGCGCGAATCACGGCGCCGTCGTTGCGCTCCCCCAGCGCAAGTGAAAGTGCATCAATCAGGATGGATTTACCTGCGCCAGTTTCACCCGTGAGCGTGGTAAATCCTTGGCTGAATTCTAAATCTAGGGTTTCAACGATAACAAAATCGCGGATGGAGAGGCTTTGTAACATCGCTATACATTAACCCCAATTTAGCTTGTTGCGCAGCATATCAAAATAGCAATATTCGCCCGGATGCAGCAAAGTAATGTTTTTAGGTGCGCGTGTTATCAATATTTTATCTCCCGCCTCTAATGCAATCTGAAACTGCCCATCAAAACTGACCTGGGCCTCATCAACCTGTACCAGCGTCACCTCGATTTTGCTGGCGCTATTGACTGTAATTGGGCGATTAGTCAAGGTGTGCGGACTGATCGGCACAAGTGCAATCGCCTCCAGATTCGGATGCAAAATCGGGCCGCCCGCAGAGAGCGAATAAGCCGTTGTACCGGTAGGCGTAGTTAAGATTAAGCCATCACCACGCTGTTTGTATACAAACTTACCGTCAATCTCAACCTGCAGTTCAATGAGGCGCAAACCACTTTTTACTACCACATCGTTGAGCGCAAACCCTTGATAAACAAGCTTGCCAGCGCGATGTATGCTGGCAGACAGCAGCATGCGCGATTCTTTTTGATAATCGCCAGCCAGAATTCTATCAAGCGCCGCCAGCATATCTTCTGCGCGCAAATCGGTTAAGAAACCGAAACGGCCACGATTAATGCCCACCAGCGGGATTTCAGCATTCATGATAGTTCTGGCCACGCTAAGCATGGTGCCGTCGCCACCCATCACGATCGCCAGATCGACTTTATTGCCTATCGCTTCCAACGGTGCGGTTTTATAGCTGGTGAGCTCAGCATGCTGCGCGGTCTTTTCCTCCAGCCAGACCTCGATATTCTTGGCACTTAGATGACGCGCCAAGTCAGCCAGATCGGCCTGCATCTGCTGCAGCGCCGATTGATTCATGTATTTGCCGATAATGGCGATTTTTTTGAAAGTTGTTTTTACTTGCATAATCTGAATAACTTAATTGTAATGGTTTATTGGCTTCGCCATATCTAATCTACATTAATTTAGTTGCAATAAAGAAATTGATTCATCTTCGCGTTTAATTTGCTCTAAGACTAAATACTTTATATCTTCCGGTAAGCTTTTTATTCGATCATTCTTTATGAGCAAAATTACCTGTTGTGGGGATACCCTTGCTACCTCAGATAGCAGTTTTGGCATTTCATAAAACTCCAAAACTTTGCGTTTAGTGAAGTAAACAAAGACTTCAGGCGCAACATCTAAAGCCATAAGTTGCTTTCCGGCTTTAACCTGTGCGTATGCAGTAATTGCCATATTTTGCTCCGCCATTCGATCCTTGCTTATCACGTAAGGCGTATTCACAGCAATAATAAAAACGCTAGGAACGGCAATCAATAGAGCAATGAAGTAGCGTATCTTATATTTGTTATTTAAATTAGCCCTTAAAAATGCTACCAGCACAACCGATAATAATAAAAACATGGCGATTAACGATGGAAGCATGTAATACCAACGCTTTTGTGGACCAAAACTAAGTATGAGCGCAGGTATTAAAATAATTAAAATCAACAAAAAAAAGTAATTGTTTTTTTGTATTTTTTCGTCATTCTTTTTATACCAATAAGCTAAAAAAGGCATAGCAAAAAACCAAGGCAAAATAAGCTGAAACGGCCTGTAAAGATAGTAAGCACTGAATGCATTAAACATGCTGGGTTTAAGTAAACTACCAGACAACTGACTATGAGCAAGCTCAACAGGGGGGCTGCGCTGCTGAAGCAAGTACCACCAAGGCAGCACAATAGTCAGTAAAATCAATAACCCGGAAAAAGGTTTAAGTAGCATGAATGATTGCTTTAACGTTAAATGGCCTAGTCGGCAGTCAACAATAAACGCTAATAATATCATTAGAGGCAGCTGCGGGCCTTTAGTCAGCGTAGCCAAACCAAATGCAGCCCAAATCAATAGGCTATAAATTTGTTGTGGGACACTACCAACAAAAGCGCAACGAGCATAAACATAAGCGGTTAAAGCCGCTCCACAAAAGAATGCATAAAGCATTTCAGGGCGAGCACTATGCGTGTAATAAAAAAAACCAACTGAAGTTGCAAGCATTATCCCCGCAAGCAACCCTGTTGCCAAATCAAACATTTTTCTTCCACTCAGCACTATCAAGCCTACCAACCCTATTCCTGCAATAGCTGAAACAAAACGAGCATGCCATGGCTGAATGTCATTAACCCCTCCAAAAAGCCAGGCAACAAAAGCTGTTAACCAGTAATTCATCGGTGGCTTATTGAGTCGATACTCTCCGTTAAACCAGGGAACCACCCAGTCTTGATGATCGCGCATGGCTTGAGCCGACACTAAAACATAAGCTTCATGCGACTCCAGTGGATGTATTGCAATGCCACTCAGGGAAATTACTATCGCAATCGCAATAACAATTGCAAAACTTGCCTGCCACTGAAATGCAGAATTGGTGTTTGTCAAAAGTTTGTTTACACTGTTCATAAATCAATAGCCGCTGAATAGATTGCCAATAAATATTAGTTTTAATTTTGAGTAAGCATTCAAAGTTGGATTAGTATTCTGAATTATCACAAAATATTTCTATAATCATACTGAAAGTTTGTTATTTACACTTAATAATTGTGGATAAACGCGCGCAAATATTGCTTAAAACTCTGGTTGAACATTACATTAGTGATGGTCAGCCCATTGGGTCGTGCACGCTGCTGCAGCACTCCGGACTGGATGTCAGCCCTGCGACGATACGCAATGTCATGTCAGACCTCGAGCAATTAGGTTTTATCGCCAGCCCGCACACTTCGGCGGGACGCGTACCCACGCAAAAAGGCTACCGTTTGTTTGTGGATACGCTGCTCACGGTGCAGCCACTGGAAAATCAACAAATTCAGCAACTGAAAAGCGGTTTATCGTCCCCCAACCAGAGTGAGCTGATTGCTAACGCGGCCGATATGCTTTCGCAGCTCACACAATTTGCCGGCCTGGTGATGATTCCCAAGCGTAAAGCGCTTTCTTTCAAGCATCTGGAATTTTTGCCGCTGACCGAAAAGCGCATTCTGGTGATTATCGTCACCAGCGACGGTAACGTGCAAAATCGCATCATCCTCACCGAAAAACCTTATTCGGCCAGTGAACTCACGCAAGCCAGCAATTACTTTAACGCCAATTTTTCAGGGCAAACCTTTGATGAAGTGCAGCAAAAACTGCGCGCTGAACTCAAACAGACGCAGAGTGATATGAACCGATTAATGACTGCCGCGCTGGAAACAAGCACCAACGCCGCAGACAGCGATGGCGTGGTGATTGCCGGGGAGCGCAATTTATTGCAAATCGACGATTTATCCACTAATGTCAACAGCCTGCGTAAATTGTTCGAGATTTTTGAACGCCGCACTTCACTCATGCAGTTGCTGGACAACAGCCAGCGCGCTGAAGGTATACAGATATTCATCGGCGGAGAAAGCGGCTATTTGCCTTTGGATGAGTGCAGCATGGTCACCGCCCCTTATGAGGCAGATGGCCAGGTAGTCGGCACGTTGGGCGTCATCGGACCAACCCGTATGGCGTATGAACGCGTGATTCCCATTGTAGATGTGACAGCGAAGCTGCTATCGAATGCCTTATCAAATAACTAACTAGAACAGAAAAAATTGATGACTTATTACAACCCTGAACCCTCTTACCAACATGGCGATCAGCTTAAAGTCGGCATTCTGCTCGCCAACCTGGGCACCCCAGATGCGCCAACCAGTGCGGCTTTGCGGCCTTACCTGCGCCAGTTTTTAAGCGATACACGCATTGTAGAAATCCCACGCGCCATCTGGTGGTTTATTTTGCATGGCATTATTCTGCGGGTTCGCCCGAAAAAATCAGCCGAAAAGTATGCGCAGGTATGGACGCCGGAAGGTTCACCACTGCTGGTGCATGCGCAAAAGCAGGCGCAGTTACTACGCGGATTCCTGGCGCAAAAAATAAAATCACCATTCGTGATTGAGTTGGGCATGAGTTACGGCAACCCTTCGATTGCAGCGGCCTTCGAAAAACTCAAAGCACAGCATTGCGATCGTATTCTGGTGTTTCCACTCTACCCACAATACGCAGCGAGCAGCACAGCATCGGCCATGGACGCGGTGTTTCGCGTATTGCTCAAAACCCGCAACCAGCCTGCTGTGCGCAGCATTCGCCATTATCACGACCATCCAGCCTATATCGCAGCTTTGGCCCATTCTGTGCAAGCACATTGGCAAATGCACGGCGGCAAGCCAAGCAAGTTAGTCATGAGCTTTCATGGTGTGCCTAAATTTCACCTAATGAAAGGCGACCCCTATCACTGCGAATGCCACAAAACTGCGCGTTTATTGGCAGAGGCTTTAGAACTGAATAAAGATGGATACACCGTCGCATTTCAGTCGCGCTTTGGCAAGCAGGAATGGCTGAAGCCTTATCTGGCAAGCATTTTAGAAGCGCTAGGCAAAGCAAAAATACCGCGCATTGATGTGATTTGTCCAGGCTTTTCCAGCGATTGCCTGGAAACGCTGGAAGAAATCGCCATGGAAGGCAAACATGTTTTTCAAAGCAATGGCGGCGGTGAATATCATTACATTCCCGCACTCAATGAAAGTGATGCCTGGATACACGCCATGACCGAAATCACGCTCGAAAATCTGCACGGCTGGGTGAGCACCGAATGGGATACAGTGCGAGCCAAACAAGAAGCCGAAATGACGAAATTAAGGGCGCAGGCTTTGGGCGCTAAACAATAAGCAGTATAATTGCCCAATGATTTAGGAAGTCTATTATGAGACAAAATATTGTTTTCGCACTTCTTGTTGGATTGTTTAATACCACTGTCAAGTGGCTTAAAAGAAAGTAATCATTCATGATTGTTGTTACGGGCGGCGCAGGAATGATAGGCTCTATCATCGCCTGGCACTTAAATACAAAAATTGGTCGCGATAATCTGATGATTGTTGACCATATCACGCATGAAGCGCAATGGCAGAATCTTGCGCATCGCCACTATGCACAGTATCTGGATAAAGACCAGCTCATGTCCTGGCTTGAAGGGCCCTCAAATATTGAAGCCATCATCCATATGGGTGCAATCAGCGCGACTACCGAGCGCGACTTCAATAAATTGGTGGAAAATAATATCCACTATTCGCAAAACCTGTGGACATGGTGCGCTAACAACAATGTGCCGTTCTTTTACGCCAGCTCCGCCGCCACCTATGGCGATGGCAGCCTGGGTTATGACGATGCAAATATCTCTAACTTACGCCCGCTCAATGGCTATGGCTACTCAAAACATTTTTTCGACCAATGGGTATTGCGCCAAGTGGCAGAAAATCAATTTGCACCAACAAGCTGGGCCGGCTTCAAGTTTTTTAATGTATACGGCCCTAACGAATACCATAAAGAACGCATGGCGAGCGTCGCGTTTCATACCTTTAACCAGTTCAGCCAGACCGGCACCATGAAGCTGTTCAAGGGCACCAAGGCAGGGGTTGCGGATGGCATGCAGATGCGCGACTTTGTGTATGTGAAAGATGCTGCAAATGTGGTTGTACACTTTCTAAACGCGGCTTTAAGCAGCAAGCCTGCTCCAAATGGTATCTATAATATTGGCACCGGCAAAGCGCGAAGCTTCAAGGATTTAGCCACTGCTGTGATGACGGGCATGGGGAAAACACCGCATATCACTTACATCGACATGCCTGCAGACTTGCAAGGAAAATATCAGTATTTTACCGAAGCCAGCATGACTAAACTTATTGCCGCCGGTTATGTCACTCCTTTCACCAGTCTGGAAGATGGTGTAAAGGATTATGTACAGAATTACTTAATGCAAGCTGACCCTTACTGCTAAGGGGAGAAAAATGAAATATGTTGATTATTTAAAAGGTGAACACGCCGCCCACATGGCAATGTTCAATGCGCTTGAGCCTCTATTTCCGCTCATCAGCGCGGTGGGCATTGCAATGCAGAATTGCATTAAAAATGGCGGAAAAATCTTACTGATGGGAAATGGCGGCAGCGCGGCTGATAGTCAGCATATCGCGGCAGAAATTGTCGGGCGCTTTAAGAAAGAGCGTAAAGGCATGCCAGCCATTGCGCTCACCACCGACACTTCCATCCTCACCTCGGTAGGCAATGATTATGGCTATGACTATATTTTTGCGCGTCAAATCGAAGCGCTGTGCCGCCCTGAAGATTTGGTGTTTGGCATCACCACCAGCGGCAATAGCGCAAATGTAGTGCGGGCCATTGAAGCGGCAAAAGCAGTCGGCGCAACCACGGTAGGCCTGACGGGCGGAACCGGCGGCAAGCTATTGAATTTATGCGATTTTAATTTAATCATGCCGTCAAATGTCACCGCAAGAATTCAGGAAGCGCATATCTTTGTAGGACATTCGCTATGCGAGATTTTAGAATCCGACTAAATACAAGATTAAAATAACCCATGCAACAAAAACTCTTTGATACAGTCAAGCTATTCGGTAGCAAAAGCCAGCATGCACTAGTGATTGGCGATGTGATGCTGGACCGTTATCTGATCGGCTCTGTCGGGCGTATCTCACCCGAGGCGCCGGTACCGATTGTGCTGTTGAAGCAGCAAAACGAGCGTGCGGGTGGCGCAGCGAATGTCGCAGCAAATTTAGCGCAACTGGGCATTAATACACATATTATCGGTTGCATAGGCAATGATAGCGAAGCCAAAATACTGCTTGGCCTGCTCGGCGAAATCGACGTCGACATAAGCGGAATGTGCGCTTCCAGCCGCCGCCCAACCATTGCCAAGACCCGCGTATTGAGCGGCCACCAGCAAATGATGCGGCTCGATCAGGAAAGTAGCGCGCCATTCGACAGTGCTGAAAATACACAGCTATTGAGCGCCATTCAGGCGCAACTCGCCCTCAAGCCTGCCATTGTGATTTTATCTGATTACGCCAAAGGCTTATTGAGCAGCGAAATCTGCCAAACTGTCATCAAGCAATGTAAAACTCAACATATCCCTGTACTGGTTGACCCGAAGGGCCGTAATTACAGCAAATACCGTGGAGCAACTGCACTAACCCCCAACAAAAAAGAGACTGCTGAAGCCTGCGATACGACAACAAACGATCCGGATTTAATCAGCAAAGCTAGCAAGCTAAAGAACGACCTGAACCTGCAGTTTCTTGCAATCACACGCAGCGAAGAAGGCATTAGTCTCATCGATTCAGACACGCATCACCTGCCTGCCACTGCCAAGCAAGTGTTTGATGTATCTGGTGCAGGTGACACTGTGGTCGCTACACTGGCAGCAGGGTTGATGAGCGGACTTACCCCTCTGGAAAGCCTTCAAATCGCCAATATCGCCGCTGCGGTTGTGGTCGGAAAAGTAGGCACAGTGCCAATTTCTCAGCAAGAATTGCTGGAAGCCCTGACCGTACAGCAAGGCAGTGAACAAGCGCATAAGATATGCGATTTGGCACAATTGATGCAAAAAGTAGAAGCCTGGAAAATATCCAAGCAAAAAATCGTGTTCACTAACGGCTGTTTTGATTTGCTGCATGCAGGGCATGTCACCTACCTGGAAGCCGCAAAAAAACGCGGCGACAAACTCATCCTGGGGCTCAACACTGACCGCTCTGTGAGAAAGCTTAAAGGGCCGACACGACCCGTTGTGCATGAAAATGACCGTGCGCGCGTGCTGGCAGCGCTAGAGTCTGTTGACGCGGTGATTTTATTTGATGAAGACACGCCCATCCATCTCATCAACGCGATTAAACCCGATGTCATCGCCAAAGGCAGCGACTATACTGCGGATCAGGTAGTCGGCGGCAAAGAGGTACAATCGTGGGGCGGCGAAATCGCGCTGATTGACTTGGTTGAAGGGCGCAGCACCAGCAACATCATCAAAAAAATGAACGCCTAAACCGCCCTAACTTAACATGTCCGCCGAAAAAATATTGATTCTAGGCCCGGCATGGGTGGGTGACATGGTGCTGGCACAAAGCTTATTCAAGTCTATCAAAGCCAATAAGCCGGACTGTGTGATCGACGTGGCCGCACCAGCATGGACATTGCCCTTGCTGGAACGTATGCCAGAAGTCAACAAAGCGATTGCACTGCCTTTTAAGCATGGTGAGCCGGCGCTTTTAAAGCGCATAAAATTTGGTAAAAGCTTAAGAAACAAGGGCTACACACAAGCGATTATTCTTACCAATTCGTTCAAATCTGCACTCTTACCATGGGCGGCAGGCATTAAGCGGCGCACTGGCTTTTTAGGCGAAATACGTTATGGTTTAATCAACGATATTCGCCCATTGGATAAAATCAAACTCAAAAAAACCGTCGAGCGCTTTGTGTTTTTAGGTTTGAACGAAAATCAAGAAATACCTGAAAATCTGCCAAATCCACAATTAACAAGCACTCCAGAAGGCGCATGGATATTGGCTTCCAGGCATGGCATTAAAAACGATAAAAGCAAGATTTTAGGCCTCTGCCCAGGTGCAGAATACGGCGAAGCCAAGCGCTGGCCGGCCGAATATTATGCAGAGGTAGCAGTTGCCGCGCTCAGCAAGGGCTGGCGGGTATGGCTGTTTGGCTCAGATAAAGACATTCCAGTCACCAGCCACATCAATCAACTCACACAAAGTAAATGCACAGATTTTGCTGGAAAAACCAAGCTGGGCGAGGCGATCGACTTGATATCTGTCTGCGACACCGTTATCAGCAACGACTCCGGCTTGATGCATGTGGCTGCCGCATTAGACAGAAAATTGATTGCGATTTTTGGTTCGTCTGATCCCTATCACACGCCGCCAATGCACCCCAATGCGGTGATAGAATATCTAGGGTTAGAATGTAGCCCATGCTTTGAAAGAACGTGCCCATTGACGCATCTAAACTGTCTGAAGAATATCAGGCCACAACATATTATCCCGCTCGTATTAGCTCAAGAAACTTCTTAGATAGCATGAATTCATTACCTGGAAAACTCAAACTCAGCAAAATAGATAGTCTTTCTACAAGAAAGCTATATCTGCCCATCGTTATTCTGGGAATGTTGCTTGCCGCGCGCATTCAGTACATACAGCATGGCTGGATTAACCCTGACTCTGTGCTGTATTTTGAATCTGCCCGGCTATTTGCGCTGGGTGATTGGCAAGGCGCTATTAAAGTATTTAACTGGCCGCTTTACTCCATCCTCATCGCCGCTACACATAAACTCACCACATTAAATATTCACACCTCCGCCCAATTGCTAAGCGTGATTTTTTTTGGCATCACCGCTGCCGGTTTCCTGAAGATCATCGAGTTGGCAGGTGGTGGTACCAGAGTTATGCTCGCTGGCGCGCTCATCTTGTTTAGCTCACTTTATCTGGTGGGTGGTGTGCTGGAAATGCTGATGCGTGACCAAGGGTTTTGGGCGTTTTATCTCACCAGTCTCGTATTTTTTATTCGGTTTTTTAAAACAAAAAGCTATATGGATGCTTTTTTCTGGCAGACCAGCGCCATTCTAGCTACCCTATTTAGAATTGAAGCGATCAGTTATCTCATTTTTATGCCTCTTACTCTGCTATTTATTCAACATGATCCATGGAAACAGCGATTGGGTAATTTCGTCAAATGTAACTTTTTAAACATTATTTCGGGTGTAAGTATTATCAGCTTTCTGTTGCTTCATAACGACCTTTCGATGAGCAACTTTGGACGGCTTAGAGAAGTATTCACCACTAATCTGTTTCAAGAATTGACCCAACAGTTACATGAAAAATCAGCCATCATGGCTGAGCAAGTACTTGGAAAATATTTACAGGGCTTTGCTGTACAGGGGCTATTGCTCACATTTATCTATGTGATAATCGCAACGACAATATCTTCGACCGGGATCATTAACATCGGTCTATCTTGGTTTGCTATCAAAGCAAGGCGTAATTTGATGGATGAGCAAGCCTTTCAAGTATTAAGAGCAACCGCCATTCTTGCCATCATCAATATGGCGCTTATCATTACCAAGGTATTTGTGTTGTCAGGCAGGTACGTTTTAGCGCTCTCCCTGATTCTGATGATATTTGCATCGTTCTACTTAGCAAGTTTATTCAAGTATCTGCAATCCACTTCATCCAATGAAAAAAAATTGAAATGGCTTACCGCTGCGCTAATCGTTTTTATGTCTTTAAGCTTGGTTAAAAATATTCTGCCTAAACAAGAAGGCTACAACTATCAACAAGATGCCATAGCTTGGCTAAGCGAGCAAAACAAATCGAATAAACCCGTTTTTTACGAGGATTCCAGAATGCGCTATTTTGCTGGCGCACCCTATATCGGAACAGGAATATACAACTGGGAATTGCTTGCGACTGAAGACGATAGTAATTCTACTAACAACTATGAGTATTTGGTTATCAACCACTCAACCCAGCATCCAGAAAAAGAAAAAATGATTGCAGAAAAACTTTCTGAATATCATGAGGCAAATCGATTTAGTTCTGCTAATTCTAAAAAATCAATAGTAATTTACCAAAAATAATTACAAATTAACCGGTTTAATATCTGCTGTTATAATCGACTTTACTAAAAAATTCAAAATAGACAAAAATATAATGAAACAAATGCCATTTTGCCCAGTATGCAATCAGCCATCTCCATACGATTTTAGTAGTCGAGATTTAATGTTCAATCACTATGAGCGATATGACTACCATCGTTGCACTAACTGTAATTTTATTTTTCAGCATCCTCTACCAACTCTAGAACAGATTAGCGCTTTTTACCCAAATGAATATGAGGTCTATGAAGAGCAGTCTCGCTTAAAAAAAGTAAGTGGGCTCAGAAAGTCTATTTTAAAAAAGTATTATGACTATACCCATTTAAGTACAAGTGCATTCAATGATTTTATTTGTTTTATTCCTCAATTATTTAATAAAAATTTTGAAGTGCATTTCAGTTCAAATGGCAACCTACTCGATGTCGGGTGTGGTAATGGGCGTTATTTGGACGGCATGAAAAAACTAGGCTGGCAAACAAAAGGGGTAGAATTTAACGAGAGCGCAGTACATGTATGTAATCTCTCTGGGTTGGATGTACACCATGGGGATTTGTTCTCTGCAAATTTTGATAGCGACAGTTTCGATGTGATCAATGTCAGTCATGTAGTTGAGCATGTGCCCAATCCAAAAGAATTATTTGCTGAGCTCTCACGCATACTGAAAAAAAATGGTACGCTTATTATCAAAACTCCGAATAGCGATGCCTTAGGCAGAGCATTATTTAATACCAATTGGTATGCGAATGATGTGCCAAGGCATATTTATCTATTCGCTGAAAAGAATCTAAAGGTTCTGGCCAGCACTTGTGGATTGAAAGTCCAACAATTAAAAACCCGTACCTCTCCTAAAATTATTCTAAACAGTCTTGATTACGTTACAGCAAACAGTAAAGTACCATCCAAAAAAGTTAAATGGAAAAGATGGATTGCAAAAACCTATGTTTTGATTGCGCAATACAAGAAACAAGGCGATGAGATCTTTGCTGTTTTCACTAAGCCATAATCTTAATGAACAACATCCTCTTCATTTCAAAGGGTGAAGCTGCATCATCCACTCGTTATCGTGCTTTGCAGTATTTTCCTCATTTTATTCAAACAGGCTGGCAGCCTAGCCATATAACTATTTCTGGCGGCTTTCTATCTATACTTCGCACGTTCCTGGCAGCTAAAAAATCAGACGTTGTAGTTATCCTACGTAAAACTTTTCCGTATCCGATATTTTGGGTATTACGCAAACTATCAAAGAAATTAATTTTCGATTTTGATGATGCCATTTTCTCTAATACTGATGGGTCATATTCAGAAACCAGGATGCATCGCTTTAAAATTACCGTAGCTAGTTGTGATTACATTTTTGCCGGAAATCAATACTTAGCTGCCGAAGCAAAAAATTACAATCCTTCAGTTGCAGTAATCCCAACTTCAGTAGAAGTAGATAAATATAATTTATCTTGTCAAAAAGATAATGAAGCTTTTGAGCTAGTTTGGATTGGAAGTAAATCTACCAGAAAATATATTGCAGAAATTATTCCATCACTTGAAAATGCTGCACAAAACATACCAAATTTACGACTTAAAATTATTGCAGATTTCGAGTTAACAAGTACAAAACTAAATATTAATAATGTTGCTTGGACTGAGCATTCTGAAGCAATAGAGTTATGTAAAGCAGACGTAGGACTTGCGCCGATGCCAGAAAATAATTGGACCAAAGGAAAATGTGCATTAAAGGTCTTACAGTATATGGCTTCTGGACTACCTGTAATATCATCTCAATCTGGTGTTAATGCTTATGTAGTTGAGGATGGAATCAGCGGATACTTGGTGTCGGATAATAGCCAATGGGCTGAACGCATTGTACAGTTAAGTAAAGATAAAGCAACTTTGACCAAAATGGGAGAACGCGGCAGATGTAGAGTTCAAACAGAATTTTCTATTAAGGCTGTTTTTAAAAAAATAATTACGACTCTTTCTTAACCAATGTTAAAGCACTTAAAATTTATCTGCAAATGTAGAACTCACGATACCAATCCACAAATTGCATGATCCCTTGCTGCAGAGGTGTGCTGGGCTTAAATCCGACCCACTCATCCAATGCATTGGTGTCCGCGTAGGTCGCTTTAACGTCACCCGGCTGCATTGGGAGAAATTCTTTTTGAGCTTTTATACCTATCGCATCTTCTAACAAACCAATAAAATCCAGTAACTGTACAGGTTGATTGTTGCCAATGTTAAATATGCGATAAGGCGCTGATGTATTAAGGGCTGCGGTTGCGGGCTTGTCCAGCACACGGACAACGCCTTCAACGATGTCATCTATATAAGTAAAATCACGCATCATATCGCCGTGATTAAACACTTTAATTGGTCGATTATTCAAAATAGCATCGGCAAACAAAAACGGCGACATATCGGGCCTACCCCATGGGCCATACACGGTAAAGAAGCGCAGGCCAGTCGTTGGCAGGCCGTATAAATGGCTATAGGTATGCGCCATGAGTTCATTGGCCTTTTTTGTGGCCGCGTAGAGGCTTACAGGGTGGTCGACATTATCAGTTTCTGAAAACGGTAGCTTAGTGTTACCGCCATAAACACTGGAGGAGCTTGCATACACCAGATGCTGCGGTTTAACTGCCCTGCAAGCCTCCAGGATATTGGTGAATGCAACGATGTTGCTGCTGATGTAGGCATGCGGATTCTGTAGCGAATAACGCACACCTGCCTGCGCAGCCAAGTGAATGACACTGTCTGGTTTTTCACCTGTAAAAAGCTCTGCCGTAGCTTTTTGTTCGGCCAGATCCAATTTAATAAACTTAAAGCTATTCGCTTTAGGATGCGCCTGAATTGAGCTTAATCTGGCCTGTTTTAATCTCACATCGTAATAATCATTGAGATTATCGACACCGACTACCGAGTCACCTCGCTCAAGCAGCTTGATTGCTACATGATAACCAATAAAACCCGCTGCGCCTGTAAGTAAGACTTTCATATTGACCAGGTTTTATCTTACTAAACGACCAATCGGGCGATACTCAATACCGGCATTTTTTACTATTTGCGGGTCGTACATGTTTCTGCCATCAAAAATAATATTCGCTTTAAGTTTTTGTTTAATATGAGAAAAATCCTGGCTTCTGAATTCTTTCCATTCTGTCACAATCACCAATGCATCGGCATCATTGAGCGCTTGGCTGGGTGATTGCGCAAAAGTTAAACCTTGCACATGATTAAATATACGCTTTGCTTCCTGCATCGCAACCGGGTCATAAGCAGTTACCGTGGCGCCCGCTTGCAGCAAATCGTTAATCAGCACACGGCTGGTGGCTTCGCGCATGTCGTCAGTATTCGGTTTAAACGCCAGACCCCAAACTGCAAAATGCTTGCCTGCAAGATTTTGGCCAAAATGGTTTTTAATTTTTTGCGTAAGCACTTGTTTTTGCAGATCGTTTGCGGCCTCAACCGCATTCAGCACTTTTAGATTATAACCATTGTTATTGCCTGTGCTAATCAGCGCTTTCACATCCTTCGGGAAACACGATCCGCCATAGCCGCAACCAGAATAGAGAAAGTCGTAACCGATGCGCGGGTCTGAGCCAATGCCTTTACGCACCGATTCAATATCGGCCCCCAGAATTTCTGCCAGATTGGCCAGCTCATTCATAAAGCTGATCCGGGTTGCCAGCATGGCATTGGCCGCATATTTGGTAAGTTCAGCAGAACGCACATCCATCATCACCAAACGCTCGTGATTCCGCTGAAATGGTGCATACAGATTGCGCATCACTTCTTTACTCTGCTCATCCTCCGCGCCAATCACAATACGGTCAGGGCGCATAAAGTCCTCTACCGCAGCACCCTCTTTTAAAAATTCCGGGTTGGAGACAACGCTAAACGGTATATTCACTTTGCGCGCTGCAAGCTCTTCCGCAATGGCCGCTTTCACTTTATCCGCTGTGCCAACCGGTACGGTAGACTTATCCACAACCACTTTGTAATTGGTCATGTATTTACCCATATTTCTGGCAGCCGCAACAACGTACTGCAAATCCGCCGAGCCGTCTTCGTCCGGCGGCGTGCCAACCGCGATAAATTGTACATCACCAAACTCTACTGCCTGCTGGACATTAGTGGTAAATTTTAGGCGCCCAGCAGCCACATTGCGGCGCACCATTTCCAATAACCCGGGTTCATGAATAGGAATGTCGCCGTCTTCTAATATCTTTATTTTAGCCGGGTCGACATCCAGGCAAAGAACGTCATTGCCTACCTCAGCCATGCAGGTGCCGCTCACCAAACCAACGTATCCTGTACCTACCACAGTAATTTTCATTATGCTTTCTCTACTTTATCAATCACTTAGCTACTCTGACAAGCCTGACCAAAGCCAAAACCCAGCAAACTTTTATGTTTTTTTAGATAGGGCCTAAACTCTTTTATTTTACAACCCGCCTTGGCTTGCAGCCCATTCAGATCATCGCTATTCACTAGCAGCAAAAAAGACGCTGAACTCTCTTTAGCTTGGTTGAAAGTTTTTTCGTCCAGAACCTGTATTTGCCTGTTTGCATAATAAACCAGACGGCTATCAATTTCTTTGTAAGCATAAAGATTTTTTTGCTGATTCTCGGAAACCCAGACAGCAAAGTCTGGAAAAGCGGCCACACGATAAGCGAATATTTTCGGCTCCAAAAATACATAAAAAACGGCAACGCCTATGGGCAGCAATATACCAAAAAAAATCATTACTTTCCTGACATTCTGTTTTGCTCCATCGAAGATGCTGTCCAGTTTAATTGCCAACAAAATGGCAATCAAAGGATAAATTGGTAATAAATACTTGGCATGTTTATTACTAAATAGAGAAAATATGAGCAGCGGAAGAATGATTGATAACACCAAGACCAGCTGATGCGGCTTTTTAATTTGATTCTTGTAGAAATCTTTGGTGCGGACAAAAAACAGCCCGATCAACAACATGGAATCAACGACAATCCAGCCTAAATAACTCAGCAAAGGCTTGGCAGAGCTTTCGCCACCTTGCATCTTCTCCAGCATGTCTCGCCGGATAACCTCACCCCAGATATCAAAACCCAGCTTCCATGTCACTGAGGCATACCAGGCCAAACCGACAGCAAGAAAAATCAGCCAGCCTTGCCAACTTAGCAGTACTGCCTTGATCTGCGGATCTTTACTATAAATTGCGGCGATTAGTAGTGGCAAAGTCACAAAAAGCAACACCAAAGGCCCTTTGGTCATAAGTGCCAACGCCAAAATAAAGTAGCTGAGATAGATCCAATTTTTATTAGCTGGGAGTTGATCGGATGCGTCTTGTATATACTTTAATGCGGATAGAAGCGACCCCACGCAAAGCGCAGTCAATAGCATTTCGATCTCGGCTCGGCGCCCCAGCATTGCAAAGCCAAGGTTAGCTGCCAACAATTGTACGGAAAACAACGCTGCCCATTGACCTGATTGCTTCAATGTATACCGATAAACCATGGTCAAAACAGCAACCGCAGCGAATGCAGACGGCAGTCGTAATGTCCATTCACTTACCCCGCCTAAAATCAAGGCGAAGGTTGAGGATATCCAATAGAGTAGAGGGGGTTTGGTTAAATATAATTCGCCATTAAGATGAGGGAGCAGCCAGTCGCCACTTGATACCATTTCTTTTATAGCCAGCGCACGCCGCCCCTCATTAAGCGACATCAATTCAATGCTGCCCAAGCCCCAAAAAAAAACGATACTCGCAATAATGACTGTCGCCCATAAAAATGATGGGTAAGCTTTATTCAAATCGCGAAACACGTTTAATCACTAAATTTTGATTTAATTTATTTATTGTTATTACGGTGGATTAATACCAGATTTCTGGAATATACAATAGTACCCGGCAGTTGCCCAAGAATAATTACCGGATCCAGCTTATGCAATCCATAAGCAAGCACTATCAAACCACCTAGCAAGCTCAAGTACCAAAAACTGACAGGAATAATACTTTGCTGATGCCGTTCGCTGTGAATCCATTGCACGATAAAACGCATCATGAACAGACACTGCCCCAGCAAACCTATCGTCAGCCAAATCAATTCTGTAGTCGGCATGCCTATAATATAATTGTTAAGCGCATTGAAAATATGCGAAAAATACGTGCCGATGCCGTCATTGACGATTTGCATGACTAGACCACCTTATCTTCTATAACCTGTGGAATTTTTGCGCGCCTTTGCAGCCATGCCACGCCAAATAAATCGACAATGCCTACTAACAGTCTATCAATGGTGCCATAATTGGATTTGCCATGTTCACGATTACGGTGTGCGACAGGCACTGATACGATTTTGCCGCCACGACGTTTGATGAGTGCCGGTAAAAAACGATGCATGTGGTCAAAATAAGGTAAATCTAGAAAAGCCTCGCGTTTGAACAATTTCAAACCGCAGCCTGTATCCGGCGTGTCATCGTTGAGCATCTTGGAACGCACTGTGTTGGCAATCACTGATGAGATGCGCTTGATCCACGTATCACGGCGACTGGCCCGGCGGTTGCCGCCTGCTAGGTCAATTCCATCTGTTATTGCGACCATCAATTTCAGTATATCAGCCGGGTCATTTTGTCCATCACCATCCAAAGTCGCCACCCAGGCATATTGAGCGGCTTTTACGCCAGTACGCACCGCAGTGCTTTGGCCACAACTTTGCGCATGGCGCACGATTTTCAACTGCTTAAATTGCGATTGCAATGACTTCAGTTGGCTGTATGTATTATCCGTGCTGCCATCATCCACATAAATAATTTCATGGGTAATGTGCTTTAGCGCTGTATCAATCTCACCGATCAGGCTTGCTACATTGCCTTCTTCATTACGCACCGGAACTACCACGGAAACTTGATTAATTTGCATATCGATATTTTATATTGATTCAGTTAAGTAATTGAGAAATATTATGAAGTTCGATGATGTTATTCTCAGCACAATAGTCTCGCCAATCAGGCACTTCCGTCCATTCGCTTAAAAAAACAAAATCCAAGTCTGCATTAGTGGCGGCTTGATGATCATATTTGCTATCGCCTAAAAATAAGGCAGGGAACTGTATATTGCCGTTGGATTTTTCACGCGCCAGCACCTCTTCTTTTTTGTCGGGCCCGCCAAAAATTCCGGCTTCAAACATAGGTGCCAAATTGCGGCGGGCAAAAATTATCCGTAACTCTTTTTGGTCTCCTCCAGAAAGTAGCATCCATCTAGCTTGTGGCGTCGCCGCTTTCAATGCCTGCAAGTCCGGGGAAATCTCACACTCCATCAGTGTTTTGTCCAGAATCTCCTCAAAGGTATCCATATAACGCCGCATCGTTTCTGCTGTCACGGGCTGTTTGACTATTTCTTTGAGGTAATATTCGATTTTTCCATTGCGCGGGAAACTGCCCAATTTAACGTGATAATCTACCAACGCCTTCGCTTGCTCGTCAGTACCGCCGTTGCGTTTGGCTACTTCAAAATAAGCATTCACCTTGGTTTTGTTACTGTTCAAAACCACGCCGTCGCAATCAAACACGATTGTTTTATATTGTCTAATATCTAACAAGTAAGTTCCATTAAAAAAGGGCTGGAAGTACAGCCCTTGATTATACTTCATACCAATCTAAGCGGCTTTAATGCTGCTCGCCTCTTTGGCTAACTTGGTTATATGAGCCCAATCTTTGCGCGCAACAGCATCACCCGGCGTGAGCCATGTGCCGCCGCACACCACCACGTTTGGCAAAGCCAAGAATTGCGGAGCACTTTCCACTGTCACACCACCTGTTGGACAGAATTTCACATCGCCAAACGGGCCTGCAAAGCCTTTCAGCAGGTTAATGCCACCTACTGCCACTGCAGGGAAAAGTTTTAAGAAATAATAGTCATCGGCATTCGCCATCATGATCTCAGAACCGGTGGAAACACCCGGTAATAACGGCAATCCGATTTTGCGTGCGAACTGACCCAGCTCACTGGTGTAACCCGGACTTACTGCAAACTTGCAACCCACGTCTTTAGAGGCCTGCGCGTCTTTCAAGTTACGCACCGTGCCTGATCCCATGATCGCGTCAGGCACGTTTTTTGCAATCTGCTCCATGGCTTGCAATGCGCAAGATGAGCGCAATGTCACCTCAAGCACCTTGATGCCGCCTTCAAGCAATGCCTCTGCCATCGGCACGGCGTCTTCCACCTTGTTAATCACGATGACTGGAATGACTGGGCCATGATTGGCTAAATCTAATGTACTCATATTTTCTACCTATAGATGTTAATTTATTTTCTACCACATTCCAACCACCCTTGGACAGGCTCAGGGACGGTGGGAATAACGTGTTTTAAAGTTTAAGCAAGGCTGCAAGCTGTTTCATAATTAATTTTGGCAAGACACTTGAGCGCAGACAGTACGATTAGTACAGCAAGCGAAAGTAACGCCGCATAAATTATATTTTCAAACGGCTACAACCAAGTAACGGCGCCTTCTTCAGCTGACAACACATTCTTACGCATCCCGCCAAATAATTCCCGGCCGAAGCCATGCGCGTTACTATGGCGTTTGACATCTGAAAGCTCTTCGACCTCTCGCTCTGCCCACACATCTTCGTCCACTAGCACGTTGACCATACCGACTGTTGCATTCAGACGGATAATATCCCCCGTGCGCACTTTGGCTAATGGCCCACCCGCGGAGGCTTCCGGACTTAGATGAATCGCCGCAGGAATCTTACCCGATGCGCCGCTCATGCGGCCATCCGTCACAATCGCGACTCTAAACCCTTTGTTTTGCAACACAGCTAAGGGCGGAGTCAGTTTATGCAGCTCGGGCATGCCATTGGCCTTTGGCCCCTGAAAACGCACCACTGCCACGAAATCGCGCTCCAACTCGCCACGATCGAATGCGGCCAATAATTCTTCCTGCGCATCAAATACAATTGCAGGTGCTTCGATAATATGACGGTCTTCAGGCACTGCTGAAATCTTAATCACGCTACGACCCAAGTTGCCTTTCAGCAGGCGCAAACCGCCTGACTCACTAAATGGAAACGCCGCAGTCCGCACGATGGTTTCATCGCTGCTTTCTTTCGGCAAGTCTTTCCATACCAGTTTGCCATCTTCTTTCACTGGCAATTTACCGTAGTCGCGCAAACCGCCGTAAGCCACGGTGAATACATCCGGGTACATATAACCTGCGTCAATCAGTTCGCGAATCACGAAGGCCGGGCCGCCTGCCGCCTGGAACTCGTTCACGTCTGCCTTGCCGTTTGGATACACGCTCGCCAGTAACGGGGTGGTTTTGGCAAGATGATAGAAGTCTGTCCAGTCAATGATGATACCAGCCGCTCGCGCAATGGCCACCCAATGAATAAGATGATTCGTTGAACCGCCGGTCGCCAGCAATGCCACCATCGCGTTCACAATCACATGCTCATCGACCAGTTTTCCAATCGGAGTGTAATGTTCCTTCTTGGTGTTCTCCAGTACTAGCTTAACCGCCTCGCGGGTCAGCAGTTCACGCAAGCCATTATGCGGATGCACAAACGCTGCACCTGGCACATGCAGACCCATGGCTTCCAGCAACATCTGATTGCTATTGGCAGTGCCGTAAAAGGTACAAGTACCTGCGCCATGATAAGCCGCGGACTCTGAAGCTAATAATTCTTCACGCCCAACCAGCCCTTGGGCATACTTTTCACGCACTTTAGATTTTGTGGTGTTATCAATACCTGTGCTCATTGGTCCGGCAGGGACAAACACACAAGGCAGATGCCCAAACTGTAGCGCACCAATCAAAAGGCCAGGCACGATTTTATCGCATACGCCCAGAAGTAGCGCTGCATCGAACACATCGTGTGAGAGGGCAACCGCCGTGCTCATCGCAATCGTGTCCCGGCTGAATAGTGACAGCTCCATGCCAGGCTCGCCCTGCGTGATGCCATCACACATGGCAGGCACACCGCCAGCCACCTGAACAGTTGCACCGTGCTTGTGCGCTTCATCACGGATAATATCGGGGTAGTTCACATACGGCTGATGCGCGGAAAGCATTTCGTTATACGCCGTCACAATACCAATATTTGGTGCTTTTTCTACCACCACACGCAATTTGTCATTGGAAGGCATGGCAGCAAACGCATGCGCCACATTCGCACAGCCTAAGCGATCCGCCCCTCTTTGCCGGTTTGCAATTTCATCCAGGCGCTGCAGATAAGCAGTACGGGTTGGGCGACTTACCTCAATAATACGTTCAGTCACTTCTATATGCGATTGCTTCATTTTATATAAGACCTGCGATAGTTAACGAACTAACTCAATTATCCCCAAAGCAGGGCATGTCGTCAAACCGATAACCCATTATTGTGCGTTTTTATTATGTTTTAGTCACAAGCACATCTTCCATCATCAAATATTCAAGATCACAGCCATAAAACATATTAAGTGCATCCGTTGGACTACATATCATCGGCTCACCACGACGATTCAGCGATGTGTTTAACACAACCGGCACGCCGCGCAATTTTTCAAGATGCTCAATCAGTTCATAATAACGCGGGTTCGTTTCGCGCGTAACCACCTGCGCACGCGCTGTGCCGTCTTCATGCACAACTTCTGGAATACGCGATTTCCAGTGTTCCGCCACATCAAACGTAAACGTCATATATGGCGCCGGATGATTGGTTTGCAGAATATCAGGCGCCACACGGTCGAGCATGCTTGGGCAGAACGGACGCCAGCGCTCGCGGTATTTAATCTGCGCATTGATGCGGTCAGCTACTCCCGGAAAACTTGGATCGCCCAAAATACTGCGGCAACCCAAAGCACGTGGACCAAACTCCATGCGGCCTTGCAGCCAGGCCAATGGATTGCCTGCAGCCAATAACTCAGCCGCTTTTTGTGGAAAGTTTTCAACGCGGGTAAATTTAGGCTTACGGGGATGCGCCACACATGCTGCAACACATTCCTCACTGGTATAAGCAGGGCCCAAATAAGCATGCCGCATCGGCTCTATCGTGTCTCCTGCCAAATGCGCGGCATAAGTGGCTGCACCTAATGAGGTGCCATTGTCGCCGGATGCCGGCTGTACAAATAACTCTTTCACATGCGGCATGGCAATAATGCGCTGATTCAATTTCACATTCAGCGCCACGCCGCCCGCCATGGCGATGCGGCCTGTTTCCTTGATAATATCGCCCAAATAATAATCAATCATTTTCAGGGCAACATCTTCCAGCAACTGCTGCACCGATGCCGCATAATGAATATACGGGTCGTCAATCTCGTCACCATGACGCTTCGGGCCAAGCCATTCAATCAGTTCCGACGCAAAGTAATAACCTTTTCCGCGTTCTTTATAGCGGCGTAGTCCCACCACATTTACCAGCTTGGTGTTCACGCGCAACTCGCCGTCTTCAAAGCTCACCAGCCGCGACAAATCGTATTTGCTTGGATCGCCGTAAGGCGCCATCCCCATCACCTTGAATTCGCCGTCCAGCATCTCAAAACCCAGATACTCGGTGATCGCACCGTACATGCCGCCGAGTGAGTCCGGGTCATAGAACTCCTTGATTTTGTGGATCTTACCGTTTTCTCCATAGCCGAAAAACGTCGTCGCGTATTCGCCTTTGCCGTCAATGCCAACAATGGCGGTTTTTTCTTTGAAGCCGCTTAAATGGTAGGCGCTGGATGCGTGCGCTAGGTGATGTTCTACCGGCACGAACTTGGCTTTGCTTAAGCCCAAATCCGCCATAAGCTTGAGTGATTTGTCGCGGTTGCGGCGGAAGCGGCGATTGCCATTGAACAACGCGTCCAGCGCGCGATCCGGCGCGTACCAATGGCGCTTGGCGTAATGCCAGCGCGCATTAGTGCTTAGTGGAATCTCCGCGTACGGAAACGCAACAATATCCACCTCTTCCGGTTTCACCCCTGCCTGCTTCAGGCAAAATTTTGCAGCCTCATAAGGAAACTTGTTTTTCGCGTGTTTATCCCGGATAAAACGCTCCTCTTCCGCAGCCGCAATAATCTTGCCATCAACCAAAATTGCAGCCGAAGCATCGTGTCCAAGCGCCCCTGATAAACCTAATACAATCATGTTGTTAACTCTAGTTATTTAGTTTTTATAGTATGCCCGCCATCTTAAGCGGCGTGTGATCGGCATATGTCACTTTAAATGTCTTAATGAATGCATTATACAGGGCTTGGTCATCTTGCCAATTTCGCATGAAGCGACGCAGGTCACGTACATGCGCTTTCAGGCAAGGACGGTGATGCTGGCGCATACCATCCAAATCAATCAGCACCGGCATCACGCCTTGCATTTTGATATTGGTCGCCTTGGTGTCTCCATGCGAGATCTGTAGCAAATACAACCTGTAAAACAGCGTACAAATGTTTTTGACTGCTGCTGCGCGCAGCAGCTTATTTTGCGTTTGGGCAAAAAACTGTGTCGCATCCAGCGCATTTACAAATTCGGTCAAGAAATACGCCTTGCCCCGGAGCAAGTCGAATTTTCTGGTCTCCAGCAGGGCGATTGGCACAGCGGTAGGAATGCCCAGCAGTTTCAGCCGGTGCGCGTTCGCCCAGGAAACCGCTGCACGGCTAGGCCGAAGTGCCCGACTTACAGCATGCACCACTCCTTTGATGTTATAGCGTTTAATCACGATTTCTTTGTCTGCAATTTTAGCCATAGCGACAGTGCAGGTATTGCCATTCTTTAACAACACGCCACCTGCAATTAGCGCATCGCATTCCAGGTTTTCAGGCAAATAGAACGCGTTAGACCATGCCTGGAAGGCGCTTGCAGATTGCCTTACAGACACATCCGTACAACTTCTGAACACCTTTTTGTCCGCATAATTGCGTAAGGCTTTCAGACGGTACTCATTTGCCAGCGGTGCGATTTGAACAGTATCTATTGGCCGGTGCCAGCGGATGATGGTGTGATACGCCTCCAACATTTGCGGCAGCCACTCGGACTGTTCCAGCACATCGAATTTGGAAATCATCTCAGCCAGATTATGCAGCGCCTTTTTGTAGGTCAGTCCAGCGTGCTGACGCACACCATCACCATCTAGCGTGTATATCGCATCATTCGCCACTAGGAAATTCTTGAGATGCAGATCGGTATGCACAATATCGGCATTGTGATGTTGCGCGATGATTTTCATCAGTTTTTCTACCAGTTCCTGACGCGCCTTGGGTTTGAGTGTCGGCCACAGCTCCTCGACATTTCCGGAGGATTTAATCTCTTCCAGAACAATGACTTGCGCTTGCTCACCCTTGTCTGAAAACCCTGTTCCAGAATATAACGGTTTTGGCGTGGCAATCCCCCCTTGCTGCAGGATAGCGATGCCGTCCGCATCGCGCTTGGCATACTTTTGTGCATCCTTACCTAAAAAAATCTTGGCGAAGACGCCTTGGCCGTTCCACTCGCCCTTAGCTACCAGCCTTCTGGATGGAATCCTCCTGACGATTTCCAGGACCTGCAAATCCGGAGCACCTTCCAGATGCAATACAAATTGGGCCTTTCCGGCCTGAGACAATGCTTCCAGATTCATTTTGAAATCTTCCACAGCGTCCAACGGCCTACCGTTTTTTCTTCCTGAACACGGTATTGCTGAACATCCGGTTTATCCTTGCTCACATACCACATCGAATCATGCGTCTGCATATACCCGGCAATGCTTTTCGAGCTCAAGGTTTTAATCGGCCTTTGGGCATAGAACGAGAACGCGCCATTGCCCGGCTCATTCTGAAAAACCGGCTCATAAGCCAACATCTGCAGTGTAAGTTGCTGGATATCGTTTTTCTCCATGTCCTTGCTTAAATATTGCTCGGAAAACAAATAGCCAAACACTGACAATGTTGCCACAATCAGCATAGCATTTGCAGGTTGCTCTATCTTGAACAAGTTTTTCAACACCAGCGGAACCAGCAATATCGCCACCCAGTATGGTACCGGACTTACATTGAAAGCATGCTTCCTGACGGCAAAAACCACCATGCCCGCAATAGCAATACACAACAGCCAGAACAGCAATTTGTTCAGCCGGTAGAACTTACCGCTGGCAGTGCTGACATAATTCCCTATCAAAATAGCCACAGATGGCGCAAACAGCAACGCATACTGCATTTGCTTGTTGACTGTGAATGTCAACAACACAAAAACCACTGCAAACCACGCCCATGCAAAAGAAACCAACTTATTCAGCGGCCTGTGCAGGTAATACCAGGTGGCCATCGGGATAATCAGCAAGCCCCAAGGCAGGAAGAACTCAGTGATATGCACCAGATACCAGTAGATAGGCTGCTGGTGTGTGCCGCTGACAAACGTCTCATCCAGTTGCTTGCCAAAAAAATGCTGCGCCGCATCCGGCAAGGTCAAAAATACCCAAGCATACCAGCCGCCCGCGGCCAGCAAGAACAGCCCCAAGCCAAGCGGGCTCAACAACCTTTTGAGCACTGGCATTTGTTTATTAAGATACGCATACGCCAGTAAAGTGAATAACGGAATTGCAATCCCGGCTGGCCCCTTGCTGAGAAAGCCCAAGCCCATCGCCAGCATGGCCAAAGCCGCCCATCTGCGTTGCTCATTGGCCGCGCGATGCAGCAGATTAAACCCGGCATAACACGCCGCCGAGATGAAAAATATCAGCGTAGTGTCCGCCTCGCCACTGCGAAAATGCCGCAGACTGATTAGCGATGTCGCCAGCACCAGCACCACATTTGCCGAGGTTTCCGTACTGGCCTTCTGCCTGACCCACGTAAAAATCAGTGCCAGCAGCATCAGTGCAAACAGCATAGATGGCAAACGTGTGCTCAACTCGCTCACGCCAAATAGCTTGTAACTTACCGCGGTCGTCCAATATGTCAGCGGCGGTTTCTGCAGGCGCATGTCGCCATTGAAATGCGGCACCATCCAATCGCCGCTCACCACCATCTCGCGGGAGGTTTCTGCGATGCGTGATTCACGGATGTTGTCTATAGCACGGCCAGCAGACCCGACAAACAAAGCCGACAGCACCAGACTTAAAATCGCCACCCAGGTTTTCATCTTAATATTCACCATATTCAATTTTTTTAACATTTTATCAGAGGCAGGTTAGCCAAAACTTAGCTATCGCACTAAAACTTGCATAAAGCGCTACAATGGCGCCCACTATGCTGAATTTCTTTTCACAGCTTATCGCAAAGCTGCCGCTTCCCATAATCCACAAATTGGGTAAAGCGCTAGGCTGGCTGATACATTGGTGCACGCCAGCCTCCGCACACATCCAGCGGCAGAACCTCACGCAAAGCAGCTTGTGCGCTGACCAGGCGAGATTCAAGCAAGTCATCCAAGCTAATATCGGCGAAACAGGTAAAGCCATTTTAGAAACATTGGCAATCTGGCAATGGCCTCAAGACAAAGTGGTTGCGCTCGTCAAGTCCTGTCATAACTGGCATTTGGTCAAAGATGCATTGGCTCGTGGCAAGGGGCTGATTTTTCTCACCCCGCATTTGGGTTGCTTTGAAATTACCTCAATTTATTATGCGTCGAAACACCCAATTACCGTGCTGTTTCGCCCGCCAAAAAAAACCTGGATTTCTGCGTTAATTGATTCAGGGCGCAGCAAAGGGCTGGTGAAACTTGCACCTGCCAGCATGCAGGGCGTACGCGCGCTTATGCAGGCATTGAAAAAAGGCGAGACTGTAGGCATTCTGCCAGACCAGATCCCCGCCGCCGGCGAAGGCGAATGGGCAGATTTTTTTGGAAAGCCGGCTTTTACCATGACACTTGCCAGCAAACTTGCCGAAAAAACCGGTGCAACCGTTATCATGGCATACGGTGAACGGCTGGCGAATGGCGAAGGTTACGAAATCCATCTCACTAAACTAGACTCTATCGCCACACCTGCCTTGCTTAACCAAGCTATTGAGCGGCAAATAGCACAAAAACCGGAACAGTATTTATGGCGGTATAACCGCTATAAAGCGAGACGTCACGCCGTTTCCAAAGCAAACTCGCCAGACACCGCTATTTAATGACAGATTTTTCATCCGCAAGCCGTTTTTGAAATTTATTGCTATGAAATTTAGCATAAAGCTGACTTGCACGCGCTTCAGCTTTATTCCAGAATTTAAACGTTTGCGGCAGGTAATGCTGTTTGAACAACGTCCAATCTTCATCGGTAAATCCGCAATCCATGGCAGAAAAATATAAGCCTGCAATGTCTTTCATGACCGCGCTGCCATTACTTGGCTGGCCTTGCAGCATGCGGTGCAAATCAATCAAATACAAGCCTATATCGCCCTGCTCCAGCGCCTGTTTTTTGAGTACAAAATGGCACAGATAAAAATCGCGGTGACATAAACCTGCTCCATGCAACTTTGCTGCAAGCTGAGCGATGGCAATAATGAGTTTTTGTTTAAACGCCGCGCTTGGCGGGTTGGATTTCCAATCTGCGCACAAATCTTCTAATGAAACAATGTCGCCCAAATCTTCTGTCACCACAAATGATTGCAAACTGGCAGGGCTGCAGCCGCGCTGCCCATAAGCCACTAATGGCGTAGTAGCTATGCCGATTTCATCCAGCTTTTGGATGGCGTGCACCTCTGTCATCGCACCTAAAATCGGTTGTTTAAAGCTAATTAAATTTTTAAGAATCTCGCCCCAACCCACGCCGAAATGCTGCTTGATAAAGTAGCTTTTTCCTCCTAAACTGATTTGGATGGTTTTACGGCCGCGCACGTCACGAAAGGCTTTGCCCGACAGTCTCATGAGTGCCAAAAAGGCATCATCGCCAGCAAGATGCTGCCTGATTTCTTCCGGCACAAACAGCACATTTTTCATGATGTACCTGCTTTTTTACGCAGAGCAAGCTCTATCAGGATATTGGCTTCGGCACTGCCATCGTTCGCCTGCATGATGCGTTGTGCATACTTGAGGCCATTGGCAGACCATTGCGGTTTTTTGTCAGTTTGCCGCATTTCCAAAAATTGCCGGTTAAATGCAGTTTGGTCAAACGGCAGTTCACTCACAATCCCGGCATCGGCATCCCCCACATGATGCGCATAGCCACAGCTGGCCGTCACCAGCATGGGCGCACCGCAAGCCATGCCTTCCAGAATCACCAGGCCCGTATTCTCACGATACGCAGGATGTACACACACGTCCGCGCCCTGCATCAGCTGTGGAATATCCGGCCTGCCCTTGGAAATAACAATATGTTTTTCCAAGCCAAGTGTTTTGGCCATTTGTTGGAATTTTTTAGGATTGTCCTGCCCTACCGCGACCAATCTTGTGTTTGCGCGCAAAGCTTCCGGCAATGCCGCCAGCGCCAAAATAGCACGGTCCAGGCCTTTCATGGAAAAACCGGAACCTGTCAGCAAATATACAAAATCGTCCGCACCAAAGCCAAATGCATTACGCAAATGTGCGCGCATAGCCCGCTTGTCTTGCTGCACAAAACGCTCTGGTGACAGAAATGGTGGGATATAGTGAAAACGCGCATCCTGCGTGCCGTACCAGTGCTGAAAATGCGGTTTTTCGGTCAGCGATACGGCCAAAATTTCAGTTTTAGATGCATGCGAAAAAATGGCCTTTTCGCACGCCGCAAACCATTTAAAGCGTGGTAAAACCCGATATAAGAAATGGCGCTGCTTATGTGCGCGTTCGACGAAACAAGGATCGGCGGCAAAATGGGCGTCCAACCCCGCCATACGGTTATATCCAAAAATATAATCAAAGCCGCCCGTTTTAATTTGCTCAAATGCCGCATTGATAAACTTTTGATATCGCTGATAATTAAACCAGCCTTTTTGCGGTAATACATGCACCTTGATACCGTCAGGCGTATCCCCGTCCCAGCTCAAAGCAAACACTTCCACCTGATGGCCACGCTTCACCAACTCATTAGCCGTACGCAGCATATCGCGCTGCATGCCACCGTAAGGAAAGTATTTAAAAATTAAAAACGCAAATTTCATTACCCGAATTGTATGCGAAAATACACCGTATGCCGCGCATTCTACTTATCAAAACTTCTTCACTGGGTGATGTGATTCACAATTTACCAGTGGCAACAGATATTCATGCACATTTTCCCAACGCGCAGATTGACTGGGTGGTGGAAGAATCTTTTGCGGATATTCCACGCATGCATCCTGCCGTGAACCAAGTGATGACGGTCGCCATGCGGCGGTGGCGCAAACAATTATTTAGTGCAAAAACCTGGTCGGAGATTGCTGCTTTTAAAAAATCAATTCAACAAAACTATTATGATGCGATCATTGATACACAGGGCCTGCTCAAAAGCGCGCTAATTACGTGCACCGCAAATGGCGTTAAGCACGGCTATGACAAAGACTCGATTCGCGAGCCGCTCGCCAGCCGGTTTTATGATCGAACATATACTATTTCATATCAGCAGCATGCAGTTGTTAGAAACCGCATGCTAGCCGCATTAAGTTTGGGCTATGCACCCTCGACCGGGGCGCCAGATTACGGCATTTCAGCAAAACACACTAAAAACAATACCTCTGTAAGCCTTATGGATATTGGCTTACAGGCTGACTATGTTGTGGGTTTGCATGGCACCAGCCGCGAGAGCAAATTGTGGCCAGCTGCATATTGGGTAGACCTGGGCAGGCAACTGGCGCAGCAAAACCTTAATCTGGCTCTGCCTTGGGCGAATGAAGCCGAATTCAACCGCGCCGGCGAGATTGCGCAACAGCTGCAAAATGCCACCGTTTTACCAAAACTCGGCATTGCAGAATTAGCTGGCGTGATCGCCGACGCCCAGGCCGCTGTCGGCGTGGATACCGGCTTATCACACCTTGCTGCCGCGCTGGATAAACCTACTATCGCGATTTATACCGACACCAACCCCGCACTCACCGGCGTGATGGCTGGAATGCATGCCCAGGCGATTAACCTTGGCAATATTGGTGAAATCCCAAGCGTGTCGAACGTTTTGGATTCGCTTAACAAACTTCTTCAAAAATAATTGCTGGATTTTTAAGCTTTTGGCTTGAAATAAAAAACTGCATCCCCACTTTCGAAATAGTGTTAAAGAACAATAGGGGAAACGCATGCAAGACAATAATGAAAACCAACAGTCTGACAACCAACAAAATGAGCAAACCGAACAAACCGCCGAAGAGCGCATTGCTGAGTTAGAAGCCGCGCTCGAAGAAGCCAAAGCCAATGTGCTTTACGTCAAAGCCGAAGGTGAGAATATCCGCCGCCGAGCCATGGATGATATCGACAAAGCGCGTAAATTCGCACTGGAAAAATTCAGCGGTGAATTACTGGCAGTAAAAGACAGTCTGGATGCCGCACTGGCTGTAGACAAAGCGGACGTCGCCAGCTACAAAAATGGCGTGGAACTCACCGCCAAACAGCTCAGCTCGGTATTCGAAAAATTCCATATCACTGAAGTGAATCCCGTTGGCGAAAAGTTCGACCCGAATAAACATCAGGCCATCAGCATGCTGGAAAACAGCGGCGAACCTAATACCGTGGTTAGTGTACTGCAAAAAGGCTACACACTCAGCGACCGCGTGTTAAGGCCGGCATTAGTGACGGTAGCAAAATAATTACCTTAAAAATTTTAAGGCTATTGAGCTTTAAACTATTGAAATGGTAAAAACCTACCCCACATAAGCTTCAGGTTGATTTATAACTTTAAGAATTTAAAAGGAACGAAACATGGGCAAAATTATTGGTATTGACTTAGGTACAACAAACTCTTGCGTTGCCGTGATGGAAGGCGGCAAACCGCGCGTAATTGAAAACGCTGAGGGTACACGTACCACACCTTCTATCATCGCTTATCAGGAAGATGGCGAAATTTTAGCTGGCGCGCCTGCCAAGCGCCAGGCGGTAACTAACCCTAAAAATACGCTGTTTGCAGTAAAGCGTTTGATTGGCCGTCGCTTTGAAGAAAAAGAAGTGCAAAAAGACATTAAACTCATGCCTTACACCATTGCTAAAGCCGATAACGGTGACGCATGGGTTGAAGTACGCGGCACAAAAATGGCGCCGCCACAAATCTCGGCTGAAGTACTGCGTAAAATGAAAAAAACTGCCGAAGACTATTTAGGCGAAGAAGTAACCGAGGCGGTAATCACAGTGCCAGCTTACTTTAACGACAGTCAGCGTCAAGCCACTAAAGACGCAGGCCGTATCGCAGGTTTGGACGTAAAGCGTATCATTAACGAACCAACCGCCGCCGCACTGGCATTTGGCTTGGATAAACAGGAAGGCGACCGCAAAATTGCCGTGTACGACTTGGGCGGCGGTACTTTTGACGTGTCAATTATCGAAATTTCCAGCATTGATGGCGAGCACCAATTTGAAGTACTTTCGACCAACGGCGATACATTCCTGGGCGGCGAAGACTTTGATAACCGCATCATCGACTTTTTAGCGGATGAATTCAAAAAAGAAAACGGTCTGGATTTACGTAACGACTTATTGGCCAAACAGCGCTTAAAAGAAGCCGCCGAAAAAGCCAAAATCGAGCTTTCAGGCGCAGCACAGACCGAGGTGAATTTGCCGTACATTACGGCAGATGCAACAGGGCCAAAGCACCTGGTGGTGAAGATCACGCGTGCGAAATTAGAATCTCTTGTGGATGATTTGATTGAACGCACCATCGCACCATGTAAAACTGCTTTGAAAGATGCCGGCGTTTCACCTTCGGACATTTCCGACGTGATTTTGGTCGGTGGTCAAAGCCGTATGCCGAAAGTGCAGGAGAAAGTAAAAGAAATCTTCGGCAAAGAGCCACGTAAAGACGTTAACCCAGATGAAGCGGTGGCTGTGGGCGCGGCGATTCAAGGCGGCGTGCTGCAAGGTGACGTGAAAGACGTGCTGTTGCTTGACGTAACGCCATTGTCACTCGGCATTGAAACGCTTGGCGGCGTGATGACCAAACTCATCAAGAAAAACACCACGATTCCTACCAAGGCTGCGCAGACTTTCTCAACCGCTGAGGACAACCAGAACGCCGTGACCATTCAGGTGTTGCAGGGTGAACGCGAAATGGCGAGTGGCAATAAATCGCTTGGTCAATTCAACTTGAGCGACATTCCACCTGCACCGCGCGGCATGCCGCAAATTGAGGTAACGTTTGACATCGATGCCAACGGTATTTTGCATGTTTCTGCAAAAGATAAAGCCACTGGCAAAGAAAACAAAATCACCATCAAAGCCAACAGCGGCTTGAGTGAAGATGAAATTAAACGCATGGAAGAAGATGCAGCCGCTCACGCAGACGAAGACAAAAAACTGCGCGAACTGGTAGACGCACGCAACAGTGCGGACGGCATGGTACACAGCGTGAAAAAATCTCTTACCGAGCACGGCGACAAGCTGGATGCAGATGAAAAAGCAAAAATTGAAGCGGCGATTAAAGACGTGGAAGACGTGATAAAAGATGGCGATAAAGAAACCATCGAAGCGAAAACCAATGCACTGATGGAAGCTTCACAAAAACTGGGCGAAAAAGTGTATGCAGAGCAGCAGGCGCAGGCCAATACGCAAAGCGCTCAACCAAGCCCGGAAGGTGAAAAAACGGTAGATGCAGAAGTCGTAGATGCTGAGTTTGAAGAAGTGAAAAAAGACTAATGCAACACGACAGAGATTAGCCTGCAGGACAAGAGCCACGACCATCGTGGCTTTTGTCTATGCCTAATCAACATTTTCAATGGTAACTGGATAAAAAATGGCTGCAAAAAGAGATTATTACGAAGTCCTTGGCGTAAATAAAGACGCGTCAGAAGAAGAGATCAAAAAATCTTATCGCAAACTGGCGATGAAGTATCACCCCGACCGCAACCCGGATAACCCGAAGGCTGAGGAACAGTTTAAAGAGGCGAAAGAAGCCTATGAAATGCTCTCGGATGACCAGAAACGTGCGGCTTATGACCAGTATGGCCATGCAGGCGTAGACCCCAGCATGGGCGCGGGAGCTGGCGGCTTTGGCGGGGCCGGTTTCAGCGATGCATTCGGCGATATTTTCGGCGATATTTTCGGCGGCGGCGCACGCGGCCAGCGCAACAATGTATACCGCGGCGCAGATTTACGCTACAACATGGAAATCAGCCTGGAAGACGCCGCCAAAGGCACTGAAACCAAGATTCGTATTCCTGTACAGGCCACCTGCGAAACCTGCAAAGGCTCCGGCGCACGCCCAGGCACACAGCCTGTGAACTGCACCACCTGCGGCGGTCACGGTCAGGTGCGTATGCAGCAAGGCTTTTTCTCGGTACAACAAACCTGCCCAAAATGTCACGGTACAGGCAAAATGGTCAAAGACCCCTGCCCGACCTGTCATGCGGCTGGTCGTGTTAAACAGAATAAAACCTTATCGGTCAAAATTCCGGCTGGTGTGGATGAAGGCGATAGAATCCGTTTGAGCGGAGAAGGCGAAGCTGGCGTCAATGGCGGCCCAACCGGCGATTTGTATGTGGTGGTTCACCTGAAACCACACGAGATATTCCAACGTGATGGCGGAAATCTGCACTGCGAAATGCCGATCAGCTTTACGACGGCAGCTTTAGGCGGCGAGATTGAAGTCCCAACGTTAGGTGGCTCGGCCAAAATGAAAATCCCTGCTGAAACCCAAACCGGCGGCGTGTTCAGGTTAAAAGGCAAAGGAATCAAGCCCTTACGGCAATCTGACCACGGCGATTTAATGGTGCATGTGGTGGTGGAAACACCGGTCAAGCTCACCGAAAAGCAAAAAGAATTGCTACGCGAGTTTGATACCAGCACGCAAGCCGATGCCGGCAAACATAGTCCGAAAAACAAAAGCTGGGTAGATAAAGCGAAAGATTTTTTTGGGTAGCTTAAGTTAAGTCGATGCTGACCTTTTTAATTTGATTATTATAAATTAAGGAATAATGATGCAAACTAAAACTAGAGATACCCTTATATCAGCAGGAATCGGCTTATTAGGTGCATTAGTTGGTATCGTCAGCACAAGCTACATGAATACTTACCACGATTTAAAGCAAAAACGTAACCAGTTAACCATTGATACTTTTACGTATTCTTCTTCAGATAATGTCCCTAAAGAAATGCATGACCTCAATATGTTTTTAAATGCTGTTAAAGCATATTCAGCTTTGGATGCATCTAGCATTAAAGACTTGGCAGAACTTGCTCGGAAATACCCTAATTGTACAAAAACACTTTCAAAAGAATGCGAGATATTGACGATTAAGATGATTAATATAATGCGTAAAGAGTTAAATGCTGGCGTGGTAAGTGAAGACGACTTAAAGGCAATTCTAGACCCACACTACAATAAAGCTATACATGCATTTAAAATTCTAGATATGCACTAGCCCGCGGGCGCAATAGCTGTACATATTGCGCCTAAATTAAACTTTCTATTAGCGGATTACGTAAACCAATACGCTCTACAAGGCTTTATAAAACACATGCCCTGCAGACCAATATCCATGCGGCCTACAGGGCATGTGTTTTAATTAAAAAGTTACTAGTTAATGCAATTTTGAATTGCGATAAGTGCTTCACGCGCATCGCTAAAATCTTCATGGTTTTTCCGTCTGTTCCAGCATGCTAATGTTGGCTGTAACCCGCGCCAATATTACATTCCAGTTACATCCCTGCCATCAAACTGTAACATTTTTTTATTACAATAATGGTTCTTTCAAAAGGAGACTTAACAACATGAATCAAAAGTTCATCAAAAACGTTTTAATCAATGGCTTACTCGTTGGCGGCTTGGTTGTATCAACCTTGCAGGCAAATGCAGCAGGATTTCATAAAGGTAACAATAACGAAGGAAAGACTGTTTCATCCGCCAAGTTTTACGAAGTGCTGGCCAAAACGAACACGGATCATCTGGGCTACAACTTTGGTATGCCTGATGAGATCCAGCCACTGAAGGATACTTCAGGTGCTAGAGTAGGCTCAGTATGGGTTTACCATGATGCGGTGCAAAAAGAGAACGGCGTGAAGGATGCGCACTTTGTCATCGTCAATGGTGAATTGCAATACGCTACTTTATCTGACCCTTCATAAGCACTAGCTTAATCGGGTTATTTTAACCCCAGCAGACAGCCCGCAATTGCGGGCTGTTTTATTTTGTGCGATAACATTTGTCATGCAAAGACTGCATAAAACAGATGCTCTGTGAGGCAATATCCATGGGAGTTGCAGGGCATGAATTATTGATTTAAACTGCTTTGGATCGCGATGAGCTCATCACGCGCATCGCTGAAATCTTCGTACTTTTTGCCATGCGTTCTGGCATACCAGTATTTGCTGTTCCAAACGTCGCCTTCAATTTTATGCAGCACCGCGTGAATCCAGTTGGCGGTGCTGTCGCTGTAATCTTGTGCGATTTTATGTGATTTGTCCCAATCGCCTGCAAGCGCGAGGTTGCAGGCTTGTAAGAGTTGCGCCTTATTATCTGCCATATTTAATCATCAATTCATCAGCACAAATGATGGCGTGGGATAAAGTGCAAGGCGCACGGAACGCAAAAACCGGAATGTACACGAAGTACATGAGGATTTTGAGTACCGCGCTACGCAGCAATTTGCCCATGCCGTCATTTGGGGTATGTAATTGTGCCCTTTTGGATAAACTCGATTTTATAACCATCCGGGTCTTCCACAAATGCGATGATAATGGTGCCGTGCTTCATTGGGCCCGCCTCGCGCACGACTTTGCCACCCAATGCCTTCACCTTGTCGCATGCGGCGAAGGCGTCATCCACTTCAATTGCAATATGCCCAAATGCACCGCCCATTTCGTAGCTGGTTTTACCGTAATTGTAGGTAAGCTCCAGCACGGTGTTGTCATACTCGTTACCATAACCCACAAAAGCCAGCGTAAATTCGCCATCAGGGTAATCGTGCTGGCGCAATAATTTCATGCCTAGCACTTCGGTATAAAACTTGATGGATCGTTGCAAATCGCCCACGCGAAGCATGGTGTGTAAAATTCTCATGGCAATTTCCTATTTTTTTGTGATGCGATAATATTTTTCCATCAATTGTTCTTTCGTTTCAACCACATCAGGGTTGAATGGAATGCAGTCTACCGGGCACACTTGCTGGCATTGCGGTTTGTCGTAATGCCCCACGCACTCGGTGCATAGATTGGGGTCAATCTCGTAAATCTCCTGCCCTTGCGAGATAGCACCATTTGGACATTCCGGCTCGCAGACGTCGCAGTTGATGCATTCATCGGTAATCATTAACGCCATATTTTTCCTTTATAAATTCATTTTATGAGCGAATTGCGGCGCAATGTCCTCGCTCACTCCTGGCCTATACAGGGCGATATGTCTGCGTCGTTCGCTGCGGGATTGCTGGCACTTCATCACATTAAATGAATATCTTAAAACGAAAAATAACTCATTAAGCCTTACCCAACTTTTGTAAAATCGCCGCTTCCACCGTGGGCGACACAAACTGATGCACATCGCCGCCCAGTGTCGCCACTTCACGTACTAGCGTGGATGACACAAACATGTATTGCTCAGCAGGCGTTAAGAAAATAGTTTCAAGCTTTGGGTAAAGCTTGCGATTCATGCCGGCCAGTTGAAACTCATATTCAAAATCACTCGCCGCACGCAAGCCGCGCACCACGATCTGCGCGCCCTGGTCTTGCACAAATTGCATCAGCAAGCCGCCAAAGCCAACCACCTTGATGTTGCTGGCCGTGAATACGCCTTCTGCAAGCGCTACGCGCTCGTGCAGGCTGAACAGGGTGCGTTTGTTGGTGCTGCCCGCCACGGCCACGATGACTTCATCAAACAAATCTGCAGCACGGCGCACAATGTCTTCGTGCCCCAAGGTAATGGGGTCGAAAGTTCCGGGGTAAACCGCGATGCGGGTTTTGCTCATATGTGAAATTCCTTTTTTGGCGAATTACAGAATGCTAATTATTTAATTGTAGCAAATGATAATACACCGCGCCCGCCCTGCCCTGTTTTATCACCTTCCAGTCATCAGTGCTTTCAATTGCATATTCCGCTTCTGCATACACTACGCCGCCGTCACTAACATGCTGATTTAACATGGGAAGCAGCTTGTCCAGCCAGTTTTTATTGTAAGGCGGATCGCAAAAAATCACATCGAATTTATTGACGTTACTGGCCAGAAACTGCATTGCATCCTGATTCAGAATTTGGCAATTTTGCGCTTTTAGTAAAGACTGGTTTTGCAAAAGTGATTTATAAGCCAACAGTGAGTTTTCCAGCATCACTACGTTTTTGGCATTGCGTGATAAAGCCTCGAAGCCCAGCGCACCGGTGCCGGCAAATAAATCCAGGCAATTTTTACCTGTTAAATCTTGCCCCAGCCAGTTAAACACGGTTTGCCGCACACGCTCCGGCGTGGGTCGCAAACCCTCGACATCAGGGAATTTGAGCAGGCGGCTGCGCCAGACACCCGCATTAATGCGGACTTGGTTGGTACTGGTTTTAGTAGATTTGGACAAGGTTTTGTTCATGAAGCAAAACCCCATTTTAACCTGTTATTACTTACTGCGCCCCAACAGTCACGGTAACAAAGTGCTCTGGTTTCACTCTACGGCTGAATGCGTCCTTAATCTGCTTGGCGGTGACTTTAGCAATTTGTTTATTAAAATCATCCAGATAGGTAAGCGGCAATTTGTAAAACCCGATCACAGACAGATAGTCCAGAATCTTGCCGTTACTGTCGATACGCATGGGAAAACCGCCAATGATATTATCCTTGGCCGCTTTAAGTTCTTTTTCGGTCACGCCGTTTTTAATGAATTTAGCCACCGTTTCATTCACTACTTTCATGGCATCACTGGCCTGCTCTTTTTTGGTTTGCAAGCCGATCTGAAACGGGCCCAATTCACTCATGGGCATAAAGTAGCTGTATACGCTGTATACCAGACCGCGTTTTTCGCGCACTTCTTCCGTGAGACGCGACACAAAACCGCCGCCGCCCAGAATGTAATTCCCAACATATAACGGGAAATAATCCGCATCGCCGCGTTTGATACCCGGGTAGCCCAACAGAATATGGGCTTGCGATGCTGGATGGTTAATGTTTTGTACATTCGCTGCTTGCGGTAATGCAACCTCTATAATTTTTGCGACTGCCGGCGTTTGCGGCAAGCCGCTTGAAACGGCTTCTGCAATTGCGCGCGCCTGTTGTTCCGTCATGTCGCCAATCAACGCGATCACAGCACTTTTGGCCGTGTAGAATGTATTGTAAAACTGGATTAAATCTTCGCGCTTCATGGCGGCAATCGTGTCGATCTCCCCGCTTTGGTCCAGGCTATAGGGATGATTTGGATACAAGGCCAGCATAAACGCTTTGTTGGAAATGCTCTCCGGCTGCGTCGCGGCTTCTTTTATTCCGGCAATGATACGTGTTTTTTCGCGCTCCAAAACGGCTTGCGGAAAATCCGGTTTATGCAAAATCTTGTTAAATGTTTCGAGGGCTTTCTCACTTTCGCTTGTGAGTGTACGTAGCTTAAACGCAGCACGGTCGGCATCCAGTTCGCCGCCCAGAATTGCGCCGATGTCGGCAAATTTGTTAGTAATCACTTCCTCGCTCATGCCATCTGCGCCTAGCGTCATCATATAACGGGTTACGCCAGCCACACCTGACGTCGCCTTGGTGTCGCGCGCGCTGCCTGCGGGGAAATTCACACTCATATCGATGATCGGCAGGTCATGATTTTCGACAAAATACACCTCGGAACCCGCACTGGTTTGCCAGTGGTTGATTTTGACGGCGGCGTTTACGGTAAAACTTAGTGCAAAAACAAATAGTGCGAAAATTGATTTAAAAAACATTTTTTATTCTCTGATAACTAGTGTGTATGAGGCATGCCTGCGGGTTTAGCGTTGGGGTCTAATGGTTGCGGATCAAGTGTTGCAATTGTCATGTTATCTTTCACCAAATACTTCTTAGCCACCGCCTGAATTTGCTCCGAAGTTATCGCTTTTAATTTTTCCGGATACTCCTTCAGCAAGCGCCAGCTATAGCCCATGGTTTCAAGCTGGCCGATCTGCATGGCCTGATAAAACATCGAATCACGCTGATATACATCCGCCGCAATTACTGCCGCCTTTACACGATCCAATTCCTGCTGCGTGACACCATCGGTTTTGATTTTCTCAATTTGCGCGACCAACGCAGCTTCCAGCTCCGTTATGGTTTTGCCTTCACTTGGCATCCCCTCAAGCTCAAACAGGGCTTCTCTTCCTCTTGACGTGCTATCGTAACCGGCACCCACATCCACTGCCAACGCTGCCTCCCGCACCAGTTTCTGATTGAGTCTTGCCGAATCGTTGCCGCTCAGCACGCCGGCCAGCACATCCAGCGCATAAGGCTCCCAGGCTTGTTCTGGCGCTTGAAGTTTGTCGGACAGAGTGGGCACGTGATACCCCATCACCAGATACGGCAGCTTGGCTGGTGCTTTCACCACCACGCGCCGCTCGCCGATTTGCGGCGGCTCGGTTTGCGGTTTACGTGCGGGTAACTTACGTGGTTTGATGTTGCCAAAATACTGTTTGGCAAGCTTTAGCACCTCCTGCGTTTTTACGTCCCCAACGACCACAATTGTCGCGTTATTTGGCGCATACCAGGTGTTATACCATTCACGCGCATCAGCCGCCGTCATGTGCTCCAGATCGTTCATAAAGCCCACAACTGGCCGTGCATAAGGATGCGCCCTGAACGCGGTGGATTGAAATTGCTCATTCACCTTCGACTGCGGCTTATCCTCAGTACGCCAGCGACGCTCTTCCATCACCACCTTGATTTCTTTGGCAAATTCTTCATCGGTAATTTGCAAATTCGTCATGCGGTCCGCTTCCAGCTTGAATGAGAGCGGCAAATGCGATTTTTCCAGCTGCTGAAAATAACAGGTGTAATCCATGCCTGTAAACGCATTTTCCTTACCGCCTGCAGCCGCAATTAATCTGGAAAACTGGCCTGCTGGCACTTTTTTGGTCCCTTTAAACATCATGTGCTCCAGCACATGCGCTACACCGGTCTTGCCGTTCACTTCATCTAGCGCACCGGCCCGATACCATACTTGTGACACAATTACGGGCGCACGATGATCTTCCTGTACCACTAATTTCAGGCCGTTTTTAAGTGTAAACTCCCGAATCTCTGCCAGCGCTACTAGAGGGATAAAACTGAATATGATGAATATGAATTTATTTATTTTTGTAAACACGAAAATACTCTCTCAAAAACAACAATAGTGAAGCTGCCACATAATGACACACGCCAAATTAGTTTAGTTCCGATTGGCGAGTGGATGGCACGCATGCAAGTTTACGACTAAAATAGCAGCTATTCGAAATTTTAAGTTTGTTATGTTCAATATTTTCAAGAAAAAACCCGATCCAGCTGCAAGCAACCAACAAGAACCAATCCCTGCTCAACAAGCTGAGGCACCTGCAGAGCCCGCTGTTGAGCAAAGCCTGAGTTTTACGCAGCGATTAAAACAGGGACTAGCTAAAACCCGCCAGCAGCTTGGCGGCCAGCTCGCCAGCCTGTTTGGCGGCGGTAAAATCGATGCCGAAACATATGAGGAGCTTGAAACGATTTTGCTCACTTCTGATATCGGCGTCCCTGCCACACAGAAGCTGTTAGATAACCTTAAAAAGCGTGTTAAACGCGAAAACCTGGAAGACACCGGTGCGCTGAAAACTGCCTTAAAAGCAGAATTATTAAGCGTTTTAGCGCCACTTGAAGCGCCGCTGCAGACCAATACCCACGCACCTTTTGTGATGATGCTCGCAGGCGTTAACGGCGCCGGCAAAACCACCACCATCGGCAAACTCGCCAAATTATTCCAGGCGCAAGGCAACAGCGTATTGATTGCGGCAGGCGACACTTTCAGGGCTGCTGCCCGCGAGCAACTGCAGGTGTGGGGTGAGCGCAATAATGTACACGTCATCGCCAGTGAAGGCGGCGATCCGGCAGCAGTGATTTTCGATGCGGTGAATTCCGCCATCGCCAAAAAAATCGATATTGTCATCGCCGACACTGCAGGCCGCCTGCCCACGCAGATGCACTTGATGGATGAAATCAAAAAGGTGCAGCGCGTGATTGATAAAGCACTGCCTGGCGCCCCGCATGAAATTTTATTGGTGATTGACGCCAACACTGGCCAGAACGCGGTTTCGCAGGTAAAAGCCTTTGACGATGCCTTGGGCGTGACGGGCTTGGTACTAAGCAAACTGGACGGCACCGCCAAAGGCGGCGTGATCGCTGCGATTGCCGAGGCAAGGCCGATTCCGATCCGCTTTATCGGCATTGGCGAAGCGATTGACGATTTGCGGCCTTTCAGCGCGCAAGAGTTTGTGGATGCGCTGTTTGATTAGTGGAATACTAAATTTTAGATTGCTCGTATGCAGCTACCTGCCGCCTTATTCCTGTTAGCACTCCCAAGTATTGCACTAGCCAACGCTGGGCTTCCCATGCTAGCGGTTGTATGGCCTTTGTCTTTACCCGCGTTCATTCCAATTGTCGTACTTGAGAGTTGGATATTACGCGGCACTTTGAATATTTCGTGGCGCATAGCGCTTACACAAATGGTAAAAGCTAATGTTCTTTCAACGCTTATCGGCATCCCTCTTGCTTGGGCTATTTCATTCGCTTTTGAGTTGTTACTCATGTTTGTCGTTGTGAATATCGCGGGTTCAAACTCCTACCCTCCACATTGGGTTGGTGATGTTGGTAGAGTGATTCTCTCAGCTCCTTGGCTAGGCCCATATCGAGAAGGTGGCTACTGGATACTCCCCGTGGCTATGTCAGTGTTACTGATTCCATTCTTTTTCGTCTCATTCTGGACAGAAGCTTGGTACGTCGCTGGCAATGTGTATCCTAGTGATCCAAAGCAAGCCCGGCGAGCAATTTGGAAGGCAAATCTGTGTAGTTACCTCGTTTTATTTTTAGCCTGTATCGGGTGGCTAGTATTTGGCTTAGCCACTCATACTTAAAGAATGTGCACCCCCATCTCAACACTATATCGCGCAAATTTCTCAGCTATAATTAACGCATGATTACCTTTGATAACGTCACTAAACGCTACCCGGGCAGCCATGAGGCGCTCACCAACGTGAGCTTTACCATTGAACAAGGTGAAATGGTATATGTCACAGGGCATTCCGGGGCAGGCAAGAGTACGCTCCTGAAGCTGATGGCAGCGATCGAGCGCCCGACCTCCGGCACTGTATTGATTAACAATCAGAATGTCAGCAAGCTCAAAGCATCTACCTTACCCTATATCCGCCGCATGTTTGGCCTGGTGTTTCAGGACCATAAACTTTTATATGACAGAAACTGTTATCACAATGTCGCGCTGCCATTGGCTATTAACGGCATCACAGAACATGAGGCCGGTAAGCGCATTCGTGCCGCGCTGGATAAAGTAGGCTTGCTGGATAAAGAAAAAGCCATGCCAATTACGCTTTCCGGCGGTGAGCAGCAGCGTCTAGCCATCGCAAGGGCCGTCGTTTCCAGGCCATCGATTCTTATCGCAGACGAGCCCACCGGAAATTTGGATAGAAACTATGCGGCGGATATTTTGCAACTGTTTAACGCGTTTCAACAAGTGGGCGTAACTGTGATTATCGCCACGCACGATGCGCTCGGCAACGCCGGTGAGCAGAATAAAGTGCTGCATTTGAACCACGGCAAGCTTGTCAATGCCGAGGTTGTTTTATGAACGTCTGGCTCACTCAGCATGCTCAGGCGCTAAGCCTGGTACTAAGACGCTTCAGAACAAACAAACTCGGTACATTACTGATTTGCTTCACGATAGGTATTACAGTTGCCCTGCCAAGCATCATGTACGCGGTTCTGGATAGTGTAAATAATCTGACCAGCAATATAAAAAGCGAGTCACGAATCAGTGTTTTTCTGGCTTTAAATCATAGCGACGCGGCCATACAAACAATCAAAGCCGCTTTAGAAAAAAATGCTGCTATTAAGAACTTCAAGTTCGTATCAAAAGAAGAAGCCCTCGGCCAGCTGCAGGCCTTAGACACCAATAAAGATGTGCTACATTCACTTGAGAAAAACCCCTTGCCCGATGCTTTTTTTGTGGAACCGAGCAAGCTTGATGCTGAATCGATAGAGAATCTTAAAGCAGCTTTAAGCAAAATGGACGGTGTCGAAGAAGTCATTGTGGATGGCGTCTGGATTAAACGCCTCAATTACCTGCTGTTGCTGGGCCAAAAGGCAATGCTCGCTATCGCTGGCTTGTTGGCGTTCGCACTGGCGGCTGTCATCGCCAATACCATCCGCATGCAAATCGTCACACAAAGCGCAGAGATAGAATTAAGCCAACTAATCGGTGCCACCAGAAGCTTTATCCGCAGACCGTTTTTGTACGCTGGCGCGCTGCATGGCTTAATCGGCGGACTGTTCGCACTGCTGATTACCTTTACGGTCATTTTCCTGTTTAACCAGTCCCTCGCACCGCTAGCGGCCGAGTATCAAACAAGCTTTTCACTCACTTATCCCAGTCTTCCAACAAGCATCATCACCTGTTTGCTATCTATCGTGGTCGGGCTGATTTCAGCCTATCTTGCTGTATCTAAATCGATGTATAAATTATCCAGTAGCCGCTGAAAAGAGTTTTTTTAAAAATCCCGGTCTTTTCGGAACTTTCAGAGCCTAGCACTCTCGAAGTTAGAGTGCTAAAATAGCAACAACTATTCATTAAGGAGTTTTATTATAAACGCTTTAACTATACCGTCGATCTCGTCACTTGACAGCTTTGATCAGTATGTTCGTGCCATCAAAGCCTTCCCGCTTCTGAGCGCGGAGGAAGAGTATGAATATGCAACGCGTCTCAAGAAAAACAATGACTTGGAGGCTGCACAGATGCTGATTGTTTCGCATCTGCGCTTGGTTGTGAGCATCGCGCGTGGCTACATGGGTTACGGTTTACCACAGTCAGACCTTATTCAGGAAGGCAATATTGGCCTAATGAAGGCAGTTAAACGCTTCGACCCAGACCGTGGCGTGCGTCTTGTTTCATTTGCCATGCATTGGATTAAAGCAGAGATTAATGAATTTATCGTGCGCAACTGGCGCTTGGTTAAAACCGCCACTACCAAAGCACAACGTAAATTATTTTTTAATTTGCGCAGCATGAAACAAGGCCTGGAATCGCTTCATCCTGACGAAGTCAACCATATTGCACGCGAGCTGAAGGTCAAGCCGGAAGAAGTGCGTGAAATGGAATACCGCTTGAACGGGCATGAAATCTCTTTGGATGCGCATATTGACGATGACGGCGAGGAAAGCTTTAGCCCGATTGCCTACCTAGAAGACGAAAGCCCGGAGCCTTCTGCGTTTTTAGAAAACCAGCAAACCGAACAGTTGCAATCCATGGGCTTAAGCAAGGCATTAGAAAGCTTGGACGAGCGCAGCCGCCGCGTGCTGGAAGCGCGTTGGCTCACGGAAAATGCAACTTCAACCTTGCATGACTTGGCTGCTGAATTTAATGTTTCCGCTGAGCGTATCCGCCAGATTGAACAAAAAGCCATGCAGAAAATTAAAGCCTTAATGCTTAAATCTTAATTTGTTTTAACAATAAAAAAGCCGACACAATGTCGGCTTTTTTATTACCTGCAATCAACTCAAGCTGCTTTAGTTTCTGCTTCACTCTCAAATGCCAATGCATTACCCATATGCTGACGCAATACTTTTAGATCCATCATCTGGGCACGTATGCTTTTCTCGATATTTTCAAGCTCTAGAATACGGTCTTCCAAGGTGTCGGTTGCCTTGTAGATGCGTTTAATACTTTCCAGGCGGCGGCGTAATTGCAACTGATGCTCGCGTACCTGCGACTCCATCGGCGCGATCACGGCTTTCAACCAGTTTTCAACGTCACGGTTAGCCACTTCATACACATGAATCACGCGGCTTGCCAAGGTTTCAAAAAACTTGGTGGTCAGCGTCATTTTCTCATTCGCGATCATATTAAATGTCGTATTAAACTGCTCTTTATAAGCACGTTCAAGTTTGGCCAGTTCTTTCTGGTAACGCAGCGTTGAAAACGCCGGCGGCTCAGATTTGCGCAAGCCATGTTCCTTAGAAAACTTGTCGTACATCACATCCATCATTTTCTTAATCTCATCGATCTGTGCATCGGATGACACTAATCGGCCTTTTAGATCGGTGAAAAAATGATCCATCGCCTCACGGATTGTTTTGGTAAAACTGGCGTTTACCATGGTTTCACGCGTGGTATGCACCTGCATCTTTAGCGCTTCCATGCCCAGCAAGGTAAACAGCTTGTTGGTTTGCTGCGAGAACACGCTGCGCAATGCCTGAAAACGCTGCAAGCCTTTTTCAAAGTTCTCCTTGTCCACCTTCACCTTGTTCATCATGTGCTCAACCACATCTTCGTTTTTGCCGCGCAAACCACGAAGCTCTTCAAGTTGTTCTGCCACGCCTGATATTCGTGATTCTAAAATCATGTTCGAATTGCTGATTAAATCCTCAATCTCGTTTTTTGTATTGTCGCGGACGATTTCTTTTTTTGAAGGAATCAGTTCGTCAGACAAGGCTTTTTCCAGCGCCGGTAGCCGACTCTGTGCCAATAAAGCATCATCGCCATTGATTTTAGCTAACAGGCCTTTTTGGGCGGAGGTTGGGAAAATCTGATTTGTTTCCAAGCCAAGCAGCTCAGCACTCATCTTAACTTGCTTGCTGATTTCCTTTTCAATTTCCTTTTCGTTTTTCAGCTCGTCCCAAAGACCGTCAATTTTGTTTAATACAGCCAAGCGGCCTTTTTGTTTCCAGCGCGTGCCGCTGATATATTGGCGCCATACGTCAATCTCGGATTTTGTAACGCCAGTATCTGCCGCAAGAATAAACAGCACAGCATGCGCATTTGGCAGCATGTTCAGGGTCAGTTCAGGCTCGGTACCGATGGCATTCAAGCCCGGGGTATCTAAAATAACCAGTCCCTGCTCAAGCAAAGGATGTGGGAAATTAATCATGGCGTAGCGCCAGCATGGAATATCGACGGTGCCATCTTTATTCAGGCTCATGGCGTCGTCACTGCTGTTGGGGTCAAAAAGCCCGTATTTTTCAGCTTCCGCTGCTGTCACCCGCTTAGTGCTGCTGACTTCTTTGAATGCAGCCACCATGCTATCGTTATTATCGACATCAAACACGACCGTGTGCCATTCATCCGGATAGCGCTTGTACTCGGTAGTAGTGGCATCTGAGGCGCGCGTATCAATTGGCAACATCATGATGGAGGTCGGTTTTGACGGGTCATATAATAACTCTGTGGGGCACATCGTGGTGCGGCCCGCGCTGGATGGCAGCAGGCGTTGGCCGTAATCTGCAAAGAAGATGGCATTGATCAATTCTGATTTGCCACGTGAGAATTCAGCCACAAACGCGACATTCAGTTTATCTTCACGTAAACGCTCAAGCAGATTGGTGATGCGTTGATCTATTTGCGCGTCATTGAGCTCCTGCTCATTCAGCCAGCTGCGATAATCGCAAATACTGTCTACCAGCGCCTTTCTCCACTCAGAGTAGGCTGTAAACTGGTGCGCTAATTTATTTTCTGCCATGCGAGTCCCCACTTAATCCCCAAAAGTAGTTGCCAAAATTGACTACTTTTCTTGTAATCGTACTTTATCATGACATCGTAAATATTCAAATAAATCAGTCACATCAACATGCTTAATTCATTTAAATTCTGATGAAAGGTGGATTTTTAGCGACAAACGGCATATGGTTAAAAAAAGTTGTGGTAAAAACCGCTAATTTATTAGCCGAGAGACATGTTCTGCTATCATTTCAGTTTGTTCAATTGCATCCATTTTTAAATGAGCGGCTTAAACGTAAATTCACCCCGACCCATTGATATCCGCCTGCACCAAGCTTCGCGCCTGTTGGAAATTAAATTTGATAACGGCACCGAGTGCATGCTCTCATGTGAGTTTCTGCGTGTATATTCGCCTTCGGCTGAGGTGCGCGGCCATGGCGCAGGACAGGAAACGCTGCAAATTGACAAAGAGAACGTGAATATCACGGGCATCGAACCCGTCGGCAATTACGCGGTCAAGCTTATGTTCTCAGATGGCCATGATACCGGCTTATATTCATGGGATTATTTGTACTATTTAGGCGAACACTACGAGGCCTTGTGGCAGGATTACATCACCAGACTCGAAATGGCAGGTCACTCTCGTAAAGACATCAGCAAGGAAACGCCATGAGCGATAAAACTACACACTTTGGCTACAAAACGGTCGATGAAGTTGAAAAACAGCAAAAAGTTGGCGAAGTGTTTCATTCCGTCGCCAGCAAATACGACCTCATGAACGACGTCATGTCAGCTGGCATGCACCGTGGCTGGAAACGCTTCGCGGTGGAAGTAAGCGGCGTAAAGCCCGGCGACAAAGTGCTGGATATTGCTGGCGGCAGCGGTGATTTATCCAAACTTTTTGCAAAAAAAGTTGGCAGTCATTTAATTCAAAATCCTGGTGAGGTGATTCTCACCGACATTAACGCATCCATGCTGGCAGTAGGCCGCGACAGGATGATAGATGCGGGCCTAAGCGTACCCGCCACACAGTGCAACGCCGAGAAACTGCCTTTTCCTGACAATACGTTTGATTGCGTCATTGTGGCGTTTGGCCTGCGCAACATGACCCATAAGGATGTTGCATTAAAAGAGATGCAGCGCGTGCTTAAAACAGGCGGTCGCCTGCTGGTGCTGGAATTCTCTAAAGTGTGGCAACCGCTGGAGAAGCTATACGATGCCTACTCGTTCAAATTTCTGCCATTCATGGGCAAACTGATCGCCAAGGATGCCGAAAGCTACCAGTATCTAGCGGAAAGCATCCGCATGCACCCAGACCAGGAAACGCTCAAACAAATGATGCTGGACGCTGGCTTAGGCAAGGTGGATTACTACAACCTGAGCGCGGGCGTGGTGGCTTTGCATAAAGGTTATAAAACCTGATGTTCAAGCCGTTTGCAACACGCTTTTTGCAGCACCTCACCAATCAAAATAATTGGTCGCGCGAGCATTTAATCGGCTTTGCGGGAAAAGTCGTACAGTTTGATGTTGCATTGATGAAAACCAATTTGCTGATTCTGGAAGACGGCAGCCTGGCCATTGCAGGCGAAACAGCAACGCCAGACGCTACTATCCACGCGCCTCCCAGCCTTGTCTTGCGTCTGCTGGCTAAAGATGAGGCAGCAAAAACACAAATCAGAATCGATGGCGATACGCATCTGGCTACCGAGTTAAGTAAAGTGCTGCAATTGATGCGCTGGGATATCGAAGAGGATTTGAGTCATATCTTAGGCGATATTGCTGCGCACAAAATCGGTGCGGCAAGCCACAAAATTATTCAAGAGACAAAGCAGCAAAGTATTCATCTGGCCGAAATGCTCATAGAATATTGGCAGGAAGAGAAAAACGTTCTTGCCAAAAAGCGCCATGTGGAACAATTCAATACTGAGGTTGATACGTTGCGAGGCGATGTTGCTCGTTTTGAAAAACGCCTGGAAAAACTAACCCGTTCTGCCAATAAAAACCACACGCCATAACTATGCATTATTTTCGGCTGTTTCATATCATATTTGTAGCACTGCGCTTTGGCCTGGATGATTTTATTCATGAGCACCCGCCACTACGCCCGCTGCATCGACTTATTCAAATCGTATTTTTTTGGCGCAGCAAGCAACAACCGCGCAGTGTTCGGCTGCGTTTAGCGTTAGAGAAATTAGGACCGATTTTTGTTAAGTTCGGTCAAGTGCTCTCCACCCGGCGTGATTTATTGCCGCCAGATGTGGCAGATGAACTGGCCAAGCTGCAAGACCAGGTGCCACCGGTTGTTTTTGCAGAGGTGCAAACCACTATAGAAACCGCATTCGGGCTGCCACTCGACCAGGTTTATAGCCAGTTTGACGAAATGGCCATAGCAAGCGCCTCGGTCGCGCAGGTACACTTTGCCAACTTGCTGGATGGCAAGCCGGTCGCGGTCAAGGTATTGCGGCCAAACATCGCCAAAGTCATCAACCAGGATATTTCCCTGCTCCAATCGCTCGCCTGGTTTGTACAAGCGGTTTCATCCGAAGGCAAACGCCTCAAGCCGCAGGAAATTGTGGAAGAGTTTGCACGCCACACGCAGCACGAGCTGGATTTAACGCTAGAAGCCGCCAACTGCAGCCAACTGGCGCGCAATTTTACTGATAAACGTCTACTCATTCCGGAAGTGTACTGGGATTACTGCCGCAAAGAAGTGATGACCATGCAGCGCATGAACGGCACGCCTGTAAGTCAGATTGATGTATTGCGAGCAAAAGGTATCGATATCACCAAGCTTGCGCACGACGGCGTGGAAATATTCTTTACACAGGTATTTCGCGACGGGTTTTTTCATGCCGATATGCACCCGGGCAATATCCAGGTGGCGGATGATGGCCCAGATAAAGGTAAGTATATTGCGCTGGATTTCGGCATCATGGGCAACCTGAACGACACCGACAAATATTATCTGGCACGTAATTTTCTGGCCTTCTTTAACCGCGATTATCGTGATGTCGCTGTGGCGCATATCGAATCGGGCTGGGTACCAAAAGACACCAATGTGGATGAACTGGAAACCAGCATCCGCGCTATCTGCGAGCCGATCTTTAACAAACCGCTCAAGGACATTTCATTTGGGCGCACCTTGCTGAGCCTGTTTCAAATGTCGCGCCGTTTCGGTGTGGTGATTCAACCGCAACTTGTCATGCTGCAAAAAACCTTGCTGAATATTGAAGGCCTGGGTCGTGATTTAGACCCGAACATTGACCTGTGGCAAACCGCCAAGCCTTTTTTAAAGCGCTGGATGAGCGAACAAATAGGCTGGCGCAGCGTAGCAAAATCACTCAAAAAAGAACTGCCTTTTATTGCAAAAAATGCGCCTCACATGCCGCGTTTGGTGCATCAGTTTTTAACGCAGCAAACCCAGTCCGAGCGCGATAATCCGCTGCGTGAACAGCTGGATATGCTTATTCAAACCCAGCAACAACAAGCTCGCTGGCAAAAGCGTTTAACATGGGTTATATTGCTGTTGGTCATGTTGCAGATTTCCGCTTATCTATTATTTTATATTTGGAGTTAATCATGAAAATAGCACCAAAAATCATTGGCTTATGTCTTGCATTATGCGCTACGCTTGCATTAGCCGCCTCTCCCGCCGGCTTGTGGAAAAGTATCGATGACAAAACCGGTAAACCACGCTCCCTCATCCGCATCACCGAACACAACGGTGAATACAGCGCCGTGGTAGAAAAAGGCTTGCTGCCGACCGACACAGGCGAAGCGGTGTGCGACAAATGCACCGATGAACGCAAAGGCCAGAAAATCATCGGCATGACGATTGTAAAAGGGCTGAAAGAGAAAAATGGCGCGTACCAGGGCGGCGAGATTCTTGATCCTGATAACGGCAAAACCTACAAATGCAAAATGAGACTGGACGAAACCGGCAACAAATTAGAGGTGCGCGGATTTATTGGGGTTTCGCTGTTTGGAAGATCGCAGACATGGACGCGGGAAGAATAGTTTAGAAATAAGCCGCCTCGTCACGCGACAAGCGTTGCCACTCATGCCTTGTGATAGAAAGCAGCGCCTCTGCAGGCCGCATGGATATTGGCTTGCAGAGCATGCAGATTAATCAGCGCTTTTGGCAGTGTCTACAAAAAAACGTGGAGCGCTGCCCTAGCCGGATGCATTGGATGGGCTTGCTGCATACTTTGCAAGGCTCGCCGGTACGACCATACACAAAATACTCCTGCTGAAAATAGCCTGGGTTGCCATCGGCACCAAAAAAATCCCGTAAGCTGCTGCCCCCTGCTTTAAGCGCATCGTTCAGCGTCTCCTTAATTTCTGCCACTAATTTTTCACACTGTTTTAAGGTAAGCTGTTTGGCAGGTGTTTCGGGATGAATGCGCGCCCTAAACAAAGACTCGCTGGCATAGATATTCCCTACACCCACCACCAAATGGCTATCCATAATCGCAACCTTGATCGCTGCACTACGTGTACGCAGTCCATCATGTAAATATTTAGCATTAAAACCATCTTCGAGCGGCTCAGGGCCCAGCACGTGCAACAGCGGATGCTCATCAGGCTTCTCGCCTGCCCACAGTACCGCGCCAAACCGGCGCGGGTCGCGCAGGCGCAACACCTGACCATCATGAAACTGAATATCAAAATGGTCATGCTTTTCAGGCGGGTAATTTCTATCGAGCAGGCAAAGGCGGCCGGACATGCCTAAGTGCAACAAAAGTGTACCGTTTTCAAAATCTGCCAGAATGTATTTGGCTCGACGCCTTAAGCCAAGCAGTTTTTGATTGTGGAGCGTTTGCGGCAGATGCGCCGGAATCGGCCAGCGCATACCGGCATTGCGGATGACGATATTTTTGACCGTTTGATTTAGGAGCGGAACCAAGCCGCGACGGGTGACTTCAACCTCAGGCAACTCAGGCATTCATCACCCGCCAGCTGCGTCTTATTGAAGATTAAGCGGCGGGTTCAGCATATTAAACCCGACATCATTGCTAAAGTGATACAAAACGCCTTCATCGGGGCGGCCAAGCAGTAAGTCTGGCGCTTCCTGAATTTTATCGAAATGTATTTTTTTGCCATCTTTCAGCTTCACTTCAAACGATGGATATGTCACTTTACGATCTGGCGTATATAACTCGACTTGTTTGGCTTGCGCTTGCTTCCAGCTGAAATCCAGCCATTCGTTCAGCTCGTTTTGCGTAGGTTTGGATTTGGGCGCATTCACGCTCCACTTGCCATCTGTAATATCCACATTCAAGCGCACTTCTTCCCATTGCTCCAAACGTGAAAAATCGAAGCCGGAAATCTGTTTCGCCTCCTCCCGGGCAAGCGGGTTTTTATCAACCAATTCGATAGGTTGCGTACTTGCCGCCTCGGCATAACTGCCTGGCAGCAGATAAACCGCATCTTTATAGGCGATATACTGTTCTTCACTGACCGGGTTGAATGTGCCAAAAACAAACTCTTCTGTGCCGGCTGCATTAGTGAGCTTGAGCTTGAGTTGCGGATTATCCAGCCCGAACTTGGCCAAATCGGTAGCAGGGAACTTCTCTGCACTCTTAGCCGCGATGATAGCTAAAATACGCTGTACGGACATCTGGTCTGCACGCACTTTATACGGCGCGGTCATGTGCCACAGGCCATCCACTTTCTCGAAACTGGTGGGCGCCTGAGTTGGAAACTCAACTTTGACTGCAATAAAATCACTCAGTTTCAATGTGGAAACCTCATACCCGGAGGGCGCGCTGGTATTGGCTTGTGGGCGCATATACAAAAACGTGACCAAGCCGGCTACAATCGCCAGCATCACCAAATTCAATATCCATCTCTTTTTCATATCACCATCTTTTTAATATTGAGGCCAACCCACTTTACGCTTTTCTGCGTTTCCACCACAGCCAGAAGCCCGCAATGAACACCCCGATCGGGATGAAGAACTGGAAGCCATGGAATACTGTCCAGGCAACCAGACGGCTTGTGTCATCGCTTGGAATGGTCACATTGATGTCTTTAAGCGGCATGGGCTGAATAGTGATGAGTTTGTCGTCCCCCGCCAGCCAGTTGACAATATTGATACCGAAGTCCAAATTGCCGCCGTTGGTAATAAAGGTGTTCGATAAAAAGTTGCCGTTACCTATCACCACCACGCGCTGACCCTTTTTGCCGTATTCACGCTCTAAAGCCACGCCGATATTGATTGGGCCACGCTTGTCTTTTTTCTCATCAAACACGGCTTTCTGATTTTTCCCGCCATTCAAAATCTTGTCTGATTCCAGCCAGCCATTGGGCGCGACCTCCACCAGACGCGCTATCTTCCAGCCAAGCTCATCAGAAGCCTTTGCATCCACTTCATGCGCCTCGGGAAATAGTGTGCGTAGCTGAAAGTTACGCGTAATGGGGTGGTCGCCATACAGGCTAGCGAATGCCACTTTGGCATCTGCACCATATTGTGCGGCAGTCATGTCCACGACGATGCCCGGTGAGATGGTCAAGCCCAGATAATCTGCGACCTCTTTCAAACCGTGCAAATTATCATTATCGAGCAGCCAAAGCAGGTTGCCGCCCGCCTCTAAATAAGCCTTGATTTTTTTTGCTTCAATTTCGCTTAAATCCACTTGCGGACTGGCAATCACCAGCATGGCGCCATTACTTGGCACCGCCTGGGCAATGGTTAAATCCGGGTTGGCAAATTTAAAGCCTTTCTCTTCAAGTTTTTTTCCAAATTCACCAATATCGTGATTTTTAATCCCCTGCAGATGCCGCTCGCCGTGACCATCCAGAAACATTACGGCCTGTTGGTTGGTTCGCGCCAAGCGCACCAGTAGATTGGTCATTTCCTGTTCAGCAATCGGCGGAAAAATGTGCTCGGTGCGTTTGTTGTATTCCACCACTACTTCGCCATCTTGCTTAATATTGGCTTCTTGCGCCAGCTTTGGCTCTTCGGATGGATTTATGAATTTAAGATGAATATCTTTCTTTTCGCGCTGATAGCGCGCCATAAAATCGATCATGCCCTTACGGAAAGTATCGCCACGGTCTGCGTCATCTTTGGTAGCAAATACCGTGACATTCACAGGCCCCTGCATCGATTTGAGTACATTCACGCTGCCTGGCGTGAGTATGTTGCGATTGGCTTGCGTAATATCTTTTGCCACATGGTATTGGCTTGCCAGATAACCCAGAAGAACGATAAGCAGTAAAAACAGCAGCACAAAAAACCAGTTTTGCGCCAGCATTTGTAAACGTAGATTTCTATTTATTTTCATAGACTTAATCCAATCAGCCTCTTAAACGGTCTGCGTCTAAACGACGAATGGTTAAAATTAAAAAAGTAGCGGTAAATAACACAAAATAGGCAATGTCAGCAGTATCAATCAGCCCACCGGCAAACGATTGAAAATGATTCATCAGCGAAAGTTTTGCCATTGTGCTGCTTGGGTCACCCGAAAAAAAACGATCCAAAATCATCAGTGCAAACAGCGCGATAAAGCTCAATATAGCGGCCACTACCGGTTGTGAGGTCAGGCTGGAGAAGTACAGGCCAAGCGCCGAAAAACTCGCGACCAATAAAAACAGACCCAATGAATTGGCCAGAATGTAGCCAAAATCAATATCGCTCCAGATGTTGAGCGTAGACAGCATCAGCGCGATATACACAATCAGGATGCTTAAAAAAGCGACCAGCCCAATGAATTTTCCCAGGACAATCTCAGTCAGCGACAGCGGCGCGCTGAACAGAAAAGGCAGTGTCTGGTTGCGGCGCTCTTCTGATATCAGCCGCATCGAGAGCAGCGGCACCGCAAACAGCATAATAAACGAGGCCAATCCATACACGACCTGACCAACAAATTGTGTTACGCCGGAACGCTCTGCCGGGCGAATAGCTCCGGACATCACTTCGAAATAGTCATTCACGCCGTTAAGATAATACGTACCGAATGCAAACATCAGCAACGCCAGGATGATCCAGCCCATGGGCGATGCAAACACGCTTTTGAGTTCTTTTCTTGCAATATTCAATATCATTTTCTAACCTTAATTTTATCCAACTTTTATGCGGCTTCTGCTGCCGCATCTTGGTAGGTCAACTGAACAAACACGTCTTCCAGACTGGTTTGATCAGGTGCGATCTGGTACAAGCCCCAGCCATTTTTAACCGAGGCCTGTACGATTGCTTCATGCGGCGCTTCCGCCTCGGCAAAGCGAACGCGCATCATATTGTTATCGGTCACTTCGGCTTCGGTCACGCCATTAATTTTAAGCAATTCTTCTACCGCTGGCGCTTTGCTGAAGCCTATCAATAGCTTATTGCCGACGCGCTGGCGCTTCAGTACATCAATGCCGCCGTTAAACACCAGCTTGCCTTTGTCGATAATCTGCACGTGGTCACACACCATTTCCACCTCGGGCAGAATGTGCGTGGAAAGAATCACGCTGTGCGCGCCGCCAATTTCACGAATCAGCGCGCGGATATCGCGAATCTGGATCGGGTCCAAGCCCACGGTGGGCTCATCCAGAATCACCACCATTGGGCTGTGAATAATGGCTTGGGCGATCCCTACCCGCTGCTGGTAGCCGTTAGATAGATTTTCAATCAAACGCTTGCTCATGTGCATTAAGCCGCAGCGCTCTTTGGCGTTTTCAACCGCTTTCTTGATGTGCTTGCCGCTTACTCTATGCAAGCGCGCCGCAATCGTTAAGTATTCATCGACCGTCAGCTCTTTATACAAAGGGCGCATCTCAGGCAGATAGCCGATCAGCGCTTTGGCTTCCTTGGGATTTTCGATCATGTCGATGCCGCAGATTTTTACGCTGCCTGCACTCGGCGCGAGATTGCCCGTAAGCATTTTCATGGTGGTGGATTTGCCTGCGCCGTTTGGCCCCAAAAAGCCGAGCACTTCGCCCTGCTTTACACTAAAGCTCACATTGCTCACGGCCTCACGACCGCCATAAAGCCTAGTCAGCTCGATTGCTTCTACTGTCAAATTATTCATAAATGTTTAATGTGTACCAAGGTAAAACTAATGGTTTATGAAACAAAACTGGTAGATTAGTTTCATGCAAAAAGTTATAGTCATACTTAAATGTATGTAATTACTGCCCAACCTTTAATTATGGATGAACTTGCGCTTACTGTCACGGACTAAACGATACACAAACGCCATATTTGGATAATGATCGAATGCCACAAATCAAGAAAATAGTTACAGCTTTACTTATCGGCTTTGCAGGTGTCAGCAGCCTGAACGCGGCCGCGGAGCCGAAAGCCGCGCCGGCCATCACTACCGCCAACGCGGAGTTTGTGTACAAATATCTGTTAGGCGAAATTGCCGGACAGCGCGGCGAAATCACGTTAGCCAGCCAATTATTTCTGGATTTAGCCAAGCAAACGCGCGATCCGCGGCTGGCAGAGCGCGCCGCACGTGCTGCCGCTTATGGCAATCAGCCGGGCATTGCCCTGCAAGCCTCTACATTGTGGGCAGAACTGGATCCAGCCTCCCTTGAGGCGCAGCAGGCTTCAAGCCAGTTACTAATCGCCAGCGGCAATTTAAAACAGGCCAAACCGCATATTGAGAAACTTCTGGCCAAAGAAGAGACACGAGCCAACGGCTTTTTATATCTGAATTCATTACTGGAAAATCAAAAAGACAAAGCAGAAGTTTTGACCGCGATTACTGAATTTGCCGCACCATACCCCAAATTGCCGGAAGCGCATTTTGCAATAGCTCAGGCGGCACTGGCTGCAAACAAGCCCGATATCAGCAAAAAAGCGCTCGAAACCGCAAACAATCTCCGCCCAGGCTGGGAGTTGGCCGCACAACTGCAAGCGCAATTGCTGTTGAAAGAATCCCCGGACAAGGCGGTTGGTTTTTATCAAGGTTTTTTAAAACAATACCCAAAAGCGAACGATGTGCGCATGGCCTATGCCAAGTTACTGGTAAGCCAAAAACGTCACGCAGAAGCTAAACCCGAGTTTGTAAAACTGGTTGAAAGCTCAAATGGCAGCCCTGAAATCAGCGCTGTGGTTGGCTTGCTATCGTTAGAGTCCAATGACTTTGCGATGGCTGATAAATATTTCCAGCAGTCCCTCAGCTCGGGTTTTAAAAATCCGGACCAGCTCTATTTTTACCTGGGGCGCAGTGCGGAGCGCCAAAAAAACGACACGGCGGCACTTAGCTGGTACGACAAAATTCAACCCGGCAATCATTTTTTAGATGGCAGGCTTTCTGCAGCAAACGTGATTGCGCGCACCAAAAACGTGGACGCTGCCATCAAAATGCTGGACGAGGTGGAAGACCTGACGACGGAACAGCAAATCACGGTGATTCAGGCTGAGGCCAGTTTATTAAGCCAGGCCAAGCGCAATCAGGAGTCGTTCGACCTGATGCAGAAAGCGGTAAACAATATCCCCAATACGGTTGAGCTGATTTATGACTATGCGATGGCGGCGGAGCGGATAGGCAAGCTGGACGTAATGGAAGCAGAACTACGCAAGACAATCCAGCTCCGGCCTGATTTTGCAGCGGCTTATAACGCGCTTGGGTATTCGTTTGCAGACCGGAACATCAAACTGAACGAGGCCAAAACCTTAATAGAAACCGCGCTCAAATTACAGCCAAACGATCATTACATGCTCGACAGTCTGGGCTGGGTGCATTATCGGCTGGGTAATTTAGACCTTGCGGCAGAATATCTACGCAAAGCTTATGAAATCCAGACGGATCCGGAAATTGCTGCGCATTTAGGCGAAGTATTGTGGAAACAAGGCTTGCAGGAAGAAGCTAAGAAAATCTGGGCGAACGCGTTAAAAGACCACCCCGAAAATGACGTGCTGGTGGCTACCGCCAAAAAATTCCGCTCATAAATCTTTCAGTTTTTAAATCTTAAGAGTCTAAATTTGCTGCTTAGTCGCAATATCTTATTTTCAGCAATTGTTCCATTGATATTAGGCATATCGGGCTGTGCGACCCTTCCGCCGCCGCCTCAACCGCCTGCGACATCAAGCATCAATCAGCAACATCTCGCCACGCTTGCCAGCATCAAAACATTCTCGCTTAAAGGCCGTCTGGGTGTAGTCACCAACCCGCGCGGCTTTACAGGCGGCATCGATTGGCAGCATCAAGCTTCCGAAGATAATATCGATGTGTATTCACCCGTGGGCGGCAAAGTCGCCAACATCATCAAAAGACCCAGTGGCGTTACGCTCACCACGCAAGATGGCCGCTCCACCACCGCAAAGGATGCTGAAAGCCTCACCGAAACCACGCTAGGCTGGCGCCTGCCTCTGGAAGGGCTTAGCGACTGGGCTTTAGGCAAGCCGACAACCAGCAAAATAGACGCGGCCACATGGAATGAACAAGGTCAGCTTACTACGCTGAAACAGGACGGCTGGGATATTGAATATCAAAACTATGCTGAAAGCAGCGGCTACTTTTTGCCCGGAAAAATTGTATTGAAAAGCGAAAAAGTGAATTTAAAATTATTAGTAGAAAAGTGGATTAGCGCGAGAAATTAGCGTCCTAGAATACAAAGCCCCTCAACAAAACGTACTGAATCAAGATGAAACAAGCTCAAGGCTCGCTTAACGATTGGCTGGAATCGCAGATAGCCAGGGGCTGCAGCCTGGAATCGATGATTGAGGCGCTGCAACAGGCCGGCCACCCAGCAGAAAATGCGCGCAGTCTGGTGGTTAAGGCTTTTGAGAAAGCGGGCTTGATTGCAGATTCTTCTCTGCCCGGTTTACAGATGACAGAAGCATGGCAAAAAATCGTGCAGCAACGTGAAGAGATGTTGCCCATCAAGCCCGTTATCGCACTTGCCATACCGCGACTGATGGTGTTTGAGAACTTCTTAAGCGACGCTGAGTGCGATGCGCTGATTGCGCTGTCGCTGGCAAAAATGCAGGATTCTACGGTGGTGGATCCGCAAACCGGTGAATTTGTAAAGCACCCGGAACGCATCTCGCGCGGCACGCATTTCGAGCATCAAAGCAATGAGATCGTGATTGAAATTGAGAACCGGATAAGCAAGTTATTCGGCTTTCCGGTAAACCAGCAGGAAGCGATTCAGATACTGCATTACGGGGTGGGCGGAGAATATCGTCCGCATTATGATTATTTCCCGCCTGAAGAGGCTGGCAGCCAGTCAGCGCTTGCGCACGCGGGGCAGCGACTGGCCACGCTGGTGATATACCTCAATACACCGACGCTGGGCGGCAGCACGGATTTACCTAATCTAGGACTCACCATCACGGCCAAAAAAGGCTTTGCCCTGTATTTTGAAAGTATAGCCCCGCATGGCGAGCCTTATCCCCAAACCTTGCACGCGGGCATGCCTGTATTAGCTGGCGAAAAATGGATTGCCACCAAATGGCTTAGGGAGCGTGCGCTGTTCTAACTTTTGACACCACTAATTATCGGGTTTCCCGCCTCCTCCAGGCACGCCTGATTCCTGGAATTAAAGCCTAATTCCACCTCTGCTTCCGCATTAAGTAACACCTGTACTTGCGCATAATTTATGCTGGTTACATGTGGACGCAAGCAGCATGAAAAAAGTCATCCTATTTTTATTGTTATCTATTATCTTGAGCGGCAACAGCTATGCCATCACCTGGGTAAAACTTAATGAAAGCAGCAACTCAAAACTCATGCTGGATAAGCAATCCGTGCTGCAGCAAGATGCCTTTAAGAAAGCCTGGGTGAAAGTTGAGTACAGAACACCACAAAAAAACCTGGAAACAGTGGGCACAGAATACAACCTGTCAAAATTACTGTGGTTTTTTGATTGTGCAACACAAAAATCAGCCACGTCGCAGGTCTTTCAGTATCTTGGTAATGAACTTGTTTATTCCGCAGGCGTTGACCCTAAAAATGCCGAGTTTATAGAGCCTGTTCCGGAATCTGACGTAGACATCGCCATGCGCTATGTTTGCCGCGCAAACAAACCGGCTTCCGCTCCAATAGAATCCAAGACAGTTGCAGAAAAGGCGGGTTCGCCTGTAGCCAAACTCGAAAAAAGTGAAAACGAAAAGGCAGAAACAAAAGCCAAAACCGTCGCAGAGAAACCTGAACCAGCGGCTAACCCAGTTGCCGCAATAGCTGCACAACCAGATAAACAAGGCGCTGCCAAAGCAGAAGCCCATAAAACCCATTGGACCTATGAAGGAAAACAAGGGCCTGATAATTGGGCCAAGCTCAGTCCGGAGTTCGCGATATGTGAAACCGGGCGCAACCAATCCCCCATTAACATTGAGAATACGATGCGCGCATCGTTAAAGCCGCTTAAGGGAATACAGAAGTTTCCTGCAAAGGATATTGTTAATAACGGCCATACCGTGCAGGTGAACTTTAAGCAAGGCAACATGCTGGTGCTGGATAGCGCGCCATACCAAATGAAACAGGTACATTTTCACGCACCAAGCGAAAATACCATCAATGGCAAATCCTTCCCATTAGAAGCACATTTTGTACATGCCGATGCCAAAGGCAACCTTACCGTGATCGGCGTTATGTTCAAGGAGGGTGAGGCCAGCCCGGGCCTGGAAAAACTCTGGGCACAGCTGCCTGACAAAGAAGGCACGCCGGTTTCGCTAAAGAGCAGAGTGATTCCGAGCGAATTGATTCCGGAAAACCGCGCTTATTATCGATTTAGCGGCTCACTCACCACGCCGCCATGCAGCGAAGGTGTGCGCTGGTTGTTGATGAAAACCTCCATGACGGCATCCAAGGCGCAAATTGAGGCTTTTGAGCGCGCGGTGAAACACCATAACAACCGCCCGGTGCAAGCATTGAACGGCAGAGTGATTGTGGAGTAAACCAAATAAAAGATTAATTTAAGCCAACCTTCTGGCTATGGATGCACATGCGCTAAAATGGCGTGTATGCAAAACTTTCAATCATTTCTGGCACCTGCAAAAATCAACCTGTTTTTGCACATCACCGGCCGCCGTGCCGATGGTTACCACACACTGCAAAGCGTGTTCCAGCTGCTGGATTATTACGACACGATTTACCTGAAACCCACAAAAACAGGCGAAATCAAGCGCCTCAACGAAATAAATAACGTGCCTGCAAGCCAGGATCTATGCGCCCTGGCGGCCAGCGCCCTGCAACGAGCTACTGGCTGTAAACTGGGGGTGGAATACAGTGTTGAGAAGCGCATCCCCATGGGCGGCGGCCTGGGCGGCGGCAGCTCGGATGCCGCAACCATGCTACTGGCGTTAAATCATGCATGGCAGCTTAATTTAAGCCGCGAGCAGCTCATGCAAATTGGCCTGACGCTGGGCGCCGATGTGCCAGTGTTTGTGTTTGGGCAAAACGCCTGGGCAGAAGGCGTTGGCGAACAACTCACCAAAGTTGAGATCCCCCAGCAGTATTATGTGGTGCTGACGCCGCCGGTTCATGTCTCTACCGCACAAGTTTTTGCCAGTTCCCGATTGACAAGAGACACGAAACCATTGAAAATAGCGGACTTTTCAAGAGCCCAGAATTCAGGTGCGCATTCTAATAGTTTTAGAAACGATCTTGAAGCAGTAGTATGTGAAGAATTTCCTGCAGTTGCATCAGCCCTGCAATGGCTTAGCCAGTTTGGTTCGGCACGAATGAGCGGCTCGGGTGCCTCTGTATTTGTAGCAGTTAATTCACAGCAGCAAGCAGATGCGATTTTGGCGCAAAAGCCGGCAAATGTGGCCGGATTTTTGGCTAAAGGCTTAAACAAGCATCCATTGTTTGAATTAGCAAAATGAGTTTATTGGGGAGTCGCCAAGCTGGTTAAGGCACCGGATTTTGATTCCGGCATGCGAAGGTTCGAATCCTTCCTCCCCAGCCAGATTTTTATAAAAGCAAAATAAGCGTGTAGATTTTACTGATTTACACGCTTTTATTTTTTAACTTGTGTTAGGGATGAGTGAAATTGAGTAGTGGCAGCATGATGGTGTTTACAGGCAATGCCAACCCGGAGCTGGCGCAGCAAGTCGCGAAGCATCTTGGTATTGAGCTTGGCCGCGCCGATGTTGGCCGTTTCAGCGATGGCGAAGTCATGCTTGAACTGCTTGAGAATGTGCGTGGCCGCGACGTATTCGTATTGCAGTCCACCAGCCATCCTACCAACGACAGCCTGATGGAAGTCATGGTCATGGTGGATGCGCTACGCCGCTCTTCCGCTGGCCGCATCACAGCGGCTATCCCTTATTTGGGCTATTCTCGGCAAGATCGCCGTCCACGCTCTGCCCGTGTGGCCATTACCGCAAAAGTGGTCGCCAACATGCTCACCAGCGTAGGCGTCAATCGCTTGCTGACCATGGATCTGCATTCGGACCAGATTCAAGGCTTCTTTGACATTCCGGTAGACAATATTTATGCCACGCCTATTTTGCTGGATGACTTACGCAAGAAAAACTATCAGGATTTAGTGGTGGTTTCGCCCGACGTGGGTGGCGTGGTACGCGCACGCGCGGCTGCAAAACAATTGAACTCTGATCTGGCCATCATCGACAAACGCCGCCCGAAACCAAATGTGGCCAAAGTGATGAACATTATTGGCGAAGTGGCAGACCGCACCTGTGTGATCATGGATGACATGGTCGATACGGCCAATACACTCTGCGAAGCTGCAGCGGCTTTAAAAGAGCATGGCGCGAAAAGGGTGCTGGCATACGCCACACACCCCGTATTATCCGGTAATGCGGCTGAGCGCATTGCAAATTCCGAACTGGATGAACTGGTCGTCACCAACACCATTCCGCTCAGCAAAGAATCTGCCAGCTGCAAAAAAATCCGTCAATTGAGCGCAGCAGAATTGCTGGCAGAAACCATCCGTAGAATTAGCTGTGAGGATTCAGTGTCCTCACTATTTTTAGATTAATAATTTAATAAAGTTTTTAACCCTGTTTTCTGGTCGCGGGAAACAGATTTTAGTGCAGTACCGCTGTTAAATAGACAGCACTTTTAGGAGCAACAAAATGAGTATCGAAATTAATGCAGTCAAACGTGACGTCAAAGGTACGGGTGCGAGCCGCCGTCTACGTCGCGCTGGCAATGTGCCGGGTGTGGTTTATGGTGGCGGTAAAGACGCCGTTAACCTTGAAATCAATCACAAAGAGTTGTTCTTGCAATTCCGCCATGAAGCTTTTCACGCGTCTATCTTAAACTTGAATTTAGATGGCAAAAAAGAAAGCGTGTTATTGCGTGATTATCAAATGCACCCAGTACGTAACACTATTCAACACATTGATTTTCAACGTGTTTCAGCCACTGAGAAAATCCACGTTAAAGTGCCTTTCCACTTTATGAATGCAGAAATCGCCCCAGGTGTTAAACTGGGTGGCGGTATCGTCGCGCACGTCCTCACAGAAGCTGAAGTCATCTGCTTGCCAAAAGACTTGCCAGAGTTCATTGAAGTTGATTTGGCGAATCTGGAAATCGGCCACTCAGTGCATTTGTCACAAATCAAGCTGCCGAAAGGCGTTGAGTTTGTACAATTGGCGCACGGTAACGATGCAGCAGTTGCATCAATCGCCAAAACACGCGGCGGCGTTTCTGATGATGCAGCCGAAGGCGCTGCTGAAACTCCAGCAGCAGCCGCTGAATAATCCGGCAATTGCTATTAAAAACGCGCGCTTAAAAGTTAAGTGCGCGTTTTTTATTGATGCTATTGCGTTATGATAAAACCTCTTTGTTACGTAGCGAGCGCGGTTGAGACAAGATAAAAACTGGCAAAAAACCGGAATGTATATGAAATACTTGAGGATTTTGAGCAAGTTTTTAACGCTGTATCAACAAGCGCAGTAGTTAGAAAGAGGTTTTATGAGCGGGATTAAATTATTGGTAGGCTTAGGCAACCCTGGCGACAAATACGAAGCCACGCGCCATAACGCAGGCTTCTGGTTTATTGACGAAATCGCCGCGCAAACCAATAGTAAACTGGCAGTAGACACCAAATTTTTCGGTCTTGTCGGCAAGCTCGATCAGGATGTGTGGCTGCTCAAGCCCACCACTTTTATGAACGCCAGCGGTAAAGCCGTGGCGGCGCTTGCCAATTACTACAAAATTACCCCGGCTGAAATTTTAGTAGCTCATGATGAACTCGATTTGCCTGCCGGCACGGCCAAGCTCAAGTTTGGCGGCGGGCATGGCGGACACAACGGCTTAAAAAGCATTCATGCCGCGCTGGGCACCGCGGATTACTGGCGCTTGCGCCTTGGCATTGACCACCCAGGTGACAAGAACGAGGTGGTGAACTACGTGTTAAAAGCGCCCACAAAACAAGAAAATGATGCTCTGGAAGCCAGTATCCATGCGGCTTCTGGCGTAGTGAACTTATTGCTTGCGGGCGACTTTGAAGGCGCCATGTTAAAATTACACACCAAATAACTGAAGAGAGAATTTAGATGCAATGCGGCATAGTTGGACTTCCGAACGTAGGTAAATCTACACTTTTCAATGCAATCACCAAGGCGGGCATCGCTGCGGAAAATTATCCGTTTTGCACCATTGAGCCTAACGTCGGCATTGTAGAAGTGCCTGATACGCGCATGCAGCCGCTGATTGACATTGTAAAACCGCAACGCGTGCAACCGGCAATTGTAGAGTTTGTCGATATTGCCGGCCTGGTTGCTGGCGCATCCAAGGGCGAAGGCCTGGGCAACAAGTTTCTCGCCAACATCCGCGAAACCGATGCCATCGCACACGTGGTGCGCTGTTTTGACGACAGCAATGTGGTGCATGTGGCAGGCAAGGTAGATCCGCTTTCTGATATTGAAGTCATCAATACCGAACTGGCGCTTGCCGATATGGAAACAGTTGAAAAAACGCTGCAGCGCGAAAGCAAAAAAGCCAAATCCGGCGACAAAGACGCCATTGCTCTGGTCGCTTTGTGTGAAAAAATTCAAAAACATCTGGATACCAGCGCCCCAGTGCGCACAATGGGCCTGGATGCCGACCAATTGCAACTCATCAAACCGCTATGCCTGATTACCGTAAAACCTGTGATGTACCTGGCCAACGTGGATGAAACAGGTTTTGAGAACAATCCTTTGCTAGATAAAGTAGTGGCTCTGGGCAAGGCAGAACATGCGCCTGTAGTCGCTATTTGCGCTAAAATTGAAGCCGAAATTTCAGAACTGGAAGACGAAGACAAAGCCCTGTTTCTGGCAGAACTCGGCCAGGACGAACCCGGCCTGAACCGCGTGATTCGCGCAGCTTACGATTTACTTGGCTTGCAAACCTACTTTACCGCCGGCGTGCAGGAAGTGCGCGCCTGGACCGTGAAAAAAGGCGCCACCGCGCCGCAAGCCGCAGGCGTCATCCACACTGACTTTGAACGCGGCTTTATCCGTGCAGAAGTGATTGCCTATGACGAATACGTGAAAAACAAAGGCGAACAAGGCAGCAAAGAGGCTGGCAAAATGCGGCTGGAAGGCAAAGAATATATCGTGCAGGACGGTGATGTGATGCACTTTAGGTTTAACGTTTAGCTGCGCGAGGTTCAATGTTTAGATTTCAAAAAATTTAGCACATAAACGCAAACTATTTTTGACAATTAGCGCCTAAAACAATAGAATTGCGCCCTTGCTAAAGTTTCATGCAAACAGTTAATTGGTGATGTAGCTCAGCTGGTTAGAGCACAGGATTCATAATCCTGGGGTCGAGGGTTCAAGTCCCTCTTTCACCACCAATTCATGGTCTCACAAAACGTCGTGAACCGTCAGAAGCCCCGTCGTTAATAGCCTCGGGGCTTTTTTATTGCTTCATGTACCGTCATAACATTTCTTGACATACCCCAACTAATTGGGGTAACTTTGTGGGGTAACTCTAATTTTAGAGCTTTTTACCGCGAAAGTTACCCCAAAATGGCACTTACAAACACCGCAATACAGAACGCCAAACCATCTGAAAAGCCTTATAAAATCTACGATACAGATGGTTTATTCATGCAAATCACCCCAGCTGGGGGTAAGTGGTGGCGTTTTAAGTATCGTTTTGAAAGCAAAGAGAAACTACTTTCGCTTGGCACATACCCTGAAGTATCTTTAAAGCAAGCACGAGACAAACGTGATGACGCTAGAAAGCTAATTGCCAATGATCAAATTGACCCTAGCGACAATCGTCAAAAAATTAAAGCCGAGAAAAAACTTAGTTCTGCAAATAGCTTTGAATTAGTAGCGCGTGAATGGTGGAGCACTCACATGAAGAATAAAGCTGAGACTCATAAGGATAAAGTCATTAGGCGCTTCGAGCTTTACTTATTCCCTTGGATTGGCAACACGCCCATTGCAGATATAACGGCACCACAACTACTTCAAGCTGTTAAGCGCATTGAAAGTCTCAATAAACTTGAAACAGCTCATCGCGCATTGCAAACTGCTGGCCAAGTATTTCGCTATGCTGTACAAACAGGTCGCGCCATCCGTGATATTACTTACGACCTTAAAGGTGCTTTACCTGCAACCACAACAAAACACATGGCTGCCTTTACTGATCCTAAAGACATAGCAGAACTTTTGCGCGCAATCGATGGATTTAACGGCACAGTAACCGTTCAATGCGCACTTAAGCTTTCACCTCTAGTTTTTGCTAGACCAAGCGAACTTAGGCAAGCCAAATGGAATGATATAGATTTAGATGCAGGTGAATGGCGATATGTAGTAAGCAAAACCAAAACTGATCACTTAGTGCCACTGTCAAAACAGGCTATTGAAATTTTACGGGTAATGCACCCTTTGTCTAGTAATAGAGAATATGTATTTCCAGGCGGTCATTCCCCCTTGAGGCCAATGAGTGAGGCAGCAGTAAATGCAGCACTAAAACGAATGGGTTATGATACTCAAACACAAATAACTGGGCATGGCTTCAGAGCGATGGCCAGAACAATATTGCATGAACGCCTCAATATTGACCCGCATATTATCGAACATCAACTGGCACATACCGTGCCTGACAATCTTGGCGGCGCATATAACCGCACTAGATTTATTGAGCAACGCAAAACCATGATGCAACAATGGGCTGATTACCTAGATCAATTAAAAAACCAAAAATAAGGAAATACATGCTGAACAGATTAAAGGACAACTCCAATGTTAGCGACACACAAAAAATAAAAAATCAAGCTAGCAATCAATTAGTCATACGAATGCTTAAGTATTCAACGTCTTTGATGGTCGTTGTTTTGGTTGTTTTATGCTCAATATTTTTAATGTATTACGATTGGTACCAGTTTTTTTGGGGTACAAAAAAACCCATAGGTCTGGCTGGTATGGTTATCCTTTTACTTTTTGAAGGTGGTGCCTTAGGTGTAATTTGCTATAAAAATATTATTAACTTTCACAACTCCTTGGAAAATAAGGCGGTAGACAACAATGAACTTGAAAGCGACGCTCTCAATGATTACCTAAAGAAAACATTGCGGAACTACTCGCCAGATACGTTTAAGCTATTAAAAGCATGGAAATTAAGTAAAGATGAAAAAGAAAAAAATAAGCTAATGAAACTGATTACATTACAAATAGATTCTGAAATCAAGTCCACTGTTGAAAAACCATTAGATGAGCGCTCAGAAACTGCATACCTTAATATCATCGGTGCTTTGCTGCTAATAATGCAAAAAAAATCATTATCTGAACATCAAAAAAGTTTATTCGGAAACCAATCTGCCATTGTTGAAACAATCATAGACCCAGAAAATGGGTTTATTGGAAAATATGGAATATCAAAAACCAATCTTGATAAAAAATTTGCAGCAGCCAATCGGAGCTTAGAGTCAGAATAAATACCAATAGCAGTTTTATTTACTGCTATTGAAATGATTTAGGCCGTCATGATTTTTATGATTCGTTGTGACCTTACAAAACACACGGAGAATTATCATGACACTATCAATATCAATACAAAATTTTGACTCCCTACCAGATTCAGCAAATGTAAGAATGGCTGACTTGCTGGTGCTTTTTGCTATGTCAGAATCATCAATTAGACGACGCATAAAAGCTGGCACATTTCCTGAGGCAAATCCAAAAGACGAGAATTCTGCGACGAGAATTGCGGCGTATAACGTTGGTAAAGTCCGTCAAGCATTAACTAGCTCAAGATAGCTGGTCATCATGAGCAGAATCCAAATACTTCGCAATGGCGAAGACACTCCTTTTACCAAACCTATGAAGCGAGCGCTTTTGCGTGATGCACGCTTAAGCTATGGTGCCAGAGGCTTATTTGCAATGCTTTGGGACTTCCCATCTGACTGGGTATTTTATTCATCTCATATTGTTGGTATGTCGCCTTGCGGGATGACTCAACTAAAGAGTTACCTTAAAGAGTTGCGTAATATTGGTGCCATCAAAATATTGCCGAAACAACTGAGCAATGAAGAAGCTATAGCACTTAATGAAGTCAGCCAAAAAATTTATAGAGCTGGTCAAATTACTGGTAAACAATGGATTTTAAATAACCCTGACTATTGGGCAATCGAAATCTCTTTAACAAGCGCAAATAATTCAAACCAACAAAGCATACCGAAAGATAGGTTTTCCACCTGTCGGCAAAACCAACCTTCGGAAACACCAAGCATCGGTGAATCAACCACTAAGGGTTTGCAATTAGAAGGTTATGCAAATATAAGACCACTACCACAGGATAACGAACCAGCAAAAGATCCTAGCGCTAGTACACATTATATTTTTCCTAATCAACTCACTTCACAAGAGCGCGAAATTGCCAAAACTCAATTAGATGTCATTGATTCAGCATTAGCCCAGGCTGTGCTAGACGAACTAGCAGCTCGTTTAAATGCAAAAAAAATCACAGGCGCACCACTCAGCTATTTACGTTCACTCATAACGCGCGCAAAAACAGGGCAATTTATGCCAGAAGCAGGCATTCGGGTTGCATCTGCTCGTGAGCAAACAAAGTTAGCACAACTTAAAAAAACAGCTGCTGCAATCAAGCCAGCCGACCCTAAAGAAATACCCAAATACCTTGCAGCTATGCACAAAGCAGCAGGCAGCAAATCTTAACCAGTAGAACAGGAATAAATAATGAATTTTGCAACCAAACTAAACAACCTAGTCATAGACTTTTCGAATACTTGGATTATCTACCTTGAACGCTATTGGTGGTGTGTAGGGTTAGTTTTCGGCGTATGCGCCACCCTGTCATGGCTCAATCGCGAAAACAAAGCAGGTGGTCTATTTGCAAGCATGGCAATGTCAGCATTGATATTTCAGCTAGGATTTTATTTCGCCATTCCCTATCTTGCACTTCATTACGCAAATAGCGTGTTTAGCCTACCAATACATCACTTATGGGCATTTGGGGCAGGCGCTATTGCAGGTATTGCTGCGGTGATACTTCTCATTCGCTACACCTCACCTTATATCGAAGTGATCAAACATCGTTTAACTAAAGCCAACAGCACTGAGCGCAATCGTAAAACCGACATTCGCCAAATTGGTGTGCATTTACCTAATTCACAAAGCACCTATAATCCAACTAAACACTACAACGATAACAAAGGTATCTTCTTTGGTCTAAATGAGCAAAGAAAACCCGTCTATATCCCCTGGCAACAATGGCGTAAATCACATATAGATGTCATTGGCACTACTGGTTCAGGTAAAGGCGTCGCAGCTGGTGTTTTACTATCTCAGGCCGTTACAGCAGGTGAATGCGTGGTAGTAGTTGATCCTAAAAATGATGAGTGGCTACCGCATGTTATGCGTGAAGCCGCAGCTCATGCCAATGTACCTTATGTATATATCGACTTGCAGTCTGATCAACCGCAATGGAATCCATTACAGCATAAAAATTCCAATGAAATTGAGGAGCTACTTTCAGCAGGATTCTCTTTGGGTGAGAAAGGCACAGACGCTGACTTTTATCGCCTAGATGACAGACGCGCAGCACGCATTTATGCAAACTACGCCAACCGACAAGATATTTCATTGATTGAAACGCTTCAACTACTGATACAACATCAACCTGATATTGCTGAAGCAGGTAAAAAGTTTGTTTCTGATCTTGAAGAAATTGGATTAGTCGAGGCGGTCAATACCCGAGCAGGTATTGATATTGGCAGCCTGATCAAACAAGGAGCAGTCATTTACGTGCGTGGCTCAATGCGTAACCCACGTATTCTAAAATTGCAGCGCATTTTTGTGCTATCACTGATGCAGCATATAGAAGTTCGTCCACGTCAGTTAGCTAACGGACAATCAGCGCGACATGTATGTATATTCTTAGACGAGTTTAAATACCTGATAAGCCGCCCAACATTAGAGGCTCTTGGTGCAATCCGTGATAAAGGTGCACATGTGATGATCGCACACCAATCACTAGGCGATTTACGCGACTGTCCTGCCGACCTTGATCCTGAATCAGTCGTTGCATCCGTAAATGAAAATTGCGCAATCAAAATGGCTTACCAAGTGAAAGACCCTGATACCGCTTTATGGTTAGCTCGTATGAGCGGCACTATCTTGGTTGACGATGAAACTCGCCAAGTCAAGACCAATGCAGGCTTAACAGAAACCCGTGATGGCGAAAGAACTTTGCGCCAAGCAGAACGTCCACTTGTCGATACGAATATGCTACATGCTCTACCTGAACGGTGTGCAGTGCTCTATGGCGCAGGCTTGGCTCAGTTCTTTTTTACTTCACCGATACAAGTGATTAAAAATAGTGAAGCAACAAAACCTGAATCCATCCCGAATGCTGAATTTAAATCAGACTTAGGCACCAAACCAAACCTCGAATTTAAATCAGCACCACTTACTACCGCACAGAGTCTGCTCGATGTTGATTAATTCCTACCAGCAGCGCTGTATGCGTGCACAATCTAAACGTGAGAACGTATTACGTTTCTTACGCGATGAAACTTGGAGCAATCTGACAAATCTGGCTGGTGTGCTAAGTTTGTCAGAACCAGCAGCATTCAAGACTATTTGCCAAATGGAACGTGACGGGTTTTTACTGCGTTACAAAGTGACTGCGTTAAGGCTAAGTCTTTGGGGTATCACCCCACAAGGTTTAGCCTTTGCGTGGAGTGAAAACGAAACTATGCAAATCAGACCACACTTTGAACCAAGTAAACAATCCGTCATGACTATTGCACATTACTTAGACATTCAGCGTGCAAGACTGATAGCAGAACGCGCAGGTTGGACGAACTGGATTCCTGGCAATCGTTTACCTAAAGATATTAAAAAGCGGCCAGATGCCATTGCCAAAAACACTGAAGGGCAGATCGTAGCTATCGAATTAGAACGTAGCATTAAAACATTAAAACGCTATGAAGCCATCTTTGCAATTTACCTACAAATGATGAAGCGCGATGAATATGCCAAAGTACATTATGTTTGCCCAGATGCAAGTTTTGCACCTAGGCTTGTCCGTATGTTTGAATTGATTAAAGCAGTACCCGTTGCTGGTGAACGCGTACCCATTACTGAAAAGCATCGCGCCAGATTTCCAGTGTATGCACTAAATAACTGGCCGCCAAGGGAACATCATTCATATCAAATCTGAGCGATTTTTGTTTATCCAGGCCAATACATCCTGATATAACTTTTCTGCCTGTTTGATGCATTCAATGACAGCTTGATCACTAATCGGATCGCCTTCATAATCACTCACGTTACGTTGTTTGCGTAAACCATCTAAAATGATGACGGTGCTTTGCGGCAGGCCAATTGTAGTTGGTAATGTTTGAATGGCCGTTTGGTGATGACCTGGCTGGCTTGTTGATGTGCGATAACCATTGACCCATAACGCTGCCATTGCGCACTGCATAATGCATTTATAAGCGGCATCAAATCTATTTTCCCCGCTTACAGCACCAACGTGTGAATCAGCAAGATTGCGTTTTGCAGCTTCAAGTAAACGTTGCACAGCCTCCTTCGAGGGGCTGTGGACCTGAAGTTGGTTGATTTTAAGTAAGTTGGCTAAGCTCATGTTCAGTGCCTATTATAAACAGCTTAGGTTTAGCTAGCACTTCTTTAATAAACGAATCATTGTTTTCAATACGCCGCTTAAACTCTTCAACTGAATATACCACTGGGTTTAATTCACGCTGCAGTATGGCTTGAGTGCTATATAAAGCTTGCACTGCATCACCAAAACTTATTGAGCCAATAAACATGACATCCACATCACTATTAGTGCTTTGTTCGCCACGCGCAACAGAGCCAAAAATAAAAGCCAAACTAATTTCGTGACTAACTGAGACTAAAGCCTCTGCCAAAACATCGACCAATCCCGATGTTTTACGCAAAATGCCTGCAAGCTCTTCAAATATAGGGCATTGCATGTCAGCACTATAATGCACTTGATTACCCACTTTTTTGCTTTGCAAAATACCGCCCGCAGTCAGTTTAACAAGTTCTTTATGTATAGTTCCTGGAGGAGCGTTGACTAGACGTGCAAGCTCGCGCACATGGTAGCTTGCATTTGGATTAAGCAAAAGCAAGCCTAAAATACGCTTTCTATATTCACTGAAAATTAATGATGACAACAACTATCGTTTCCTAAAAAGCTACAATCGTTTCTTATTTTGCTACATTTATTTTGGTAAATCAAGCAAAATTTATGGCATAAAAATATGCAAGATGGACAACATACTTGGATAAGCACCATAGGATAAACGACTTTCCCATGCAACTTATCCAACTATGCTCACCATCTTAACCGCCTTATATTTAAAAGCGTACGCTTATGCAGTTGGGCTGCATCAGCTTTTAGGAAGCCATCCTCTACTTATTCTACCTTGCTGGACGCTAGGCAGCACAAGCATTCACCTCACGTTACCAGTCTGGACGCCTGCTTCACTTGGAGGCTTTCAGCCTCTTTGATATATGCCTGCGCTGTACGCTTGTCACCTATCAAATTCACCTGCCGTCGCCGTCGCTGGCGCTCGACCAAAGAAGAAAACACAACAATTTAGACACGCATCTGCTGACGCAGACACGCTTACTAAAAGTTGCCCGTCACGATGTTCTGGGTTTCGCTGAACGCTACATATTATCTTCTTTGGTCGAGCGCCAGCTTGAGCTGTCACCGACGACGGCAGCTACGCACGCCCTTGTTTCGCTGGGGCGAACGCTTCGCTAACAAGGTCTTATCCGCACTAGGGTGCGGCTATCGCAGCTTGGTTGCCACTCTGGACGAGTGACAATTTTAACCACCTGTCGGTAGTTAAAACAGGCACAGCCATTTTTATGCTTGGGCAGAAAAATGGCTTCACTCACCTTGGGGTGTGTGGCCTGCCTAAATGATAAGTAATGTGCATTTTAAAATACGTTACATCTCTGCCCATCAAAATAGAATGAAATATTACCGTCATTACGAGTTGTCAGAACCCATCGATCTCTGCCTCTAAAAGAAATTCCCTTTGCTTTAGTCGCATAATATTGAACAGTCTGTTGGGTATCATACTGATGATAGTCATCTGAAATAACAATAACATCTGGATTACAACCTAATTGGTCAAAAATTTCAGTACAAACTCCGTTTTGACGGCCATGGTGTGATGCAATTAAAACATTAGTATTTGCAACCTCTCTACACAGAGCATCTTCTTTTTGCAAAAGTGATAACCAGCCCGTGCGTTCTATATCTCCAGGAAAAAGGAACTTTAAACCATCGATTGTTAAGCTAACAACCATGCTAAGGTTATTTTCGTCAGCAAAATCTGGGTAGTAATTATTAAAAACCTGCCACTCAACTCTAGGGAAAACAGGTCTTGCATTATTGCTAGGCAAAAAATCATTTACACGATTTGCCAAATGCTGGATATTAACTCCCATGCCTGTTTCTGACTTCAATTGGTAAAGATTGTTAGCCGATACAGTTGTGTTGCGTACCATCCAATCAATGTTTATTAATGAATCAAGATTACGAAATCCTGACACGTGATCCTCATCATAATTAGTAATAAACAACATATTTAGTGTAGTTAACCCAATTGATCTAAGATAATTCCCAGGCATCCACCCACTTGTTGCATTGTGGCCAGAATCAATCATCAGACAATTACCGTTATCACAGACTAATAATGCACATGCACCGTGCTCAACATTGAATATTTTCAGTTCCATTCGGTGTATTGTTAAATAGAGTCTTTATAGAGATTTCTTGGAAGATTTTGATGTCTTCTGAGCTAACGTATCGCAGCTATGCAAAAGTCTTTCTGCATATGCGTAAGACACTTGTTTAAGTGAGGATTCATTGACTAGCAAAATCCATATTATCAAAATTATGGTAGACACAATCAGTGGTACCAATGTTTTTATATCTGCTTGCAATAAGTTACCAAAATTAAAATATGGTGTTGTAAATGTAAAAACTTGAGCATATAAAAGCACCCAAAAAATAGAAATGACTGCCACAAAAATACCAATCGTTTTCAATCCAAGCATATTTCGTCTAAAGCCGTAAGCTATATTTTCTTTAAAAACTAGTGGAAATTTCTTAATGTCTCGAGTGTTGTTTATTAGCCAAACAACGCATGCCTTGTATAATTCATCAGCATCTGATGGTTTGGCTATTTCTTGATCTAAAGTTGGTAATTGCTTACCAATACCTTGAGACAAGATCAAGTGAATTCGTTCTTTGGTATGCATATCAATTCGAAGGTCACTATGTCGAAGCAATTGAGTTGTTGGCTTACCTCCCCATGCAGTGAATAAGCGCTCTTCAATTCGTTTACCAGCATTTCTAGCAGTACTAGCAAGCAAATAGGCGGCACCACTAAACCCAAGAATAGAAAGCAGACTTGATGCAAAAAGATTCTGCCCCCCATATAAAAAAACCACCAGAACTGCAATTGGAATAAAAACTATTAAGCCTGGATAAAGCCGTGCCTGCTTATCGTAAGGATCAATTAATTTATCTACAAACTCACCTAATCCCATGACTCAACCTCGCTGAAAAATGACATTGAAGATACAGAAGAAAAATCATCTCGAAGCGGCATATTGTAATGATGCCACTTTACACTACCCTGTGTAGCAATAACTTTCGCTCCTCTACGCAAGAATGCATTCACAACCATTCTTCGTGGGTGAGTAGTTGAATCTTTACTGGCTGATACAAAAGCAGTCTTAGTGTAATTCTGTTCCTGCTGGTCTTTTTTCAATCCAACGATTCGATCAAGTATTGAAGGGGAAACATTATTGCGGCTACCATGATGGGGTACTTGAATAAATGTTAGATTACTAGATAACGAATAGCCAAGTGAATCTGCGTAGTCAGCAGCACTCTTAAGGGCTTGAATTCCTGAGTCACCCGTTAACAGAACACCTCTATCGCCAAAATTTGCTAACAGAATGGTGCTGCTTTCGTTTTCAGCAGATGTTGAGACATTCTCTCTTAGAGATTCACTATCCCATTTCTCAGTAACCCAATTTATAGCTTTTCGTATGGCTTCTGAAATGGATTCATAAGCTCGATCCAAGGCTTCAACCACAGTAGATTTTTGCTCAGGTGACTTTTCAAAAGCTTGAATCAAATCGTGAATATACCAATCTTTTTGAGGTGATAAGACTAAAAATGGACCAATATAACTACCTTGGAATGGCTCAAATATTGGAATACTTTTTTCAATGGCTAAACACTCCAACGCGTGAGCAGCGGCCATTTTTTCTTTCAGGCGTTCCGCCAAACTATTATCAGTGATACGCCCATCATGAAAATAATTACATATAAGCGAAGAATACTCCCATGGACGGTGCATCCACACTTCCCCAACCTCAAGTTGCTCTAACACTATTTGCAACCCACTGGCGTGATCAGCATCAGGATGTGAGTTAACAAGATAGTCTACTTTGCTAACCCCATAATATTTTTTTATATGATTGACTAGCGCTTGGCCAGATTCCTTAGTGCCACCATCATAAACAAGCACCTTATAAGAATCTCCGTCTTTCCAGCGGCAAGCTATTGCGTCACCACTTTTGTCTCCACTACCAACAGGGAGAAAATCAACTTCGTAAGCACTGCTCTCGTTCATAGACTTTCACTCCCTAATATTTTTATAGAAAATAAATGGGGATTATTTTAGAAAAATCAAGTGGGCAGTTTATATCACAAAAATTAAGTCTAAAGTCTTTTAGGGGTACTGCCGCGCACCATCACGCCAACCAACCCCCGTTGTCATTTCTGCTGCAAATACCGTCAGCACTTAAAGCCAAACCACAAGCAATTCGCAGGCAACCCTACCCCTGATTTTCGTTTTCAGCCCCGCCAGTCGTAGTGAGCGGGGAGCAGTAAACGAAATATCGATCAGGAGTAGGCAAATCAGCCTGCTCTAAATCATTGCACACAAAAAAACCAATCCCCCTTTCCGTTCCCCATGGGGAAGACGAGCAAAGAGCAGATTTTTAACTGCAACCGCTTTTCTTTTAGGAGATTGAACCATGACTACACTATATGCCAACCCATACAACTCAGATGCAGCAGGCTTTTACTTTGAAAGTGCTGATGCGTTTAATGAGAAATTAACCAACTTAACCGACCGATACGGAAACCAAGTTGAAGAGTTTGAGATTGATTTTATTGATGGTGATGATGCAGCGCTATTTAATGCATGCACTATTAACCAAGCTAATTTAAGTACATGGTTTGATGACATTGAACCCTTAGACGACCATGAAAAAACAAACCTGTATTACTTACTTAATGTTGCTAGTTACACATTAAGCCAGGCTTTAGATAAAGTGGATGAACCAAGTATTACACAATCAAGCTTGCGTGATGCCGCTGAAGCGTTATTTGATGAATGCTGGCTGCATGAAATGCCTGAAAGCATCCGCTTTTATATAGACTATGATAAGTTTGCTAGTGATTGTGAAATAGGCGGTGACTTGGTGGAATTTGAATACAACAATCAAACCTATACTTGCACCAACGCGGCAGGCATATAAAAATGCAGGGGCATGCGCCCCTGTTTTTTTATATGTAAGAAAATAGTATTTGTAATACATATTTAACGCGACGTGATAAGAAAACGCCGTTTTCTTATCACGTCATATTAGTTTCCGAGACAATCCATTAACTAATTTTGTCGATTACATCGACACATTAAAAAAACATGTCGATAAAATTGAATTTTATCGACATGTGGATAATCATGAACAAAAATGAATTATCGAATAGAATGCTGTTTAAATATCTATAAAAACAATGCTACTGATGACTACTAAATTCTTTACAAACGAAAATGAAAATACCCTTATTAGTAAGTTTGAAGGGGTATTAACATACAATCCAAATATTAAGTTTTTTGATAGCCTTGTAGGGTATTTTCGCTCTTCTGGCTACTTTAAAGTACGTCCTTTTTTACTCCACGTACCTCAAATCAGAATTTTAGTAGGCATCAATGTCGATAAGCTACTTGCGCAAGCAAATGACAAAGGCTTAGATTTTTTTAGAAACAGTGAAAAAACTAAAGATGAGTTTATTGATGATCTGAAAAAAGACATTTCTGAAGCCAATTACGATAAAGAAACAGAAGACGGCATACTGCAATTTATTGATGATCTAATCACAAAGAAAATTGAAGTTCGCGCCCACCCTGATAAAAAAATCCACGCAAAAATTTACATATTCAGGCCTGACCCATTTAATGAGCACACGCAGGCAACCGTAATTACAGGCTCATCAAACTTTACAGATGCAGGGCTTGGCTCTGGGGTCATGCATAACTATGAATTTAACGTTCAACTTAATGACTATCAAGACGTAAAATTTGCAACTGATGAGTTCGAAAAGCTTTGGGCAGAATCCATTCCATTACTACCAGTGGATGTCCAGGATGTAAAAAAACAAACGCACCTCAACGACACAGTAACGCCCTTCGAGCTTTACGTTAAGGTACTCACAGAATACTTTGACAAAAACATTGATTACGACCCAGATGCATTAGGCGACTTACCTGACCAATTTAAAAAACTAAGCTATCAAATTGATGCTGTAAATGAAGGCTTCAATATGCTGCTTGAGCACAACGGCTTCATATTAGCGGACGTTGTCGGTCTAGGTAAGACGATTATTGCAACGCTTGTCGCGAAAAAATTCATCATGAAAAATGGTCGTGACTTCACTAAAATTTTGGTCGTTTATCCGCCAGCCGTAGAAAAAAACTGGAAAAATACATTTAGAGAATTCGAGCTAGACCGATATGTAAAATTTATTAGTAATGGCAGCCTGCAAAAAATTCTAGATGGTCATCAAGATTATTGGCTAAAAGAAGACTACGATTTAATCATTGTAGATGAGGCGCACAAGTTCAGAAATCATACTTCTGGCGCATTCGATCAACTACAAAAAATTTGCAAAGCACCACGCAGCAATAAAGGCTCAATAGCTGGTGAAAAATTTGTTGATAAGAAAAAGGTGATCTTAGTCTCTGCAACACCGCTCAACAACCGCCCAGACGATATATTGCATCAAGTTACCTTGTTCCAAGAGCCAAGACAATCTACGCTGCCAGTGGCTAATTTAACCGCATTTTTTAATCGACATATTTCAAACTACAAAGATTTAAAAAGAGAAGATGCATTAGACGTTGAAAAGCTCAGAGACATTTATGCCGATATACGCAAAAATATTATTCAGCCGATTACGATTAGACGGTCACGCACCGACTTAGAGAGCATCCCTGCTTACAAGCAAGACTTAGAAGAACAAGGCATTATATTTCCTAAAGTAAACCCGCCAAAAAAAGTGGAATACTTTATGGATGCTGTTTTATCAGCATTATTCCTTAAGACGGTAGACTACTTAACAGACCCAACCAAGTTGACTTATGCTCGCTATCAAGCGGTGGCCAGCTTAAAACCTGAGTTTCAAGAAAACTACGAAAATGCGGAGCGCATTTCCAAATCACTCGCATTTATTATTAAAACACAGCTCGTTAAGCGTATTGAGAGCAGCTTTTACGCGTTCAAATCCTCACTAAAAACGTTCCAAAAAGCAAACGCTCGCATGATCGATATGTTTGCTAAAGACCAGATTTTTATCGCGCCAGACCTTGATATTAATAAATTGATGGATAAAGGCCTTACCGACGAAGAAATCGCCGCCCAGATTGAGGAAATTAGCGCTGACCTACCTAAAAACCAACAGTTTAAAGCTGATAACTTTGCACCAGAATTTTTAGACCAATTGCAGCACGACGCCGTATTGTTAGATGAGCTTGTTGAATCCTGGGGTGCTGTTAAAGATGATCCTAAGTTAAAAGAGTTTTTGCATAAATTAAGTAGCGAGTTCCTAAACCCTAAAACCAACCTTAACGGTAAATTGGTCATATTCTCAGAATCAAAAGATACTGTTACTTATTTAAGCAAAGCATTAATAGATGCTGGTAGAGAAGACGTACTGGTGATCAGCAGTGAAAACCGCCGCGAAAAATACGATACGATTGTTGAAAACTTTGATGCAAACTACCCATTAGAGATTGATAAACAAAAAGGCAAAGAACAAAAAAACGACTACAACATTATTATCACCACAGAAGTGCTGGCAGAGGGTGTAAACCTACACCGCGCAAATGTGGTTATCCATTACGATACGCCTTGGAACTCAACCAAACTAATGCAACGTATCGGACGGGTTAATCGTATTGGTACTTCAGCCACGCAAATATACAACTACGTGTTTTACCCTTCAGCCCAAGGTAACGAGCAAATTAAACTCACGCAAACTGCCTTCATGAAAATTCAGGCCTTCCATGCAACCTTTGGTGAAGATAACCAAATTTTCTCTACCGATGAAATTATGGATGAAAGCAAATTATTCAGCGGAGAATACAAAGAAGCTGAAGATGAGCGCTTAAAATACTTGCACGAATTGCGTCAATTTAAAAAAGAAAACCGCGCGTGGTTTGAAAAAATTAGAAAACTACCAATGAAAAGCCGCACTGGTCGCGTAGCAAAAGATAGTGGGCGACAAGAAGTTGCTAATGGTACGGCTGCATTCTTAAAGACCTCTCACAAGTTAGAGTTTTACTGGATAGAAGAATCTAAACCAACAGAAATTACACCACTTGACGCATTTAAGTTATTTAAAGCAGGTCAATCAGAAAAGCCAGCCGCATTGATTGAGCAGCACCATGATCACGTTCAACAAGCATTAAACCATTTTGAGCAGGTGGAGCAAGACTATGCTATAGAACGTGATGAGCCAACGGCACTTGGTGTAAAGGCAATGCGCGTGAAAAAGTTCTTAGCAGAGCTGGCTAAACTACCTATCGCTTCAGAGAAGCAACTAGACCACATTAAAAAATTAGTAGCGTTAATTGAAATCGGTCGATACACCAAACTACCAGACAAAATTGATAAGCTCCAAAAGGCTGCCAAAAAAGGGGCTAACCCATTACAGCTTTTGAAGGACGTAGATTTAATCGCAGCAGAATACAACGTTAAGGATGACGAGGTAAGTAAAGACGTTGCCGTAAAATTTGCTAAACCACAACTCATACTTTCAGAATCATTTAAGTAACTTATGGCTACACAACAAGAAAAAATTAGCACTATTCAAGACATATTAAACTCTCAATATAGCAGCACACGCTGGAAAACTTTTTTAAGTGAGCTGTTTACCAGCAGCAACTTTTTTAGCAATCCAACGCCATTACTAGGCATTAACGCGACTGTAGCAAGCCAGGCACTTCATATTGGTAGCATCACCATTATCGAAAATGGGATCAGCAGAAACATTGCAGTATATGAAGTAATGTTGGCAGATAATGTTGTATTAGAGCGTAACCGTGTAGGCTTGCGTAATCTGCTAAAAACTCACTGGAAACAGCAAGACGCAGCATTTGTTGTTTACCACCACCCAAAAGACAAAAGCTGGCGATTTAGCTATGTGTCAGAACTCAAAACCTTTAATGAGGCTGGCGAATATGTAGACAATAAAACAGAACCTAAACGGTACACTTATGTGCTAGGTGAAAATGAATCTTGTCGTACAGCCGCAATCCAGTTTAGCAAGCTGCAAGATAAGGCTAGCAATGCCACACTAGATGACATTAAAGAAGCCTTCTCAGTTGAAAAAATGTCTAAGGAGTTTTTTGACACATACAAAGATCACTACCAAGATTTTGTGCAATATTTAACTGGCAAGCGCCTAGAAAAGGTATCAGGCAAATGGGAAGAAGTTGTTAAGCACGCACCCAACACACAACTCATTACTATTTTCAATAATAATGAAAAAGATGTACGTGACTTTTGTAAAAAGCTGCTAGGCCGCATTGTTTTCTTATATTTCATTCAAAAAAAGGGCTGGCTTGGTGTTCCGCTGCACGACAAATGGGGCAACGGAAAACCAGACTTTATAAGCCGCTTACTGGCTAATTGTCGCAATCCAAGCATTTTTTATAGTGAGTATTTAAGTAAGTTATTTTTTGAAACACTCAACCAACCACGGCCAGATGACTTAGCAGAAATCATCCCTGGCGAGAAAACCCGCGTTCCCTACCTAAATGGCGGCTTGTTTGAAGAAGATGACCCTATTCAACGTAGCCTAATAATTGAGGAAGAATTATTTAAAGATCTTTTTGCTTTTTTTGATCAGTACAACTTCACCATTTATGAAGATGACCCTAACGACCACACCGTAGCGGTTGACCCAGAAATGCTGGGGCATATTTTTGAAAACTTGCTAGAAGATAACAAAGACAAAGGCGCGTTTTACACCCCTAAAGAAATTGTGCACTACATGTGCCAAGAAAGCCTGATTGAATACCTCACCACTTGGTTTGAAGGCAAAAACTACCAGGTGCAACAAGACACTTTTATTAGCCTTGATAACGCTCAACAAGCAAGTTTTCTATCAGCCAATGAAGGACGCACTGGGCAAGGCGTATTAGAGATTGCACAGCCTGCGCAATCCAGTAAAAAGGTCATAAATCGTAGCTTGATTGAAAAGCTACTTAAAAAGCAATTAAGTGATGATGATAAACAAGCAGTAATTGAACATGCTACAGAGTTTAATGAAGCTTTAGATAAAGTTAAAATTTGCGACCCAGCGATTGGCTCAGGCGCATTCCCAATGGGTTTATTACTTGAGATTTTTACAGCAAAACAAACCATACATACATTTACGCATGGCGACCTAACAACTTTTGAGCCTGCAAAAGTAAAACTCAATATTATTCAAAACAGTATTTATGGCGTAGATATTGAGCGTGGCGCAGTTGATATTGCCCGCTTGCGCTTCTGGCTAAGCTTAGTAGTAGATGAGCCAGAGCCGCAGCCCTTGCCTAATTTGGATTATAAAATTGTGGTAGGCAATAGCCTCATTAGTAAGTTAGGCGATGATGTGATTGAGATTGATTGGGATGTAAAAAAGCAAGTTACATTCGATATGTTTGGTGCCGATGAAACAGGCAAAATCAAGCAAACACTCACAGAACTTAATCAATTACAAAAAGCTTTTTTTAACCCGCAAAGTGATAAAAAATCGCTTGCACCTAAAATCCGCAACCTAAAAATTGACCTACTCATACAACAACTGAGCTTAATGATAGAGACCCGTGGCTTAAAAGTCGCGCCACGAAAAATGGCCACGCAAAGCCAAAAAGACTTTGTGGCACAAACCGAACTAAACCTACAAACGCAAGGTTGGCTGAACAAAGTTAGTCAGCTACAAGCTCTTAAAGTCCAACCAGAAAAAATATTGGATTTTTTCAATTGGCAATTAAACTTTCCAGAAGTTATGAATAAAGAAGTTACTGGAGTTGTTGGCTTTGACATTGTTATAGGTAACCCGCCGTATGTATCAACAAAAGGCACCACCGAGCAAATGAAATCGGAATTACAAAGCGCCTTTGGTTTTTCAGATGATCTATATAACCACTTTATAATCAAAGCAACGGAGCTACTGAAAGTTCGAGGTGTAAATACTATGATTACACCTGATACTTACTTCACTACCCTTACAAAAAAAGATCTTCGAAAATCTCTACTTTTAAACAAAATCAAATCTATAGTGCATTTGGGTCATGATATTTTTGATTCTGCAATGGTTTCCACGGCTATATTCTTGCTTCAAAAAGATTCAGCTTGCAACAACAACGTGCTGGTAATAGATGTTAAAGGTAAAAAAGAAATAAAAAGTGGTAAATCATACGAGGTATTGCAAGACATCTACAATCATTCAATTAACGGCTCAATTTTTATACCAAATGAAACTAATCTCAAGATTCACCAGAAACTATCCTCAGCTCATAAAGTACTAGTTGATAAGTACTGGGACAAAATTTCCACCAGTAAAGAAATTGAAAAGAATAAAACTGAACTAGAGACTTACAGGGATTCTTTAAAGCCTGGCGATTGGACTCTAATTGGCCTAGTAACTGAAGGCGGGCAAGGCTTAGCTACCGCTAATAATGGAAAATTTGTTGGGATAAAATATGGTACAAAAGAAGCTATCCGGGTCGCACAAACCAGAATAACTAAGTTGAAGGAAATTAATAATAAATTAAAAACAAACTATGTGATGCCATCAAGCGAAAATGAAATTTGGCAGTTATTCGATCTCATAAAAGAAAAACATGGTAGGGATATTTTTGGCCAGGGTTATTTATTTAGAATCGTCTCTCAAGACGATATTGTTGATTTAACAAGTATCTCTGATGACGAAAAAGAAAATGGTTTTGTAGCTAGTAAACCTACTTTTGTACCATATGATAAGGGTGATAAAGATGGAAATCGGTGGTATCTAACAACTCCTTACTTCATTGACTGGTCTAGACCAAACGTCAAATTTCTAAAGCAAAACTCTGGTAAGAAGGGTGAGGGAATGCCCGTTGTAAGAAACGCCAAGTTTTATTTTAAAGAAGGCTTTTGTTATAGCGATATTAAAACATTTTATTTACGATGTAGAAAAAAAGGGATTTCTGTACATGATGTTAAAAGCATGTCGTTTTTCTCTCTGGTTGATAAACTACCTGAGTTTTACCTTATTACATTGATTAATTCTAAAACTATTGCAGAAATAACTGCTGGCTTTATTACTAATACACCGTCATTCCAGATAAACGATTGTCGTGCGCTTCCAATACCTGTTCCAAACATTCAACAACTTGATGAATGTAAAAATTTATTTGATCAAGCGGTAAGAATACAGGAGAACTATTTTTCAAAAGAAGTAACTATGGAAATCAGAGATGAGCGCCTAAATGTCGTACAAATTAAAATAGATCAATTTGTTTCCAAATTATTTAACTTTTAATTTATTACCTTAGTGATTACTTGGTGAATGCCTTGCGTAAAACTTGATAGCAAGGCTTCAACAACATCCAAAGCGCCATCATTCCCTGGCAGAGATTTAGCCATCTGCACTATCAGGTTTTCTTTTTTTCCATCAATAAGCTCGGCTATTGTTTCAATGGTGCTTTGGTCAGCTATTGCTGCCACATCGTAACCAAGTAGCCAAGCACCCATCAGCTCTGGGTTGTAACTCATAGACTCTAAAACCTCTGGCGCTGGCATTTCATAAATTCTGTCTGTATTACCAGCTTCATTGTATGAGCGCAGCAGCGTAAGCAAATCAAGTGCATCTTTATTCTCAGTGACTGTGCCACGCTCAGACCACGCAAATATTTTTAATATTGCCAGCCCTGCCAGAGAGACAACTTTAATCGTCAGCTCGGCGTTAAGTTCTACCAATAGTGCTGACTCAAGCGCCTCCTGATAACCGCTTACGCTCATCACTACATCCATCTCAGGTGGCCATGCAATTCTATCTTTATCATCTTGCACCCCGCCAAATGGGATAATGTCTACAATAAACTCATGCTCAATTAAGCTGGATTTATAGAGCAGCCTCTGCTTTTCTTTGGGTAGTTCCCTAAACTTGCCAGTGGCAATCAAATTTTGCTTAATTTGGTTATACTGATCCCAGCTTTCAACAACAAACGCAAAATCAATATCGCCTGTTGCGCGGCCAGGGTTTAAGCCATGTATATTTTCTAGCAAAATCACTTTTGCCTGAGCGCCAACCAGCAGTAACTCTAACCCTAGCGCTTTACTCACTTTCTCAATATCATTTGCAACCTCAACGGTTAGCAAGTCTACTGGCTTGATGGGCTTAATGATTTGCATGTTGGATCAAGCTCTCATAAATCATTTTTGCCGTCTCTAAGTTACGTGGGTCATTGCTTGCAATCAGATCTGCGTAGACTAGTAAGGTTGGTACAACCTCGGGTAAAAAGTCAGTATCATAAAAATCCCAAAAGGCTTCTAATAACTCAATATCGCCATTGGGATCTGGCACAAGGCGATTTTCTACAATGAGCTTATTCATATTTTTTTTCATATCATTGCCGTGCAAGTACAAAGTGTAAAAGTTAGGCCTTAGGTAATGCGTTAGCCTATCAGCAGCCACTTCGCCCCCCCATTGTGCTTCATATCGCTTAACATCAAGATTTTTCCACCAATCCAAATTATTTGCCTTGAACCGTCTTGGGTTTAATCTAGGACGCAATTTAATTGGATAGTTTGTCACCCATTCCTGAATCAGCTTTTCTTGCTGAATCAATACACGATTGTTTTTCTTACCATCCCCAAGCGTAAGTGCTCTTGCTGCTAAATCATTAAACCCCAAACCTACTGCACCCAATGCTATGCCAGCCACTTTAGCTATATCTCGGTAAGGCGCATTCAACATCTCAGGATTACACAGCAACGCAAACACCATACGCAGGTTGGTTGTCGTAAGTGCTTTGCCACCTTTAAAGTAGTTCATTGGATTATTTTGATGTAACTCCTGCTTTTGGCCTTTAATAAAGATGAACAACCCAGGCTCATTAACATAGGCGTTACCCGCTAAGTCAATGAAATTCAGGCCTAGCTCTTTACACTTATCTGCGGCAGCATCTGTGAGCTTAGGCGCAATTAGTAATGGCCTCTCTTCAAACTCTTCCAATTGATGCTTTACTTGAGCAACCATTGCGAATCGATCAACGTTTTTTATTTCGACTACAAACGCATATATTTTTTGGTTTATCGTAACTCGAATAAATGCATCAGCTCTATTAGGAAAGCCGTGTATCTTGAGTTTTGTAACTTCAATATCCAAACCAGCAGTTTGCCTCAGGGCATCCATCGCCTGATCAAGCATCTCATTTTCTTTTAAATTCTGCAATTCCATTTTGTTCATTTAATAATTTCGTTCACGTTACGTGAACATTACATTAAACTGAACATTATAGTCAACTCTTTTGTTCAACTATACATGTTGTTCACGTAACGTGAACTAATGTTATTTATGAACAATTCGCCAAAGTTTGCTATAAATAAGTTAAACTTTATTATCCTACATGGCTTGAGAATAACTTTTGAGCTTAATGAAAAACAATTAGGAATAGCTAACTAAATGGCAAGAAAATCAAAACAAAAATCGATATTAGAAGAGGCGCTGACCCAAGGATGGGGTTTTTCTTTCACAATTGCCACATTAGCTTTAGTGCTGATATTAATCATATTGCCATCTGTTACCAATCCCATTCTAAAACCACTTGCAGCAGCAATAAAACCATTAGGATTGATGTTCTGTGGCATATTTTATTTAATCGCTGCCTTTAAGTTCTTAAAACAAAATAACGTTAAGCGTGATCGCTTATTAGATATTAAAAACGAACCAATATTTCACAGCGAACCCACTGATTACGTTATTCCACCCAAACAACAAAATGATAACAGCAAGCCTGTAGCATGGTCAGTAAAGCTTATACAAGAGCTGGAATGGAAAAAATTTGAAGATCTGTCAGTCGCATACTACCTAGAGAAAGGTATCAAAGCAGAAACAACACCATTAGGTGCCGATGGTGGCATAGATATTAAACTATACCAAGATGAGTCTGGCAAACCAACCACTATCATTCAATGTAAATCTTGGGCAAGCCAAGTTGGTGTTAAGCAAATACGTGAGTTTTTAGGCGTAATGACGCACGAAAAAATTGCCAAAGGTTTTTACATGACCTCAAGTGGATACACTAACGATGCAATTGAAATGGCTAAATCTAATCAAATCACTTTGATCAATGGAGAAATGCTTTTGATGATGATTCAACGCTTAAGCCCAACATCACAACAAAAGCTTCTGGCTTTGGCGACAAGCGGTGACTATAAAACGCCTACTTGCCCTAATTGTGGCATTAAAATGATCAAACGGCCAAGTAAACAAGGTGATTTTTGGGGATGCTTAAATTATCCGAAAGGTTGTAGGCAAAAACTGAATTTAAGAAGCGTAGATCGTTAACTACCTTACTCAAGTATCAGAAGCATTTCCCATTTGATAGTCAAAAGATTGACGAATAAGCCCCATGACATAGGGCAACTCTTCTAATGATGATAGTCCAACTTCAACATCACCACTTCCCCAGCGGCCTATGCCAGACACGTCAACACATACGCCTTTAGGATCATCTATTTCATGGAAACGCATATTTAAAGAAAGTCGTAAACGTTTAGCCTGCGGCACAACATCAACAAAATTGGTTTCAGCTTTGTATGCCACATAAAGTTTAAGAAACTCTTCTACTACGCATGGATCGAGCGCAATGATTTCTTTTCTAAGTGCCTCAAAAAGCTCAAACATACCGCCTAACAAATGTGGATGGTCATCAATACTGTATTGTTGATTGGTATTTACTTTACGATATGCATCTAATAAGCCAGAAGCTAGCTCAGGCGATGTCCATACCTTGGTAGCTTCAGTAGCTAAACGCTCCGCACGCGCCTTAATTGTATTCTCATTCCAAGTTTTGGCGCTGCCTAAATTTACTGATTCAATCAATTCTTCATTGGTTTCTTGATTAGTAGTTGTTATATCAAAGTTCCAAGAGTTAAGTTTTAACGGACTTGCAGCAAAACCTGCAATATCTCCGTTTTTATCAGTAGCCTGACTTTGTTTAAATTGAAATGATCTATCACTATACTCACTGTTATAGCCTGTAAGCGTTAGGTTGCCCAAGGTATGCAGCCATGTTTGTTGTATACGTTGCCATTCGTCTCCCAAAGCAACTTTCCAATCTTTAGATAAATTTTCATTTTGAGGCATGATATGTTCAATAGTGTAGTCCTCAACCGCAACTCGCTCTTTTCTAGCATAATTTTCTAAACGTCTTAGCCAATAACTGCGGCTTCGAAATCCATAAAGATCCCTAACTTTAATCTCGCGTTGAAATTCGCTGTCGCTAGGAAATCTACGATAAGAAGGAAGTAATAAAAATACAGCTTGCACACTTTCTAAATATCGATCTTTTTTAAGCTCTCGACTCATTCCAGCAAATGTCTTATTTAGCGAATTGGTTGGAATCGCGCAAATAGCACGGCGGAATACGTAACTTTCAACCCACCTTACTATTTGACACAGCTCATCTACAGCCAATCTATTCTGCTTATAATCGTGATATACATCCAATAGAAAAGGATAAGCCACATCCACTTTCAATTCGCGTAGATCATGAAAAGCCTTGCTTAATTCATTGTCATTTTCGGCACCTAGAGCCATAGCACAATAGTAAGAAGCAAATGTATATATATCTGTAACAAGATCTTTAATTTCAACTTTAAGACTGCGTGAGTAATTTTTAAATGCTACATACACTTCTCGAACATTAGGAATATCGCCTGTTTTAGCTGTAAGGTAATGTCGCATAAAAGCGTCAAAATGGATCTCATAAGCCGCTTGCCCAAAACTTTTTTCCATGGGGCGCCAGTATGTCTTGTAAAGTTCAGTTTGAAGTTTAGGTTCAAGACCCATTAAAATAAAATTACGAATAAGGTCAGCTTGACTTAACTCACGGCCAGTGGAGTTCATGCTTTCAAAAATAAGCTGCGGATTATCCTGTGCCCGATCTAACGAAACATCAACGATTACAAGCTTTGATATGCCTTTGCAAATAGTTTCCAACTCAGATTTATTTTCATTAATTAGCCCTTGGAAAAGCTCATAGTTCTCGCATATACGAGTACTTCTTTCGCTCGGCAACGGTAGATCTTGTAATATTGCTAGCAGGGTTTCCTTGTCTGTCTCAGAAAGTAGTAATTTAAAATGGCGGTCACCCTCCTCGTCAGGATTTAGTAAATAATAGTTTCGAAGTTTTTTTGCGGAAAAACTATCAAGCATTTCAGGAATGTTTTTAATTTCAAAATGTTTCGCAAGCGCTGCGATCAGCAAAGTCGAGGTTGTAAGTCTTTGCTGCCCATCAATTACTAAAAGAGCCTCCTGGATAGTAACTGAAGAAAGTGCTCTTTCAACATAAACGATTGAACCAATAAAGTGGCCATTGATATTTTCATCTTTGCCTGCGCGCATTAGATCAGCCCACAATTGACGGCACTCATCTTCTTTCCAAGAATAATTTCGCTGGTAGATTGGAATTACAAACTGTGGTGATTTTCTTAAGAACTTAAGAAGATTGGCTTCTGTAGCTTTCATAGCGATATTTACATTTTGGAGTTGTTATGTGTTTAGATTAGCATAATGAATAAACTTAAATATCAAATGACTAAAAAATACTTACTTAAGGCTCAGAGGTTGTTTTTTGATAGCATCAATTCAATGAGATACCTAGCCATTGATAGTAGTTTATAAATCTGAGCTTTTAAATAAGCTTACTTAATAAGTAGATTTTTAATGAAATATAAATAATGTGCAGCAACTTTCAACCAATTAAAAACCATCACGCCGATTGGGTAAAGCAGCATTTTAACTGCGACCTTCCTAACGAGGAATGGCGTGCTGAAATATATCCCACTTACCCTGCCCCATTTATTTATCTTGAAAATGGCCAGCCTCGTTGTGGACTAGCTCAGTTCGGACTAGTGCCACACTGGGCAGCCGACAAAAAGAAGTTCGGCTTGAAAACCTATAACGCCCGCACTGAAACTGTGCACGAAAAACCAAGTTATCGTTCTGCATGGAAAGAACATCGCTTTGGTTTGGTGTTAGCTGAAAGCTTTTATGAGCCAAATTGGGAAACTGGAAAAGCTGTTCGTTGGCGCATAAAACGATCTGATTCCGAACCAGCAGCAATCGCGTCCATCTGGGAGCGCTTTGTAGACAAAGAGACTGGCGAAATTATTTTTTCGTTTTCCATGCTTACAGTAAATGCTACTGGTCATGAAGTAATGAAGCATTTCCATAAGTCTGAAGATGAAAAGCGCTCCGTAGTTGTTTTAAAAGACAATCAGTATTTACCTTGGTTACATGCGAATACTGATGAAGCAAGAGCTATGTTGAATGTAACCCCTACTGGAATCTTGGTGAGCGAGGCTGCCCCAAGATACTGACAGACTTAAACTAAATTGGCGTGAAAGTATTCGATCGTTTCTCATCTACTAAAGATCAAACGCTTTGGTACTACGAAAGCTTGTCTGAACTATTTACGCAAAAGCTTAAAAATCAGCCTGGCGAAAACGCAGCTAGTTTACTGAAAGCCACAGTTAAAGATATTAAGAGTAAATCTAGTCTCGAATAATACTTGAGTCACCTTTTAGGAATTTACTTGTAAAGCGCTTTAGTTCGCTTCTATCAAAGAGCTTACCTTTAAATTGGAAATCCCTATCAATGCGAATTATTAGCAGCTGCTCAAAGTCACCTTGACTTTTGACGAGAACATGATCACCACTCTTCTCTGGTGAGATGGTCTTTACCTCAACAAGTTTTCCTGCAATTGTGCCATCAGACCCTGCCTTGTGAGTTTCATGCCGACAAAGCCCAAACTTAGTCTCAGCATAAAGCTCTCCAAGCTCCCCCCAAATCTGTAAGTATCTACCTGTATTCTCGAGATGACGTGACGCACAATCAACCAAATCTTCTAGGATTTCTATTTGATCTAAGGTGCTATAGGGAAATCCCGCTCTACTTTTAAAACTCTCATCAGGCTCAACTGAGTCGGAATCATCTTCAAATTGGGAGTCTATCCAGTCGCTATTTATGTATTCCCAAGGTGCTAAACCAGCACCAGCCGCATCTGCTATTTCCTGAGGGCTATAGCCAAGCTCATTCATTTCATAAAGAAAATCCCAATCGCTCATAAGCGCTCCCTTACTACCAATAATTAAAATGACGAAGCATCATAAAAAATGATTCTAGTTGAAGTTAATATAAATTGGAAATTGGAAGGATATAATAAATTTAACAAATTCTCATTACACAATCACTTGATTGTTGTTACAATAATCAAAATGAAAAATAAGTTAGAAGATGAAAATAAAAAGCATGGCGGCCTTCGCGAAGGTTCTGGCCGCACTGCGGGCACAGGTAAATTTCGTGAAGCAACTACTGTTGTCCGCGTTCCAGCAAGCCAGACCCCAGTAATCAAGGATTTTCTAGAAGCTTATCAACGCAAACAACTCAAGAGTGATCTTGATGTTATTGGTGACTTTGAACTTCCTGTATTAAGCCCCAAGTTACTCGAACTACCCTTATTTTCTTCAAAAGTACCCGCTGGATTCCCGTCTCCAGCAGAAGAACATATTGAGAAGCGATTAGATACCAACGACTTCTTAATTGATCAAGAAGATGCCACTTTTTTTGTCACAATACAAGGCGAGTCCATGCTTGATGCAGGTTTACTACCTGGCGACAAAGCTGTTGTGGATCGTTCTAAAACACCAGTCATTGGTGACATCGTATTAGCTGTAGTCAATGGTGAGTACACTATCAAAACACTCAGTCGTAAGAAAGATGGCACACCACGCCTACTACCCGCAAATGAAAAGTTCAAACCTATCGATATTGAAGAAGGCATGACCTTTGAAGTTTGGGGGGTTGTAACAGGTTCATTCCGCCGTTTCCGTAAAAAGAGTTAGTGCATATGCGCAACATTGCACTCATAGACGTAAATAACTTTTACGTCTCATGTGAACGCGTCTTCAATCCAAAGCTCATTGGTAAGCCTGTTGTTGTCTTATCTAACAATGATGGATGTGCTGTAGCAAGAAGTAATGAAGTAAAAGCCCTAGGTGTTGGCATGGGCGCTCCTTGGTTTAAATTCAAAGACCTCGCTAAACAACATGGCATTATTGCCATGTCATCCAACTATGCACTTTATGCTGACATGAGCAATCGTGTCATGAGCATACTCAGACAATACAGCCCAGACCAAGAAGTGTATTCAATCGACGAGTCTTTCTTAGATCTCACAGGATTTCAAACACGCGACTTAGTTAAGTATGGTCAACATATGCGTAAGCGCATTCTGAAGTGGACTGGCCTACCTGTTTGCGTTGGAATAGGCTCTACTAAGACACTCTCTAAACTTGCTAATCACTGCGCAAAGAAACGACCAGAATTTAGTAGCGTTTGCAATTTTAATACAATGTCTCAGGAGCAATTAGACGGCCTACTTGGTCAAGTTGATGTGGGGGAAATTTGGGGTGTGGGTCGCAAGCTAGCACCTAAGCTTCAAGCATTAGGCTTCAATACGGTATTAGATTTAAAGCGAGCTAACCCAAAACGGTTACGCCAACAGTTTAGTGTAGTCATGGAAAAAACCATTCTAGAATTGAATGGTATAGTCTGTATTGAACTGGAAGACATTACACCAGCAAAGAAACAAATTCTGAGCTCAAGGAGTTTTGGTCGCCCTGTACGTGATTACAATTGTCTAGCTGAATCGATAACCATGTATATGAGTCGGGCAGCAGAGAAATTAAGACGACAACAATCATTTGCAGGTTCAGTATATGTCTACATTAGAACCAGTCCGTTTAAGTTAGACGACCCGTTTTACAGCAATGGAATTACGATTCCGTTGCCTTCACCTACCGATGACACCAGACAACTCGTCAACATGGTCTTATGGGGCTTAAAACAAATCTATAAACCTAACTTTAACTATGCTAAAGCTGGCGTAATGTTGAGTGAATTGGTTCCAGCTCAAGGCGTGCAAACAGACTTATTTAGCCATGTGCAAACTTCACCTAAGTCAGTTGCACTCATGGATGCTATTGATCGCATCAATAAAAAGATGGGCAAAGAATCGATTAAGTTAGCCAGCGAAGGATTTAAGCGACCATGGAAAATGCGTCAGGAAAACAAAAGTCCCAGCTACACAACCATATGGGAAGATATTCCAGCTATTAATTAAATACAATAATATCCGACAAGAACTGATGGTTACTGTAATACTTTATAAAAAGTAAATGAAAGTTTCGAATGCAAATTGGAGTAATTTATAATCAGCTTAGTATAACGCCTATTTATTAGGGGTAACTTTGGGGGTAACTATTTTTAGTAAAAATATTTATATATTAATAATCAATCGGATAACATTGCTATTCAATTGACTCTTTCCCACTTAAAGGCCACATCTACGGATGTGGCCTTTTTCATTTTCTCCTCCAGTAGCCATCTAGAAGCCTGCCATGATAAAACGGTTAAAACCCGTTATACTCTTGCCATGCCGCTTTCATGGAACGAAATTAAAAACCGCGCCAATGCTTTTGCCAAACACTGGGCAGACGCCGCTAATGAAGACAGTCAGGCCAAGCCATTTTTAATCGATTTCTTCGAGATTTTTGGCATCACCAATAAACGTGTCGCTACATTTGAGCACGCGGTTAAAAAGCATGGCGGTAAAGACGGTTATGTCGATTTATTTTGGCCGGGCATTTTGCTGGTTGAGATGAAGTCGCAAGGCAAAGACCTCGCGCGCGCCTACACGCAAGCCATTGATTATTTTGCCGGAATCAAAGAGCGCGATTTGCCGCGCTACGTGTTGGTATGTGATTTTCAGCGTTTTCAGCTGCACGATCTAACCGAAAAAACGGTTACCGAGTTTGCGCTAAAAGACCTCTACCAAAATGTTAAATCGTTTGGTTTTATTGCGGGCTACCAAACGCAAATCATCAAGCCGCAAGACCCCATCAACATCAAAGCGGCAGAGCGCATGGGCAAGCTGCACGATACGCTCAAGGCGGTGGGTTACACCGGGCATGCCCTGGAGCTTTATCTGGTGCGCCTGCTATTCTGCCTGTTTGCAGAAGACACTACTATTTTTGAAAAGCGCCTGTTTCAGGATTACATTGAAACCAAAACTACGGAAGATGGCAGCGACCTTGCCCACCATTTAAGCACCTTGTTTTATGTGCTCAACACACCCACAGAAAAACGCCTGAAAAACCTGGATGAAAGCCTGGCTGTTTTTCCCTATGTCAACGGCAAGCTGTTTGAAGAGCCGCTGCCGCCCGCACAGTTTGATAGCAAAATGCGCGAAGCTTTGCTCGATTTATGCGCGCTGGATTGGAGCATCATCTCGCCCGCCATATTCGGCAGCCTGTTCCAAAGCATTATGGATGCCGATGCGCGGCGCAATCTCGGCGCGCATTACACCAGTGAAGAAAACATCTTAAAACTCATCAAGCCACTGTTTCTGGATGCGCTTTGGGCAGAGTTTGAAAAAATCAAAGGCAATAAAAAGCGTTTACCCGAGTTCCACAACAAGCTGCGCAGCCTGAAATTTTTAGACCCCGCCTGCGGTTGCGGTAACTTTCTGGTGATTACTTATCGCGAGCTGCGTTTATTGGAGCTTGAAGTGCTGCGCGCCCTGTACGGCAGCGGTCAACAGGTTTTAGACGTTCAAACGCTGATTAACGTGGATGTGGATCAATTCTACGGTATCGAGATTGAAGAGTTTCCCGCGCAAATCGCCCAAGTCGCGCTGTGGCTCACCGACCACCAGATGAACATGAAAATCTCGGAAGAGTTCGGCAACTACTTTGCACGTATTCCGCTTAAAGCCACGCCGCACGTGATGTGCGGCAATGCGCTGCAACTGGATTGGGCAAGCGTGCTGCCACCGGAACGTTGCAGTTTTGTGTTGGGTAATCCGCCATTTGTAGGTGCAAAATTCATAGATGATGCACAACGCGAAGATGCCAGAAAAGTTTTTTATGGCTTAGATAATGGAGGCTTACTGGATTTTGTCTCGGCCTGGTATGTCAAAGCAGCACGCTACATTCGTGCAAACCCTGTCATTCGCTGTGCGTTTGTTTCCACCAACAGCATCACGCAAGGCGAGCAAGTGGGCGTGCTTTGGGGCTGGATGCTGGCGCAAGGCATTAAGATTCATTTTGCGCACCGCACCTTTAGCTGGAGCAACGAAGCACGCGGCAACGCCGCCGTATACTGCGTGATTATCGGCTTTGGCTTGCAGGATATTGCCGATAAAACCATTTATGAATATGTTGATGGCAAAGGTGAGCCGCATGCAATTAAGGCCAACAACATTAACCCCTATCTTGTGGATGCGCCAGATATAGTTTTATTAAGACGTTCTGTGCCGATTTGCAATGTTCCTGAAATAGGAATAGGCAACAAACCTATCGATGGAGGAAACTATCTTTTTACTACCGATGAAAAGATAGAGTTTTTAAGAAAAGAACCTCAAGCCGCACCTTATTTTAAACGATGGATTGGGGCAGAAGAATTGGTAAATGGTTATGAGCGTTGGTGTTTATGGCTTGGCGATTGCTCCCCTGAGCAGATTAGAACAATGCCTGAATCAATTAAGAGAGTGCAAGCTGTGCGTGATTTACGATTAGCTAGCAAAAGCTTGCCTACACAAAAGTTAGCTCTAACACCAACACGATTTCATGTGGAAAATATTCCGTCAGAAAAATATGCAGTCATTGCTAAAGTTTCCTCTCAAAGGCGTCACTTTGTAGCCATTGGGTTTGAAGAGAGTGATACTTTTTCAAGTGATTTACTTTTTGTTATTCCTAAAGCGAAAATATTTCACTTTGGAATTCTAAATTCAACCATGCATAACTCATGGATAAGATTTACTTGTGGACGGTTAGGTAATGGTATTCGTTATTCAAAAGATATTGTGTATAACAACTTCCCATGGCCTGTCCTGCAAGCCAATATCCATGCGGCTATTGAGGCATGCGCTCAAACGGTTTTAGATGCGCGTGCAGCACACCCAGATGCCAGTCTCGCCGATTTGTACGACCCGCTGACCATGCCCGCCAACTTGCTGAAAGCGCATCAGGCGCTGGATAAAGCCGTGGATGCGGCCTATGGCTACAAAGGCGCAAATACAGATGCCGCACGCGTGGCATTTTTGTTTGAGCGTTACCAACAACTCACCAGCCTGCTGCCAAGCCTGTCAAAACCCCAAAAAGCCGCTAAAAAAAGCAAATAACACCTGCCCTGCAAGGCAATATTCATGCGGGTTGCAGGCCTACTCTGAATTTATTTAAAGCGTATGTAAAAACCGCAAAAAACTTTCATACCGATAAACAATCAAGTTTATATGCTATTTGCATATAGCATATAAACTGCTTTTTTCTTAATTTAAGAATAGAGAATAAACCCTTAATTTCAATATAACTTATTGTTTTTATTATATTGACAATTTAATTGTAATTGTTGTATGCTGTTTGCATATAGCATATATGGTGTTTTTATGACCTTTTCAAACAATCAAAAGTCGGCGTCTATGCGTCGCGCAGGCAATCGCCAATGGGGCTTAAAGCCTTTGGATTTAGCGGTATTGTTGATACTGGTTATCATTCGTAGAGAGCCTAAATACACTTACTCAGCACTTGCAAAGTTAATGATGCTTTCTCAGTTTGAGGTGCATGCTTCTGTGCAACGCCTCATTGCTGCAAGGCTAATTGTGGATGCAGGAGAATATTTCCGCCCTGTGATGCCCGCTATACGTGAATTTGTATTATATGGCGCAAGCTATTGCTACCCTGCAATTCGTGGTGAAGCGACTATTGGCTTTACTACTGCTTATGGCGTGCCGCCTTTAAGCGAGAAAGTATTGTTCTCACAAGAAATGCCCCCTGTTTGGCCACATCCGGAAGGCGATCAGAGAGGTTTTGCGCTGATGCCTTTATATGAAAACTTACCGCTAGCCGCCAAGGCCTACCCGCCGCTTTACGAGCTGCTTGCATTATTTGACGCGTTGCGCATGGGGCAGGCGCGTGAACGTGAGATAGCCATGCAACTTTTAAATGAACGTTTGCAATGATGGTGAGCGACCCAAACCGCGCCATATTATTGCTGATTGCCAAAGCGCTTGGCGATTTGCGCGAGCAGGTGGTGTTTGTGGGCGGTTGCGCGGCGGGTCTGCTAGTGACGATTGCGCGTGCGCAGGTGATTCGCCCGACTGATGATGTAGATATTGTGGCAAATGTTGTTAGCCAACAAGGCTATCATGCATTAGAAGAGCAGTTGCGCGCTAAAGGTTTTGTGCAAAAAATGGATGTTGATGCACCTATTTGTCGCTGGGGTTACGAAGGTGTGGCGGTAGATGTAATGCCAATAGATGAAAATGTATTGGGCTTTGCAAATCGTTGGTATCCGCTTGCTATGGAGAGTGCGGAGCATTTTAAATTAGATGATGAAACCAATATTCGCTTAATCTCAGCACCCGTGTTTATTGCCACTAAATTTGAGGCTTTTGCAGACCGTGGCAAAGGTGACATGCTGCTTAGCCACGATATGGAAGATATTATTACCGTAATCGATGGTAGGCCTTCTATTATTGTTGAAATGAAATTTGTACCAAGAGTTTTACAAGAATATATTACAGAGAAATTTAGTGCGCTATTAGAGAATGATGAGTTTTTATCTGTAATACCTGCATATTTGCCAGGCGACGCAGCAAGCCAAGCGCGCTTGCCTTTGCTTGAAGCCAAACTGCGCGAGCTAGCTAACTTGGTATAAGTATTTAGCAAGGCAGAGCCCGCGCCGAACGTATAGAGATGTTCCCCGATGAAGTCGTTCGAGAACATGCTCTGCAGACCAATATCCATGCGGGTTGCAGACCTGCACTCGAATGCCTTAATCGGGTGGCATGTATCTTAATCATAAATACATTGCAAAAAAACAAAAAAGCCCAGTGATTTCTCACCGGGCTTTTTAAATGAATTGCCTAAACTAAATTAGGCGATGTTTGCGCCAACAATGGCAGCCATTTGCATCATATCCACGGTTTCGCCAACTTTAATGTTGGTTAGATCTGTCACTTTACCTGTTTTGCTGGTTGATTTTGTATTTTTAAAAATCGGGTGCAATTTAGCATCGCACACAATGTATTTGCCTGCGTTTTCAGCTTTGCCATTTACAGTTTTAGTCTGTAATTTGTTGGCTTTAATGTAATCCCATAGTTTTTTAGTAATTTCAGTACGCGGTAGCGCGGCTGCGCCAACTAAGGCTGCTAACTCACTTTTCATTTTAACCGGGGTGCTTAAACCTTTTGCTTCTGCCATTTTACTATCCTTATTTTGTTGTTTAGGGTGTTGATAAAACTTTGCTATTGCTCAAGTATGGCACAAATAAACAGAATAATAGGCGGCAAACCACGTTTTTTGTATTTTTAAGCATATTCAATATGTTTTTGTATGCTCTGTAACCCGCATGGATACTGCCTCGCAGGGCATTTCTTTTTAGTGCGCCTGATAAAGAAAAAGGCGCTTTAAGCGCCCTTTTTCTTTACCGATTTGTGATTTTTTAACTACAGATTTTTAACTGCACACGCTAAAAATCACTCTTTACCGATCTGATACTCTTCGTAGCTCACTTCTACAATCTTGCCGGTTGTCGCATCTACTTCCACCTTGATTTCTTCTTTATCGGCTTCGGTAATATCAAACTCATAAGATGCTTTGCCGTCTTCTTCTAGCTCGTATTCTGTCTCTGCCAGTGTGCCGGGGTGTGCGGCCAGCGCTGTGGCTTTAGCATCGGCTTCTGATACTTTAGCCAGTGCTTTGAATCTGGCATCATCGGCTTTTACTTCTTCTTCTATCTCAGTCACTTTGCCTGATTTGGCATCACATTCAACATCCCACGCTTTGCCATCTGCAGATTCAATATCGAACTCGTAGACACCGCGCTTTTTCTCAGACTTGAACTCAACTTTGACAATATTGCCTTCGTGCTTAGTGAGTGCGGCTTTAACGCATTTGCCCAAGCTATCGTAAGCTTTAGGCTTGATTGTGTCATGCCCGGCCACAGCGGTATTTGCAAAAAATGCTGCTGCTATTAAAGTGGCGCCCAGTGTTAAACGAAACATATTAACCTCCAATTATTAATGTTAATGTAAAAACTAAAAAGTACATGCCAGGTTTTACTAACTTCTACTTTATTTTACGGCGCCCATTTTATCAAAAATAGATAGGTGTTTGATTCTTTTACAAATTTATTACATTTTTGGTTATATTCAACCAGTTTTACTGCAAAACAAAAGCCCAGCAATTACTCACTGGGCTTTTGTGGCTTTTAAACCTTTGTTCGGTATTACTTGTTCATTACGTACATGGTTACTTCAAAGCCAAAACGCATTTCAGTAGCAGCTGGTTTAGTCCACATAATATTCTCCTTTGGGTTCAAACCCATCAACATTGATGTGCTTGTATGATTCATACTATACGCGGCGGTTTGATTTATACCCTATGCGCTTGGCGTAATAGTGCCTAGTGAATTTACTTAAAGATTGCCAAGAAGATTAACTATGCCTGGCCAAATTCTGCCGTGAACGTCAACACAAAATACTGGTCTACGTTATGTGCGTTGTAACACACTTTTTTAATCAAGCTTAAGGATATTAAATGAAAATTGTACAGATTGTAGCAATGACGGCTTTGGCTTTGGGTCTTTCTCAAATGGCGTATGCTGAGCATGATGGCACCGATGGAATGCATTGTAAGCATAAAGGCATGATGCAGGATGCGGATGCAAATAAAGACGGCGCAGTGAGCCGTGATGAGTTTATGAGCGCGCACCAGGCACGTGCAGATAAAATGTTTGCCAAGCTGGATGCCAATAAAGATGGCAAGGTTGAGCAGGCGGAACGCGATGCCATGAGAGCAAAAATGAAAGACAGTTGCAAAATGGGCGACCACAAAATGCACGACATGAGTCCGGATAGCACTAAAAAATAATTCCAGAAGCAGCATTAAAAGCCACGCCATCAGGTGTGGCTTTTTTATTTTCTAACGCGGATAATCATCTGTAATTCATTAACCACTTTGAGAATAAAAAAATGAACACCTATCAAGTGCTGATTACGGGGGCCAACCGCGGCATTGGCCTGGAGTTTGCCAGGCAGTATGCTGCCGCGGGCTGGAATGTGCTGGCATGCTGCCGCGAGCCGCAACACCCAAGCGCGTTGCAGGCGCTGGCAAGCGCGCATACAAACATACGGATTTTTCCCCTTGATGTAGGCGACTTTACGCAGATTGACGCGCTGGCCTTGCGGCTGAAAGATGAGGCGATCGATGTGCTGATTAACAATGCAGGCATTTATCCGCACAGCACATTTGGCGACACCAATTATGACGACTGGGCAAAAGCGTTCAGGATTAACGCAATGGCTGCGCTGAAAATGGCCGAGGCATTTGTGCAGCACATTACCAAAAGCCGGCTTAAAAAAATCGCCGCGCTCACCAGCAAAATGGGCAGCATCGACGACAACACCAGCGGCGAGAGCTACATTTACCGCAGCAGCAAAACCGCTTTGAATATGGTGATGAAAAGCCTTTCGATTGATCTGAAACCTTATGGCATTAGCGTGGTGACGCTGCACCCGGGCTGGGTGCAAACCAGCATGGGCGGCCCAAATGCTTTAATTAACACGCAAACCAGCGTAACCGGCATGCGTGAGCTGATTGAAGATTTGAGTTTGAACAATACTGGCAGATTTGTTGCTTATGACGGCCAGGAGGTTGCGTGGTGATTATGCCGCTTTAAAAGGCGCGCGTTCTTCCAGCTCGTTGGTATAGGTAGCAATGCCTTTTGCCTCGCGCGCCAAAAATTGTTTGATGGCCGCTTCGAAATCCGGATGTGCGAGTTTGTGAAACGAGCAGGTAGGCCGCGGCTCGAACCCGCGCGCGAGTTTGTGCTCGCCCTGCGCCCCGCCTTCAAAGTATTCTATCTTTTCCTCAATGCAGAACTGCTGCGCCTGGTAATAACACAGCTCGAAATGCAGGCCGGAAACAAATTGAACCGAACCCCAGTAGCGGCCGTAAAGCGTGGTTTGGCTGTAAATATTAAACGTGCTGGCGATCGGCTGGCCATGGATTTCAGCCATAATCAGCAATATGTGCTGCGGCATGGTTGTGCCGATTTCGCTAAAAAATTCGCGCGTGAGATACGGTGTGGAATGATGCTCAGCGTAGGTGTTGCAATAGCAGCGATAGAGAAAATCCCAATCGCTTTCGGTGATTTCATGGCCTTTGATGAATCTGCATTCAACGCCTGCCTGCTGAATTTTTTTGCGCTCCTGATGGATTTTTTTGCGCTTGTCGTGGCTTAAAGTGGCCAGAAAATCTTCAAAATCAACGTAGTTTCTATTGTGCCACCTGAACTGCACGCCCGCCCGCTTCAGCCAGCCGGCAGCCTCGAACTGCGTAACAGAGGCTGCATCTGGAAAAAGCACATGCGCACTGGAAAGTTGGTGCTGATGCATGGCGCTTTCTAAAGCTTCAACCATCAAACCTCTCACCTCATTGTCTTGAGTCAATAAACGCGCACTGGTGATAGGCGAAAATGGAATAGCTGACAGAAATTTCGGGTAATAATTCAAACCGCTGCGTTCGTAGGCGTCTGCCCACGCCCAATCGAATACGTACTCGCCATACGAATGGCTTTTTAGGTATAGCGGCATTGCGCCAATTAACTGGCCGCCCCGCTTCACCACCAAATGGCGCGGATTCCAGCCCGTGCCTTTGCCTACGCAGCCTGTGTTTTCCAGCGCGCTTAAAAAGGCGTGGCTTAGCAAGGGCGTGCCGTCGGTCAGCGCGTTCCAATCTGCGGCGGGTATTTCATTGATGCTGGTGAAGAGTGCTGCTGAAATGTCTTGCGACTGTGTCATAAAAACACTGTGAACTGAAAAGCGCTAAATATCAAGTGCGCTCAAAAAATCAGGCTTGCCTGAATATTGTTTTATGGGATGAAGATACTGCTGAGACTAACTGGGAGGTTTGCGGCTGCCAACGGCTTGCTTGTTGATTTTGGCATTACTTTTATTTTTGATAGCAGTCTCGGCTTCCTGAATCTTTTGCGCTTCTATTTTAGCCTCTGCCGCCTTCTGACGTTCGATTTGTTTAGCTTGCGCCAGCTCCAGTTCATCCAGCGTAATGACTTCGTTTTCATCGACATCGACATAGCTGAAATGCCGGGCCACTTGCGGCAAACATTGCGTGGCTTCTTCACGGTCCAACGAGTCGTCATTATCTTTGTTGCAATAATTGAATCGCGCCTGTACGCTCTCCTTCATCGCTTTACGCTTTTGCTCGATCTGATTATGTTCGGGATCGGAAGATCTGGCATAATCCGTCAGCGCTTTACGCAAACGCGCACGGTCTTCCGGACTAAAGTTATATTCCAGCGTTTGTTCTAAAGCACCTGGATCATTTTCTTCTTCTGCAATCATTGCATTCTTGCCACCAGAGAACGCTGGCAATGCCATTGTCATACTCATTAAAATCAGTATTGAAGATGCAAATGAAAAAGTATGCGCTTTTAAAACCATTTGTTTTTTACAGATGTCTCTTTGTTAATTTCAACATAAAGCTATTTCCAGAAATGGTGACTATGAATCAAGGTTGTAAATGCAGTGTTTCACTCAACCAGATAATTGTAACAAATTGTAACAGGGGCTTATTTGTACCTTTGAGCTGTCTACGGCCATAAAAGTTTTTACAATTCTAGCTTTATTAAAGCTTAAAACTTATACTAAACTTATTGCAACAATTATTCAAACGTGTGAGATCAAAACATGGCTGAAACGGCTAAGAAAATATTAATGGTGGATGATGATGCGCGTATACGCGAGCTGCTGCAACGCTATCTCACCGAGCAGGGATTTTCTATTAAAACAGTGGCAGACGCCAAAGAAATGGATATTGTCCTAAGCTCTGAAAGCTTTGATTTACTGGTGCTTGATTTAATGCTGCCCGGTGAAGACGGCTTAAGTATTTGCCGCCGCCTGCGTGGCAACAACGTCACTACGCCGATCATCATGCTGACCGCGCGGGGCGACGAAGTGGATAGAATTATCGGCCTGGAAATGGGAGCGGATGATTATCTGCCAAAACCGTTTAATCCGCGCGAACTGTTAGCCCGTATCAACGCGGTCATGCGTCGGCATGAGCATAGTCCAGAATCTGAAGGCACCGGCAAATCTGAGGTATTCAGCTTTGGCGATTTTGTTTTCGACGCCTCTACCCGCAGCCTCAGCCGCAACGGTGTGCCGATTACCATTACCAGCGGCGAGTTTGCCCTGCTGAAAGTGTTTACCGAGCACCCGCGCCAACCGCTTTCGCGCGATCGGCTCATGCAGCTTGCACGCGGCCGCGAGCTGGATGTGTTCGACCGCAGCATCGACGTACAAGTGTCGCGTCTGCGCCGTATTGTCGAGCCGGATCCTTCGCATCCCCGCTATCTGCAAACCATGTGGGGCTTTGGCTATGTATTTATTCCCGATGGCGAAACAACGCATTAAAGCTACCTTATAAGTAATAGCTTTGAAATTCTTACCCCGCACCCTGCTATCGCGCTTGATGTTGCTAATTGCCATGCTACTGGCGATCAGTATTTACGCGTCGCTCAAGATTTTTGATTACTTTGACCGTGAGCCGCGTGCCACTACGGCCGCGCTGCAAGCCATCACCATCGTCAATTACACCCGCGCCTCACTCATCGCCGCACACGAAAATCGCCGCCTGGCCTTGCTTTCAGAGCTCTCCGGCCGCGAAGGCGTGCGCGTATATGCCGCAGATTTTCTGGAAGAGATTGAACCACTTCCCAACGATCCCTTTATTAACCTGATCGCACAAAAAATCCGCGAACGCCTGGGCGAGGAAACCATTATCACCGTCAACCACTATGGCATCGCCGGCTTATGGATCAGTTTTAATGTAGATCAGGACGACTTCTGGGTGGTCATCCCAAAAATTCAGGTGGACAGGCCATTTCCGTGGCATTGGCTGGGATGGGGCGCAGTGGTAGGCTTGCTGTCTTTACTGGGCGCCTATTTAATTGCCTCGCGCATCAATCGCCCGCTTAATTTATTGGCGCATGCGGCAGACAGGCTGCGCCATGGCCAACCGGCACCACGCCTGCCGGAAGACAGCGTAGACGAGCTGCGCGAAGTGAGCCGCACGTTTAACGAAATGGCGGAATCGCTGGTGCGGCTTGATAACGAACGAACCTTGCTGCTCGCCGGGGTCTCGCATGACATCCGCACTCCGCTGGCAAGGCTGCGTCTGGCCGTAGAGCTGTTGCCGGAAGAAAGTTGCAGCAACTTGAAAGCTGGCATGATTGAAGATATTGCTGACATGGACAATATCATCCATCAGTTTCTGGATTTTGTGCGTGGCGTGGAAGGCGAACCGACCAAAATGATGGATATCAACGTGCTGCTGCAATCGCTCGCCGAACGTCAGGCACGTGCAGGCCGCAATCTGAAGCTGAAACTCTCGTCAACCTACTTTATCCCGCTGCGCCCGCTTGCCATGCAGCGTCTGCTGGATAATCTGGTAGGCAATGCCTACGCCTATTCCAAAGGTGAAGTGACGGTTGAAAGTAAAATTACTGCGGACAATATCATTATCAGCGTGCTGGATAACGGCCCCGGTATTCCGCCGGAGCATGCCGAACGCCTGCTGCGTCCGTTTGAGCGCCTGGATAATGCACGCAACAAAAACGAAGGCGGTAGCGGCTTAGGCCTAGCGATTTGCAACCGCATTGCCAAATTGCATCGCGGCAGCCTGCAGCTTATCAACCGCCCGGAAGGCGGTCTGGAAGCCAGATTGACTCTGCCGATCCAGCACTAAATCAGCCCACTGGCTCAAACCAGTTCAATTTCTCGCGCAGTTTCACTACTTCGCCAATAATCGTCAGGCAAGGCGGTTTCATTTCGGCAGCGGCTACTTTTTCAGCCAGGTCGGCCAAAGTCGCCGTGACCACTTTTTGCCTTGGGGTGGTACCCTGCTGCACCACCGCAACCGGCATGCTGGCTGAAACGCCATGCTCTATCAGCTTTTCACATATTTGCGCCAAGCCGACCAGACCCATATAAACCACCACGGTCTGGTTAGGACGTGCCATGGCTTGCCAATCCAGATCCAATGTACCATCTTTGAGATGCCCGGTAATAAACAGGCAGGCCTGGGCGTAATCGCGATGCGTAAGCGGAATGCCCGCATAGCTGGAAACCCCGTTGGCTGCGGTAATCCCTGGCACCACTTGAAACGGCACGCCATGCTGCATGAGCGTTTCAATCTCCTCACCGCCACGCCCGAATATAAACGGATCGCCGCCTTTCAGGCGCAGCACCCGCTTGCCTTCAAGTGCAAGTCTGGCAAGCAGTTCATTGATTTCCTCCTGCGGCATGGTATGCTGGTCGCGCGCCTTGCCGACATAAATCAGTTCCGCGTCGCGTCGCACCAGCTCCATCACTTCATGACTCACCAATTTATCATACACACACACATCGCATTGCTGCATGAGGCGTAACGCTCTGAATGTGAGCAGATCAGGGTCGCCGGGGCCACCGCCCACCAGAAACACCTCGCCTTTTTTGCTGGAAGAATCCGCATCGTTGATTAAATGTTGCAATAATTCGCGTGCTGCCTGCTCCTGCCCGGATAACACGCGTTCCACCATGGGACCTTGCAGCACGCCCTCCCAGAAGCGGCGTCTGGCTTGCGTAGTAGCAAATTTAGCTTTGACCTGGTCTCTGAATTCACCGGCAATGGCGGCGATACGGCCGTAGCTTGCCGGCAGCATGGTCTCGATTTTGGTGCGGATGTAGCGCGCCAGCACGGGCGCATTGCCTTCGCTGGATACTGCAATTACCACTGGGCTGCGGTCGATAATCGAGCCCATGGTGAATGTGCACAATTCGGATGCATCTACTACATTTACAGGAATATTGCATGCTTTTGCCGCAACCGAGACAGCCTCATTTACCGCATGGTCATCTGTCGCCGCAATTACCAGACATGCGCCTGCCAGCTGATTCTGTTCATAATTGGTTTGCACATATTTTATTTTTTTTGCATCAACCAGGGCCTGCAAATCATGACAAATTTCAGGCGAGAAAAGCGTAACTGCTGCATCTGCCTTCAGAAGCATCGTCACTTTTCGCGTTGCAACATCGCCACCGCCAATCACGACACAATGGCGGTTTTTGATGTTATAAAAAATAGGGAGCGCTTGCATAAATGGCCTGGATGAATATTCGAGGCTATTTTACCCTCCACTCAGCAACTTTGCGTGAATCAAATGGCCAAATACGCTAAAATCATGCTTTGTAAATCAGCACCCCAACCTTTGACAATCATTAAAAAAAATTTAGCTTTACCCAAAAAAGTATTCATCAAAACCTTCGGCTGCCAGATGAATGAATATGACTCGTCGCGCATGGCGGATATGCTTGCTTCAAGCGAAGGTATGGTAGAAACACAGACGCCTGAAGACGCGGATGTGATTCTGCTCAACACTTGCTCTGTGCGCGAAAAGGCTGAAGACAAGGTATTCAGCCATTTAGGGCGCTTTATTCCGCTTAAGGAAAAGAATCCTGATTTGATCATTGGCGTGGGCGGTTGCGTGGCGTCTCAGGAAGGTGACAACATCATCAAGCGCGCGCCTTATGTGGATGTGGTATTTGGCCCGCAAACCCTGCACCGCCTGCCTGACATGATTAAAAGCCGCCAAAGCAGCGGCCAGTCGCAGGTGGACATTACGTTCCCGGAAATCGAAAAGTTCGACCATTTACCCCCGCCGCGCATCGAAGGTGCGAGTGCGTTTCTGAGTATTATGGAAGGCTGCAGCAAATATTGCAGCTTTTGTGTGGTGCCTTACACGCGCGGCGAAGAAGTCTCGCGCCCGTTTGCAGACATATTAACCGAAGCTGTACAGTTGGCTGAGCAAGGCGTCAAAGAAATCACCCTGCTTGGGCAAAACGTCAATGCCTACCGCGCAGAATACGACGGCGTAGATGCTGATCTGGCGATGCTGATTGAAACCATTGCCGAAATCCCACAGATCGAACGCATCCGTTTTACCACCAGTCATCCCAATGAAATGAACCAGCGACTGATTGATTGCTTTGCCAATGTGCCCAAACTGGCTGCACAGCTACATTTGCCCATACAAGCGGGTTCTGACCGCATTTTGATGGCGATGAAGCGCAATTACACTACGCTGCAATATAAATCGATTATCCGCAAACTGAAAACTGCTAACCCCGATTTAACCTTTACTTCCGACTTTATTATCGGCTTCCCAGGCGAAACCGAAGCCGATTTTGAAGCTACCGTCAAACTGATGACCGATGTCGGGTTTGATGCCAGTTTCAGTTTTTTATATAGCCCGCGCCCAGGCACACCCGCTGCTTTCATTCAAGACAGCACGCCGGAAGCGGTTAAGTTAGCCCGTTTGGTCAGACTGCAAGATATTAACGAAGCGCAGGCAAAATCCATTTCTGAAGCCATGCTGGGCACAACGCAGCGCGTGCTGATTGAAGGCGCTTCGTGGAAAGACAGTGCCCTGCTCGCAGGCAAAACCGATAACAATCGTGTGGTAGATATAGCAGGTGACGCCGGATTGATTCACCAGTTTGTGCAGGTAAAGATTACCGATGTGTCCAACCCACGCCGTTTGCAAGGTGAAATAATTTAATATGGAAATTACACTTACCCCAGAAGACAATACCCGCCTCGCCAATCTTTGCGGCGTGCTGGATGAGAATATTAAACAGATTGAAACCGCACTCGAAGTCAATATCAATCGCCGCGGCGGCACATTCAATATCAGCGGCAAGCAGGACAATATGCGGCTTGCCGCTCAATTGATTGAAAACTTCTATATTCGTGCCAAAAAACCGCTTGAGTTGGAAGAAGTGCAATTAGGTCTGGTGGAAATCGACAAACTCAAACCGGAAGACGTCGCAACATCTGCCATGCCGGTGCTGATGACACGCCGCGGCGATCTGCATGGCCGCACGCCGCGCCAGGTAGAATATCTGCAGCAAATTCAGGATCATGACATCACGTTTGGCATTGGCCCTGCGGGCACCGGTAAAACCTACTTGGCGGTGGCCTGTGCGGTGGATGCCATGACCCGCGACCGGGTAAAACGCATCGTATTGGTGCGCCCAGCGGTTGAGGCCGGCGAGCGGCTTGGGTTCCTGCCGGGTGATTTGACCCAAAAAGTTGACCCCTACTTACGCCCGCTTTACGACGCGCTATATGATCTGGCGGGTTACGACACGGTCAACAAGATGTTTGAGCGCAACGTGATTGAAGTCGCGCCGCTTGCCTATATGCGCGGCCGCACGCTCAACCAGAGTTTTATCATTCTGGATGAGGCGCAAAACACCACGCCAGAGCAAATGAAGATGTTTCTGACCAGAATAGGGTTTGGTACCAAGGCCGTGATTACCGGCGATGTCACGCAGATTGACCTGCAACGCCATCAAAAAAGCGGCCTGGTTGAAGCGCAAAAAATCCTCAAAAACATCAAAGGTATCGCCATGACGCATTTTTTATCGGCCGATGTGGTGCGCCACCCACTGGTGCAGAAGATTGTGAATGCCTATGAAGATTACGAATCAAAATATCAGGATAATTAACTGCTTGCCCAACAGGTTGAATTCGATAAACTGAATGCTTTTTTCGCCTCTTCTGCATCTATAAGACATGGCCTCAAAAGCTTAATCTGTATGGCCAATAGGGAAGTTAAAAAATAAACTGATTATTATTTTTGGGAACACACCATGGCACTTGTATCACTGCGTCAATTGTTGGACCATGCTGCCGAACACGATTACGGGCTTGCGGCTTTCAATGTCAACAACATGGAACAGGTGCATTCCATCATGCAGGCAGCCGATGCGGTGGATAGCCCGGTGATACTGCAAGCCTCGGCCGGTGCACGCAAATATGCCGGGGAAGCCTTTTTGCGGCATCTGGTATTGGCAGCTATTGAGTCTTACCCGCACATTCCCGTGGTGATGCATCAGGATCACGGCCCATCGCCTGCCGTGTGTATCCAGGCCATGCGTTCCGGCTTCTCCAGCGTGATGATGGATGGCTCGCTGCTCGAAGACGCTAAAACACCTTCCAGTTATCAGTACAATGTCGAAGTCACCAGAAAAGTGGTAGAAATCGCACATGCTATCGGCGTATCCGTAGAAGGTGAACTCGGTGTACTGGGTTCTTTGGAGTCAGGACTGGCGGGCGAAGAAGACGGCTCTGGCGCAACCGGCGTATTAACGCATGCACAGTTACTCACAGACCCGGTCGAGGCGGCTGATTTTGTCAGGCAAACTAATGTGGATGCACTGGCGATTGCCATTGGCACGTCGCACGGCGCTTACAAATTCACGCATCCCCCTACTGGTAAAACGCTGGCCATCAGCAGGATTAAAGAGATTCATGAGCGTATCCCCAATACGCATCTGGTCATGCACGGCTCCTCATCTGTGCCGCAGGAATGGCTGCATATCATCAACGAATATGGCGGCGACATGGGAGAAACCTATGGCGTGCCGGTGGAAGAAATCATCGAAGGCATCAAGCACGGCGTGCGCAAAGTCAACATTGATACCGATCTGCGCATGGCTTCGGCAGGCGCTATCCGCAGATATTTTTCAGAAAACAAAAAAGAGTTCGATCCGCGCAAATTTCTCAATGCGGCTACCGTGGCCATGCGCGATATTTGCAAAGCACGCTATGAGGCGTTTGGTTCGGCCGGACAGGCTGGCAATATCAAACCCATCCCCTGTGAACGCATGGCTGAACGCTACAAAGCCGGCGAGTTGCAGGCCATCGTCAACACACGATAAATCGCCAATAAAATTAAAGGAATAACCATATGCGTCGTAAACTTGTGGTCGGCAACTGGAAAATGCATGGCGACATCAAGAGCAACCAGCTATTGCTTAATGATATTATCAACGGACTGCGCGACTATAAAAACGCCGATTATGTTGTATGTGTACCGAACCCCTATCTGTTTCAGGCAAGAGAACTGCTTAGCGACACCAATATCGCCTGGGGTGGGCAGAACGTGAACCAGCACGAGCAAGGCGCTTTTACCGGCGCGGTTGCGCCGCACATGCTGACCGATCTCGGTTGCACTTATGTGCTGCTTGGCCACTCAGAGCGCCGTAACCTGTTTCACGAAACCAATCTGACGGCCGCAGCCAGATTCGACGCGGCCATCAAAGCAAATTTGACCCCGGTATTATGCGTGGGCGAAACCCTTGCCGAACACGATGCCGGCCTGACTGAAGTGATTGTCGCCAGCCAGATGGATGCGGTGATGGCAACCCTTGGCGACAAGGAGTTTGCAAAAGCCATGCAGCTGAATATGGTGTTTGCCTATGAGCCGGTCTGGGCGATTGGCACAGGCAAAACAGCCTCACCCGCACATGCCCAGGCCGTGCACGAGTTTATCCGGCACCGTATTGACCGGCGCAATAGCGATGCCGCCGCGCATGTGCGCATTATTTATGGCGGCAGTGTCAATTCCAAAAATGCCAAGGAATTATTCGCCATGCCTGATGTGGATGGTGGGCTGGTGGGCGGCGCATCACTCAACGCCGAAGAGTTTGTAGCGATATGCCGACTGGCTAATTAACTTTTTCGCTTTGACTTAGTTTGATGATAAGTAATCAGTCTTTCAATTTCACTTCTGCACCCCATCATCACGGGCACACGCTGGTGTATGCCGCTTGGCTTGACTTCTAATATCCGTTGCACGCCCGTCGTCGCTGCGCCGCCTGCCTGCTCGACAATGAAACTCATGGGATTGGCCTCGTACATTAACCGTAACTTGCCAGCTTTAGATTTTGTATCCTGTGGATACATAAACACGCCACCGCGCACTAAAATGCGGTGCACCTCGGCTACCATAGAAGCCACCCAGCGCATGTTAAAGTCTTTTTTTCGGTCGCCCTCTTCGCCTTGTAAACACTCATCAATATAGCGCTGCACAGGCGCCTGCCAAAAACGATAGTTGGACATATTGATCGCAAACTCCTGTGTCTCAGCAGCGATCTGCATGCCGGGATGGGTAAGACAAAACTTGCCCGAATCAACATCCAGCGTAAAACCGTTCACGCCATTGCCGACAGTGAATACCAGCATGGTCGATGTGCCATACAAGGCATAGCCAGCGCAGATTTGAGCCGAGCCAGGCTGCAGAAAATCTGCCAAAGCTGGAGTTTTATTTGAACTCTTAAGTATAGAAAATATGGTACCTACCGAGATGTTCACATTCACATTGGATGAACCGTCAAGCGGATCGAACAACAGCAGGTACTGACCATTGATGTGATGTTTTTCTGCAATTTCAACGGCATCATCCAATTCTTCCGATACCATGCCAGCCACGTAACCGCTTTGCTGAGTACATTCAATAAAAATATCATTGCTAATCACATCCAGTGCTTTTTGCACCTCGCCCTGAACATTCTCAGCTGCCAAACTGCCCATATTTCCAGCCAGCGCACCGTGATCTATCGCCCCAGCTATTTTTTTACAGGCCTCAGCAACATCGACGAGCATCTTGATAAGCGCAATGCGATGATCGCCTTGAAGGTGCTGCATTAAAAATGCAGCCAGAGTAATGTTTTCCGCCATAACTAAGTCCCTCATAAAAGACTTTAGTCTATCCCATAATGGCATTGTTTAATATAAATCGATTTGCATACCCGCTATGCTTAAACTTATAAATCCAGGATGATGGCTTGCGTTAAATCAATACATTCCAATTTTGCAACTCCAGCCAATTGACATATGGACGGTTAAGGATAAAGATGCTTATTTGCTTATAGATTAAGAGGTGCAGACATGGCAACAGAAAAAAAAACGACCGTTACTCCTATCACACGCCGCGTATCTGAAGGCGACATCCCTCCTGACAACAGCACACAAGGCATTGAAGAGTTTTCTGTTAGCGAAAAAATCTCGGCCGCGCGTGAATCAAGATCTACTGCCGTACAGGATATTATCAATCGCATAGCAACCGGCAAAGATGCTGCAACCTTGCCAGAGGCACTACGTGCGATTCTGGATGGCGCCTCCCCGGATGATGCGGCGGCATTGAGCAAGGCCATCGCCAATATACCCAGCTTCGAAAGCTTAAAGAAACGCGCGCACTCCGATGAGGAACTTGCCGCAGATTGGCGCGATGGCGGTTACCCTTATAAAAACCTGTTATCCAGAAAATCTTACGAAAAACAAAAATACCATCTTCAAGTCGAGTTATTGAAGTTACAAGCCTGGGTCAAAGAAACCGGCCAGCGCGTGGTCATCTTGTTCGAGGGGCGGGATGCGGCGGGTAAAGGAGGCACCATCAGGCGCTTCATGGAGCATCTCAATCCTCGTGGCGCGCGTGTGGTGGCTTTGGAAAAACCCAGCGACGTCGAGCGCGGTCAGTGGTATTTCCAGCGCTATATTTCCCAACTACCTACCGCAGGTGAGATCACCTTGTTCGACCGCTCCTGGTATAACCGTGCCGGGGTAGAACGCGTGATGGGATTCTGCAACAATGACGAATATCTGGAATTCATGCGCCAGGCGCCTGAGTTTGAGCGCAACCTTACCCGTAGCGGCATTCACGTGATCAAGTTCTGGTTCTCAGTCAGCCGCGAGGAGCAGCGCCGCAGGTTCAAGGAACGCAAAATGCACCCACTCAAACAATGGAAGCTGAGCCCGATTGACCTCGCCTCGCTAGACAGGTGGGACGATTATACAAAAGCCAAAGAAGCCATGTTTTTCCATACAGATACCGCTGACTCACCCTGGACTGTGGTTAAGTCGGACTGTAAGAAGCGCGCCCGCCTTAACGCCATGCGCTATGTGTTGCACAAACTGCCCTACACCAACAAGGACCTATCGGCAATCGGCCCGCTTGATCCACTTCTGGTTGGCCGTGCGCATATTGTGTATGAACGCGGTGAACACGACAACCAGCCCGTGCTTTAAATGGCGTAGCGTTCTACAGTGTATAATTTATATCCCTGCTATACGACTTAAGGATAAAAATGACACCCAATAAATTCAGCCGGGCGATACAACGAGGCCTTAGTATAGTCGGGCAGGCTGTGCTTATTGTCATAGCCGTCGCTACTATCTTTGCCGTGTTTCAGGCAATCATGCATATATGGCAAGCACGCACGATTACGGTTGGCGATCTACTGTTGCTGTTTTTGTATCTTGAAGTCATGTCCATGCTCAATCATTATCTTGGCACGGGCAATCTGCCGGTCAGATATCCGCTATATATCGGCATTATCGCCTTAGCGCGCTTTCTGGTGCTGGACATCCATGAGCTGGATGCTTGGCGTATGTTTGCTCTTTCCAGCTCAATACTCTTAATTGCCCTGGCAATTCTGGTAGTGCGCTACGGGCATGTACGCTTCCCCTATACTGATGACGTAGATACTCATTCAAAACAATAGCTTACAGCTCTTCGGCCATGCCCAACCTGAACCTGACCGTACAATTTGCGTCAAGTCACTCTAATCTGCCTACACGTTGGCAATTTCGCAAATGGGCGAAGGCTGCGCTGCGTGTAGATACTGAAGTCACGATTCGAATTGTGGATAAGGATGAGGCTCGAGTGCTCAACCACACCTACCGCGGCAAAGATTATGCAACCAATGTACTGACTTTCCCCTTTACTGAAATACCGCATTTAATAGGCGATATTATTATCTGCGCACCAGTGGTGGAAACTGAAGCCAAAGCGCAAAGTAAACCGCTTGAGGCGCATTATGCCCATTTAACCGTGCACGGCATCTTGCATTTGCATGGTTACGACCACGAAACAGAAGCGCAGGCTGAACTGATGGAAAGTCTGGAAATTTCTATTTTGGCAAAATTAGGGTATGCTAATCCTTATCTTATTACATAGGGCGCCACGCAATGGCCTCCGAACCGGAAAAACCGAACAATAAAACCAGTTTATTAGAACGCATAAGCAATTTTTTGCTGCGCGAACCTGAAGACCGTGAGCAGCTTGTGGCGCTTTTGCATGGCGCTTATGAAAACCATCTGATGGATGCTGATTCGCTCGCTATGATAGAAGGCGTGCTGCAAGTGAGCGAGATGCAGGTGCGTGATGTGATGATTCCGCGCTCGCAAATGGACGTAATCGATATCACCGACCCGCCTGAAACCTTTATTCCGCATGTGATCGAGACCGCACACTCGCGCTTTCCGGTAATTGAGGACGACAAAAACGATGTGATTGGAATTTTGCTGGCCAAAGACTTGCTGCGTTACTACGCAGGCGAGGATTTCAACATGCGCGATATGCTGCGCCCTGCGGTATTCATCCCCGAAGCCAAGCGCTTGAATGTGCTGCTGAAAGAATTCCGTAGCAACCGTAACCACATTGCCATCGTAGTCGATGAATATGGCGGCGTGGCGGGCATGGTGACGATTGAGGATGTGCTTGAGCAAATCGTCGGCGACATCGAAGATGAATACGATTACGACGAAGACGAAGACAATATTCTAAAAGACGCCAAAGGCCACTTCCGGGTGAAAGCGCTGACAGAAATTTCCGATTTTAACGAAGCACTAGGCACACACTTCAATAACGAAGAGTTCTCGACCATTGGCGGCCTGGTGGTCAATAAGTTCGGCCATCTGCCCAAACGCGGGGATACAATAATAATAGACAACTTGAGTATCAGTGTGCTTCGCGCGGATAGCAGGCGCTTACATTCCATTCTGGTTGAAGTGATTCCCGAGGAACCTTTTCCGATTGAATCAACCTGACCATAACTGTAACCTGCGAAATATTGAACTAAATTGATTATCAAATCTCTTATCTGGCATACTTTGAGGAGATTCAAATGAAAATCTGGTCATTAGCAGTTTTACTCACAGCAAATACCATGTTGGCAAGTATTGCCTACGCAGAGGAAGCGCAGACAATGCCGTTGATTAATGAAATCCCTACCGAAGAAAAAGCTTTTGTCGATATCATCAACAAGTTCGACAAAACAAAAATCGTTGAACTGCTTGGGGAACCCGCCAAAGCAGACGATGTAAGAATCAAAGGTTCTGACAAAGTGGTCGCTTCAATCTGGTATTACCACAACATTAATACCGATGCCAATGGCGCTTATTATCCAACTACCGAACTCGATTTTATTGACGATAAAGTGGTCATGGTCGTTTTCATGAATCATGACGGCTCAGAAAGTGCGGAAAGAGATCCAGCATATGAGCTTCCTCAAACCGAGCAAAATCAAGTCAAACCAGACCTGTAATCACGTTAGCAATAAAAAAGGCGCCTAAGGCGCCTTTTTTATTGTATGTATCCCTAAATTATTTTTTTAGAGAATCACGAATTTCACGCAACAGAACAACATCTTCTGGAGTTGGCGCTGGTGCTGGAGGCGGTTCTGCTTTTTTCATTCGGTTCATCATTTTAACCAATTGAAAAATAACAAAAGCCAGGATAATAAAATTGATTGCAATCGTAATAAAGTTGCCGTATGCCAATACTGAACCAGCTTTTTTGGCTTCTGCTAAAGGCAGGCCTGCTGCTTGACCACTCAAGGCCACGTACATATTTGAGAAATCTACATTGCCGATAATTTTGCCTACGATAGGCATGATGATATCGCCCACCAATGAATCCACAATCTTGCCAAAAGCGCCGCCGATAATCACACCGACTGCTAAGTCCATCACATTGCCTTTAAGGGCAAACTCCTTAAATTCAGACATCATGCTCATTCTTATTCTCCTCAAATTATTTTGTTGGAAATACGATACCGCATACGAAATATAGAACTTTACGTTGCCGGGTGTCAACAACTAATCCAAACCCCACTGCTGCATTTTTTGCAGAAAGGCGCTACAAGCACGTACAATCGCGCTTAATGAATTGTTGATGTACCACAACTATGCTAAAAATAATTAGTAACACCCCCCCGCATTTAACTCCATTGATACTGGGCGCTACAACCGTTTTAGGTTTCGCGCCGTTTTATATCTTCCCCGCGGCCATACTTTCACTCGCAGGGCTATGTTATTTATGGATTAAAGCAGGGAACCCAAAAGCCGCATTCAAGCTGGGTTTTGCGTTTGGCTTAGGGCTTTATATCGTAGGTATTTACTGGATTTACATCAGCCTGCACGATTTTGGCGGCATGCCTTGGTGGTTCGCAGGTTTTTCCACGTTCTGCCTGTGCGCGTTTATGGCATTATTTCCGGCTTTGGTGGGCTGGCTGAGCAAATGGTTTGGCTCGCCTTTAATCAGCATCCCCGTTTTTTGGGGTCTGAGTGATTGGATCCGTAGCTGGATTTTTACAGGATTCCCCTGGCTGACAATGGGTTACAGCCAGGTGCCGCATAGCCCGCTGGCTGGCTTTATGCCGATTATTGGGGTGTACGGCGTTTCAGTCATTACTGTATTTATAGCCGCATTAATCGCTTATTGGCTAGCAAATCAGCAGAAAAGCCTGGTTTGGAAACGCAATGCCATTGCTGCATTTGTACTAATCATTGTTGCTGGCGGCGTATTGAAAGCCATGGAATGGACAACGCCTGACGGCAAACCAATCAGCGTGGGATTGTTGCAGGGCAATATCGCACAAAATGAAAAATGGTCGCCAGAAACCGCTCAAGGCACTATTAACCAATATATCGAAATGGTGAAAGCCAGCAAGGCCGAACTCATTATATTGCCGGAGACCGCGCTGCCAGTGATCTCCAGCCAATTAGACCCTGGCATAGTAGACACGTTGAGCACCCGCGCCAAACAAAACAACGGGGATTTGCTGGTGGGCATGGTGGAATACAACGACAAAACTGGCGAATATTTTAATAGCGCGCTGAGTTTTGGCAGCGCGCCAACACAAACTTATTCTAAAAATCATTTGGTGCCATTTGGTGAATTTATTCCACTAAAGCAGGTGTTCGGCTGGGTGTATCGTGACTGGCTCCATATGCCGCTTAGCGATTTGTCGCGCGGCGGAAAGTATCAAAAACCGATGCAACTGGCCAACCAGAAAGTAGCCGTCAATATCTGCTACGAAGACGTATTTGGCGAGGAAATCATCCGCCAGCTGCCTGAAGCGACGCTACTCGTGAACATCAGCAACGACGCCTGGTATGGCACTTCCTATGCGGCAGATCAGCACATGCAATTTTCACAGGCACGCGCACTGGAAACAGGCCGCATGATGCTGCGCGCTACCAATACCGGCGCCACCGCCAGTATAGACCCGCATGGCTATATCTTGGCCCATGCGCCGCACGATGAGAAAATTACACTCAACATAGAAGCGCAGGGCTACACGGGCAGCACGCCTTACATTCGCTGGGGCAACTGGCTATTTTTGCTGCTTTGCTGTTTTGGATTAGGATTTTTGCTATATAAAACTTATTGCTTGGCAAAAAACCGTTGATACAAAATCGGCAATATAATCAGTGTCAGCAAGGTGCTGGTTACCAAGCCACCAATGACTACAATCGCTAGCGGGCGTTGGATTTCCGAGCCTGGGCCTGTGGCAAATAGCAAGGGAATCAAACCAAATGCGGTAATGCTTGCAGTCATCAATACTGGGCGCAACCGCCGTTTTGCACCTTCAAACGCGATTAAGGCTTTATCCACGCCTTCGTATTCAAGCTGATTAAAATAACTCATCATCACCACCCCATTGAGCACCGCAATGCCCAGCAGCGCAATGAAGCCGACGGACGCCGGCACGGAAAGGTACTCGCCGGAAATCCACAAGGCAAACACGCCACCTATCATCGCGAATGGGATATTAGACAAAATAAGCAGTGCTTCTTTCATTGAGCCAAATGTGAGGAACAGCAGCAAAAATACCAAACCGATTGAAATCGGCACCACAATGCCCAGACGTGCGGCTGCGCGTTGCTGGTTCTCAAACTGCCCGCCCCATTTCAGCCAGTAACCTTCCGGCATGCTAACTTGCGCTGTCACTTTTTGCCTGGCTTCTTCTACGAAGCCCACCAGATCACGTCCTGCCACATTGGCGGTAACTACCACCATGCGTATGCCGCGTTCACGGTCGATTTTAACGGGGCCTTCAATGCGCTCCAATTTGGCGACTGAAGTCAGCGGAACATTCGTACCGTTCGGCAAAGTAAGCAGTAAACTACCAAACTCCGCTGGCGACAGCCTCACATCTTGACTACCGCGCAACAGCACAGGGGTTCTGCGCGCGCCTTCCTGAACGACGCCTAGTACCTTGCCTTCCAATTGCGCCTGCAGAATCTGGTTGATGTCGCTCACACTAAAGCCCAATCTGCCTGCGGCCAGCCTATCCACTTTAATTTGCAGATACTGAATACCGCTATTTTTAGGTGTATAGACGTCTTGGTTGCCTTTAACCGATTCCAGCACTTTGATGATTTGCTGCGCTTTTTCATCCAGCACGGCCAAATCAGTACCGTACAATTTAATCGCCAAATCGCCGCGCACGCCCAGTATCATCTCGTTCACGCGCATATCAATCGGCTGGGTAAAGCTGTAATCCAAGCCTGGAATGTTGTCCATCACCTTACGCAGCGCCTCTAGCAATTCATCTTTACTTTGCATACGCCACTTTTCTTGCGGTTTTAGCACTAAAAACGTATCGGTCTGGTTTAGCCCCATTGGGTCTAAACCTAACTCATCCGAACCTGCTCGCGCATAAATGCCTTCTATTTCTGGCACCTGCTTCATCAATTCACGCTGAATAGCCAAATCAGTCGCTACGCTCTGCTGTAGCGTTATAGAAGGCAGTTTTTCCACGCCAATAATAATATTGCCCTCATCCATCACTGGCATAAAAGTCTTACCAATTTGGGTGTAGGCCAGACCCGTCAACACCAATAACACCAGTGCCGCAACAATCATTTTTTTACTGTTACGCATGGCTTTTTGTAGTGCGGGAGCATAAATGGCACCAAGTTTACGCACTAACCAAGGCTCTTCTTCATGCCGATCTTTAATCAAAAAAGAAGCTAGGACTGGGATGACTGTAAGCGACAGTGCCAGCGAACCGGCTAATGCGAAAATAATTGTCATTGCAACGGGTGAAAATAATTTGCCTTCCAGGCCTTCCAGCGTGAGCAAAGGTAAAAACACCGTGATAATAATGACAATGCCTGCCGAAACAGGCAAACTCACCTCGCGCATAGCTGCTAAAATAATACTGAGTTTGGATGACACATGCTTTTTAGGCGCATGTGCCATGTGCGAGACAATATTCTCCACTACCACCACGGCAGAATCTACCAGCATACCAATGGCAATGGCCAGCCCGCCTAAACTCATAAGGTTGGCCGACATGCCAAAGTGCTTCATGAGTAAAAATGTACTCAATACCGATAAAGGCAAAATACAAGCAATGGTGAGGGCGGCGCGCAGGTTTCCCAAAAACAGCACCAACAGAATAATCACCAGCACCACTGCTTCCATCAAGGCTTTATTAACAGTATTAACAGCGCGTTCAACCAAATTACCACGGTCGTAAAACACATAGGTGGTCACGCCTTTGGGCAAGGTAGGCGCAATTTCTGCCAACTTTGCACGCACCCCTTCCACCACATCGCGCGCATTTGCACCACGCAAACCCAGCACCAAGCCTTCCACTGCCTCACCTTTGCCGTTACTGGTGACCGCACCGTAACGTGTCAGTTCGCCGATGCGCACTTCGGCAATGTCGGCGATACGCACAGGCACACCGTTATCGCTGCGAATCACAGTGTCTTTCACATCGTCTATTGTTTTGAAGGCCCCTTCTGAACGCACCAATAAAGACTCTTCACCATCACTTAAGCGCCCGGCGCCATCGTTACGGTTATTTTCACTAATAGCTTCTTGCAGCGAATTAAGCGATACCCCACGCGCATACATGCGTGCATTGTCTGGCACGATTTCAAACGTGCGTACCAAGCCACCCAGTGCATTGACATCGGCCACGCCTGGCACAGTTCTAAGCTGTGGGCGGATGACCCAATCAAGCAGACTGCGTTTTTCTTGCAAACTCAGGCTGTCAGATTCCACAGTAAACATAAACATTTCGCCCAGCGGCGTGGTCATGGGGGCAATGCCTCCAGAAATATCAGCTGGCAAGTTCGCCCAAACACTACTCAACCGCTCCGATACCTGCTGGCGCGCCCAATAAATATCAGTGCCATCTTCAAAATCCACCGTAATATCGGTGAGCGCATATTTCGCCACTGCCCGCAACCCCACCTGTTTAGGAATTCCCAGCATTTCCACCTCAATCGGCGCGGTGATGCGTGATTCCACCTCTTCTGGCGTCATACCGGGCGATTTAATAATGATTTTGACTTGCGTAGAAGACACATCGGGGAACGCATCAATCGGCAATGAATGGTAGGCAAAATAGCCCAGAATGCACAAAATAAGTGCCGCTAACGACACCATGATGCGCTGTTTTAATGAAAATTCGATGAGTTTATCTAGCATTTGGGCACCTCTAAAAATTCTTTATGATTGATGCACATCATTCGCCCCCACCCATACCTAGCCAAACACCTTTAAGTGCTGCTGAACCTGTCACTGCAATTTTTTCCTGCCCGTTAAAATCGCCTTGTACCAGCGCAGTGCCACCCTGCTCGGAGAGAATAGTCACCGGCACAGTTTCAAAGCCTTTGGTTGTTTGCTTGAATACCACGGTTTGCTTGCCATTTCGGACGATTGCAGCACTTGGTAATGCAAAACTTTTCTCTCGTGCATCCAGCTGAATTTCAGCCTCAACAAACTGCCCCAAAGCCAGGTTTTCTGCGCCTTGTTGTACTTCAGCACGCACCTGCATGGTCTGGCTCGCTTTATTGACGCTACGCATCACAGCAATCACCTTGCCGCTGGCCTGCATTTTTGGCACATTCACTAACAAACCCTTTTTAAGCTGCATCGCAGCATCAATCGGCACGTTAATCTCCAGCCACAATGGGGCCAACTTGGCAATTTTATATAAAGGCATTGCGCTATCTACACGCTGCCCTACGTTTACCATTTGTTCAATGATTTGCCCATCCATGGGTGAAACAATCGCCACACCACTTTGCAAACCTTTTGATGAATTAAGCTGCCCGATGGCAGCATCACTCATGCCGGCCAAGCGCAAGGCCTGTCTTTTCTCAGCTAACGATGCGTTCAATTCTTCATGTGCGCTTTGTGTTTCAAGATAACGTCTTTGGGCAATAATGCCATCCTTCAGCAGTTCGTTATCTCTAGCCAATGCACTCGCCGCCAGCTTCTTTTTAGTTTGTACTTGCAAATATTCACTTTGCAAGCCCACCAAGTCCGGACTGCTTAAATGAGCAATCACCTGGCCTTTTTTCACCTCCTGACCGGTAGCCACATGCATTACATCGACCAAACCCTGCTGCGGCGCACTGATAATGCGCACTTGCGTGGTTGGAACAACCACTTCGGCCGTGTATTTGCTCGATAGCGCCGCCGCTTTAGCATCAAGCGCAGCCAGCTTGATGTGCATGCTAGCTAGCTGTGATTTGCTTAAAACAATCACGTCTGCATAGGTAGTTTGATAAATAAAAAATAACAACAAACTGGGTAATAATTTTTTCATAACAACCTCAAAAAATAGGGTTTTCTCAATAGTAGCAAGCACATTCTGCCGATTACGGCAGGACTCCGACGGCTTGGTTATAGCGTGCAACATCCCACTTCACCTGCAATTGGCGGGAGGAGTAACTGCGCTCTGTTTCGAAAGTTTGTGATTGAATGCGCAGTAAACTGGTTAAATCCATCTCGCCCAAGGTATAGGCCTTTTGAGCCAGTCTGGCACTTTCCTTGGCAATTTCCAGTTGTCTGGCAACGATTTCCAGCTCTTTTTTGCTTACTTCCAGATTATGCTCGGCCTCGTGCATGGCTGCTTCCAAAGCATAACGCAATGTCTCGCGCTGGCTCATCGCCTCCCCCACTGCAAGCTCGGAAGCCGCCTGCAATGGCGCACCGCGCACTGCGCTATCGAGCGGGATACGCACTCGCACGCCTACGCTTTGGTTATAGGCGTTATCAAACGCGCCTTGTGAGCTACGCGCATTCAATATCACCTGCATGTTCTCGCGCTTTTCCACCTGTGTAAGGTTGCGCTCGCCTTGCGCCAAGTTCACTTTGGATTCTGCCGCTAGCCACAATGGCGATTGCTGATAATCCTGCAAGTCAGATTGCTTTTCCTCAAAGTTTTCCGGAATTTCTTTAAGGCCTGTCAGCAAGGTATAGCGAAAACGCGCATGCATCAGCTCTGCTTCGGCACGCAGCTTATTTTTTTCTGCCAACAGTGTCTCTTGTTGAATCAGCATCAAATCGGTCTTGGCGGATTCTCCCGCCTTGAATTTCTTCTCTACATCAAACTCTAGCCGCTTGGCGTTATCCATTTTCTGTTGATAAAGCGCCACTTCGTTTCGATTCATTGCCACATCCCACAGCGCGTCACGCAGCGCGCCGGCAGCCTGCAATTGCATACTGGCACGATCTGCACCCAAGTTCTGGGCGCTTAACTCAGCAACCTTTTCACGCGCACCGCGCTGCTTGGGTAACCATATGGGCAACTCAAGCTCGGCTTGCCAATCGCGCTCATTACGGCCGCTGCCTATAGTGTCATTTTGATGATAAAGCGAAACAGCTGGCGCCTGTGGCAAGAACCCTTTTGAGACCGTGTATTTTGCCCGGACGTTATATTCTTGCGATTGCAAACTGGCCTGCCGGGGCTGTCGCTCAATGGTTTTCTGCAGCACCTCATGCAGAGTAAGCGTCGGGCTTATCACCAGCACATCTTCATGCTGGCTTACCTCTGGCGTTTCAGCTATTGCGATAGATTGAAATAACAAACACGCCAGCAAACAGGCATGCTGTATGGTTTTGTTCATATTGAACTCCTGAAAACATTAAAAACCGAGCCTAAAATTTAAACTTAGGCTTACTCAATGATTTCAGCAGTAAGGAGGGGCGCGTGGATTAAGTCGACTTCGCCTGCGAATAGGCGATAAATTGAATAGTGGTGTTGGTCTAAAATATCTGGATTGTTTGGCAAAATAGGGGAAAATCAGTGCCAATAATATCAAGCATGTGATTAATTGAAACTCTTGGTTATTTACAATCCCTTTATCCACACCAATCACCTGCAAGTCAGCAGCCATAACCTTTACACTATCTGTAGCTGCAAGCCTATTCTCGAAGTTACCAAAACCTTCATCATGGATATGCATGCCACTTGTACCGCACATAGCACCTGTTGAAACATGTGAGTGGATAAATGGCAATATGGCTTGCAACAAGGCAAACCATACTACAATTACCCAAAACAGGTTTTTATGTCGGCGAATAAACATGCACGCATTCTATCAAAAAATCATAAGAATGACAAATTGTCTTTAAAAATCATGCCCATATTAAAATTGTGGTTTTACCTTTAGATTAAATACGAACAATTCATTCGAGATAATTTAGGATAACGTTTTTAAGGTAAAATTTCACCTTAACAAAAATTTAGAAATTTTTATAACAAATGCAGACATTTCAGCAAATCATTTTAACGCTTCAAGAATATTGGGATAAACAAGGCTGCGCTTTGTTGCAGCCCTATGACATGGAAGTGGGTGCAGGCACTAGCCACACCGCCACTTTTTTGCGCTCGCTCGGCCCAGAGCCTTGGAAGGCCGCCTACGTACAACCCAGCCGCCGCCCCAAGGATGGCCGCTATGGCGAAAATCCTAACCGCCTGCAGCACTACTACCAATATCAAGTGGTGCTTAAACCCGCGCCTGCCAACATTCTGGATCTGTATTTAGGCTCACTGGAAGCGCTTGGGTTTGACCTGAAAAAGAACGACATCCGTTTTGTAGAAGATGACTGGGAAAACCCGACGCTAGGTGCGTGGGGCTTAGGCTGGGAAGTCTGGCTTAACGGTATGGAAGTGACGCAATTCACCTACTTCCAGCAAGTCGGCGGCATCGATTGCAAACCGATTACAGGCGAAATCACTTATGGTTTAGAGCGTCTCGCCATGTACCTGCAAGGCGTGGATAGCGTGTACGATCTGCAGTATTCCGAAAACGTGAAATACGGTGACGTGTTCCACCAAAACGAGGTGGAGCAATCCACCTATAATTTTGAACATTCTGATGTCGATTTTCTGTTTATTGCCTTTACGGCACACGAAAAACAGGCCAAACACCTCATGGAAAATCAGCTCGCTCTACCTGCCTACGAACAAGTGCTGAAAGCAGCGCATACCTTTAACTTACTGGACGCGCGCGGTGCGATTAGTGTCACCGAACGTGCAGCCTACATTGGCCGCATCCGCAATCTGGCACGTGCAGTTGCAGCGAGCTATCTGGAAAGCCGCGCCAGACTTGGCTTCCCGCTTGCATCACAAGAGCATGCCGCAGAAGTTCTGGCGAAATTAGAAAAAGAAAAGAAAGCAGCATAATGGCAACACAAAATTTACTCGTTGAATTATTGGTAGAAGAGTTGCCGCCAAAGGCGTTAAAAAAACTGGGCGAAGCATTCAGCAGCAGCCTGTTTGAATCACTAGAAACACAAGGCTTAACTACAGAAAGTTCAACAGTTACCTCTTTTGCCACACCACGCCGTTTGGCCGCACACATTACAAATGTGCTCACTGTCGCCCCCGACCAAGAAATCAATCAAAAACTGATGCCTGTCAGCGTTGCTATTAATGCTGAAAACAAACCTACCGATGCCTTACGTAAAAGACTTGCCAAAGAAGGGCGCGAATCTCTAGCCGACTTGTGGCCGAATGCCGAAGATGGGCCAGATCGACTTTACGCTGCCTCTGACGGAAAAAGTGAGAGTATTTTTCTGCGCTGCATGGCAAAAGGGTCTAGTTTACAAGTAACACTTCAAGGTGCGCTTGAAGATACAATCAATAACCTGCCTATTCCAAAAGTAATGACCTATCAACTGGCAGATGGCTGGGAAAGCGTTAATTTTGTGCGTCCTGCGCACGGCTTGGTCGCATTACATGGCAGTGAAATTGTACCAATTACTGCGCTTGGCTTAACCGCAGGCAATCAAACCCAAGGCCACCGCTTTGAGGCGAAACATGCTGTTATTACCATTAAAAATGCAGATAGCTACGCCGAGCAATTAAAAACAGAAGGCGCGGTGATTGCCAGTTTTGCCGAACGCCGGACAGAAATCGAAAGCCAATTAAATGCCGCTGCAGCAAAAGAAAACCTGAAACCAATTGAAGATGATGCATTGTTAGATGAAGTCACTGCACTGGTGGAGCGCCCGAATGTATTGCTCGGCCAGTTTGAAGAAGTTTATTTAGAGGTTCCGCAAGAATGTTTGATTTTGACCATGAAGGCCAATCAAAAATACTTCCCGCTGCTTGATGCCAACAACAAACTCACCAACAAGTTTTTGATTGTTTCCAACATCAACCCGGCCGACCCGAGTGCCGTGATTGGCGGCAACGAGCGCGTGGTACGCCCTCGCCTTGCGGATGCTAAATTCTTCTTCGACCAGGACCGTAAAAAACCTCTGGAATCCCGCGTACTTGGCTTGGCCAAGGTCGTCTATCACAACAAGTTGGGCACGCAGGGCGACCGTGTGGAACGGGTGCAAGCCATTGCCCGCATCATTGGCCAGCAACTGGGCGGAGAAACACTCGCCTTGCAGGCTGACCAGGCCGCTTTGCTGGCCAAGGCAGACCTGCTCACCGACATGGTAGGCGAATTCCCAGAACTGCAGGGTATCATGGGCTGCTACTATGCCCAGCACGACGGTCTCTCGGACGACATCGCGTTTGCCATTGAAGACCATTACAAGCCACGTTTTTGGAGGGATGATTTGCCACGAAATCAAGTTGGCACTTGTGTATCACTGGCAGATAAGCTGGAAACACTGATCGGCATGTTTGGAATTGGAAATATTCCTACAGGTGACAAGGATCCGTTTGCTTTAAGAAGGCATGGCCTTGGCGTTGTAAGAATACTGGCTGAACGCAAACTTAAACTAGACTTATTAGAGGTATTAAAATCTGGTGCAACTGAATTTTCTAAATATAACGAGTTTAGCTCAACAACCATCAATGATTTACACCACTTTGTTCTTGAAAGAGTACGAGGCTATTTGAGAGAACCATTTATGCCAAACCCAAATGCCCCAGCGGAGATAATTCGTGGCGGAGTACTCAGAGAAGTGGGCTCAGAAATGGGGTTTTCTGTAGACGAAATTGAATCTGTAATAAGTCAGATGCCAACTCGCATAGACTTAATAAAACCTCGCATGGATGCTGTTCGTGCCTTTGCATCTCTTCCTGAAGCCCCTGCCCTCGCCGCCGCCAACAAGCGCGTAGGCAACATTCTGAAAAAAGCCGAAGGTGAAGTAAAAGCGGAAGTGAAAACAGACTTGCTGCAAGAACCTGCCGAAATCGCACTCAATGCGGCTTTAAGCAAAGTAAAACCAGAAGCCGACAATCTGTTTGAAAATGGTGATTACACCGCCTCGCTCAAAGCTTTGGCTGCGTTAAAAGCACCTGTGGACGATTTTTTTGATAACGTGATGGTGAACTCAGAAAATATAGATTTGCGGAATAACCGCTTAGCTTTACTTGCACAACTTCATGCTGCCATGAACCGCGTGGCAGATTTATCCAAATTGGCGGGCTAACGTGAAACTTGTCATTCTTGATAGAGACGGCGTCATCAATCAGGATTCCGTCAACTGCATCAAAAATCCGAATGAGTGGATTCCCATCCCCGGCAGTCTGGAGGCGATTGCCCTGCTCAACCAATCCGGCTTTCGCGTGGCGATTGCCACCAACCAGTCCGGCATCGCGCGTGGATTATTTGACATGGCAACTCTTAACGCCATTCACGACAAAATGTGTCGTGCATTAGCGCATGTGGGTGGGCGCATAGATGCGTTGTTTTATTGCCCGCACTCTGCCGACGACCATTGCTCTTGCCGCAAACCAAAAACAGGCATGATAGAAGACATCAGTCGCAGGTTTTCAATAGATTTGAGTGACGTATACGCCGTTGGTGATGCACCGCGCGACATCCAGGCTTTTGCCAATGCCGGCTGCAAGCCCATGCTGGTGCTGACCGGCAAAGGAGAAGAAACCTTGCTGCAAGGAAACCTGCCTGAAGGCACTTTAGTTTTTGCCGACTTGAACGAAGCGGCGCAACACATCATTTCGGAGCATGATTGATGTTGTTTTTGCGCTCATTATTGTTTTTCCTGGGCATGCTCATTATTACGCCGATCTTTGCCTTGCTGGTCATTTTAATGTTCCCTCTCAGCAACATTACCCGCTCGCGCATGGCCAGCTACTGGGCGCATTGTGCCTTGTTCTGGCTCAAACTCACTTGCAATCTCGGTTTTGAAGTGCGAGGCCGCGAAAACATCCCCAATCACCCGTCTATCATCCTGTGCAAACATCAATCCGCATGGGAGACCATTGCGCTGCAAGTGATTTTTCCACCGCAAATCTGGGTGTTAAAACGTGAACTTTTATTCATCCCTTTTCTGGGTTGGGCATGGATTGCACTTTCTACCATCCCGATTGACCGCAGCGCAGGTCGCGAAGCGCTCAAAAAATTGGTGATGCATGGTAAAGACAGACTAGCCAAAGGCTTGTGGGTGGTCATATTCCCGGAAGGCACGCGCATCGCCCCTGGCAAGCGCGGCAAATACCACATCGGTGGCGCCTGGCTGGCCGCGCACACGCAGACAACGGTTGTGCCTGTCGCGCATAATGCAGGTTTGTTTTGGCGTAAAAACGCATTCATCAAACGGCCTGGCACGATTACAGTCAGCATCGGCAAGCCGATTGAAACGGCTGGCTTAAAAGCAGATGCACTTAATCAGCAAGTAGAAGATTGGATTGAGGCGGAGATGTTGAAGCTGTGATGCAACAAAGCTTAACGCTAAGCAATGGCGAAACGATTTCATACCTGCTCGAACGCCGTCCGCGCCGCACCATAGGCTTAAAGATCACCGCGGATGGCCTGGTGGTGCACGCGCCAAAGCGCATTTTCGAGTTTCAGCTCAATCAGATTCTGCAGGAAAAGTCGAACTGGATTTTGAATAAACTGCAAGCTCGCGAGACGAACCAGGTCGAAAAAATCCAATGGGCAGATGGCGAACATTTACTGTACTTAGGCAATGATATTCAGTTGTGCGTGACACAAAGCAGTAGCAATAAAGCACTGACTTTTGACCAAAACACCTTAAATATGGCATGCCTGCAGCCCAATAACCATGCGCTTGTCAGCCGCAAGGTCATTCAGTGGTATAAAAAGCAGGCGGCATCCGATTTTAGCCGCAGGCTGGAGATTTTAGCCACGAAGCTGGGCGTCGCCACACCACCGCTCACGCTTTCCAATGCGCAATCGCGCTGGGGCAGCTGCAACAGCCGCAGTGAAGTACGCTTGAGCTGGCGCCTACTGCAAGCACCGCCGCACATCATCAATTACGTGATCTGCCACGAGCTTGCGCACTTGAAGCAAATGAACCACTCCGCCAAATTCTATGCCGTGCTCGAAAGCCTGTTCCCGAATTACAAGGCAGCAGAAAAAGAACTGAAGGCCTTGTCGCCGCACCTGCATCGCATATAGCCTTTCCCTTATTTTGCACCCGCTTTAAAATTTATGCTAAGTTAGCGTTGCAGTTATCTGTGGCTTAATTCATAAGGGGAAAATGATGTCTTTTACAGATTCAATCAAGCTTTGCTTTGCTAAATACGCAGATTTTAATGGGCGCGCCAAACTACCGGAATTCTGGTGGTTTGCGCTATTCTGCTTTGGTGGCGCCTTGTTGTTAGAAGTAGCTGGCAGCTATATTTCCTGGGCATTTTCAATCGCAACATTATTGCCCTCACTCGCAGTGGGTGCCCGCCGTCTGCATGACATCAACAAAAGCGGCTGGCTACAATTGATATGGATTATCCCAATTTTGGGTTGGATTTATATGATTTATCTGCTTGTTCAAAAGGGAGATGCAGGCGATAACCAATACGGCGCACCGCCCGCTAATTAAAACTTAAATTGAGAAAGGGAGCGAATGCTCCCTTTTTTATTACATCAATTTTTTAATATCACTCGCCATGTCGGCCGGTTTTTGCCCGTACTGCATGTATAGCCTGATTTTTCCTTCTTTATCGAACACATAGGTGCCTGCACTATGGTCGATAGTATAGTCATTTTGACCCTTGCCTTGTATTTTTGAATAGTAAATTTTGAAGTTGCCCAATGTTTCGGCAGTCTCTTGCAAGCTGCCGCGCAAGCCGATAAAGCGTTTGTCAAAATGAGGCACAAACTGCGCCAGCACTTCTTGCGTATCGCGCTGCGGGTCTACCGTCACAAACAAAACCTGCACCTGGTCTGCCTTGTCGCCCAGCAGTTTCATGGTCTGCTTCATATCGCTCAGGGTGGTTGGGCACACGTCCGGGCAATGCGTATAACCAAAGAACAAAGTCACCACTTTGCCCTTAAAATCGCTCATGGTACGCAGCTTCCCTGTATGATCGGTCAACTTCAGCGGTTGCGGGAAATCCGCGCCGGTAATATCGGTGCCTACAAATGGTGTTGGTGGCTCTGCGAGCCCGCATGCAGAAACCAGCAGAAAGAATATGAAAACGAGCAGTTTTTTCATGGCAAAGCACCCTAATTAATCAGCATTTGATTCTAACATAAGCAATAAATTCACAGCTTGGTTTACAATATCGCTTTTACAAAATTTCGTTAAAAGGCAGCAACATGGCAATTCCTAGCTCTATGGCAGATCGCGACGGCGTTATTTGGTATGACGGAAAAATGGTGAATTGGCGCGACGCCACCACCCACGTACTCACCCACACCTTGCATTACGGCATGGGCGTGTTTGAAGGCGTGCGCGCATATAAAACTGACAAAGGCACGGCGATTTTCCGTCTGCAAGACCATACCGACCGCCTGTTTCGCAGTGCGCATATCTTATGCATGAAAATGCCGTTTGATAAAGCTACAATTTCTGAAGCTCAACGCGCGGCGGTGCGTGAGAACAAACTGGAATCCGCCTATATCCGCCCGATGGCGTTCTACGGCGCAGAGGCGATGGGCATCGCAGCCAAAACACTATCAACACATGTGATTTGCGCAGCATGGAGCTGGGGCGCCTACATGGGTGAGGAAGCCATTACCAAAGGCATCCGCGTTAAAACATCATCGTTCGCGCGCCATCATGTGAACATCACCATGTGCAAGGCCAAAGCCAACGGCAACTACATGAACTCTATCCTCGCGCATCAGGAAGCTGCACACGATGGCTACCAGGAAGCCCTGCTGCTGGATGTGGACGGATTTGTGGCCGAGGGCTCCGGCGAAAACATCTTTATCGTCCGCAACGGCAAACTGTACACGCCAGATTTAACCAGTGCGCTGGAAGGTATTACGCGCGATACCATCGTTCAGTTAGCGGGTGAATTAGGTATTCCTGTCATCGAAAAACGCATCACGCGTGATGAAGTCTATGGCGCGGATGAAGCCTTCTTTACCGGCACAGCGGCCGAAGTGACACCGATTCGCGAGTTGGATAACCGCGCCATCGGCTCAGGCAGCCGCGGCGAGATGACCGAAAAACTGCAGAGTTTGTATTTTGATGTCGTTAAGGGTAAATCGGCTAAACATGCAGATTGGCTGACGCTGGTTTAATTTCTAAGGCTTACAACTCAATGGCATACATAAAAGAAATCGAAATCACCGCAAAAGACTTGCCGCTGCATTGCCCCACCGATGCAGTCGCAGCATGGTCATCGCATCCACGCGTGTTTTTGGATATTGCGGCAACAGGGCAAGTTGCTTGCCCTTACTGCGGGGCGAAATATAAGCTTAAAGCTGGCGAGCACGTTCCGCACCACTAACTCTAACCTTCAAATTTCGTGGATTCCAATCAGTCGCAACATGACACTTTATCCCTGCTTAAAGCTGGAAAACTGCAAGGCAGCAAGCAGCTTAAATTTTCTTGCGGGTTAAATCATTTCCCAGAAGAAATTTTTGATTTAGCCGATACACTAGAGATACTGGATCTCTCTGGCAATGCGCTTTCATCACTGCCGGATGACCTGAACCGATTACACAAACTCCGCATTTTATTCTGCTCTTCCAACCAGTTTACTCATGTGCCAGAAGTGCTGGGTAAATGCCAGAACTTAAGCATGATCGGCTTTAAAGCCAATCAAATCGAACACATTCCTGAAAGCGCAATCCCAACCCAGACCTTGCGCTGGCTTATTCTGACAGACAATGCAATCAAAACGCTTCCTGCATCAATAGGCGATTGCAAGCACATGCAAAAACTCATGCTGGCAGGCAACCAGCTTAGCAAGCTGCCAGAATCATTGGCAAACTGTAAAAATTTAGAATTGCTTAGAATCTCTGCCAACCAGCTGGAATCACTTCCAGACTGGCTATTCAGCTTACCTAAACTTGGCTGGCTCGCGTATGCCGGCAACCCGCTTAGTGACCAAATTGAGCAAAGTCTGATTTCTAAACACCAAGCTAAAAATGTTGATTGGCTAGAGCTTGAGTTACAGCACGAGCTCGGACAAGGCGCTTCTGGTGCGACCTACCAAGCCATGTGGCGTCATGAGCATCAATCCCCCGAAATTGTGGCGGTTAAGTTATTTAAAGACAGCTTAACTAGCGATGGTCTGCCCAGTTGCGAGATTAATGCAAATATTCTGGCTGGAGAACACGATAACCTGGTAGGCATTAAAGGTGTAATTTGCAATCACCCGCAAGGCACTTTAGGGCTGGTGATGCCTTTGTTAAATGCAGATTTGAGCATATTAGCCAATCCCCCCAGTTTTGAGTCTTGTTCGCGGGATATATACCCGGATGGCATGAAATACTCTCAGCAAAATATTCTTAATATTGCAACAGGCATTGCCAGCGCGGTGTTGCATTTGCATGCGCAAGGCATGACGCATGGCGATTTATACGCACATAATACGCTTTGGAATCATCAAAACGCTGTGTTGAGCGATTTAGGCGGCGCATCTTTTCTGCCTTTGGATAATCAGGAATTAACGCACGATCTACAACGTTTGGAGTCTTGCGCCTTTGGCGTCTTGCTTGAAGAGCTGCTTAGCCACAGCGAAATGGAACCTGACATCAGCGCAGCCCTGTGGCGGTTGCAAAAAGAATGCACTAGTGCCGAAATTTACTTGCGTCCATTATTTAACGAAATTGTTCAAAGAATTTCCACTTTGAAAAGCATTTAGCGTTATGTAAAGCAAGCGCATTCACTAATACACTTTAAAAAGCCCTTACTTCTGCCCTCTCACTCCACAACGCTTCAATCACCAGCTTGGCGTTGTCCGCTTCGCTATTGGTCCAAAACTGTACGCTTGCAGGTTGATTGCTGGTTGATAGAAAACCATTTTCTTCCAGCTGGCGTTTTAACTGCTTCGCCACCGCCCCGCCGGTGTCAATCAAGCTGATTTTGTCGCCGACAATTTCACGAATCACATGCTTTACAAACGGGTAATGCGTACAGCCCAGCACAATGGTATCTGCGCCCTCAGCCAACAAGGGCGCGGTGTATTGGCGAATGAGCGCCTTTGTTTCTGGCGTATCCAGCTCGCCGCGTTCAATACATTCCACCAAGCCCACGCAGGCTTGCGTGACGACCTTGACATTACGGCCGTAACTTTCCAGCAGCGCAGCAAATTGCGCGCTTTTGAGCGTGCCCACAGTGGCCAGCACACCAACCACGCCATTCTTGCTGGCCTCTGCCGCCGGCTTCACCGCAGGTTCCATGCCGATAATGGGCAGCGTGTATTTCTCACGCATGGCGTCGATGGCCGCCGCAGTAGCTGTATTGCAAGCCACTACCAGGGCTTTTACATTTTGTGCAATTAAAAAATCGGCAACCGCAAAACAGCGCGCTGTGATTTCTGCTGGTGTTTTGTTGCCGTAGGGCGCGTATTTGCTATCTGCCACGTAAAGCAGGTTTTCATGCGGCAACAAAGCATGAATATGTTTCAGCACCGAAATGCCGCCTACGCCGGAATCCATGACGCCGATAGGTTGGCTTGATAATGGTAGAGTTGGCATCGAAACAGGTTTGAATGATTTATAATGAGCGAATTATATAGGATTTTGAATGGCAAACAGACTGAGCAAAATTTACACGCGCACCGGCGATACCGGCACTACCGGTTTGGGCGATGGAACACGCGTGGCTAAAGATAGCCTGCGCATCGCGGCGATGGGCGATGTAGATGAGCTGAACTCGATTATCGGTTTGATACTTACCGAGTCAATGTCTACAAAAATTCACGATTGCTTAACGCGCATTCAGCACGATTTATTCGATATAGGCGGCGAGATTTGCATGCCGGGCCACGCCATGATTAAGGCCGAGCGCGTAACGGCTTTAGAAACACAATTAGACGCGTGGAACGATACGCTCTCGCCATTGAAAGAGTTTATTCTGCCGGGTGGCAGCCGCGCTGCGGCTTATTGCCATTTGGCCAGAACTGTGTGCAGGCGTGCCGAACGGCAGATGACCACGCTCAACAACCAAGAAAAAATGACTGAAGTTTCTTTACAGTACATCAACCGGCTTTCTGATTTATTATTTGTACTGTGCCGTATTCTCAACAAAGAGGCGGGGTTGCCCGACGTATTGTGGCAAAATACGCATAAAGCCAATAATTAAAAACGTATGATAAAAAGATTCCTGCAAAAAGTTTTTAACAAAAAGTCCAAAGCTGAAATAGTGATTAACCGGGCCGATAGCGCCCAAATCGACACCGCAAAACGCATCCCAGCCAAAATCCACAAAATCAATAAAAGCCTGATCAGCCAGGCTGCGCTTAAAACCTGCGAAGGCTTGCAGAAAGCGGGCTTTGAGGCGTTGATTGTCGGCGGCGCGGTGCGAGATTTGCTGATGAACGTTAAGCCAAAAGATTTTGACATCGCCACCAATGCCACCCCGGAGGAAGTCAATCGCATCTTCCGTCGCTCGCGCATTATCGGCCGGCGCTTCCGCTTGGTGCATGTATTATGGGGCAATGAAACGATTGAGGTTTCAACCTTTCGCGGCCACCACCAGGCCGAAGGTGATGGGCAAACCGCTGACAGCGGCCGCATTCTGCGTGACAATATTTTTGGCAGCCTGGAAGAAGATGCTGTGCGGCGCGACTTTACCGCCAACGCCTTGTATTACAACCCCGCGCGCGAAGAAGTGCTGGATTTTCACAATGGCGTGGCGGATATCAAAGCCAACCTGCTGCGCATGATTGGCGACCCTGTGACGCGCTACCAGGAAGACCCGGTGCGCATGCTGCGCGCGGTAAGACTATCTGCCAAGTTAGGCTTGAAGCTTGAAGCCAAAACACAGGCGCCTATCCAAAAACTGGCCGACTTGCTGCAGGACGTTCCGCCCAGCCGCCTGTTTGATGAGATGCTGAAATTGTTTTTATCCGGCCATGCGGTAGAAAGCATCAACGCGCTGCGCGAACAGCATTTGCACCATGGCCTGTTGCCCTTGCTGGACGTGGTGCTGGAGCAGCCGCTCGGCGAACGCTTCGTGATGCTGGCGCTAAAAAATACCGATGATCGCATTCTTGCTGGCAAGTCGTCCAACCCCAGCTTTTTATTCGCCACCCTGCTTTGGCACGAAGTGTTAAAAGCATGGGAGCAATATAAATCGCAAGGGCACAATTTCATCCCTGCCCTGCACATGGCAATGAACGAGGTGATTGCGACCCAGGCCGAAAAACTGGCAATTCATAACCGTTTTACCGCCACCATGAAAGAAATTTGGGGCATGCAGCCGCGTTTCGAACAGCGTGCCGGTAAACGGCCATTTGGCTTGCTTACGCATCCACGCTACCGTGCCGGCTACGACTTTTTATTGCTGCGCTGTGAATCAGGCGAACTGCCGATGGAATTGGGAGAATGGTGGACGCAGTTTGCAGACGCTACAAGTGAAGCGCGCACCGCCATGCTGCTGCCGGACACCATGCCTAAAAAGCGGCGCCGCAAACGTAAAAAACATGCCACTCATGTAGAACCTGCAGCGGATGTCCAGGACACCAACTAACCGCGCTTTTGTTGCGCTTGGCAGCAATTTGAATGCCCCTGCAAGCCAAGTAAAACGGGCATTCCAGGCCATTGGAAATTTACCTGAGACCAGGTTGATAAAGCAATCCAGCCTGTATCAAAGCGCCCCGGTAGGCTATGCGAACCAGCCGGATTTTATTAACGCAGTGGCTGAAATCAGTACGCAGCTTCCGCCAGATGATCTGCTTGATGCGTTGCTGAACATTGAGCATGCAGCCGGCCGCGAGCGTCCGTTTGCCAATGCACCACGTGTGCTGGACTGCGATTTGCTGCTGTACGGCGACCTGGTGACACATACTGAAAAACTCACATTGCCACACCCGCGCATGCATGAACGCGGCTTTGTACTGCTGCCACTGGCAGAAATAGCACCTGATTTAGTCATCCCAAACCATGGGAGTGTTGTAAAATTAGCGCTGGCACATCAAAACCAGAGCACAAAGAAACTGAATGAGTATATTTAGCAAATTTCCATACATCGTCATCGAGGGTCCCATCGGCAGCGGAAAAACCACGCTAGCCAGAATGCTGGCCGATAAATTCTCGGTGCAGTTATTAAGCGAAAAAGCGGAAGCCAACCCGTTTTTGCCGCGTTTTTACCAAGATGCACAGCGTTACGCGCTGCCAACACAATTATTCTTTCTGTTTCAACGTTCACGCCAGATTAGCGATTTAAATCAACGTGATATGTTTGCAAAACCCACTGTGGCGGATTTTTTCCTGGAAAAAGATCCGCTGTTTGCACGGCTAAACCTGGATGACGAGGAATACGCGCTGTATCACCAGATTTATACACACTTGCAACTCAAAGCCAGCAAGCCGGATTTGGTGATTTACCTGCAAACGCCTGTGGATGAACTCGCTGACCGCATCGAAGAACGCAATGTGAGCTACGAGCAGGAAATTCCGCGCGAGTACATCGAACGGCTTTCTGACGCTTACAGCGAATTTTTTCATACTTACGACGCGTCACCTCTGCTTATCGTCAACAACGAAAAACTGAATATCATCAAAGACGAAAACGCCTTGAATCTGCTGATCGACAGGATCGGGCAAATCAAAAGCAGCCGCGAATATTTCAACCCGAACTTTGAATAACTAACGCTGCCAATGCTGCAAAAACTACAAAACCTGGTGAGATCCGGCGAAAAAATCGCTATGCTCACCTGCTACGACGCCACTTTTGCCAAGCTGATGGAACGTGCCGGCGTTGATATTCTATTGGTAGGCGATTCACTTGGCATGGTGCTGCAAGGCTCGGAGAATACATTGAATGTCAGCATGCACCACATGACCTATCACACTAAAAGCGTTGCTGCAGGCGCACCAAACACTGTGATTATGGCCGATATGCCGCTTGGCAGCTATGAGCATGACAATGAAGCCGCCTACAAAAACGCGCAGTGGCTCATTAAAAGTGGCGCGCATATCGTAAAGTTTGAAGGCGGCGGCAACAGGGTCGATACCGCGCGCTATCTCGTCGAGCATGGTATCTCTGTTTGCGCACATCTGGGTTTTACCCCTCAATCAGTCAATCAACTGGGTGGCTACAAAATTCAGGGCAAAACCGATGAAAGTGCCGCGCAGATTATGCAGGACGCTATCGCAATGAGTAATGCAGGCGTGAGCTTTGTACTGCTGGAAATGGTGCCGGCTACGCTTGCAAAGAAGATCACAGAAACCATCAAAACACCCACCATCGGCATCGGTGCCGGCGTGGATTGCAGCGGACAAGTGCTGGTGTTGCAGGATCTGCTCGGCATTTATTCCGGCCCGGCAGATAAAGACCCTGGCGAGTTTAAATCGCCGCGATTTGTACGCAATTTTCTGAAAGATACCAACAGTATCCAGGATGCTGTGGCGGCCTATGTAAAAGCGGTTAAAGACAAAACCTTCCCGGCCTCAGAGCACAGTTATTAATGCAGACTATTCATACCGTTGCAGCGCTTCGCGCCGCGCTTAAAAATCAGGCCAGTATTGCATTTGTACCCACCATGGGCAACCTGCATGCTGGCCATATTCACCTGGTAGAAATCGCCAGGCAGCATGCAGAATGTGTGGTGGTAAGCATTTTTGTGAATCCCTTACAGTTTGGCCCGAATGAGGATTTAGCAAGTTACCCGCGCACGTTAAAAGCCGATTGTGAAAAACTGGAAACTGCTGGCACAGATATTGTGTTTGCGCCAAACACGGGTGAGATGTACCCTGAAACCCAGACCATGACCATCACCCCGCCGCCCATTGCCAGCGAACTGTGCGGTGCAAGCCGGCCCGGTCATTTTGCTGGCGTTGCCACAATCGTCATGAAATTATTCAACATAGTATTTTTTAATGGCTCAGCCAGACAGGTGGCGGTATTTGGCAAAAAAGATTTTCAGCAACTTTTTATAATTAAAGAACTGGTCAAACAATTCAATCTGCCAATTGAAATTATAGCTGGTGAAACCGTGCGCGAAGCAGACGGCCTGGCGATGAGTTCACGCAACGGCTATTTAAGCGCTCAGGAGCGTGCCTCTGCAACCCAGTTAAATAGCGCCTTGCAGAGCATCGTTGATGCGATTAAAAGCGGCAACAAATCTTTCCCCGCGTTAGAAACCACGGCTATCCAGCAACTATGTGAGGCAGGCTGGCAAGTGGATTACATCGCTGTGCGCAGTGCTAAAACCTTGCTTATCCCCAAAGAAAACGAGCGCGACCTGGTTGTACTAGCTGCTGCAAAAATCGGCACCACGCGCCTGATTGACAACTTAACCATCACCATTTAAAAATATTTCTGGAGATTTTTTTGAACGACACACTCCCGCCCTGCCCGCAATGCAATTCCCCATACACCTATCAGGACGGTGATCTGTTGATGTGTCCTGAGTGCGCGCATGAATGGTTGCCCAACGCAGCAAGCGACAATACTGAAGAAGCCCGCATCATCAAAGATGCTAACGGCAATGTACTGCAAGATGGCGATAGCGTAACAGTGATTAAGGATTTGAAGGTCAAAGGTTCGTCGCTGGTGGTGAAAGTCGGCACCAAGGTCAAGAATATCCGTCTGGTCGAAGGCGATCACGATATCGACTGCAAAATTGATGGCATAGGCGCGATGAAATTAAAATCTGAATTCGTTAAAAAAGCTTGAGTTTTGTGCAAACCATCAACCAGCTTTTGCGCTAACCATTTGAAAAGACTATAATACGCTTCCTTTTTCCCACTGACTTTGCGAAAGGTTCAAATGCAAAGAACCATGCTCAAATCCAAGTTGCACCGCGTGCATGTCACACACAGTGAGCTGCATTATGAAGGCAGTTGCGCAATTGATGAAACATTATTGGAAGCCGCCAATATTCGCGAATACGAGCAGATTGATATTTACAACGTCACCAACGGCGAGCGTTTCAGCACTTACGCGATACGTGCTGAACGCGACTCTGGCATCATTTCAGTCAACGGCGCCGCCGCGCACAAGGCAAATCCCGAAGACATCATCATCATCGCAAGTTATGCGGTCTACAATGAGATTGAACTCGTTAAATTCAGCCCGCAACTTGTGTATGTGGATGCGCAAAACCGCATACAATCTCAACGCAACGCAATCCCAGCACAGGCCGCATAAATGACATCTGACATAAAACAAAACGCAACATTTGACTTGGAAATAATGAAACAGGCAGTAATTGACGCGATTGAAGATATTAAAGGTTTTGATATCAGCGTGATGGATGTGCGCAAACTCACCAGCCTCACCAATTACATGATTGTTGCTTCGGCGACTTCCAGCCGCCAGGCCAAAGCCATTGCCGACAATGTACGCGAGAAGCTTAAAGAAAAGGGTTACCACATTCGCGGTACGGAAGGCGAAAAAGACGGTGAATGGGTGCTGGTGGATTTGGACGACATTGTCGTGCACATCATGGTGCCCACTACGCGCGCTTATTATAATCTTGAGCAATTATGGGGTGAGGCGGAAAGCCGCCGCAGCCATATCAAGGCCGAATAAACAAGGTTTAGAAATAATCTGAAAGAGTAATACTTGAAGCTACGTATTATCTCTGTCGGCCACAAAATGCCAAGCTGGGTTGAAACGGCTTGTGCGGAATACACCAAGCGCATGCCGCGCGAACTTACACTGGAAATCATCGAGATCAAGCCGGACAAGCGTGCCGATGGCAAAAATAGCGCAGTGGTGCAGGAAGCCGAAGCCAAGCGCATTCTGGATGCGGTCGGCAAAGATTTTTTGATTGCCTGCGACGAGCGCGGACAGGAAGTGACCACCCTGCAACTCGCTGAAAAAATGCAGCACTGGCAAACGCTTGGCCGTGATGCCAGCATTGTGATTGGCGGTGCGGACGGCTTGCACCCTGAACTAAAAAAACAAGCGGATTGGCTATGGGGCTTATCCAAACTCACCCTGCCGCATGCGTTTGTGCGTGTATTGCTATGCGAGCAACTTTACCGGGCACATACGGTCATTCAAGGCCACCCTTATCACCGCGAATAACCCATGAACAACGCCCTTGTTTGGTTTCGCCGCGATTTGCGCGATTTTGATCATGCTGCGCTATATCAGGCCCTTAAAAGCTCGCAAGCGGTTTATTGCGTTTTTATTTTTGATACAGAAATTTTAGACAGACTCACCAGCAAAGCAGACCGCCGCGTTGAGTTTATCTGGGAATGTGTGCGTGAACTCAAAGCTGCGCTACAAGCCAAAGGCGGCGATTTAATCGTTATGCACGGCAGCGCACGCAAACACATTCCAGAGCTGGCCCTGCAGCTCAATATCCACGGGGTGTTTGCAAACCGGGATTATGAGCCAGCGGCGATTGAGCGCGATGCTGACGTTGCCTTACAGCTTGCCAAAATTGGCATCAAGTTTCACGACTTTAAGGACCAGGCCATTTTTGAAAAAAACGAGATTTTGTCTTTAAGCGGCAATCCCTACAGCGTGTTTACTCCGTATAAAAATGCGCACCTTAAAAAGCTCGACGATTTCTACCTGAAACCTTACCAGGTCGATAGCCACATGCATAACCTGGCAAAAATAGCGCCCAGCGAGCTTATCAGCCTGGAAGCCATGGGATTTGCATGTACCAATTTAAAAGCGCTGCGCCTGCCGACTGGCATGAGCGGTGGCAAAATGCTATTTGAAGACTTTGAAAACCGCATGAATCGATACAAAGAAGCACGCGATTTCCCTGCGGTGAAAGGTGTTTCGTATTTGTCAGCGCATTTGCGCTTTGGCACGGTATCAATCCGCCATTTGGCGAGACAAGCCAGAGACCGCGCCAATACTGGTTCGCAGACATGGCTAAATGAGCTGGTCTGGCGCGATTTTTACTTTCAGATTCTGTATCACAACCCGCAGATTGCTGCCGGAAAAGCTTATAAGCCAGCATTTGAAAATTTACCTTTCCCTAATAATCCAGCACTTTTCAACGCCTGGTGCGAAGGCAAAACCGGCTATCCATTAGTAGATGCCGCCATGCGACAGCTCAATCAAACCGGCTTTATGCACAACCGCCTACGCATGATCACGGCCAGTTTTCTGGTGAAAGATCTGCTCGTGGATTGGCGCTGGGGCGAGCGCTATTTTGCCGAACATTTAATCGATTACGACCTAAGTGCCAATAACGGCGGCTGGCAATGGGCCGCCAGCACAGGCTGTGACGCTCAACCGTGGTTTCGCATCTTCAACCCCATCACCCAAAGCGAAAGGTTCGATCCGCAAGGCCAATTTATCCGTAAATATGTGCCGGAATTGGTCAGTTGCGATGACAAGGAAATTCACGCGCCGTGGCAAATTCCACAGCTTCGTCAACAATCCATCAAAATCATCATTGGCGAAGATTATCCGGCACCCATCGTTAACCATGCCACACAGCGAGCATTGGCGCTGGATTTATATAAAAACTGCAGTCCGTATTAAGCCAATTAATCCGCACCCGGCACAAGGCATAGTTATTGCTAGGAATATTGAGAGCGATGAATTCTATTGTTGTTTTTCAGCAACAGCCTGTTGGCGGCATCTGGAGAGTTTTTTAAACACTGGACAATACTGGTGAGTGTCGTAGATAATAGCTTCGATAGAATTGCTTGAATTTTAATTACAACAGAACAACACATATAATTTAAGTGACCAACACAATGCAATCAACATTAAGAACATTTCTACTCAGTTGCGTCCTGGCGCTATTAGTGTCGGGCTGTGCCACGCAAGCCAATAAAGACCCGCTAGAGGGAATAAATCGCGGCATCTATAAATTTAACGACGTGACCGACAGAGCGCTGTTCAAACCTGTAGCAAAAGCTTATAAAACCGTTGCGCCTACGCCGGTACGCAAAGGCTTTAATAACTTTTTCAACAATTTAGGCTCAATCACCACGGTTTTAAACGATTTACTGCAGCTTAAATTCGCAAACGCCTTCACCGATGCCGGCCGTTTCATCATCAACAGCACTTTTGGCTTGGCAGGGTTCATCGACGTAGCAAGCATGGACAACATCCCCAACCATAAAGAGGACTTTGGCCAGACTTTAGGGCACTGGGGCGTGGGTAACGGCGCGTATCTTGTGCTGCCGTTTTTAGGCGCGAGCACAGTACGTGATACGACAGGCTTGATATTCGACACTGTAACCTCAGACCCGATTACTTATACACACAATATTGGGCAAGTCAGGTTGCATAATCAGTTACGTGCTGCGCAATTCATAGACAGGCGCACCGAGTTGCTCGATGCGAAAGATTTTATAGACAATGCCTCGCTTGACCCATATGCGTTCTATCGTGACGCCTATTTGCAGCGCCGTGAAAGCCTGGTGGCTGACGGCGTGGTTGAATCAAAAGTCGACGATGGTTTTGAGCCAGCCGATGAAGATATGCCAGCTGAAGTCAAATAAATAATCCTTAACCTGCCCAATAATAAGCCCCGCTCATTCAAACTGGCGGGGCTTTTTATTTGCTGCACGGCCGGTAAGGCAATCACCCTGCTGCGACGGTCATATTTTCGATTAAAATTGAGCCCGTTTGTTTAGAGCTTTGTTTGTTGATGTCGCTGCCGATTGCTATGATCTGCCGCAACATATCCTTCATGTTGCCTGCGATGGTGATTTCTTCTACCGGATACGCTATCAAACCATTCTCCACCCAAAACCCCGCCGCACCGCGAGAGTAATCGCCCGTAACCATATTCAGGCCGTGTCCCAGCACCTCTGTCACCAATAAGCCCGTGCCCATCAGTTTTAACAACTCCGAAAAGCTATGGCTGGTATGCTGCACAATCAAGTTATGGCTGCCGCCCGCGTTGCCGGTAGTTTGCATGCCCAACTTGCGTGCAGAATAGCTGGATAGCATATAGCCCTGCAACACGCCATTCTCAACCAGACTGCGTGACTTTGTTGCAACGCCCTCATTATCAAACGGGCTACTGGCAATGCCTTTTTTAAGGTGTGGCAACTCTTCAATATTCAACAACGGCGATGCGATTTGTTTGCCTAGGCTATCCAGCAAAAAAGAAGATTTTCGATACAAACTGCCGCCTGAAATTGCGCCAACTAGTGACGAAATCAGTCCCGATGCAAGCGGCGCCTCGAACAAAACCGGCACTTGGCAGGTAGTAATGGCTTTCGCCCCCAAACGACGTACCGTGCGCTCACCCGCCAGTTTACCCACGTGCTCGGCAGATTCCATATCACGCATATCACGCGCCGTGGTATACCAGTAATCGCGTTGCATATTTTCACCTTCCTCCGCTATCACTGAGCAGCTGATACTGTGACGCGAACTGGGATAGCCACCAACAAAGCCGTGGCTATTGGCATAAGCAAAAACGCTTTCACTGTTAGAAACGCCCGCGCCTTCGGAATTGGTAATGCGTTTTTTATCGACTGCAAACGCCGCCGCTTCACACTGCCTGGCAATAGCAATCGCCTCATCCACGCTGATATTCCATGGATGATGCAAATCCAGGTCCAGTATTTCTGTGGCCATCAAATTGGCATCGGCCAGACCGCAAAACTCGTCTTTAGCCGTATATTTCGCAATATTACAAGCCGCTTCCACCGTCTCTTTTAACGCTTGCGGGCTTAAATCAGAACTACTGGCATAGCCTTTCTGATGATCAAAATACACGGTGACAGAAACGCCTTTATCGCGATTATATTCAATATTTTCCGGCTCCCCCATGCGTACCGAAACATTCTGACCCGTACCGAAGCTCACCTCGGTTTCGGCACTCGTGGCGCCAGCCTGCCTGGCATGTTTCAGCACATCCTGGCTAATTTGTTTTAAGATGTCTAAATCCATCAAGCTGTTCGTCATTAAATTTAAGCGATCATACTAAAACTGCTATCATACCGTAGCTAACACTAAAGCCCCAGAAACCTATAGACATCGTGATTGAAAAAAAACCCATAGCAGAGCCCATCAGCAAGACCAAACTCAAGGCAGAGGCTGATGCACAGCAAGCGATTGGCAAAAAGCTGGTCGATTTACCTAAAGACCGGCTGATGAAACTTAACCTGCCAGAAGCCCTGTATGAAGCGGTGCTTGAGGCCAAGCGCATCACTGCCAACGGCGCGATTCGGCGCCAAATGCAATATCTAGGCAGGCTGATGCGCGATATTGACAGCACCGCCATTGTAGATCAGCTTCAGCGCTGGGAAGGCAAGCACAACGAAGAAAACGCGCGTTTTCATACGCTGGAGCGCTGGCGCACACGCCTGCTTTCTGACAACAATGCAGTGTCGGAATTCTTGCTTGCTTTTCCACATGCCGATAGCCAACAATTGCGTACGCTGATTCGCAATGCGCAACGTGAAGAAGCGGCGCAAAAACCACCTAAGAGCAGCCGTGAATTATTCAAGCTTATTCGAGAAATATCGGAACATAACCATCAGGAATCTTAAACCTGCCACCCAAGTAAAAAAACAAAATTTAAGCATGTCAAAAATTTTCATTTTCGTTACTTCATTACTTGTTCCTGCGATCAGCCTTGCTTCCGAAGCTTCAAAGCCACTGGACCTTACTAATCACTGGGTAGGGATTGCCGCCTTAATGCTATTCTTTGTCGCTTACCTGGTTGTGATGGCCGAAGAGTTCATCCACCTGCGCAAATCCAAGCCCGTGGTACTCACAGCGGGCATCATCTGGGCGTTGATAGCATGGTATTACCAATCGCATAACATCCCCCATGTAGTAGAAGCGGCGTTTAGGCACAACCTGTTGGACTATGCCGAACTGTTGCTATTTTTGATTGTAGCCATGACCTACATCAACGCAATGGCCGAGCGCCAGGTGTTCGAGGCCCTGCGCACATGGCTGATACGCAAAGACCTGAGCTACCGCGCTTTGTTCTGGGTGACAGGCTTGTTGGCGTTTTTAATTTCCCCCGTAGCGGACAATCTGACCACAGCACTACTCATGGGCGCTGTAGTTTTGGCTGTGGGCGGCAGCAATAAAAAGTTTGTATTACTGTCATGCATTAATCTGGTCATTGCGGCGAATGCTGGCGGCGCGTTTAGCCCGTTCGGCGACATTACCACGTTGATGGTGTGGCAGAAAAATATTCACGCCAGTAACGGCATTGTGGATTTTTGGGTGTTCTTTAGCCTATTCATCCCCGCAGCGGTAAATTGGCTGGTGCCCGCCAGTATCATGCACTTTGCGGTACCTGACGAAAAGCCCAAAGGCAACAGCATTCAACTACCGATGCGGCGCGGCGCGCTGACAATTGTCGGCCTATTTTTTATCACAATTGCTACGGCAGTGATGGCACATAGCCTGCTTGGCCTGCCACCCGTGCTGGGCATGATGACCGGGCTGGGATTTTTACAGCTATATTCATACATTTTGAAAATTCAAGGTGAAAAAACGCATTACGCAAACACCCCGCAGGGCGACATGAGCAACCCAATTCCATACGATATCTATAATAAAGTCGCACGCGCTGAATGGGATACCTTGTTCTTCTTTTACGGCGTCATTATCTGCGTTGGCGGACTGGGCTTTCTGGGCTACCTCGCGCTGCTTTCTCAGGCGATTTATGGCGGCCTGGGTGCTACCAATGCCAACATTGTGATTGGTCTTATTTCCGCTGTGGTGGACAATATTCCCGTCATGTTCGCCGTGCTTAGCATGATGCCTGACATGTCGGTAGGGCAATGGATGCTTGTGACCTTAACTGCGGGCGTGGGCGGCTCACTGCTGTCAATCGGTTCTGCCGCGGGCGTTGCGCTTATGGGGCAAGCCCACGGCAGCTATACTTTTTTTGGGCACCTCAAGTGGCTGCCAGTGATTGCGCTTGGCTACGCCGCCAGTATTGCAGCGCACATATATTTTAACAGCCGCTTGTTCTAACGGCGATTAACAATGGCTTGCGTGGTTTTACTTTCACCTTCGCGCTGATATTGAATTGCAACATTTTGTCCTTGAAATTTATTTACCACGGTGGAAAGTTCTTCAGGTTTATCCAGCGCGATATCGTTTATTTTGAGCAACATGTCTCCACGCATTAAACCGGCTTTAGCGGCTGGGGATCCTCTAACCACTGCCAGCACTGTTAAGCCCTTTTCAGCAGCCGATGATTCTTCTGCCCCACCCACATTTTTTAGTTTGATGACATGCACGCCAAGTAATGGCTCAGGCAATTTAGCCCAGTAACTAGCAAAATATTTATATTGCGTCGGTTCCTCTGTTAAATTCTCAGCATCAATTTCGCCACCGCCTTTTTTGGCGGCTTCTTTAATCATTTGGATTTTTGAAGCTGAAGTTTTGGCTGACCCATATTTTTTATAGATCAATACGGTATCGGCCTTGATGGACTTGGCGTGCTGCAACGCCAGCTCTGGGGCTACATCGAAACCCTCAAACCCGGAAGTGCCCATCATGTCGTAGCCGTTTTCGAGCATGCTGATGTTATCGTCATCCTTATGATTGCTCACATAAATTTTGGTATCCGGGTTTGCCTGCAGTGAAGCTAAATTACTTGTATTTTGAGCTTTGTAATTTTTCTCATATAAGTTTTCGGCCGCAATTACGCCTGTGTGCAAACCAACCAGAAAAACCAGACCTAATAATTTTTTCAGCATGCTTAAAACCCTTTAATTTTTGGCGTGTTATGATTTAACACATTACTAGACACATCATATACAAAACAATTCACATGACAATTAAAATAGGCCTGGTTTCAATCAGCGACCGCGCATCCACCGGCGTATACGAGGACAAAGGCATTCCCAGCCTGCAGGAATGGCTTGGCCGTACGCTGATGACACCGTTTACGCTGGAATCACGCCTTATTGCCGATGAACAGGACGAGATTGAAGCAACGCTTAAAGATTTGGTAGACTATCAAAACTGCCATTTAATTTTGACGACGGGCGGCACCGGCCCGGCTCCACGCGACGTGACGCCAGAGGCCACGCTTGCAGTGGGTGAAAAAGAGATGCCCGGCTTTGGGGAGCAAATGCGGCAGATCAGCCTGAATTTTGTGCCCACAGCCATTTTGTCACGCCAGGTTGCTGTGATTCGCAAACAGTGTTTAATCATCAACCTGCCAGGCCAGCCCAAATCCATCGCGCAAACGCTGGAAGGCTTGAAAGATGAGGCTGGCAAACAAATTGTTCACGGCATCTTCGCGGCCGTGCCATATTGTTTAGATCTTATCGGTGCGCCTTACATCGAAACCAATGAGCAGATCGTCAAAGCCTTCAGGCCTAAATCTGCTGTTAGACCAGCCTCAAGTCAGTGAATCAGCAAATCAGGTCAATATGAAACAACTCTCTCAAAAAACACTGTACATGATACCACTTGTTTTTTGGGCTTTATTCGCTATCGTCACGGTGTTGATGCTGGTAGAACTTGCCCCCAAACAAGGTGGCTGGCCATATTGGGATAAAGTGCAGCATGCGCTAGTATTTGCAGCGCTCGCCTCGGTGGGCTATCTGGCTTTCCCGCAAAAAAAGCTTTGGGTTAGTCTGAGGTTGGCGTGCTACGGCGCCTTGATCGAGTGGCTGCAGAGCGTGCTTACAATGACACGCATGGCGAGTGCCAGTGACTGGCTAGCTGATGTCACTGGCATCTTATTGGCAATACAAATCAGTTTGGCCTTGGCTTATTTAGCAAACAAGCCTAAGGCTGAAATACAATAAACCATGGCCTCAGAATTTGATTTAATCCAGCAGTATTTTACCAAGCCTTCGCACCATACCAACTTAAGCGTGGGCGACGACGCAGCGCTAATTAGCGCATCTCAAGGCATGGAACTTGCGATTGCTACCGACATGCTGGTGGCAGGTACGCATTTTTTTCATGATGCCGCGCCCTATGACATCGGCTGGAAGGCGCTTGCGGTCAATGTTTCAGACATGGCGGCGATGGGTGCGCAGCCGAAGTGGGCGACGCTGGCACTGGCTTTGCCAGAAGTAAATGAAGCTTGGTTAAGCGAATTTTCACGCGGTTTTTTTACTTGTGCCGAGCAATTTAATGTGGATTTGATCGGCGGTGATACTACACGCGGGCCTCTAAATATCAGCGTCACCATCTTGGGTGAAGTGCCTAAAAACCAGGCACTTAAGCGTGACGGCGCACAGGCTGAAGATGACATCTGGGTGAGCGGAAACCTTGGCAGTGCCGCAGCTGGCCTGGCGCATTTGCAGGGCAAAATAAAGCTTGAAAACGATGCCCTGGAAGCCAGCATCCATGCGCTTCACAGGCCGATGCCGCGCATTAGTTTAGGTTTGGCTTTACGCGGTAGTGCGAACAGCGCGATTGATATTTCTGATGGACTGGCAGCGGATTTGGGACACATTCTAAAAGCCTCAAATGTGGGCGCGGACATTTTTATTAAACACATCCCGCATTCACCTGCCCTGTCGGCCAATAATGACGCGGGGTTTCAGGCATGTATTTTAGGCGGCGGGGATGATTACGAACTCTGTTTTACAGCGCCGCGAACTGCAAGAGAAAAAATCGAGACATTAAGTGGAACACTGAATCTGCCACTCGCCCGCATCGGCAACACCTGCACTACACTTGGCTTGCGCGTGTATGATGCGGAAAATAAACTGGTTCAGCTTCAAGCTAAAGGCTATGATCACTTTGCCTGACTTCAAATTTTTGCTTTCACATCCCGCACATTTCTTCGCGCTGGGCTTTGGCAGCGGCCTGGCAAAAAAAGCGCCCGGTACTTTTGGCACACTGGTCGCATTTCCATTGTTCTGGCTGATTTCCGGTTATTCATTCACGACGCAACTCGTTACCATTTTCGTGCTGTTTTTATTTGGCATTTATTGCTGTAGCAAAACCGGGAAAGCGCTGGGCGTGACTGACCATGGCAGTATGGTGTGGGATGAAATCGTGGCGATGATGCTTGTGCTTGCATTTGTGCCGCGCGACTGGGTGTTATGGCCAGCCGCATTTTTACTGTTTCGCCTGTTTGACATCTGGAAACCATTCCCCATCCGCCAGCTTGACGCCAGACTTAAAAATGGTTTCGGCGTGATGTTCGACGATTTTCTGGCAGCAGTGTATGCCATTGCTGTCCTGTTACCCCTGACGACATGGATCATCTCTCAACGTTAGCCGCCGATTTAGGCGCAGCGCTTAAAGCGCGTGGCTTCATGCTCGCCTTGGCGGAATCATGCACCGGCGGCATGGTGGCACAAGCCGTTACCAGTGTGGCGGGCAGCTCAGCATGGTTTGACCGCGGATTTATCACCTACAGCAATGCTGCCAAAATTGAAATGTTGGGGGTATGCGCACAAACCCTGGAAAGATTTGGCGCGGTGAGCGAACAGACCGCGCGTGAAATGGCTGAAGGCGCGCTCAAGTACAGTCACGCGCATATCGCCGGCAGCATTACCGGAATTGCCGGGCCTGATGGCGGTAGTGCAGAAAAGCCCATTGGCACGGTGTGCTTTGCATGGGCCGGTGATAACCTACCGCTTATCGCGACGACCAAACACTTTCAAGGCAACCGCCACACAATACGCCAGCAAGCCGCCGCCGCATTGATGACGGAGCTTATTGAAAGACTAACTCAAGCACATCAGTGATGGCCACGATTATGCCCGCCATGGTGACCTCTGCCATGGTGACCTCTCCCGTGGTGACCTGCATGATGGCCCCAGCCGTGATGGCCTGCGCGATGACCCCATCCATGCTGATAATAGCTTGGTGCACTGTAATAATGGTATCTCACCACCGGTGCCGGTTCATAGTAATACACACTGGGCGCGCCATAATACACTGTTGCTGGCGCAGGGTAATACACCACCGGCGGCGGGGCATACCCGTAACCACCGATATTGATGCCCAGACTAAAAGAATCGCGTGCATTGGCTGTTGAAATAGTTGCAGCGCCAATTGTTAACACTACAAACACAGAACGTAAAATTTTCATAATCTCCTCCGTTCCAAAATTGTTCTCCCTAGCTACGGGAACGCATCAGTTTACGAATGGTTGACTTAAAAATCATATTCTTCAAGCTACACAATGCTTACGTTAAGCAGCAAATTATGGAATAATTAGCAGTTAATTTAAGTAATTCAAAATAAAGGCAAAAACATGGATGACAACAAAAGCAAAGCACTCGCCGCAGCCCTCTCACAGATTGAAAAACAGTTTGGCAAGGGTTCCATTATGCGCATGGGTGACAGCGATATTGGCGAGGACATCCAATCGGTTTCTACAGGCTCGCTAGGGCTGGATATCGCGCTTGGTATTGGCGGTTTGCCGCGTGGCCGGGTGGTTGAAATCTATGGCCCTGAATCTTCAGGCAAAACCACTTTAACGCTTTCTGTGATCGCGCAAATGCAAAAGATGGGTGGCGTGGCTGCCTTTATTGATGCTGAGCATGCGCTGGATCCGCAATACGCCGCGAAATTGGGCGTTAACGTGCCAGAGCTACTGATTTCACAACCCGATACCGGTGAGCAGGCGCTTGAGATCGCTGATATGCTGGTGCGTAGCGGCTCAGTTGACATTGTAGTGATTGACTCCGTTGCAGCCCTAACGCCGCGCGCCGAGATTGAAGGCGAAATGGGCGATTCGCACATGGGTTTGCAGGCGCGCCTGATGAGCCAGGCTTTACGTAAACTTACCGGCAACATCAAACGCACCAATACCCTGGTGATTTTCATCAACCAGATCCGCATGAAAATCGGCGTGATGTTCGGCAACCCGGAAACCACCACTGGCGGCAACGCGCTTAAGTTCTATGCCTCCGTGCGTCTGGACATTCGTCGTACCGGTGCGATCAAAAAAGGTGACGAAGTCATCGGCAGTGAAACCCGCGTCAAAGTGATTAAGAACAAAGTCGCGCCGCCATTCAAACAAGCAGAATTCGATATTTTGTATGGGGAAGGCATCTCGCGTGAAGGTGAAATTATCGAGCTTGGCGTGAATGCCAAACTGATTGAAAAGGCAGGCGCATGGTACAGCTATAACGGCGAAAAAATTGGCCAAGGCAAAGACAACGCGCGTGAGTATCTTAAAGAACATCCGGAAGTTGCCAATGAAATTGACGCGAAAATTCGCGCCAATATGAAAGCTTTGAGCGAGACCATGACCGCCGTCCGTGGTGAGGACGACTAAATAGAATACCAGACCAAAAGCCTGCGGCAGCGCGCGCTGGAGTATCTTGGCAAGCGCGAATACTCTTACGCTGAACTAGGTCAAAAACTCAAAGCCTTTGCTGAAGAGTCTGATGATGTTCAAGCCTTACTGGACGATTTTAAAAAGCGCGGCTGGCTTTCAGATGCAAGATTTGCCGAACAGATCGTGCATGCGCGTTCACACAAATTCGGCAGTGCCAACATTGCACATGAATTGCGCGAAAAAGGCGTGGCAGACGAGCTGATTGCAGAAGCTGTTAGCCAGGTAAAAGAAAACGAATTAGCGCATGCGCGCGAAGTTTGGCGCAAAAAATATGATGCGACACCTAAAAGCCGAGACGAATGGACAAGACAAGCCAGATTTTTACAAAGCCGTGGTTTTGGTTTTGATATTATAAAAAAAGTATTGAACACAAAAAAAGATGACAATTAAATTAAGCAGCAACACTTTCCAATCAGGAAAAACACCTAGCAGCAACGAGATCCGCCAGGCGTTTCTGAATTTTTTCGCATCCAAAGGCCATGAGGTGGTCGCATCCAGCTCACTGGTGCCGCACGGCGACCCTACCCTGCTGTTCACCAATGCTGGCATGAACCAATTCAAGGATGTGTTTCTGGGTTTTGACAAGCGCCCATACACCCGCGCCGCGACCAGCCAGAAATGCGTACGTGCCGGCGGCAAGCATAATGACCTTGAAAACGTCGGCTACACCGCACGCCATCACACTTTCTTTGAAATGCTGGGCAACTTCAGTTTTGGCGATTATTTCAAACAGGATGCCATAGCCTATGCCTGGGAGCTATTGACTGAAGTTTTTAAGCTGCCCAAAGACAAGCTTACCGTCACAGTGTATGCCGAAGATGATGAAGCCTATGATATCTGGACAAAAACGATTGGCGTACCTGCTGAACGCGTAATTCGCATCAGCGACAACAAAGGCGCGCGCTATGCATCCGACAACTTCTGGATGATGGGTGATACTGGTCCCTGTGGCCCATGCACTGAAATTTTTTACGACCATGGCGAGCATATCCCTGGCGGCCCGCCGGGCAGCCCGGATGAAGACGGTGACCGCTTTATCGAAATATGGAACAACGTGTTCATGCAGTTTAACCGCGATGAAGCAGGCATAATGCACCCATTGCCTAAGCCAAGTGTGGATACCGGCATGGGTCTGGAGCGAATCGCCGCCGTACTGCAACACGTACATGCCAACTACGAAATTGATATATTCCAAACTCTGATTAAAGCCGCTGCGCGTGAAACCAACTCCAGCGACCTGAACATCCCCAGCCTGAAAGTGCTGGCAGACCACATCCGTGCCTGCTCCTTCCTGATTGCCGACGGTGTGATTCCCGGAAACGAAGGCCGCGGCTACGTGCTGCGCCGCATCATTCGCCGCGCCATTCGCCATGGGTACAAGCTGGGCGCGCGCAAAGCATTTTTCCACAACATGGTTGCCGATTTAGTGCACGAAATGGGCAGCGCTTACCCGGAGCTAAAAACTGAACAAGCACGTATTACCAATATACTCAAAGCAGAAGAAGACCGATTCTTTGAAACTATTGAAAATGGCATGACGATTTTAGAAACAGAACTTACCAATACGAAAGATATTTTTAATGGCGAAACTGCTTTTAAACTGCACGACACCTATGGTTTTCCTCTGGATTTAACCGCGGACATCTGCCGTGAGAGAAATGTAAAAGTAGATACTGCAGCTTTTGATAGCGCCATGGCGCGCCAAAAAGACCAGGCTCGTTCTGCGGGTAAATTCAAAATGGCTGCGAACCTTGAGTATGACGGTATCGCCACTACTTTTTATGGCTATGACAACCTTGAAACTGTGGGTCAAATCACTGCACTGTACAAAGATGGCTCGGCAGTCAAACAATTAAATGAAGGTGACCAAGGTGTCATTGTGCTCAACAACACACCGTTCTATGCTGAATCTGGCGGCCAAGTTGGCGACAACGGCATCATTAAAGGTGAAAACGGTATTTTTGCAGTAGAAGATACCCAGAAAATACAAGCTGCAGTGTTTGGCCATCACGGCGTACTCAAAACTGGCACATTACACTTGGGCGACCATATTACTGCCCGCGTCAATACGCAAGCGCGTGCCAGCACCATGCGCAACCATTCTGCCACGCATTTAATGCACAAAGCCCTGCGCGAAGTGCTGGGTGCGCATGTGCAGCAAAAAGGCAGCTTGGTAGATAGCGACAAAACACGCTTTGACTTTGTGCATAACGCGCCAATGACTGATGAAGAAATTGCCCGTGTCGAAGCGATTGTCAATGCAGAAATTCTCGCCAACACGGCTACGCAAGCGCGCGTGATGGATATTGAATCTGCACAGAAAACCGGCGCGATGATGCTGTTTGGCGAAAAATATGGTGACGAAGTTCGCGTGCTGGATATTGGCAGCTCTCGCGAGCTATGTGGCGGTACGCACGTGAGCCGTACAGGCGACATTGGGCTGTTTAAGATCATTGGTGAATCTGGCGTGGCCGCTGGCGTGCGCCGTGTAGAAGCTACAACCGGAACAGGCGCACTAAAGCTTATCAATGTACAACAGGCTTTAATCGCACAGCTATCCAGCGAACTAAAAGTACCCAGCCTGGAACTCACCAACAAAGTTGCACAATTAACTGATCATGCCAAATCACTGGAAAAAGAACTGGCGCGCTTAAAGTCGAAACTCGCATCCAGCCAAGGTGATGATTTAACAGCGCAAGCGGTTGAGATTGCAGGTGTTAAAGTACTGGCAGCCGTGCTGGAAGGCGCGGATGCCAATGCCTTGCGTGAAACCATGGATAAACTCAAGGACAAGCTCAAAACGGCCGCGATTGTGCTGGCAAGCGTGAATGACGGCAAAGTAAGCTTGGCCGCGGGCGTTACCGCAGATTTAATCGCAAAGCTGAAAGCGGGCGATTTAGTCAACCATGTCGCGAGCCAGGTCGGCGGCAAGGGTGGCGGCAAACCGGATATGGCGATGGCAGGCGGCACCGACGCCAGCCAATTGCCAAAAGCGCTTGCCAGTGTTGAAAATTGGGTAAGCGATAAACTTTAATTAAATAAATTCAAGAGCTAAAAATGGCATTAATTGTACAAAAATACGGCGGAACTTCTGTAGCGAACCCTGAAAGGATTCGTAATGTCGCCAAACGCGTGGCGCGTTATAGGGCGATGGGACATCAGATTGTGGTGGTGGTTTCGGCCATGTCGGGCGAAACCAATCGTCTAATCTCCCTTGCCAAAGAAATCATGCCAGAGCCAGACCCGCGCGAACTGGATGTGATGGTTTCTACCGGCGAGCAAGTTACCATAGGCATGACTGCACTTGCCTTGATGGAGCTTGGCATCAAAGCAAAAAGTTATACCGGCGCACAAGTCAAAATCCTCACCAACGATGCTTTTGGCAAAGCGCGCATCCTGAATATTGACGACCACAACATCAAGAACGACCTGAATGATGGTTTCGTGGTTGTAGTAGCAGGCTTTCAGGGCGCGGATGGAAACGGCAACATCACCACGCTTGGCCGTGGCGGTTCTGATACGACCGGCGTTGCACTCGCTGCAGCATTGAAAGCGGACGAATGTCAAATCTACACGGATGTAGACGGCGTTTACACGACTGACCCGCGCATCGTTCCGGAAGCGCGCCGCTTAGACAAAATCACTTTTGAAGAAATGCTGGAACTCGCCTCACAAGGCAGCAAAGTATTGCAAATCCGCTCGGTAGAATTCGCGGGAAAATATAAAGTTAAGTTACGTGTGCTCTCCAGTTTTGAAGATGAAGGCGACGGCACGCTGATCACATTTGAAGAAAATGAAGGAACCAACATGGAAGAACCAATTATCTCTGGCATCGCATTTAACCGCGATGAAGCCAAAATCACCGTACTGGGCGTACCTGACAAGCCTGGCATTGCCTACCAGATTTTAGGCCCTATCGCAGAGGCCAACATTGATGTGGACATGATCATCCAGAACACCGGCGCAGATGGCACCACCGACTTCACCTTCACCGTACATAAAAACGAGATGAACAAAGCCCTGGGTATTTTGCGCGATAAAGTACAAGGCCACATCAATGCGCGCGAAATCAGCGGGGATGACAAAATCGCAAAAGTAGCTGTGGTCGGCGTCGGCATGCGCTCGCACGTAGGCATTGCCAGCCAAATGTTCCGCACGCTGGCTGAGGAAGGTATCAATATTCAAATGATTTCCACCAGTGAAATCAAAATTGCCGTGGTGATTGAAGAAAAATATATGGAACTTGCGGTGCGCGTACTACACAAAGCATTTGAATTAGAAGGGGAATAAGCCAATTTCTAATTGATTTATAGAGGCGTTTCGCGTAGTATCACGCCCTCAAAAGTAGTAAACGGAGAGCTGGCCGAGTGGTCGAAGGCACTTCCCTGCTAAGGAAGCATACGGGCTTAAATCTGTATCGAGGGTTCGAATCCCTCGCTCTCCGCCAGTTTTATCTTTAAGAAACACGCAGTATCGCGTATAATGCGTGGCTTAGATTTTGAAATAAATCAAATGCGCCCGTAGCTCAGCTGGATAGAGTACTTGGCTACGAACCAAGGGGTCAGGAGTTCGAATCTCTTCGGGCGCACCAATCAGATATAGAAGTGGGCACTTGTTTCAGGTGACCCACTTTTATTTCGCCTATCGCTGCCGCATATGCCAGCGCTCTATAGCTACCTTTCATGGTGGCGGCACCATCCCTGACTATAATTTCATCGACTAATAGACTTAAGTAGCTTTTTGCGAGCGCACCGTCTTTGGCAAGCAGCTTGGCTTTTAAGGTCTTGGCAAATGCTTCTACTTGGCTGGCCTTGAGCTGGTCTATAGGGAGGGAATGTGCACGTCGAACCCCTGCGAGTTCTATCAATAGCGCCTCTCGCGCCGACTTGAGCTGTTGGGCGCGACGTTGTAAGGTCTCATCAAGGTCGATGACACCTGTCTCGATGGCTTCATATAGGCGATGCTGGCGCTCTTCGGTTTGTTTGAGCTGGCGGTTAAGATTGTTAATGTGCTCTTGCTGTGTGTCTTTCGAGGTTTTGATGCGCTTGCGCAATTCAACCATCATGTTTTGCACTCGCTCAGGCGCAAAGACTTTGTCAGCGAGTTGATTGAGCACTTGCTGATCGGTTTTTTCCATCGGCAGATTGCCGCTAGTACAGACATGATTGCCTTTGTTTTGTCTGCTGGTGCATTTGTAATACTTATAGCGCCCTCCTTTGCCTGTAGCTAATGTCATGCTGCCACCGCATACGCCGCATTTAATGAGGCCAGTTAGCAGCGTGGGTGATGAAACAATGCGTGGCGATATTTTGCTAGGTGCACGTGACTCTCGCTTGACGCGGACTCGTTCAAACAATGCCGCATCAATAATGGCAGGAATAGCGGTTTTAATCCACTCAGTAGGTGCACGTTTTTGACTGGTTTTTGAATCAACCACGTTGAAGTAGTAATCCCCCATATAAAGCGGGTCGGACAGTATCTTATGCACTTTCTGAATGCCCCACGCTTTGCCACGCATGAGCAAGCCTTTTTCTGTAAGATGTTTGCTGATCTCTTTACAGCCCATTACCCTGCCCTGATATCCCATCAGATATAACTCATAGATCATGCGCACGATGCCAGCTTCTGCTTCGTTAATCGCTAGTTTTTTCTTTTTACGTCCATGGCTGCCTGCGGTTTCTGTTGAGGCGGCAATATAGCCAAAGGGCGGTTTAGAACCATTGAAAAAGCCCTGACGTGCGTTTTCTTTCATGGCGCGTGAAGTATGCTTGGAATTCTCTGCTGATTGATATCCATCGAATGAAGTGATGATTTGACGTACAAGCACCCCAGTTGCATCATCGCTGGTTGGTTGCGTGATGGAAATGATTTTTACTTTGTTTCTGTTTAATTTACGTTCGTAAACGCCAAATTGGATTGCATCGCGAAAGAAGCGTGACAGGCTATGAATAATAATGGCTTCAAAAGCTGGCGGCTTTTGCATGGCATCATTGATAAGTTGCTGAAATATGGGACGCTTATCATCGGTGGCAGATGCACCAGGTTCAACGTACTCATGCACGACCAAATGACCGTTAGTTTTACACCATTCATTTAACTGTCTTAACTGATCGGGAATCGACAAGTCATTGTCAGCTTGACGCGTGGTAGATACGCGGGCATAAAGTGCGACGTGCATGAGATTCTCCGATTACATCCTAATCATTTTCAAAGTTACTATCTTGCATCATAGCAAGAATAAGTTCCGGCATGATGGATTCAATTAAAGCGAGCTCTTCATCTGAAATACTAACTGCAATATTCTGGGTGTTGAGCCGAATTTCTAGGTTTGAATTTTCGGCCACTCATGATGGCACCCCCTTTCCTGCAAATATATTCCTGCCCATATTTCCCAGTGAACATGCTCACTTTCCCTTTCCATGCCTTTCGACGTACTGCTTAATAATTTGCTCAAGTTCTTTTTCAAATTCGTCCTTGCCTAACTCCCTCAATATTCTTTTGCGTACAGGTGGAAACAATGGCGGGGATATAGTCAGCTCAATGCCATCTAGCATGCGTCGTTTACGTTTATTCAACGCTTCAAGAATGACTGTTAAAAGTGCATTTACCATTGTCCGAACCTGATCTCTTTTATCTTGGTTTCAATATCTTGTTTCCAGCTTAAAGGATCATGCACTAGACGTAACATGCGCTCTAATTGCTTTTGGGCAATGCCAAAGCCTGTAAAATCCTTATCCTCTTGCACCGCATGAATGGCAGCCATGCGTTTTAAGTTGCCATACATACTGATAGCAATGCGCATGAGTCGCTGATTCATGACTTCTTTTTCATCAACCACTCGATGCACACCCTGAGACTCCATATCTTCAATACGTGCAATTAAATCTAACCATAGCGGATGCACAGGCCAACGAGAACGATTAGAGTCACTTGTTTTTATTCTTAGAGAATCATGATGATTGGCAAGGTATCTTAGCAAATCTCCTTGCATGCTTTGAAGATCATCAAAAGTGCGGATACCAAAACGCCTCAAAGGCACTTGTCTTGTTTGCCATTCAACACGCCAGACATTTTCAGAAACGCCACCCCATAACTGAAACAACCAAGTTTTCCCCGACTGTTCCGCAATCTCAAGCACCTTGTCATAAATGCGCAGCACAATATCGCTTTTGCCATAGACAAGACCATTAATCTTGCCGTCATCCCGATATTTGTTATCTTTCTTAGATAATGAAACAACGCTATCCTCATCGAAATCTATAAGAGGCAAATAATAGTCAAAAGTAAAATCCACTCTGGATAGTGACTCTGATTTATATGCATACAAATTGACACTATCAACCCATGTTAAGAATCTTTCATGCAAGGCTTTTGCACCAAATTGCCACAATGGCTGACTTCGAAATTTAACGCGAAAAGATGGTTCGTTGAATTCACCAAATTCAACTATATAGGTATCGTTTTCCATGATAAATGGAAAGCCATTGCGAGAGCCGCCTGATTTTAAAAGGAATGACTCAGAGCCTAAATCTAGTTGCTTAGGTTCTTTGCGCTTTGTTATACGCAAAGCTTCTTTATATGCGCCTATTTGCTCATAGTTGATTAAACAACTTGGTGAAGTTCGCAAGTAATAACAGGCTTCGACAGTGTCATGACCTGATAGCAAAAACTTAAATTGACGTAAAGGGTTATCCATACCCCTAATATTAGTAGAAACAGAAAGGGTACGTCAAGCCCTTTATTCTAAAATATCTTCTGAGGATGCAGATATTTCTCGGCGATTCTCAATTTTAATGTCGCCACTGACAGCTTTCCAAAAGTTGCCTATAGCTTTGGCTATTTTATAGGCATTAGAACGTGATGTTTGTGATCCTTCATCAGGAAAGAAATCTTTGATTTTGATTTTCAGTATCTCTTCATATTTACGGATGGTTCTTTTGTTATGTATTAATATCAGATACTTCCAGCCAACATAGTCGCCAATGCGCAACACACCCAGCGCCACTTCTAAATCATCGACAACGCCTTTGAAGTCAGCAATCGCTTCTCGTTCTATCTTAATGAGTTCTGCCTCTCTATCCATAGAGCGCGGTGTCATTTTTTGAAGATTTTCTAATTTCTTTGGATCACCCATACAACCTCCTCATCTACAGACTAGTAACATAGCAAATTAAAGGGTATTCATCAACCCTTTATATATAATTATCTAATCCAATCATTGGCAGCAAGGATCGTGCGGCGGGCGCTGTCGCGTCCGTGCGCGCATTCCTTGCTGCCATAAATAAGGAAAATAATATTTATTGAATAAACTACAGCCTCAGAATAGACTAGTGTGAGTTTTATGTATTTATAGCCCCCCGTGTTACATGAACGGGGAGTTAATGGCCAACACCAGAAATTCGGAGGCCAGAATCGATGCAAAAAAACTGCCGTTGGTGGTTAGCATCCGACTATTCAAAAAGAAACAACAATAAAGAGCCACGGTTGTGATTTGGCCTACAATCATTTCCTGATATTACGTGGCAACACCTGCAGTCATTAAGGAGCAAAGTTGGAACTCTTACTTACTACGTTTCAAAGCGGTCTTGCCAGCCTTGTCTCCTACCTTGCAGCGCACGTATTGCTATGTTTAGTTCCCGCCTTCTTCGTTGCAGGTGCGTTGTCAGCTTTAGTGCCTCAACAGTCCATCATTCGCTTCCTTGGGCCAAACGCACCCAAGTGGGTCGCATATCCGGCTGCGGCTGGAGCGGGTAGTTTGCTGGCGGTCTGCTCCTGCACCGTACAACCTTTGTTTGCAGGGATTTACAGTAAAGGGGCTGGTCTTGGCCCAGGAATCACTTTTCTATTCTTTGCTCCGGCAGCTAACATCCTTGCTCTTTCCTATACGGGCGTTGCACTGGGTGCGGATTTTGCGATTGCTCGTGTCGTGCTGTCGTTGTGCTTCGGCATCGGGATCGGAATGATCATGGCACTGTTGTTTCATCGCGACGACGCAGCTCGTCTTGCCAATGCCGACGCTTTCGTTGCTGGGGAGGGCATCAGCCGCCGAGCAGTAATTTTCCTGGGGGCGCTAATTGCACTGCTGATTGCTGGAACACTCAAGCTGGATTTCCTGAATGCTCGCGTAATCACATTCGATGTCTTGCTGCCCTCTGCTCAGTCCGCACAGGAACTACTCAATCGTTTGGTTCCAGTCGATGTCATCAAGGGTAATGAAGGCCTCAGTCTGCAAGGCGTCATTCTGATTGTCATGCTTGGTTTAATCGCCGCTACTGCCATACGTGGTCTCGGCAAGGTTGACGAGGGATTTAACCTTTTGACCAAATGGACGCTGGGCCTGATCGTTGCGACACTCATTTTCGCGGCGACCGGAATGCAGGCAACTGGAAGCGGTTTGGAATTTACGGTTACAGGCCGCACTTTTTCTGTTGCAGCATTGTTGGCCTTGTTGTTTCCACTCGCTCGTCGCTTTGATACTTGGGACATTCAACAATGGTTATGGGAGACTTGGCGATTCGTTCTCCAGATATTTCCACTGCTGATTGTCGGTGTCTTCCTCGTCGGTGTCATTCGAGTCTTCATTCATCCTGAATGGGTACAGGCGATTGCAGGACAAAACACGATCCTGGCGAATTTCGCTGGCGTGATCTTTGGTATCTTCATGTACTTTCCGACCTTGATTGAAGTACCCATTGCCAAAATGTTCCTATCACTCGGTATGCACCGCGGGCCGCTGATCGCTTACCTGATGGCCGATCCGGAACTATCGTTGCAAAGCATCCTGATCACAATGACGATCATTGGTAAACTCAAGACATGGACTTACGTTTGTTTTGTTGCGCTGTTTGCCACTTTATCGGGCTTTGCATACGGTTCATGGGTTGATGGAAAGTCCATCACATTAATTGCACTGGCTATTGCAGCTTTCATCGGGATATTGATCACCGCACTTTATTTTGTAGACAATCGACAGGCGCCAAAGGCTGCTTAATACTTAGGGGAATCATATGGACATCAAGATACTAGGAAGTGGCTGTGCCAAATGCAAGCGACTCGAACAGCTCACCAGTGAAGTTGCCACGGAACTCGGTGTGGATGCAAAATTTGAGCACATATATGACATCGCGAAGATCATGGAATACCCAGTCATGAGCACACCAGCCCTGGTGGTCGAGGGTGAAGTAAAAGTTGCGGGGCGCATGCCAAGCAAGGAGGAACTCGCTCAATGGCTCGGTAAGGCCTAAGAAGGGCCAAGTGAGCCAACTTCCGTCAATGTCTCTAATGGAACTGTGAGTTCAACTGGTCAATGCAACACGTTATTCTTATAAAAAAAGGATGAGTCAAACTCAACAACTTCCAACCAGTGCCCAATTTCATCATCTCGGGCGCACCATATTTAGTTAGTAATATCAAAGAGTTAGGCCTAACGGCTTAGCTCTTTTTTATTGCTTAAAACTATCATCCTACAAATATCTTACATCGTAAAAATAAGTCTTTAAAAGGCTTACTGTTTTTTGTTGTACGGGGGCTGTTTAGGCCGATATGACAATGTCATATTCTGTGACGTTGTCAATTGGTACTTCCTTCTCTCCGCGCGGACTTTTAGTGTATTTTTATCTTTTACTATCTAGTAACACGACCTATCCTACATGGCCTTAAATTTATCATGCCAATTTGAGACTACTTTACAGTTAAAGTTATCATGTTGGGGTAATATTGTATTGTCAGCTTAAGTCAGATATAAAAGACATTTACGATATTTTAATTTTTGCTAATTAAAGATTTAGCTTCTGCGATATTACCTGCCACGTCTTTCGCTAAAGCTGTATCCTCCTTATTGATCAAGGGCTGCAAATGTTCCCACAAGCGGATTGCTTTTGCGTAATCGGCTTGATTAAACGCGATTGTGCCTGCTAACAATAATGCCTTTGGATGGTTTGGATCAACTTTCAGCGCTTTTTCTACTAAATCTATTGATTTAGCATCGAACTTAGCATTATTTTTGACAGCCAGCGCGTCTGCATAGTCTGCAAGCAACTGCGCATCGTTTGGTATTAAATTCACAGCTTTCTCAAACGCGCTTACTGCATCCTTATGTTGTTTTAATTCTACATAGGTATGTGCTAACAAAACCCATCCATCCGCATTATCAGGAGACTTCTCTAATTTAGCGGCCAGTTTTTGCGCCATCGCGCCCAAGTCGCCCATGTCATGACCTTCCCCCATAGGTTGTGCTGAACCCATTGCCATCGGCGGCATTATGGTCATTGGAGGGCTCACACTAGCCGCATCCGGGGTTCCTGTCTTCCAATAAAGCAAGCCTGCCAAAACCGGTACGAGTAAAAAAATACCCAGCAACGGGTTAATTTTTGAACCATTTCCGCCAAGTAATTTATCTTTTGGCGATTTGAATATTGATGTAAAAATAATCGTCGACACCGCACCCAATATAAAACCAATGATTAATGAGACTATGCTCATAGTTCCTCCACCTGAAAATTCACTGCGTGCATGCTTTCTAGAATGAGAAAAAGCAAGAAGTGTATATTTAAGACTATTAAAGACCTGAAATGAATAACTGGTTAAGTACTAAAAATCCCATCTATATCCAACAAACATAGACTCACGTAACGACCTGATTTTTGTATTCGTATTATCATCTGAATATGATTTTTCAAAACCAAGTTCAGCTTCCAATTGCGCGTTATCAAACATCTGATAAGAAACGCGCAAGGTTGGCGCAACTTTAAATAATTTTAAGTCGTTTTGGCTAGAATCGCTTCTCTGATTATAAAAATTGATTGAACTGGTAACGTGCCATTTTGTACGGAATGTCGCCACATTAGTTAAGCCGAGAATCTCAGCATAATAGGCAGGATCATCAACAAAACTGGTATTAATCACCGAAGTATCATCTACAAATATAGTATTGGTGCCGATGCCTTGCAATGAATAAGTGTAAGCTGTGCCAGTGCTTGGAGTCGCCAGAATGCCCGGTACAAACTCTATTCCTGTTCCTCGTGTGCCAGATGTACGGTTCATGCGAATATCACCACCCAATTGCCATTTTGGCGTAATTTGCTTAGTTGCGCCAAACAACGCTGTATCTGTGTCTGCTGTCGCTTCATTTACCGTCTTAATAATCTGCTTATCAGTCATTACCTTTTGCAGACCTCCCACAGACCTAACTCCAGCCACTGCCGGAATCGCGGTCTCAGCGTACAAAATAGGCGATTTACGGTGGTCCAGCAGAACGTTATATGTAATCTCCCTGCTGTCAGTCCAGTTACCTTGCAGCAAGGCAATGTTAACCCGGTCATAAATGGTATCGTAATCCAATAACCCAAACCAAGATGTCGAATTGTTAAAGTAACGCAATTCAGACCCTAAAGCGCGCCTCTCAGTAAAGCCATCCGCATTTTGTTGAATGGCGTAGACATTACCAGTTATGGTGCTGCTAGGCGCCCCGAATTCTAGCGCAGTGCCATAAAATTGGCGATTTGTCCTGATTTTTGAGTGCGAGCCATTATCTGGCACGCCGGCCACACCCGTAATCCTAAAATTATCATTGAATGAATATTTTAAAAAGCCGCCATCAAACCTGCCCAGCACACCCTGCGAGTTACCTGGCTGACGGCCTAAACGGAACATATAACCTAACGATTTATCTTCGTGATCCCAATACGCTGCACTTAAGCGATTGATATCTCTAAAATTATCACCTGGTGGAAAGTTATGCGTTTGCGCATTGCGGATCACAAGTTTGTCATCGTACTGGTTATGGCGCCAGCGCCCAGTAATATCAAAGCTAGTCACCAAGGCAGACTGGTCAGTAAGACGATCGTTGGTTTTCCCTGTGGGAGTTTTTGTTTCAGTTAATGTCCTGCCGCCATAGTAATACTGCGATAAGCTACCAAACATACTGGTTTGGCTCACCTGATTAATTTGTTTTTTGGTTGATGCCTTGTTTTCAGCTACTTTCGCCTTACCAGCATTAATATCAGCCAATCTTAGTTTTACCCGCAAAGCGCCTTCACTCTCCGGGTAAAGTTTAAGGTAAAGGTCATACTCGATTTTGGCTTTTGCAAAATCTCCGTTGTTCTCACGTGCGTTACCCACTAGCTCCTGCGCTTCTTGCGAAAACTCATTTGGCGGCAAATTTAGCAAGCGATTGAACATCACCGTGGCGCTCTCGTATTCACCAGCCTTCATTGCCGCCTTGGCGGAAGTCATCAGTTCTTTTGCTGACGCGCCTTCTGGAGGTATTGCCACCGTCAGCCTAGGCTCTACAAAAGTAGCTTCTGGCTTTGCCAGCAAAGGTACTCTTATGATAATGCTGTGGTTATCATCGCCCAGCCTTACTTTGTAAGTGTTTATATTGGCAAAGCGAATAAGCAATGTTTTATTGGTATCAACTCGCTTTTTAGTGATGTTACAAACTGCATTACTAGTTTGAACTCTGATTATTTCTGGAAAAGTAAGTGTAAATGGCGTAACTAAGCTAGTTTTAGGTGATTTTGACTCCTGTACCACCAGCTGTTCCGCTACGCACGGGTCAGGTATGCTTATTGCGATGCGCAAAGTATCACTTGGACCATCTGGGAAGCTGCGCAAATAGGTAATCGGGGTCGTAAAGTTAATTCGAATATCAGCCTCGTCGCCTGCGACTACAACATCTGGCTCATCTAATATCTGCGCTACTTCTGATTGGGCGGTGGTAGCCGCAAAGGCCGAATTCGCCCAAAACAACAGGACAAAAAGTCGCAAACTACGCATTACTACTCCTCGAAATCTTATAATTATCATGCGCTTAGTATAGCAACTTAAGGTGGACTGGGAAAATATTTCCCACGTCAATCTACCTAACTCACTATCAAAGTAACATATTTACAACAAACCAATTACTTATCAAAAGTTTTGACTGTATGGCAGCTACTGCAATCAGCCGTGGTTTTCGGGTGGTCGCCAGGTTTTCCTTTTGCATAAGTACCATTGTGACAGCTCGCACAACCGCTTGTAATGCCCGTATGATTCATGCTAGCTCCACTGAAGCTTGTTGTATTTTTATGGCATTGATCACAACTTTGTGTACTAGGCAGGTGGTTTGAAGGTTTGCCTTTGGCAGTAGTGCCGTTATGGCAACTTGCACAGGTTCCTGCCGCAACGCCAGTATGGTTGAATGCAGCACCAGAGAACGATGTGGTTGATTTATGACAAGTCTCACAACCAGCACTTGTTACTACGTGACCTGAAGGCTTGCCTTTCGCAGTGGTTCCGTTATGGCAGGTAGCACAGCCAGTCACAATGCCTGTGTGGTTCATTGTCGCACCAGCAAACGTTGTGGTCGATTTATGGCAGGTTTCACAACCCATACTAGTTTGAACGTGGGTAGGCGTTTTGCCTTTAGCGGTTATACCGTTATGGCAAGTTGCACAACCCGTCACGATGCCAGTATGGCTAAAGGTAGCAGGCACCCAAGCCGTGGTGCGGTGGCAAGTATCACATGATGCCGTAGTGGTAATGTGGTTTGCAGGTTTGCCCGTTGCAGTTTTGCCATGACATGTTGCACAAGAGCCAGGGGAGACGCCGGTGTGATTGAAGATCGCTCCTGCAAATGAGGTGAAATTTTTATGGCAGGTTTCACAACCAGCAGTGGTGGCGATATGTGTAGCTGGCTTGCCCAATGCAGTAGCACCGTTATGACAACTCGCGCAACCAGTCACGATGCCAGTATGGTTCATCGTGGTGCCAGCGAATGTGGTTGTCGATTTATGACAGGTTTCACAACCAGCACTGGTTTGAATGTGCGTAGCTGGCTTACCTAATGCTTTAGTACCGTTATGACAGGTTGCACAGCCAGTAGTGATGCCGGTGTGGTTCATCGCCGCCCCGCCTGCAAAGCTAGTTGTAGACTTGTGGCAAGTTTCACAAGCCGCCGTGGTGGCGATGTGCGTAGCGGGCTTGCCCAATGCAGTAGCACCGTTATGGCAGCTGGCACAACCAGTCACGATACCGGAGTGGTTCATGGTCGTGCCAGTGAATGTGGTGGTCGATTTATGACAGGTTTCACAACCGGCACTGGTTTGAATGTGCGTAGCTGGCTTACCTAATGCTTTAGTACCGTTATGACAGGTTGCACAGCCAGTAGTGATGCCGGTGTGGTTCATCGCCGCCCCGCCTGCAAAGCTAGTTGTAGACTTGTGGCAAGTTTCACAAGCCGCCGTGGTGGCGATGTGCGTAGCGGGCTTGCCCAATGCAGTAGCACCGTTATGGCAGCTGGCACAACCAGTCACGATACCGGAGTGGTTCATGGTCGTGCCAGTGAATGTGGTGGTCGATTTATGACAGGTTTCACAACCGGCACTGGTTTGAATGTGCGTAGCTGGCTTACCTAATGCTTTAGTACCGTTATGACAGGTTGCACAGCCAGTAGTGATGCCGGTGTGATTCATGGCTGCCGGTTTAAAGGCGGTCGTATTGGTATGACAAGTCTCACAGGCCGCCGTGGTCGGGATGTGCGTAGCAGGCTTGCCTTTGGCTTTGGTACCGTTATGGCAGCTCGCACAGCCGGTGGTGATGCCAGTGTGGTTCATCGTACCACCCTTGAAGCTGGTGGTGGACTTGTGACAGGTTTCGCACGCCGAGGTAGTGGCAATGTGAGTAGTCGATTTGCCTTTAGCGGTCGTACCGTTGTGACAGTTTGCGCAACCGGTGGTGATGCCAGTGTGATTAAATTTTGCGCCTAAGAAGGTGCTCGTTGATGTATGACATGATTCACAACTTGCGCTCGTAGGTATATGACTTGTGGATTTGCCTTTCGCTTTTGTGCTGTTATGACAGCTGGCACAATTATTAGTTATGCCAGCATGATCAAACTTAACAGCTCCTAGAAACGATGTGGTAGAACTATGACAAGTTTCGCAGGCTGCAGTAGTTTGGATATGATTTGATGATTTGCCTTTAGCTTTTGTACCGTTATGACAGCTAGCACATCCACTTGTAACACCTTGATGGTTAAATCCTTTGGCAGGCAGCCAACCAGCATTTGTGTGGCAGGTTTCGCATCCAGATGAAGTAGCGATATGATTTGCAGGCTTTCCTGGTGCCGAGGTGCCGTTATGACAATTAGCGCATGATGCGCCTTGCATTATACCTGTATGGCTAAATACTGCTGGTTTCCAAGAAGGGGTTATATGGCAGGTTTCGCATTTATTTACGGTTGGAATATGATTAGTTGGCTTAGCAGTTGCATTCGTTCGACTACCATTAACGTGACAGCCAGAGCATTGTCTTGGCGTGCCCTTAAAAATACCGTTGGTATGACAAGTTTCACATCTGGCAGCCGCATGCTGACCGGTTAGAGCAAAACCGGTTTTTGAGTGGTCAAATTTAAATCCGCTTTTAATGGTTTTGGTTGCTGCGACAACAGGGCTCGCCAATACAAAAGCAAGGAAGCATGCTAATAAGAATGCTGATACTTGCCTCCAATTAATTTGCATACCTGTTGTCATATCCTGACCCCAAACATAGTAATTTAGCCCAACAGAAAAATATGTGGGAAATTAATACACGATACGCGGATTTTATGTGGGAAGGAATGATTAGTCAAACAGTTTACATAAACGTTATATATTATTTATATAATATTATTTTTTGTTATATAGCGATTCTATAAATAAGCTATCGCAGCATATTTATCTGCCTACGCCAGCGTTAACCTTGATTTCTCTAAAATTCGTATTGACGTGGCAACGATCGCACTGCGGCCCAAAGCTGCCACCGTGCACGTCGTCACTAGAGTGACAGCTAAAACAAGTGCTGCTCTGCCTTACCTTGCCAGTAAAAGTTGATCGGTGACAATCCAAACATGCTACATTTTTATGCCCCCCATCCAGCTTAAATTTAGTACGCTTGTCATGATTGTAATCCCACACAGCCCAATCCCTTGCGTTATGGCAGTCTTCACACAATGTTCCCAGTTGCTTTTTATGTTTATCGTCTTTTTGATGGCATGAATAACAATCCGATTTCGCCTCTTTAAACTTGCCAGTCAAATGACATTTTTTACACTCTACAGGGCCATGTTTGCCAAGCAACGGAAACTTAGTCTTGTTGTGATCAAAGTCCTTCACCTTCCAAGTGGTTTCTGTATGGCAATCTTCACACTTCTTACCCTCTGAGCCTTTATGCACGTCATCTCGCTCGTGGCAAGAAAAACACGTAGCTATCGGCAACAGCTTAGGTGGTGCTGGCGGAGGCTTGTGGCAGGCTTCGCACTTAGTTTTAATATGCTTGCCTTTCAAAGGATACTTAGTGTCTTTTGTATGATCGAAGCTAGTGGTTTTCTTCCAGTCCGAGTCGTTATGACACTTCTCGCAACTTGCACCGAACACAGATTTATGCGGATCATCTTTTTGATGGCAATCATTGCAGCCAGTTTTAAGTTTCTCCTCTAATCCATTCTTATGGCAGCTCTCGCATTTGGCGGGCTTGTGCTTACCCCTGAGTGGGAATTTAGTCTTATCATGATTGAAATTGTCTTTCTTCCAATCGCGCGCATTGTGGCAATCACCACACTTCTCGCCAAATTTGCCCTTATGCGCATCATCTTTTTTATGACATGAATTACAATCTAAAGGTAGCTTTTCGTACTTTGCCCCCGTAGTGTGGCAAGCCTCACACTTGGCTGACTTGTGTTTATCCTTGAGTGCAAAGCGTGTGTCTTTATCGTGGTTAAACGTGGAGGTGGACCAACTTCGCTCATGATGGCAATCTGCACAATTTTCACCTAAGGTACCATTATGTTTATCATCTGCACGATGGCAGCCAATGCAGGTCTTGGGTAATTTTTGCCCTGCTGACTTATGACAGCTCTGACATTTAGCTCCATCGTGCTTGCCTAACAAGGCAAAGTGCCCGTCCACCTTATGATCAAATGTCGATTCGTTCCAGTTCTTCTCCGCATGGCAATCAACACATTTCTGGCCAAAAACACCTTTGTGGTCATCATCTTTCTTATGGCATGAATAACAGTCTTTAGGCGTTTGTTTAAATAAATTGTCTTTATGACAATCCTTACAAACCACCTTGGTTTCTGCATGTGCACCCCTAAGTTTGAAGTCACTCTTGTCGTGATCAAACGTTATATCTTTCCAGTTCTTCTCAACGTGACAATCTGCACATTTTTCACCTAATGAATTCTTATGCTTGTCATCTTTTTTATGGCAGCCGATACAAGTTAAAGGCGCATCTCTATACTTGATTCTAGGCTTGTGACAATCTTTGCACTGTACTTTTTCGCCTAGGTGGCCGCCCTTAAGATCAAAATCAGTTTGTGCATGCTTGAATGTTTTCTCATCCAAAATGACTATATTTGCGCCACGTCCTTTATGCTCGGTGTGACATTCAGAGCAATTCTTGCCATCTTTCATCTTCCCATGAAAGCCTTTTTTGTCCGCAACATCTTTATTAATGTCTTTATGGCAATCCTTACAGAGCTGGTTCTGGCCTTCTTTATCGAACTTTTTATGGCATTTCTGGCAGTTATCTTCCCATTTCACATGTCCTTGTATCACTTTGCCCGGCATCATCACGCTTTCAAGCGTATCTGCACCTGCACCGAGTGACAGGAAAAAAGCAAGTATAAAAAGGCTTAAAGTACGCAACATTTGGTTAATACATATGTACCCAAATGACATGGAATATAGCGGTTGCAACCATCATATACATTAGCGGTATATGCAAAATGTGCCACGCGGAAAATATTTGTTCGAATTTTTTGAATTGGGCTACCGTCTGGATTTGTGTTAAATACTGACGAACAAGGCTGGCCGCCTCATCTGCTAAATCGCGCTTATCCTGACCCAATTTCAAATGTATATAACGTTTGCATTGCCAGGCAAGCAGCATTCGACGAACATCGAAGCTAAGAAAAAACCACACACCGGCAAAAAACCCCCGCTTCTTTTCTAGGGCTTCGTATTCGAAACTTTTAATTTTATTTTCAACTTTCGGAAAGAAATGCAACTTTGATTTGATGTTACCCGAACTGCCAGCCATTTCTTCATATGCCTCTTTCAGCGACGAACGGCTACCATAAAGCCCCCGGTGAATTTTTGTATAAACAAACCTGCCGATCAGACCGCTACCTGCGACCAGCAGCATACAATAAAGCGCCACCGCCGCATTGATGGAGCCGGTGCGAAATGTTGTGTGAAACAAAACCAATGTCGGGCCTAACACCCCAAGCATCATATGGATGCGAAACCAATATTTAAGCTTACCCAAGCCCTGCATAAATTTGATATGCTTGCGGAATGAATACATCAACAAAGCCAACATCATCAAACCACCCGCCAAACCCAGGCTATACCCCACCCCTTCACCAGATTTGTAGTAATTGCCATGAGCAACTTTCCAGCCGAGCCATATGATAATAGTCAGTATGATCAGCATCATTAACCGAGCAAGAAAATACCAAATCTTATTTGGCACTGCGGTTCCTTAGCATAAGAATTCCCATCTGATTATCTGTGAGCAACATTAATTCTTTTAGACAGATTTAGTACGTATCCAATCTCTATGAAATTGACGTGTGCAATTTTCTCACATATTATCCTTCATTGAAATCAGAATATTGTATATTGAATCTGCAAAATTAATGAATTTTAGTTAAACTCAAGACTCATTATCATGATTCCAACCATTTCAAACATGCCAAATATAACTTTACTCTTATACATCGCACCATTTCTTTTGATTCTGGCAATCTATATCATCCGGCAGAAGAAAATTAATCGCCGTGGTCGTGCGCGCTTACATGAAGCAAAAGAAGCCGGGCTTACCGAGCCCGCATCGATACATCCAGCCATCGACCTGAGTCGCTGCTGCGGCTCGGGAGCTTGCGTAAAAGCATGCCCAGAAAAGGCGCTTAGCATAGTCAACGGCAAAGCCATGCTAACCGACCCTACACACTGCATCGGCCATGGCGCCTGTATGGAGGCGTGTCCTGTGGATGCCATCCAGCTGGTGTTTGGCACTGAAAAACGCGGCATGGACATACCGTTTGTTTCCCCAACTTTTGAAACCAACGTATCCAATATCTTTATCGCAGGCGAACTTGGCGGGATGGGATTGATCCGCAAGGCTGCGGAGCAAGGAAAACAGGCGATTGACTCCGTTCTGAAAAAGAAAAATGAAGGCAACGAGTATGATGTCATCATCATCGGCGCAGGTCCTGCGGGGCTATCGGCCTCACTTGCAGCCAAAGAACATCAACTTAACTGTGTTACCTTAGAGCAGGAGGACTCCCTTGGCGGTGCAATCTATAAATACCCACGCAACAAAGTTGCCATGACCCAGCCCGTCATGTTGCCTCTTGTTGGAAAAGTGGAAATGTACGACATCAGCAAAGAAGAACTTCTCGGATTTTGGTTGCGTGTATTGCGCGAACAAAATCTCAAGGTGAATTTTAATGAGCGTATGGAGTCGATCTCAAAAACAGCCAAGGGTTATGAAGTTAAAACCTCCAAAGCCACCTATCAAACAGCCAATGTACTGCTCGCCATCGGTCGGCAAGGCACGCCACGCAAACTAGGAGTGAAAGGAGAAGATGATCATGCCAAGGTTGTGTATCGCCTCATCGATCCCGAGCAGTACCGGGGGCAGCATGTATTAGTTGTGGGCGGTGGTGATAGCGCACTGGAAGCAGCAATCACCATTTCCGAGCAACCAGGCACTACAGTTACGCTTTCTTATCGCAGTGAGGCTTTTGGTCGTGTAAAGCCTAAAAATAGAGATCGTTTACAGCAAGCGGAAACTGTGAAGCAACTTACAGTATTGCTTAAATCCAATGTCCAGGAAATACATTCCGATACAGTAGAAATTGAACTGGCTAACAATGACGTGATTGAAATTCCAAACAATGCTGTCATCATTTGTGCCGGTGGCGTATTACCCACACCTTTTCTAAAAGAAATTGGAGTAATGGTTGAAACACATTATGGCAAAGCAGTTGCATGACATATAATTTATTAGCAATCCACACTAGACTACTGAAATGAATATTCGTCTCGCCAATGCTTCAGATAAAGCCAAAGTCGCGCTTCATAATACTTTGTGCAAAGTATTGCGTCCATTAGTGCGGCTGATGCTATCTCACGGCATTAATTACCCTATGTTGCTTGAAGATTTAAAGCGCGTATTCGTAAGCGTGGCTGAAGAAGATTTTCGACTAAATGGAAAAGCACAAACCAATAGCCGGATTACCTTGCTGACTGGAGTACATCGCAAAGATGTACATCGCATTCGCACTGAAAAAGCAGCCCCGCCGGAACCAGCACCGTCTCTTGGGGCACAAATTATCGGGGGGTGGCTGGGCAAAAAAGAATATTTAGACTCTTCTGGTCAGCCTTTGGCATTACCGAGGCTCGCTAGCCAGGGTGCCGTATCTTTCGAATCATTGGTTGCCAGCATTAGCAAGGATTTTCGTTCACGTCCAGTTTTGGATGAGTGGTTGAGGTTAGGCTTTGTTAGTCTAGACAACAACGACTACGTGCATTTAAACATTCAGGCATTTATACCAAATCTTGATCTTCAAGAAAAATTAGCGTTCTTTGGTATGAATGTGCACGATCATATGGCAGCAGCAGAAAATAATTTGAACAGCTTGAACAACCCTATGCTGGAACGTTGTGTTTACTATGATGGTTTAACCGCTGAAAATATAGAAATACTGCACCAATTTGCCAAGCAAAATGCCATGACAGCTATTAAAGCGGTGAACCGACGTGCGGCAGCTCTAAAGGCTGCACAAACTGAAACGGTCACACGGAGGCAATCTGACAAGGCAACTCAAAGAATAAATTTTGGAGTGTATTTTTATCATACTGATGATGATAAAAACAAGCCTTGATGAGGACAAGCTAAACCGTGCAACGCTTTTCAGCCACTTTAATAGCAATTACATTAGCATTATTTACAGCTAATGCCGGAGCCAGAGCCAATATTTGTAATGCTGGGATTGGCGGCACTGGCATTGAACAAGATGGTATTGGCGGCACTGGCCATCAACAGGAAGGTATCGGCGGCACAGGCATTGAGGCCGATGCCGGTATTGGTGGAACAGGTCAGCAAGCGCTTGAGGGAGTGGGCGGTACTGGTATCGTTGGTATCATTACCGGATTTGCTAGCATATGTGTAAATGGACTTGAAGTACATTACGACAATCAAACGACTGTAGACGTCGATGGCCACCCAGCCTCAGTTAATTCGCTCAATATCGGCCAGCTCGTGGCAATTGAATCAATCCACAAAGGCAATCAGCTAAAAGCGCAGCGTATCAGCGTTTCGCATATCATGGTTGGCAAAATAGAAAAGATTAACTCAGCCAAAAATACCATTCAGGTTATGGGGCAAACTGTCAAAGTGAGCCGCAGCACACAGGGTAGCAAAGATTTAAAACCTAATCAGACGGTAAAAATCAGCGGCCTAGCTACTACAAACAACCTCGTACATGCATTGCGTATAGACCTTGCTGCACCTGATACGCCAGCCTCTATTTCTGGAGTTATTGACCAAACAGGCAAGATAAATGGCGTCAATATCGCAACGACTAAACAAATCAATGCCGGTGGCAACGTTCAGGCAAGCGGACATTGGGACGGCCGCGCTTTACAAGCCAATCAAATTAAGGAAAGCGCAATGCAGCGCGTAATTAGAGACAAAGAAAACATTGTCATTCAAGGAATTGCGCTCGCAGCGTCAGAACAAAGACTTAATGTGCAAAATCAAACCGTTAACATTGATTTAAACACCAAAATTAAAGGGGTAAATACTGGCGAAAATCAAACAGTTATTGTGCGCGGGAAGGTAGACCGAGCAGGTAACATCACTGCGCGTACAATCGAATATTTATTTGAAGATAAAGTTTTAGAACGTGGCGGAAGTAAACAGCGTCCAGATAAAAAATCTCATTCTGACAAAGATCATACTGGCCGCGAGATCGGTACTGTCGAGAAAGTAGAAATTAAGGACAAAGTCGAAAAACCAGAGCTTGCCGAACTACCCGAGAAAATTGAAAAGCCCGAGAAAATTGAAAAGCCCGAGAAAATTGAAAAGCCCGAGAAAATTGAAAAACCTGAGAAAATTGAAAAACCTGAGAAAATTGAAAAACCTGAGAAAATTGAAAAACCTGAGAAAATTGAAAAACCTGAAGATTAATGCTTCAGCGCGTTTCCAATACTGCTATAGCATCAGTTAAGTACAATTAAACTAACAATAAAAATGAAAAAACTATTACTGATAGCCCTAGCGCTCATATTCAACCAAGAAACAATGGCAAATGAAGGCAAACTAGGATTTACTACTGGGATAGATTATAGCTCTGGGAAATATGGACAATCTGAAGCGACGAAAATTAAATACATTCCTTTTATTGGCAAATACGAGCTAGACCGCTGGCTAGTAAAAATAACTGTGCCATGGCTACAAATTGACGGGCCTGGTGGCGTAACCGGCGGGGAAAGCAAAATAATCATCGAAGAAAATGTAGCCAAACACTCGCTAGAATCTGGTTTGGGCGATATTGTTAGCAGCTTAACCTACACAGCTTTTCAATCTGAAGATCAAAAATTAATTCTTGATGTTGGGGCAAAAGTTAAATTCGGAACTGCCTCTGTAAAAAAAGGACTTGGAACCGGCGAAAATGATTATTCTCTACAGTTAGACGCTTATCAATCATTTGATAAACTAACTTTATTAGGAACAGTTGGCTATAAAGAAATTGGTAATCCAGATGATTCAGAATATAAGTTAGATAACGTTTGGTATGCTACTGCTGGTGCCGCCTATAAAATAAATGCGTTAAATAGTACAGGCGTGTTGCTGGATTTGAGGCAAGCAGCATGGAAAAAAAACTCAAACATTCGTGAATATACACTTTATTACTCTCACAGATTTAACTCAACCTATAACTTACAGTCTTATATAACTGCTGGAGATACCAAGTCTAGCGTCGACTTAGGCGCGGGGCTAATGCTTGGTATAAGCTGGTAACAAAGAAAATAAAGTTTTTTGATCAACTACAAAAAATTACCCCACTTTGCTCCGCAAGAGGCAAACTCATTGGCAAAGTCGATTTCTGGATAATTATTAGTGAACTTTTTGTCAATATTAAATACTTATTATATATTTAAGTCTAGCTAGAAGGATTATATGGTTACACATCCTATTTTCATGTTAAGTCTAATGGCATTATTGCTTGGTGGATGTGCATCGGATCCAGTAGCCGAGCAGAAACAGGCAACAAAGCTGATGGAATATAAAATACAGGTACACGGTCCAGCCTGTGAAAAACTGGGATTCGAAAAAAACACAGACAAATGGCGAGAATGCATCCAAAAGGAGTATGAGCAAACAATGATTCGCCAGCAGTATCGGCAGAACTATCCTCACTGGAACCCATACTACGAACGACCGTTTTATTACTACCGTCGTTGATTTTCAATTATTTATGAGAATTATTTTGTTATGAAGATGCTGTTCTTGATTGTCTGCTGTTATTAATCTTTTAAAAATTATCAGTCAATATAAACAATGCAATTCCAGTTCTCGTTTTTGTCTGAGTTGGTGAGCCAATTAAGGCACTAAAATAACCTCTACCCAGTGCCCAGATTCATCATCTTGGGCGCACCAATTATAGCAGTAATATAAAAAGGTTAGATGCTTGTTGCGTCTAGCCTTTTTGTTTTGCAGCTACGCTCTGTATCAACCACCTGTGTAAGACATAAAGCGTATTACTGCGGGTTCGGCACGCTTTATATCAAAATCATGGCCTTTAGGCTTGATTTTTATGCCCTCGATGATAGCCTCTATAAGCGGCCTGTCGTTGTGTGGAAAATCTCTTAGAACAGGAATTAAATCCACTTTATTTTCATGGCCTAGGCAAGGGAAGAGTTCACCTTTGCTGCTGATTCGCACCCGGTTGCAGGATTCGCAGAAGTTATGGCTGTGCGGCGAGATGAAGCCAATTTTTGTCTTGGTGTTAGGAATACGCCAGTAACGTGCAGGGCCGCCGGTGCTTTCTACGCTGTTAATTAAATCGTAACGCGCTCTTAGCAGTTTTAATGTGTCCTCATTGCTCACATAGCTCGAATTACGATGATAATGTACTGATCCAAGCGGCATTTCTTCAATAAATGAAATATCAATGCCCTGCTCTATCGCAAATGCCACCAAGGGCAGCGCTTCATCATCATTGATACCATGCATCAATAAGGTATTGAGTTTGATTTTTTCAAAACCAGCCTGCTTGGCAGCGGCGATTCCACGCAATACTTTGTCGAGGTCGCCTACACGGGTAATTTTACGGAAACGTGCTGCATCCAGGCTATCCAGACTGATGTTGATACGGCGTACACCGGCCTGCTTAAGCACCAGCGCCTGATGTTCCAGCTGCGAGCCGTTAGTGGTAATGACTAGCTCATTTAAGCCCGGCAGCCGACTTATCTTATTAAAAAGCCAGAGCGCGTCTTTGCGCACCAGCGGCTCTCCACCGGTAATGCGTACCTTTTTTACCCCAAGCGAGACGAATGCCTTGACTATACGCGAACATTCTTCCAGCGTCAGCACTTCATCTCGCGGCAAAAACTGTACATCTTCAGACATACAGTACACACAGCGAAAATCACAGCGATCCGTAATCGACAGGCGGACATAATCCACCTTGCGGCCGAAGCGATCAATTAACGCGGATGGATGAGGATTATGGTGCATGATTGTCAGCTAAAATGTATACATTCCCGTAATCCAGAACATTTCCTTATCACCTTTGCGTGCAGCATTTTGTAGAGTGACGCCATACACATCACTTTCCCTATAGTTGGCGTATTCGATTTTGCCATTGATTTTATCGGTAAAGGGGTAGAGTACGCTGGCATCAAACTCTGTACCGTATTTGTCCCTCAGCCTTCCGCCCAGCGATTGAAAGTTCTCATCAGATTTCAACACATGATACTCGGCATATAACTTGGCTTTCATGATGCTGCCCGAAAGAGTGATGAACGTGTCTTCCATCCCTTGTCTCGGTGTCACTAAAAACACATCCGCCCAGCCCTGAAACAGATGGTTAGTGCCCAAAGGCGTCTGGAAGGCATATTTGCCGTCATTGCTAGAGAGTTTTTCGTGATCTATGCGTAAAGACCAGTTGCCATAACCCGCGCCACCCCCCAGCTTGAAGTAGTGTGCATCAATCAGCGAGTTGCCACCTCGATAGTCATCCTGTTTGGCATATTCCGCGGTATATAGCACTTTCCAGTTATCGTTGATTTTTCGCGTACCGTCTAAGCGCAAACCAAAGGTCTTGCTGCTGGCATCGGTTTGATTGGGGTTGATATTAGTTGGCGAAGCAGGAATGTCACTACTGCCACCTAGGCCGTTGCCGCCTTGTGCTGCGGTACCCACAGCAGTTGGATTGCCACTGTTTTGCCCCAGATTTTCGACGTCAATGAAATAACCGTAGCCAATTAGTGATTCGGTGGGGGAAATTTTGTACTTGGCATTGAGGATGTCGATATTGCCATCGCGCAGCTTGGTGGTGATCTGCCGCACTTTGCCAAAATGCGCGGCAAAGATCTCGGTATTGGGAATGCTTTTATTGAGTACGGAGATGCCATCAAACACTTGCATGTTTTGCCTAAAACCAATGTCGCCAATAAAGCGTACATTGTCGAGATTAAGCTGTTGACGGCCCAAACGTAACTTCGTGTTATTGATGCCGGTCCAGTCCACATATAGTTGATTGATGTCGGTATAACCAGGATCGACGATGTTGGGATATTGACGTTTATCCAAGCTGGGGCTTCCGGTTCCGTTGTTGTGTTCCGGCTGGTTATCGCGCCTATCGTTAAAATCATCGGTGAATTCGTGCACATCCGTCAACTGCACACCAAAACTGAAGTTCTTGAACGACGCAGTCTGCCAGCCGATTAAGCTGCGTAAAGTAAAGGCTTCGCCCGTTTTAAGTTTGGGTGCTGTTGCTGCCGTGGATTGATAACCTTCCTGATCCACGTTCTCGTAACGCAACCTGAAGCTGGTCATCGGTTTACCTTGCTGGATGGCTTCCAGCAGCGTTTCTGGCGCGGCCTTGGCGGCCTCTTCGGCCACAGCAGACAAGCTGCTCATTGCCAACAAGGCTGAAAATACAGAAATTTTTAATCGACGATTCATTGTTATGTCCTTTGCTTCAAGAGAAATCTCAATTTTATAAAAATACTTAATTGTCAAATTAATTAATCAGGCGGCGTAATTTGCTTTATCGGCATGCTTCATATTGCCACTTCCTGATTATCGACAATCACTTCAAAAGCACCGCTTTCAGGCCGATACTCATACAACTCACCGGTTTGCATATCAAAATACCAGCCATGTAATGCCAATTTACCTTGATGCACACGGCTGCTGATCCAGGGATAAGACATCAGGTTTTCAAGAGAAACCAAAATGGCAGACTGCTCGCAAGTGTGCGTCAGTATCTGCATCGGCTTGTCTTGAAACTCATGCAGCACCTGCTGGCGCGCATCTTCGGCAATGCCTAACCACTTGGCAATCAATTCTTCTTCATTACAGGTCGGTGTTTTATGCTCCATCAGGGCGCGGATGCCGCCGCACTGCGCGTGCCCCATTACAATGATGTGTTCGACCTCTAAATTATGGACCGCAAACGCGATGGCTGAAGTCGTGGCAGCAAAGTACGTTGCCTGCACATGCGGCGGAACCAGGTTAGCCACGTTGCGCACCACGAACATATCACCAGGATCGCAATCTGTCAGCAAGGCCGGGTCGCAGCGAGAATCACAGCAGGCAATCATCAGCGCGCGCGGATGCTGGCCTTGCTGAATCAACTGACTGAACAAATCATGCTGTTCGCCCAGATAGCTCTGCTGGAAACGCTTGAACCCGGTTAGAAATTTCGAAACATCACGCATGTTTGCAACGCTCGTTAACGGAAACGTTTGCTGCGCACGACTTGGTAAGGCCGTCCAACGTAACCGAATGGCGCGCTCCAGACGTGCACCATACGCGTGAACGGAAACACCAGGAACACCGTCATGCCAAAGAACAGATGCACTTTGAAAATAGTATCTACGCTCTCCAACAAAGCAGGGTTGGGGCGAAGATAAATAATGCTCTGCACCCATTCTGCCAGCGCGATCATCACACCAGGGTTGTTATGGTTAGCATGGCCGATAGATACCGGAATGGTAGAAAGCCCAAGCAGCAAGGTAATCAGCAGCCAAGTCAGTATGAATTTGTCTGAGCCGCGGCTCGCAGCAGACACACGCGCATTAAACATGCGGCGCACCCACAATATGGTACCGCCAATTAAGCACATGATGCCAAAAATTGACCCTGCCCAAATGGCAACCATCTGGTGCGCCATATCTGAAACTCCCAAGGCTTGAAACCAGCTATGTGGTGTTAGCAAGCCCACCGCATGGCCAAAGAATATGGCAATAATGCCGACATGAAACAGGTTGCTACCCAACCGCATATTGGCCTTAGAAAGCAGCTGGCTGGAATCGCTTTTCCAAGTATATTGCTCGCGGTCAAAACGCAACCAGCTACCCAGCAAGAATACACTCAACGCGATATAAGGGTAAACACCATAAAGAAAATTATGTAGGTTCATTTTGCTCTCCTTTAAGCAGCCAGTTTGGTCAATGTTGCACGACCTTCGACAATAGAAAGCAGCGCGGCATATGGGCTTTCTGCTTTAGTCAGGTTCTCTGTCAGCACACTCAGCACTTTTTTGGCGTCTGACAAAAATACAGTCGCTTCGCTGTCATCCAGATAGGCGGTAAACTCCAGCACCAGTGGCAAGTAATCAGGCAATTCATTGGTCACCACTTCAACGCCATAGTCTTTGTACAACTCGCCCAAATCGATCAGCGCAGGACCGCGGTTTTTGTCATCACCAAACAGATGGTGTGTCAGATGCAGGCTATGCTCTGCCGTCATGTCAAAGGTTTTTACGTAATCCGCCTGTAATTCTGTGAGCGGAAAACTGGAAAGGTGGCTTAAAAAACCGCTTAAAGCTTCACGTTCAGCCTTGTCAATATCGACGTTCTGCGCAACAAAAGTTTGCAGTTCAGGTAAATGATCAAGCAAATCCTGACTCGGGTATTCCAGCAGCGCGGATAATAATTTATACACTTGCATCATGTTCTCCTATTGATTATCCCGGGTTGGGGCAAGCTCTTTAGGTTCAACCGTCTCTTTGCGGCGGCGCGGGAATAACGTAATTTTTGAAACCCCATGCGAACTGTCATTGCCAAAACTGAAGCCATTTTGTCCCTGGAAGCCAAAGGCATCATCCAGCGTTTCTTCTGTATGGCCGGTAGGAATTACAAAACGGTCTTCGTAATTGGCAATCGCGAGGTAACGATACATTTCTATCGCCTGCGCTTCCGTAATGCCAGCTGCCTCCAGCGCGCGGGTATCCGCTTTGCCTTCCACATGCACGGAACGTTGATAACTACGCATCGCGATCAGTCGATTCAACGCACTCTCCACAGGCTCGGTTTTACCTGCCGTGAGCAAATTGGCAAGATATTGCACCGGTAAGCGCATGGTGCCTGCAACTGGAATCGCGCCGTCCGGACCGACTGGCAAATTACCCTGATCGATCTGCGATTGCACCGGCGAAAGCGGCGGCACATACCACACCATCGGCAAGGTACGAAACTCGGGGTGCATCGGGAATGCGATCTTCCAGTCCATGGCCATTTTCCATATCGGAGAATTGCGTGCCGCATCCAGCCAGTCTTCGTTGATGCCCTCGAGGCGGGCCGCTGCAATCACTTTAGGGTCGTTCGGATCAAGGAAAATGTTGCACTGTGCTTCGTACAAGTCCTGCTCATTTTCGATACTTGCAAGCTCTTCGATACGGTCGGCATCGTACAGCATGATGCCGTTGTAACGGATGCGGCCTACACAAGACTCTGAACACACAGTAGGCATACCAGACTCAACGCGGGGGTAGCAGCCGATACACTTCTCAGCTTTGCCTGACTCCCAGTTATAGAACACTTTTTTATATGGACATGAACTCACGCACATGCGCCAGCCACGGCATTTGTCCTGATCTACCAGTACGATGCCGTCTTCTTCACGTTTATAGATAGAACCTGACGGGCAGGCTGCGACACAGGAGGCATTCAGGCAGTGGTTGCAGATGCGCGGCAGATACATATGGAACGTATTCTCAAACTGACCGTACATTTCTTTCTGGATATTATCCAGATTCTTGTCCTTACTGCGTTTGTGAAATTCGCCTGCCAAGTCATCTTCCCAGTTTGGCCCCCATTTGATTTTCTCCATGCTTTCGCCGGTGATCTGCGAAATCGGGCGTGCCGTTGGAGTAGCTTCTGACAACGGCGCATTTTGCAGATGCGCGTAGTTGTAAGTAAACGGCTCATAATAGTCGTCTATTTCCGGCATGTCCGGGTTAGCAAAAATATTGAGCAGTTTGGAAGTGCGGCTACCGGATTTTAGTTCCAGCTTGCCGTTTTTAAGCTCCCAGCCGCCTTTCCAGACTTCCTGGTTTTCCCACTGTTTTGGGTAACCGATGCCAGGTTTTGATTCAACATTATTGAACCAGGCGTATTCCATGCCCTTTCTATTTGTCCACACGTTCTTACAGGTGACAGAGCAGGTGTGACAGCCGATGCATTTGTCCAGATTAAAGACAAAGGCGAATTGTGCGCGTACTTTCATGATGTTCTCCTTATGCCCTATTTACTTTGCGCCGATGCCGACGGGGTTGAGTTGCGCTTCACGTTCTGGCGTGAGCGGACGTTCCAGCCAATCCACATCTTTATCTGCTATCTTGTGTAACGCCACCATGGTGTCGCGCTGACAGCCTACCGTGCCGTAGTAATTAAAGCCGTAAGAGAGCTGCGCATAACCGCCGATCATATTGGTCGGCTTCATAATCACGCGCGTCACCGAATTCAAAATACCACCGCGTTTGCCTGTACTCGGCGAGCCCGGCACGTTCACATTCTTCTCCTGTGCGTGGTACATCATAGCCATGCCGCGTGGAATACGCTGTGAAACCACCGCACGCGCCACGGTTGCACCGTTATGATTTAACGCTTCAACCCAGTCGTTGTCCTCAATCCCGATGGATTTAGCATCGTCCTCAGCCAGCCAGACATAAGGACCACCACGGAACAGTGTCAGCATGCGCAAAGTATCCTGGTAAGAAGAGTGGATTCCCCATTTAGAGTGTGGCGTGATCCAGTTCAACTCCAGATGCGGTTTGGAAGTTACACTCTTGGGAAGTGCATTCAATTCGCCCAAATCCACCATCGGTTTGTAGGTGCAGAAGCCTTCGCCAAAGTCCAGCATCCATTCATGATCCTGGTAGAAATGTGCACGACCGGTCAGTGTGCGGAATGGGATATGCTCATGAACATTGGTATAGCCTGCAGTGTAAGACACGTGCTCAGATTCAATGCCAGACCAGGTTGGCGCAGTAATGATTTTGCGCGGCTGCGCCTGAATGTCTCTGAAGGTGAACTTGTCCTCATGACGGCCAGCATATAGATGGTGGTGATCCATGCCTGTTTTCTTAGATAAAGCACTCCATGATTTATGCGCAACTTCACCATTGGTTTCTGGTGCCATGCGCATCACTGAGTCGCATACCTCAATATCTTCCGCCAGCGAAGGCATGCCGAACGAAACGCCAGGCTCTTTCACGGTGCTGTTATGTTTTTTGAGTTCTGCGTACTCTTGATCAGTATTCCAATCAATGCCTTTGATGTTATTGCCAAGCTTGGTCATCAACGGGCCTAGTGCAATGAACTTACGGTAAGTATCACCATAAGTGCGCTCGACCAGTTTGATAATTGCCATGGTCTTGCCTGGGATCGGCTCGCAATCACCCTCTTTCCAGTTTTTCACTTCACCGAAAGGTTGCGCCAGCTCTGCGGCTGAGTCATGCTGCATCGGCAGGGCCACCACTTCTTTCTTGGTGCCCAGGTGCTTTTCAGCCAGAGGCGCAAAAGCCTTGGCAATGGTTTTGAATATCTGCCAGTCAGATTTGGATTCCCAGCCCGGTGACACAGCCTCTGATAGCGGATGAATGAACGGGTGCATGTCGGTAGTATTGAGGTCGTTCTTCTCATACCAGGTCGCGGTCGGCAAAATAATGTCTGAATAGGCACCGGTCGAATTGAGGCGGAAGTTGATATCCACCATCAAATCCAACTTACCGATTGGCGCATCTTCATGCCATTTCACTTCTTTGTTGCCACGTCCGGCACCGGATTCCTGCAACACACCGTTTTGTGCCCCGAGTAAGTGTTTAAGGAAATACTCGTGCCCCTTGGCAGAAGTACCAATCAGATTAGCGCGCCAGACAAACAGATTACGCGGCCAGTTGACCGGATTGTCCGGGTCAGCATACGCCACATCCAGTTCACCAGATTTCAATTTCCCGGCCACGTACTTAGCTACGGAAGCTTCGTCCGTTGCACCATTCTTGAAGGCATCTTCGGCCAATTCTATTGAGCTGCGATTAAAGTTTGGCATGGATGGCAGCCAGCCCATGCGTGCCGCCTTGACGTTGTAATCGGCAATGGAATTGCCGCGGTTTTTGCCTTTACCTGCAGGCGATAACAAACTATCGGCATTCAGCGTTTCATAACGCCACTGGTCGGTGTGGAAATACCAGTACGAAGTCGAGTTGGTGTGGCGTGGCGGACGGTGCCAATCCAGAGCGAAGGCAATCGGTGCCCAGCCTGCTTGTGGGCGCAGTTTTTCCTGACCCACATAATGCGCCCAGCCGCCGCCGGTTTGCCCTACGCAGCCGCACATATGCAGCAGGTTCATAATCGAACGGTAGGAAAGATCGTTGTGGTACCAGTGGTTAATCGCCGCGCCCATAATCACCATGGATTTACCCTTGGTTTTGGAAGCATTGTAGGCAAATTCACGGCCGGTACGTTCGATATCAGCGGCTTTCACGCCCGTGACTTTTTCCGCCCATGCTGGCGTATAAGCCACATCGGCATCGTTATAGTCTTTAGCCACGTTTGCCCCACCCAAACCACGATCGATGCCGTATTGGGCGATTTGCAAGTCAAACACGGTAGCCACCAATGCTACTTCACCATTGGCTAATTTGACTTTGCGTACCGGCACATTGCGGTATAACAGATTATCTTCGCCTTGAGTGAAATGCGGGAAACCGACGGAAACCACATCATCACGCGCATCAATGCATGTCAACTGAGCCAGTATTTCCTGCTGATTTGCACCGGTTTTCTCCAGTAGATTCCACTTTCCTTCTTCGCCCCAGCGAAAGCCTATTGAACCGTTAGGTGCGACAAATGCGTTAATTTTCTCGTCAAAAACAATGGTTTTCCAGTCCGGATTATTGGTTTCGCCTAACGCGCCATCAAAATCTGAGGCTCGTAAGAAACGGTCAGACACATAGGCGTCACCCTGTCTACGAAGCATCACCTGCATCGGCATATCGGTATATTTACGCGCGTATTCCTGGAAGTATGGATCCTGATTCTGGATGTGGAACTCTTTCAGTGCCACATGTCCCATGGCCAGGAAGGCCGCGGAGTCAGTACCTTGTTTAATTGGCATCCATAAATCGGAGAACTTGCAGAACTCGGCATAATCCGGCGCCATCGCCACGATTTTTGCGCCTTTATATCTGACTTCAGACGCAAAGTGTGCATCAGGCGTACGTGTCATCGGCAGATTTGCGCCGGTAATAATGATGTAGGTCGAGTTATACCAGTCAGCCGCTTCAGGCACGTCTGTCTGCTCGCCCCAGGTTTGTGGACTGGCGGCAGGCAAATCGCAGTACCAGTCATAGAAAGAGCCGCAGGCCGCACCGATCAGGGAGAGGTATCGGGAGCCTGCGGCGTAAGAAATCATCGACATGGCAGGAATCGGTGAGAAACCGAAAATTCGGTCTGGTCCCCACTTTTTGATGGTGTACACATTGGCAGCAGCGATGATTTCGTTCACTTCATCCCATGAAGTCCGCACAAAGCCACCCAAACCACGTACAGCGGTATAGGATTTACGTTTTTGCTCATCAGCCTGAATAGCTGCCCATGCATCCACCGGGTCTTTGCCTGTTTTACGCTCTGCGCGATACAAATCAATCAAGCGGCCGCGTACCAACGGATGTTTGATGCGATGAGGGCTATACAGATACCAAGAGAATGAAGCGCCGCGCTGACAGCCGCGTGGCTCATGGTCTGGCAAATCATCGCGGGTACGTGGATAATCAGTCTGCTGCATCTCGAAGGAGACTAAACCATTCTTCACAAAGATTTTCCATGAGCAGCCACCGGTGCAGTTCACACCATGGGTGGAACGCACTACTTTGTCATGTTGCCAGCGGTGACGATACACATCTTCCCACTGCCTGTCTTCATTGGTAACGATGCCATGATCGTTAGAAAATGTCTCTTTGACTTTATCAAAGAATTTCAATCTATCCAGAAAGTGACTCATGTTTTGACTCCTTGTTATCCGTAGGGCTTAATTCGTTTTTACTGGCTTAAGGGTTCTTAATTTCGCTACCTGCTCGCAGGTAGAACCACCAGTTCAATATCAAACACAGTGCATAGAACACGGCAAAGCCATACATAGCCATCTCTGGCGTCCCCGCCTTGATTTGTCCCTTAATCACTTCAGGAGCGATGAATGAGCCGTAGGCTGCCACTGCAGAGGTCCAGCCCAATACAGGGCCTGCCTGAGTGCGGTCGAAGATGACACCGACGGTGCGGAACGTGGATCCGTTGCCGATACCAGTCGCAGCGAACAACACCACAAATGTGACCAGAAACTCGGTAAAGAAAATCTCTGGCGTGGCGGAATGATAGGCCTGCATCATGATGTAGCCTGCATAAGCTGAAGCAGCTACCATCACTGCAGAGATAATCTGCGTCACAATTGAGCCGCCTACTTTGTCAGAGATCCAGCCACCCACCGGACGAATCAGCGCACCGACAAATGGCCCAATCCATGCATAGGTTAGTGCGGATGGCGCGGCTGGATTCTTAACGTGTGACCATGTTTGCGTGGCCGCATCGAACAGGTGCTGATCCCCAAAAATAACGGTAATAGAAAGTGGCAGCGCCATTGAAAAGCCGATGAAAGAGCCGAAAGTCACTAGGTAGAGCGCCGTCATCGACCAAGTGTGCTTGTTTTTGAAAATCGCAAACTGCTTCGCAATGTTCTCTTTCATGGTGCCGAACGCTGCCAGCCTCATCACCAGCAATGTCGTCATAATAATCAGCGGCATGGCGACCCACATGTTAAGCAGCCCCAGCCCAGTCGGCGCAGGGAGATAAAGATATAAGCCTGCGATGGCCGGGATGAATGCCAATGTATAAAGCCAGGTAATCTTGATGTAGGCCAGCAAGGTTTCCCCGGCATCTGGAGAAATCGGCAGTAAATTGTTCATGCCGAACCAGCATATTGCCGCCAGTGGGATCAGGGACAGTGCCCACGCAAAGCCAGCATTCTGAATGTAGGTGGGCGTACCAGCGGGAATTTTGCCAAATATCCAACCACTGGTATCAACCAGAATTTTTGGTTCACCACCCAACGTGCCGAAAATGCCAGCAGTCATCACCAGCGGGATCAGAATCTGCATGGTGGTCACCCCGAAATTGCCCAGCCCCGCGTTGATGCCCAGCGCAGTGCCCTGTAGACGCTTGGGGAAGAAGGTGCTGATATTCGACATCGAGCTGGCGAAATTGCCACCACCTACGCCCGACCACAGCGCCATCAACTGGAATACCCACAGCGGCCACTCCGGATGCTGCAACGCGATGCCGGTGCCGATGGCCGGGGTCAGCAGCATGGCGGTGGTGAGGAAGATGGTATTGCGCCCGCCCGCTAGCCGGATGAAGAACGAGGCCGGGATGCGCATGGTGGCACCAGCCAAGCCAGAAATCGCAGTCAGCGTGAACAGTTCCTCCTTACTGAACGGAAAACCCAGATTGTGCATCTGCACGGTGATAATGCCCCACATCAGCCACACGGCGAAGCCGCACAGCAATGCCGGCACGGAAATCCACAAATTACGGTAAGCGATTTTCTTACCCGTGGATTCCCAAAAGCGGTTGTCTTCAACGTTCCAGATTTCGATATTGGTTGACATGTAACTCTCCCTAATTGATACGGCTTAGATTGGTACAGCTTGTTTTGCAACCTGACGCTCATGATGGCGGCCTATTTTGACTGGACGCACCTCAGTCCAGTACATCCAAATCAGCGATACCCAGATAATGCCGAACATCAGCATGAAGGCGGATGAGCGCACACCGGTTAAATCTACCAGCGCGCCGAACATGATCGGCAGAAAAAACCCGCCTAATCCACCGGCCATGCCCACTACGCCTGAAATTACCCCGATATTGTGTGGATATTCATCCGAGATGTACTTGAATACCGAAGCCTTGCCAATCGCAAACGCAATACCGATAGTGAACATGATGATGGTGAACAGCGTTGCGTTCAGCCCGATATGGAAGGTTTGCGGCCCTTTCACAGTCATGATGGAAACGTCAGTTTGCGGATATGAGAGGAAAAACAGGCATATCAGCGATACCCACAACACCCACCAGGTCACGGTATGTGCGCCAAATTTATCTGAAAAATAGCCGCCTACCGCACGCAGTACACCGCCGGGAATACTAAATGCTGCCGCCATCAGTGCTGCGGTTTTGAGGTCAAAACCATACTCACCGATGTAGTACTTGGTCATCCATAGCGCCAGCGCCACATAGCCGCCAAACACAATGGAATAATACTGGCTGTACTTCCACACTTTGGGATCTTTAAGCACCGCCAGCTGCTCACGCACGGTGATTGTTTTGCCCGCCTTGTGTGCAGGGTCGCTATAGGTAAAAAACCAGAACAGTAGCGCTGTTACTGTCATTAATACTGCATAGATCTGCGGCACCATGGCCCAGCCATAGGCCACTACGATCAACGGGGCGACCAGTTTGGTGACCGCGGCGCCCGTGTTGCCGGCCCCAAAGATACCCATCGCCAGCCCTTGCTGGTTTTTAGGAAACCAGCGCGCGCAGTAAGAAATTCCCACGGTAAATGAACCGCCAGCCACTCCCACAAATAACCCCGTCACTAAGAACTGCCAATACTGAGTACATTGGGAAATGAGATAAATCGGAATCACCGTCGACAGCATCAGGACAAAGAACACGATGCGCCCACCAAATTTGTCAGTCCACATGCCAAGCGGCAATCGGATCAGCGAACCTGTGAGTACGGGGGTTGCAATCAGAATGCCGAATTCTGTTTCATTCAGGCCGAGCGTTTCCTTGATCGGAATGCCGATCACTGCAAACATCATCCAGATCATGAAACACACGGTAAACGCCAGTGTGCTCAACACCACCACTGACCAGGCTTTATATTGTTGTGTCGCCATCATTCCTCTCCTACATTAATTACATAATGCAAGATTAGGCCTATAGAAATAGTATGCCTATTTTCCAGAAGGTTAGGAAAGCAACTGCAAAAGAACTAGTTCTTTCGGCTAGTAGCAACAACCCATATTTAGTGTATAGTTCGGATGCGACACAATGTCGCACCCCCTACATAAGGGAAGAATAAAATATCTTAAGGAGAATGAACATGTCATCCGACAATACCCCAAAGATTGATACACCACCTGATCTCGAGCGCCGGAAATTCCTGAACACGGCTGCAGCAGTGGGCGTCGCGGGGACTTTTCTCTCAGCTGGATTGGTCGGCTGCAAAAAAGAAGGCGCATCCACTGCCAGCGATGCGAGTGCGCATGGTGCAGCTGGAGGTGCACATGAGGTAGCACCTGGCACACTTGATTCCTATTATGGCTTATGGAGCGGTGGTCATACCGGCGATGTGCGCGTGTTGGGTTTACCTTCTGGGCGCGAAATTCATCGTATTCCAGTGTTTAATCCTGATGCGCTGGTGGGCTGGGGCATCACCAATGAATCTAAAGCCATCATGGGCACCAAGGCTGACGGCAGCCTGAAATACCATGTGGCTGATACCCACCACGTGCATGGCTCCTATAAAGACGGCACTTACGATGGCAAGTATGCCTGGGTAAACGACAAAATCAACTGCCGTATCGCGCGTATGCGTCTGGATACATTCGAATGCGACAAGATTACTGAGATTCCTAATATCCAGGGCTTTCACGGCATTTTCCCAGATAAGCGTGACCCGGTAGACCAAAGTATTAATTACACCACGCGCGTTTTCTGCGGTGCTGAATTTGCAGCACCGTTGCCCAACGATGGCCACGACATGGAAAACCCGGAAAAATACCATGCACTGTTCAGTTGTGTGGATGCCGAAACCATGGAAGTGCGCTGGCAGGTGGAGATTCATGGCAATTGCGACCTGACTGCCTCATCATATGACGGGAAGCTTGCCGCTACCAACCAGTACAACACTGAAGGTGGTATAAAGTACGTGGACATGATGAGCGCAGAGAAAGACGCCTGCCTGTTCTTCAACATTGCCCGCATCGAGCAGGCTGTGAAGGATGGTAAGTTCAAGCACTATGGTGATTCTAAAGTGCCTGTAGTTGATGGCACACCTGATGCAAATAAAGACCCTAAAACAGCACTGACTGCCTATGTACCAGTGCCTAAGAACCCACATGGCGTTAACGCCTCACCAGATGGTAAGTACTTCATCTGTGCAGGTAAACTGTCGCCAACCGGCACGATCATTGATCTTAGTCTAGTATTGAAATGGTTTGATGGCGAGTTGAAAAACATCAATGAAGTAGTCGTTGCTGAAGTCGAACTCGGCCTAGGCCCGCTACACACCGCATTCGATGGCCGCGGTAATGCTTATACCACGCTGTTTTTAGATAGCCAGGTGGTAAAATGGAATCTGGAAGACGCCATTAAGTTCTACAAAGGTGACAAGAACGCCAAGTACGTGGTCGACCGTATTGACGTGCAATACCAGCCGGGTCACCTGAACGCCTCTATGTCTGAAACCATGCAGGCGGATGGCAAATGGCTGGCGGTGGGCTGCAAGTTCTCCAAGGATCGCTTCCTGCCGGTTGGGCCGCTGCACCCTGAGAACGAGCAATTGATTGATATTTCCGGCGACAAGATGGTGCTGGCTTCTGAGCACCCGGTACGGCCCGAGCCGCACGATTTCATCATCGTCAAGCGCGATCTTCTCAAGCCACGTCAGGTTTACAATCTGGACGAATTCCCCAATGCGGTGAAGGACCCCAAAGATGCCGGGGTTTTCCGCAACGGTAATAAAGTGACTGTGAAAATTACCAGCATGGCGCCAGCTTTTTCTCTGAGCGACTTTAAAGTAAAAGTCGGTGACGAAGTGACAATCATCCTGACCAATCTGGACAAGGTGGAAGATCTGACCCACGGTTTTGCGATTGAAAAGTACAACATCAACTTTATCGTAAATCCACAGGAAACCAAGTCAGTAACCTTTAAAGCAGAGAAGCCAGGTGTGTACTGGTGTTATTGCTCGCATTTCTGCCATGCATTGCATCTGGAGATGCGTTCACGGATGTTCGTGGAAGCATAGTTTAGCGTTAATGGCATCATCCTGGGGGAGGCCTAGCCTCCCCTTTTTACCTTATAAAAGTTGGTGGTAGCTTTATGCGTTTGTTGAATCCTGTGCGTGGTGGAATATGTGCGCTGCTGCTGGTGCTTGCATCGGCTGCATACGGCAATGCCTATGAGGCGCCGCTGCCAGTAAAACTTTCCACAGATCCCGATTTATGTGCCTACGTCCCTTGTGGTGATGTTATTGCAGGTGCCGATAGTTTTTCGGAGCGCAAGGGAAAACCTGCTTATGTCGAGGCCTATCGCAGCAAAAAAGGCGATCATGGCGAGATTGGTGACCATGAAAAAAATGGTGACTCTCAAGAAAAGGGCAGTCATCACGGTGAGGATGATGAGCGTGAGCTGATTGGTTACGTGTTCCTATCCACAGACATCGTGGATATTCCTGCTTATTCCGGCAAGCCGGTGGTCACCTTGATTGGCATGGACACCAAGGGCATTATTACTGGTGCCAAAGTCCTGCGTCATAGCGAGCCGATTCTCCTGCTGGGGATTCCAGAGGGCGAGTTGACCAAATTCATCAAGCAATATGTAGGCAAGTTCGTCGGTGATAAGATCGAAATCGGCATGCCGCGTGAGGGGCAGAGCTATATCGGCCTGGATGCTATTACCGGTGCTACCGTGACGGTGGTCGCCCAAAACCAGGTGATGATGCGCTGCGGCGTGCAGATTGCTAGGCAGGTGGGCATTCTGAAGCCCACTATACGGCCTCAGGCGAAATTCAACGAGCTTGCTGCAACGCCAGCTTGGACCAATCTGGTCGCCGACGGCAGCGTACAACGTTTGCTGGTCAAGCGCGAAGATGTCGGCCTCGATGCCACAGGCACGCCTTACCTTGATTTGTGGTTTGGTTATCTGAACCAGCCAACGTTAGGCCGTGCGATTCTTGGTAAAAGCAATTATGAAAGCCTGATGGCGCGCCTTAAGCCAGACGAGCACGCTATTTTTATTATCCGTACGGGCGGCGGCGAATCATTTAAGGGCTCTGGCTTCGTGCGCGGTGGCATCTACGACCGCATCCAGGTGGCGCAGGAAATGGACACCTTCACTTTCCGCGACCTGGATTATCTCAACCTGTATGGAATCGAGGCGGCAGGCGCGCCGGATTTCAACGAATCAGCCATCTTCATTATCCGTTCCAAGAGTTTCTCGGCAGCTTATCCGTGGAAGCTGGTGTTTCTGGCAAACAAAATGGACAAGACCACCGGGCACAGGACGTTTACCAGCTTCGACGCCGAATCCTGGCTGCCGGATGCTTATTTGCAGGGTGGTCGTCCGGTCATCATCGTGCCGGATCCAACCTGGCTACGTATCTGGAAGGACAAGACTTTAGGAATCGTTGCCTTTACGGCACTGTTGCTATTAATTGGTACGGTATATGCCAAACGCGACTGGCTGGTGCGGCGCTGTACACGTAAGAATAAGCACTGGGTCGACAGCTTCAAGTACTTTGGCTGGGTTGCCAGCATCGGTTTTGTCGGTTTCGCCATGATGGCGCAGCCCTCTATCACGCAAGTCCTGACCTGGTTCCACGCCTTGCTGTTTCATTGGGAATGGGAACTCTTTCTCACAGACCCGTTCATCTTTATCTTTTGGTGGTTCATCATCATCACAGTGTTTATCTGGGGGCGCGGCTTGTTCTGTGGCTGGCTGTGCCCGTTTGGCTCGCTATCCGAACTGTTGTACAAAATTGGCGGATGGGTCGGCCTCAAGCGCTTCCAGTTCCTGCTGCCAGAGCGTATCCATCACAAGCTGAAATGGCTGAAATACGCGATCTTCTATGGATTGCTGACAGTGTCGTTTTTCTCCATGGGGCTCGCAGAAAAACTGGCGGAAGTTGAACCATTCAAGACCACCTTTCTGGTCGGCATGTTCAATCGCGCCTGGCCTTATACCTTGTTCGTTGCAGCTTTGCTCGGTTTGTCTATATTCACAGAGCGTCCTTTCTGCAAATATCTGTGTCCATTGGGTGCTGCACTGGCGATTCCTACCACTTTCCGCTGGTTCGGACTCAAGCGCAAACCGGCTTGCACCACCTGCAGCGCTTGTGCCAAAGGATGCGGTTCTCTGGCGATTAACCCGAAGGGAGAGATTGATCAGCGCGAATGTATGCTATGTCTGGATTGCATGGTCATGTATTATGACGAACATGCCTGCCCGCCGCTATCGCAGGAGCGCAAGCGCCGGGAACGCGCTGGGCTGCCGTTGACACCGGTCGGTGCAGATGGCCACTATATCCCGATTATGCCTTTACCCGCTGAAGAAAAACGTTAGGAAACAACGAATGAGCACCTCTGATCTAGATCCAGATCTGTTGCCGCCTTATGCGGACTCAGCTCACGCCTGGCTGCTGCATGAAACGATGGACCACTTATGGCCATGGAGCCAGCGTGGATTTCAGCATCATAAATGGGTGCTGGCGATAGGCATTGTTCTGGCACTGGCGGTGAGCGCAGTCTGGGTGCTGGCTGGGTTGGGCAGGATGACTGCCGGTGCGGTGATTGGCTGGTGGGCGGGCTGGAGTGTGTTTGAGGTCTTGATTCGTATGTACTCCAAGCCTTATATCAAAGAAGGCCCCTGGTGGCAGCGTCATTATCGCCCTGCTAGCGTAATGGACATGCTGTGCTATGTCTCTTTCAAAAACCTGCTTGTCGGCGCCGCGCTGTTTGTTGGGTTGAAGGCGCTCGGCTTGCTGCAAATGTGAGACTGATGTTTTTTTATCGCATTAATATTTTCTTCTTTGTGTGTCTGTGCCTCACAGCTTTAAGCGTGCAAGCTGCCGAGTGGCGTGTAGCGCCAGGACAGCGCATTGCCGGCGCCATCGCTCAGGCAGCGCCGGGCGACACCGTTCTGATTGAACGTGGAAACTATCAAGAAAACCTGATAATAGACAAGACCTTGCATCTACAAGGCGTGGGGCGACCAACCATTTCCGGCGGACTGCTGGGCGACACCATCCGCGTGACCGCGCCCGATGTAATGATTGAAGGCATCATTATCACCAACTCAGGTAGCGATTTGGGCAAGCAAAATGCAGGTATCTATATCCAGCCAGGCGCACACCGAACTCAAGTCCGCAACTGTGACCTCGCCTACAACTTGTTTGGCCTGTGGATACAGGGTGCCAACAATGTAGTGGTGGAGCACAACAACATTACAGGTAAACGCGATTTATATTCCAGTCAGCGCGGTAACGGTATTCAACTCTACGACACCGAGGGCGCCAGAATTATCAGCAACAATATCAGCTTTGTGCGCGATGCCATCTACGTGGATGTCTCCCACCACGCGCAATTTCGCAAGAATCGCTTGCACCACAGCCGCTATGGCACCCATTACATGAATTCATACAATAACGTATGGGAGAATAACGAGACATACCTCAACCGTGGTGGGTTAGCATTAATGGAAGTACGCAATCAGGAAGTACGCAACAACATTGCTTGGGGCAACTCCGATCACGGCATCATGCTGCGTACTATTCAGGATTCGGTCATTGAGAACAACATTGTTGCTGGCAATATGCGTGGCTTTTTTATCTACGATGCCGAATACATTACCCTGCGAGGTAATCTGGTGGTAGATAACCAGATCGGTGTTCACCTGTCAGCTGGCTCAACACGCAATTCAGTTGAGACCAACGACTTCATTGCCAATCATGAGCAGGTGAAGTACGTTGCCTCGCGTGACGAAGCCTGGGGCGTAAAAGAGGGTAACTATTGGAGCAACTATCTAGGTTGGGATCGTGATGGTAACGGCCGCGGCGATATTCCCTACGAAGCCAATGACATGGTGGACAGGCTTTCCTGGAAGCACCCAATGATGAAGCTGCTGCTTGGCAGCCCAGCAGCACAAAGCTTGCGATTGATCGCCCGGCAATTTCCTTTGTTACGTGCACCGAGCGTGGTGGACTCTACCCCTCGTACAACACCGCAACACACAGACTGGAGGCAGTGGCTTGGCAAATATTATCGTTAAGGGTCAAGGAGTTAGTCGGTATTTCGGTGCAATCCGCGCGGTGGATGGGGTCGATCTCGACATCCGCTCCGGTGAACTGTTCGGCCTGATAGGGCATAATGGCGCTGGCAAAAGTACACTGTTCAAAATGATGCTGGGCCTGCTGCCATTGAGCAGTGGCGAGATTAACATTGATGGTGAATCGGTCAGTGGTCGTAATTTCCGCAATGTGCGGCGCAAAATCGGTTATCTGCCAGAAAATCTGGCGTTGTATGACAATCTTACCGGTTTGGAAACGCTACACTTTTTTGCTAGATTAAAAGGCGCTGACGTGCAGCAATGTGCAGCAAAGCTGGAGCGCGTTGGCCTTGCCGATGCCGCAAATCGGCGTGTGCGCGAGTACTCCAAGGGCATGCGCCAGCGCTTGGGCTTTGCGCAGGCTTTGCTGGGTGAGCCGCGCCTGTTGTTTCTGGACGAGCCGACCAACGGCCTCGATCCGGAAGCCATCCGCGAATTCTTTGTCATACTGCGCGATTTGCAGGCGCAGGGTGTTACCATGATTCTTACTTCGCACATTCTTGCCGACATTCAGGATCGCGTGGATCGACTGGCCATCATGAAAAATGGCAAAATCCAGAGCTGCGGTAGCGTGCAGGCGCTGCGCGAAACAGTGAACCTGCCATTGATACTGGAAATAGGCGGCACGGTAACAGTTGATCAGGTAGCGCAGATGCTGGACGGCCTGCCTGTCGCTTCGATTGAGGCACGACTTGATCGTCTATGGGTGAAATTGCCGCGCGAAGCCAAGATGCAAGCACTCACAAGACTCATGACTATAGGTGACGTGCAGGATCTGCACGTGCGAGAACCTTCTTTAGAAGATGTATTTTTTGGACTGGCAGAATAATGATTGAATTCGCACAAATCGGCACGATTGCCGGCAAAGAATTTCGAGATCGCATTCGAAATCGCTGGGTGTTGGCCATTGCTGTAGTGTTTGCAGCCTTCGCACTGGTGATTGCTTATTTTGGTTCTGCGCAACAAGGTGCGGTGGGCTTTCGCTCTATTGAAATCACCATTGCCAGCCTAGTTAGCCTAGTCATTTATCTGATTCCGTTAATTGCTCTGATTCTAGGCTTTGATGCCATCGTCGGCGAGCGCGAGCGCGGCTCGCTGGATTTATTGCTGACCATGCCCATTACCCGGCTGGAGTTGATACTGGGGAAATATTTAGGACTATCCGCCGCGCTGGCCCTTTCTACGGTGGCGGGCTTCGGCTTAGCGGGCCTTGCCATGGCAAATCAGCTGGATTTGTATGCGCTGCTGAACTACAGCGGCTTCATACTAAGCTCGGTGCTGCTCGGCATGACTTTTCTCAGCCTGGCCGTAATGATCTCAGTATTTGCCACTGATCGTGCCGGGGCCTCCGGTCTAGCCATTGCTTTGTGGTTTTTCTTTGTTCTGGTGTTTGACTTGCTATTACTCGGCGCGTTAGTTGCAACGGGTGGGCACTATGGCGGTGCAATCTTTCCGTATCTGCTATTACTCAACCCTGCGGATGTGTTTCGCGTATTGAATATTTTTAGCCTGGAAGATGTACGTACTCTGTATGGCATGGCGACGGTCTTTCCAGAAGAATTGGCCAGCCCATGGTTACTGGGCGGCATCATGCTGCTATGGATTGCAGCACCACTTTCGATTGCCCTTTGGAGATTTAAACGATGAAATTTATGACAACAATGCTATTTAACTCGCGCCACACTTGGCTGCTGGCGGCTGTTCTGCTGGCTGCCTGTGGTCAGCAAGCCGCACAAAATACAGCGGCTATAGAAATTACGCGTGAAACCGCATGCAGCCTGGATGGCATGACCCTCGCCGATTATCCGGGTCCCAAAGCACAAATTCATTTTGCTACACAGCCAGCACCGGAATACTTTTGCGACCTGATGGAAATGTTTGATATCTATCTTAAACCTGAGCAAGCGCGCAAAGTGGATGCTATTTATGTACAGGATATGGGACAGGCTCAATGGGATGAACCTAAAGGGCACTGGATTGACGCAAAAAGTGCCTTTTATGTTGTCGGCTCAAAAAAAATGGGCTCAATGGGGCCAACTTTCGGTTCATTTGCCAAAGAGAATGATGCCAAAGAATTTATCAGAGCTAACGGCGGCAAAGTGTATAAATTTGGTGAAATCACGCCGGATATGGCCGCGCTTGATGGCGGCGCCCTGCACGATCAACACATGTAGCGCCTCAGAAAAAGCTGGTTTCCAGCGGTTTATGCTACCAGCCCATGCTCTACCGCATATACTGCAGCCTGCACACGACTGGCCAGATTAAGCTTACGCAGGATCCCCTGCACATGGATTTTGACTGTGGATTCAGCCAAATCTAGTGAACGTGCAATCTCCTTGTTACTGGCGCCGCGCGCCAGCATGACAATGATTTCACGCTCACGCGGCGTGAGTTTTTCAAGCCCGGCTTCGTTGGCGCTACCTTTTTGCGGCATGCGCACAGCATCCGCCAGCTTACCTGTCATTTGCGATGACATCACGGATTCGCCTGCCGCGGCGCGGCAAATGGAATCCAGCAAAAAATCGGTCTCAATGTTTTTCAGCAGATAGCCACGTGCGCCGGCACGCAAGGCTTCCAGCAAATCATCGGCATCTTCAGACACTGTCAGCATAATAATTTGGCTCTGCGGTGCTTCTTCTCGCAACAAAGGGATGGCTTGCAAGCCATTGGTGCCCGGCATGTGCAAATCCAGCAGCACGACATCCGGTTTGAGTTGTTTGGCGCGCTTGACACCTTCCAGCCCATCGCCCGCCTCGCCGACCACCTCGAATCCTTCCTGGCGCTGCAGCAATAGCTTGATGCCGCTACGAAACAGCGTGTGGTCGTCAACAATCAGGACACGAATTGGCTTCATATGGTCTGTTATTCTTGCAAGTTTTCAGGGAGTATAAGGCAAATACGTGTTCCCTTGTCAGGTTCGGAGTCAAAAGAAAGCTCCGCACCAATGCGGTGGGCACGCTCGCGCATGATGCGCAAGCCGACATGACTGTCGCCTGCGTCACGCGATGCATCAAAACCGACGCCGTTGTCCTGTATATCAATCACGCACTGTTCCGCACAACCCAGTTTCACTTCCACACGGCTGGCTTTTGCGTGTTTACGCACGTTAGAAAGCGACTCCTGCACGATGTGCATAATCTGCAGCACTTGTTCTGGCTGTAACTCCGGTGCGCTGCCTTGCGCAGTGAAAACCGCCTCAATCCCCGTTTGTCCTTCAAATTTCTCCAAAGCGCTACGAATAGCCGTTTCCAGATCCGTGCTGCCAATACGGGTACGGAAATGTACCAGCAATTCCCGCACATCGTCGTAACTCTCCTGAACGCCCTCGCGAATCTGCGCCAAACTCTTCAAGGCCTCTGTAATGCGGTCTTTCTGCAGATCTTCCTGCAGTAGCTGCACCTGAATATTGAGAAACGCCAATGACTGCGCAATGCTGTCATGCAACTCCTGCGCCAGCAGGTTACGTTCTTCTGAAACCGCCATTTCTTTATCCAGCGCAGCCAACTCACTGTTTTTAGCTTCTATGCTGCGCGTTTTTTCTTCCACACGCTGTTCGAGGGTAGCGTAAATGTCATGTAATTCACCCGCCATGCGGTTAAATCCGCCAGCCAGCTCTCCAAGCTCATCGTTGCTGGTGACAGGCAGGCGCACATCAAAATCCGCTTCTGCCATGCGCTGAATCCCCTCACGTAGGCGCATCACGGGACGCACCACCATGTACGAAAATAAATAAACCAGCAGCACAGTCCCTACAAGCGCCAGACTCACCAGTGCGATCTGCAAAAAACGCAATAAAGTAGTGGCACGTGCGTTACTATGCTCCACCATGGTCACTAATTCATTAATACCAGCAACAAATCGCTCCAGCATAGGCCGATACTTCGCCAGCAGGGCTTGCTGTTCAGCGGCGTCTGTAGTGTTAAGAACCCGCATAATATAAGGATTGATGTCGGCATTCCACGACTGGCGCAGTTGCGTCATCTGATTTTTAACATCGGCATCCTTGGGTAAAAACAACGGGCGCTGCGGATTTCCCAATTCCAGCTCAGTCAGGGTCTTCTCAAACAAAGCGATTTCATGATCAATATCACTACGCAGCTGCGTAGTGGGCAGTTTTACCTGCTGCTCCAGTAAATACGCAATACGATACGAACGCATGCGCTCACGCCCCGCATCATTAATGGCAGCAGCCCCCCCTTCCAAGCGCCATGACACCAGCAATGTAGAGCCGATCGCGACCAGTGCTACTAAAAAATAAAATACCAGTAACCCGATGATTTTGTCACGTATCTTTAGCCTCATCATAGAGCGCAGATTCCTTTTTACCTTACCAAGCCTGTCACTTTAACATGTGTCTGAATCCAAATTCTGGATTTAACAAGAGACCTTGATTCAAATCAACCAATCCCGCCAAGCTGCTCTGTTTTCGCATTTTGTACACTTTAAAATGTTTCTGAAGAAATATTCGAAAAAATATTCTTGGTGATAGGCAAACTAATTTTTATCTGGTGCATGCGCACACTTTCTGTGCACTTGGCGTATTTTCCCACTAATCTAATTTTCCAATAATTCCTTATAAATCCTTATATATTCAATGTGATAGAGCACACATTTTAAACTGGCACGGCAATTGCCTATAGTCAATTGATTCATCCATTAAAGTTGCCATGTTAAAAGTAATGATTGTTGATAATAACCGTGACCGCACCAAGTCGCTCAAGCAATCTCTGCTTGATACCGGGTACGAAGTGATTGCGCATCTGAAAGACACGGTCAACCTTGAGGGTGCCTGCTGTGAACTGCAACCGGATGTTGTCATTATTGATACAGACTCACCTAGTCGCGACACTCTGGAAAACTTATGTGTCATGAGTATGCATCACCCGCGCCCTGTGGTGATGTTTACGCATGACGGCGATAAAGAAAAAATTAAAACCGCCACGCGAGCAGGGGTGTGTGCATATGTAGTGGGAACCATTCCCAGCGAAAGGTTGACGCCCGTGATTGATGCCGCAGTTGCCAGATTTGAGGAATTTAAACATTTACGTACCGAGTTGGCCATGGCTAAAACACAGTTAGATGAACGCAAGATTATTGAGCGCGCCAAAGGGTTGCTGATGAAACAGCGCAATCTGGATGAAGAAGAGGCTTATAGCCTATTGCGCGGCATGGCGATGAAAAAAAATATGAAGCTGGCCGATTTATCGAATCAGCTGATGGAGGCAGCCTCGATGCTGATTGTTTAGTTAAACGTTATCAACTCAATGTATTTACCCAAAGGCGGGATAAACACACCGTGTTAAGCGTGCCAATGACGGCACAAGTAATTTAAATTTAAGTTATTGAAATATAAGACAAAGGCGTCTTAATAGCGAGGTTAGCACCCTTGCCGTTAAGGCGCCTTTTTTATGGGCAAAATTTTTAGCTAGGAGTAAAAAATGAGTAAAGAAGTGAAGCCAGAATCTACCTTAATCGACATGACATCTGTGACCGAAGCTGTCGGAGCAGAAACTCAATCTGTTGACGCAAGCCGCCGTAACTTTTTCAAACACAGCATCGCCGGTGCATTTGGCGCAGCTGCGATGATGAACATGATGCCGGCTGGTATCAGGAGCATGGCGTATGCCGCAGGTTCGGACGCGCCTGAAATTACCGAGGTAAAAATAGGTTTCATCCCCCTCACAGACTGCGCCCCCATTGTAGTGGCAGCCGAAATGGGCTTCGATAAAAAATATGGCATCAAAATTACGCCGTCTAAAGAAGCCTCTTGGGCTGGCGTGCGCGATAAAGTTGTGAATGGCGAACTACACGCTGCGCATGTGCTGTATGGCCTGATGTATGGCGTGCAAATGGGCATTGGCGGCCAGCAAAAAGATATGGCTGTGCTCATGGCTTTAAATCACAACGGCCAAGGTATTACGCTATCAGCCCAGTTGAAAGATAAAGGCGTAAAAGATGGCAAAACGCTTAAACGCGTGATGGCGAATGAAAACCGTGATTTCACCTTTGCGCAAACCTTTCCCACCGGAACGCATGCCATGTGGCTGAATTACTGGCTGGCGGCCAATGGTATCGACCCGGTAAAAGACGTAAAAAATATCGTAGTGCCGCCGCCGCAAATGGTCGCGAATATGCGTATCGGCAACATGGATGGCTACTGCGTAGGTGAGCCATGGAATGCGCGCGCCATTTACGACAAAGTAGGTTACACCGTAGCTACCAGCCAAGATATTTGGGCGGATCATCCAGAAAAAGTATTGGGTACAACAGCAGACTTTGTCGCAAAAAACCCTAATACGGCACGCGCCATGATGATGGCGATTTTAGAGGCCAGCAAATACATTGATGCCACAGCAAACCGTGCCAAGGTAGCAGAACTGATATCTGGCAAATCTTATGTGAACGCACCAAAAGATGTGATTTTAGGCCGTTTCCTGGGTGATTACGACAACGGCAATGGCAAAAAATGGAAAGACCCTAACTACATGAAGTTTTATGACGACGGTAAAGTGCCGTTCCCGTACATATCCGATGGCATGTGGTTCTTAACACAGCACAAACGCTGGGGCATGCTGAAGTCTGATCCTGATTATCTGGGCATCGCTAAAAAAGTGAACCAGGTTGAGCTTTACAGCCAGGCCGCCAGCCAATTGGGGGTGAGTGTGCCTAAAAGCGAAATGCGTAGCTCAAAACTCATGGATGGCATTGTGTGGGATGGCAGCAACCCAGCAGCCTATGCGAGCTCTTTCAAAATCAAGGCTTAATTCTTAACTATAGGGAATAAAAATGAGCGCAATCGGGATTAAACCAGAAAGCATACAAATGATCATGCAAAAACCGGAAACATCGAAAGTCGATATGAAAGCTGAAAAGGCTGCAAATGATGCGATTGAGCAGCCGCCAATACCAGCGGCCTTAAGTACAGAGGCGGTTACAAAATCGCCAAGCCAATTTTCGACAACAGCCAGAGTGTTTTTTCAATGGCTGCTGCCGCCGGCAATCGGGCTTTTGCTGTTACTGGCGGTCTGGACATTGATTTCGCATCAGTCGCAAGGGCTGCCAGGACCGGTATCCACCTTTAAGGCTGCGATGGTTCTTTTCAGTGATCCGTTTTATGTCAATGGTCCAAACGACCAGGGCATAGGCTGGAACATTCTTAATTCACTGCAACGTGTAGGCCTGGGGTTTAGTATGGCAGCGCTGGTAGGCATTCCGCTGGGATTTATGATTGGCCGTTTCGAGTTTTTATCACGCATGACAGCGCCTGTGATCAGTTTATTGCGCCCTGTTTCACCCTTAGCCTGGCTACCGATTGGCTTGCTGGTATTCAAAGCTGCCAATCCGGCAGCCATCTGGGTGATTTTCATCTCTGCCATCTGGCCGATGATTATCAACACCGCCGTGGGCGTGAGCAAAGTGCCACAGGATTACATGAACGTAGCCAAAGTGCTTAATCTGGGCGAGTGGAAAATCGTCACCAAAATTTTATTTCCCTCGGTGCTGCCTTACATGTTGACTGGCGTACGTTTATCGATCGGCGTGGCCTGGCTGGTGATTGTCGCTGCAGAAATGCTCACCGGCGGCGTGGGAATCGGCTTCTGGGTTTGGGATGAATGGAATAACCTGGTGGTTGAACATATCATCATCGCGATTTTCGTGGTGGGTTTAGTCGGCTTGCTGCTTGAGCAAGGGCTGATTTTACTGGCAAAACGCTTTACTTACGAATAGCTTTTCGGATCAAAAAGGAAACAATGATGGAAAAACATGTGCAGGAAAGACATATGCAAGAAAGATACGTACAGCTTGAAAACGTGAATATGCGGTTTGTCACTAAAAAAGGCGTCTTCGAGGCTCTGAAAAACATTAATCTAAACATTAACCAGGGCGAGTTTGTATCGATTATCGGCCACTCAGGCTGCGGCAAATCTACGGTGCTCAACTTAATTGCGGGATTATTGGAGCCCACCAGTGGTCATTTGTTTTGCGCAGGTCGTGAGATTGCAAAACCGGGACCGGACCGCGCGGTCGTGTTTCAGAACCACTCGTTGCTGCCTTGGCTGACCTGCTTTGAAAACGTCCACCTGGCTGTTGAGCGTGTCTTTAAGAACGAGACACAAGTGCAGCAAGACTTACGTGTGATAGATGCACTGGCGCTTGTAGGCTTGTCGCACGCCATGGACAAACGCCCCCATGAGATCTCTGGTGGCATGAAGCAGCGCGTGGGCATTGCCAGAGCATTGGCGATGGAGCCTAAGGTCTTATTGCTGGATGAGCCCTTCGGTGCACTTGATGCCCTCACCCGCGCTACACTGCAAGATGAACTGATGAAAATCATGGAAAAAACGCATTGCACTGCCGTCATGGTCACGCATGACGTAGACGAGGCTGTGCTGTTGTCAGACCGGATTGTGATGATGACGAATGGGCCTTCCGCCGGAATTGGCGAGATTCTGGATGTGAATCTGCCAAAACCACGCAACCGTCTGGAACTGGCAGAAAGCCCGGATTATAACCATCTGCGTAGCGAGGTATTGCGCTTTTTATACGAGCGCCATGCCAAAAAAGCAGCTTAAAAAATATCAATTAACTCAACTTTTCAGGATTTTTAAATTATGTATGACTCGAAACCTTTAAAAAAGCGCCTTATCTCAATCAGCATATTTTCAGCAATTGCAGCTTTTTCCGGACAAGCTTTTGCCGAAGAAGCGCCTGCAGTTGAAGATGAATACACCTTTATGGATGCCGTGAAAGAAGGTAAAAATTTAACCAGCTTCAGATTGCGTTATGAACATGTGGATCAAGATGGTCTGCAGCCACCTACTTTTGCAAATGGCACAGCCAATCCCACGGCTACAAAAGAATTAAAAAATGCAGATGCGTTAACTTTACGCAGCTTGATTGGCTGGCAAACCGCTCCATACCATAACTTCAGTTTTGCCGCGCAATTGATTGATGTAACAAAACTGATGGATAACTTTAATGACAGCACCAACAATATACTGGTTAATGGCGCATCAAACCAAAGCAGAACGATTGAGTATGCAAAAGTGATAGACCCGTCTTACACAGGTGTAAATCAACTATATGTCGACTGGACAGGCCTCAAAAATACGCGCTTTCGGCTGGGTCGCCAACAAGTCAATTTAGACAATGTTCGCTTTATTGGTGATATTGGCTTTAGACAAGTAATGCAAGTATTTGATGGTGTTTCAGTGTTAAACAAAAGTCTTCCTGAAACCGAAATTTTTGCAGCGCATTTTGAGAAAATCACGCAAATAACAACTGAGCAGCGTGATGGTAATTTAGAGATTGCCAATATTAAATACCGTATTTCACCGACTGAATTCTTAGTGGGTTATGGTTATTTGTCTAATGTGGACGATTTAGGTTTTGGTAATGCATGGTTTGGTGCAGGCACCTTAAATAATGCGGGAAAACCTAATATTTCTGCAGACCAATCCAACAAAACTTTAGGGTTACGTTTAGATGGCACGCATCCGTTTAACCCTAATTTTAGAGCGCACTACACGGCTGAATACGCCAAACAAAGTGACTATGCCGATGGCGACAAACGCATTGACGCGCACTACTACAGAGTAGGCGGTGGCTTGGGCTTTGACAACTTCAACTTCCGTGCAGACCAGGAATTATTATCCAGCAATGATAATAAGTTTGCATTCCAGACACCCTATGGCACTAACCACTTGTTCCAGGGTTGGGTTGATAAATTTTTGGCTACACCAAGATCGGGCATCAAAGACACTTTTGTCACAGCAACTTATAAATACCAAGACTTCCTATTCTTTGCTGATTATCACTTCATCAATTCAGATGAAGATTTCAACACTGTTGGAGGTGGCACAAAAACCAACGGTAGCAAGTATGGTAAGGAGTGGAATGTGGCTGCGACATACAACTACAGCCAAAATATCATGGCAAAACTTGAATACGGTAAATTTACTGAAGATGACCACTACGCACCAACACCCGGCGTAGCTAACACCGTTGCTGGTAATCGTAACCGTATTCGCGATACAGAAAAACTCTGGTTAACCGCAATGTACACTTTCTAACTGATTATTTCATAAAATTATCTGTTTTGTGCAAACGCACCGTTTTGGTTCATGTCAACGGTGTTGTTTGCATATTTTGGTGCAGCTTTGCACATCTGTACCGCCCAATATTGCATAACTAATTGTATTAAATACAAAATTAATGTTGGCATACTAATTGCCATAGCTATGTAGATTGTATTGTCTGGCTCAAGTAAAAATTATGCAAAAAATGAAATTAGTGGTTGTTGGTAATGGCATGGCCGGTATGCGCGTGGTGGAAGAATTGCTCAAAATCGCGCCGGACATTTATGATATTACCGTATTCGGTGACGAGCCCTACCCCAACTACAACCGTATCATGCTCTCGCCCGTGCTGGCCAATGAGCAGACCATAGAAGACATTATTCTGAATACCCGTGAATGGTATGCGGAAAACAACATCACACTTTACACCAGCGCACGCGTCAACAAAATCGACCGCAAGAACCGCAAAGTGTATGCCGAAGATGGCACCAGTGCAGAGTATGACCGCTTATTGCTTGCTACCGGCTCAAAACCATTCATGCTGCCCATTCCAGGTAAAGACCTGGAGGGCGTCATTGGTTATCGGGACATTAAAGATACCAATGACATGATAGAGGCCGCAAAAAAGCACAAGCATGCGGTGGTGATCGGTGGTGGCCTGCTGGGGCTGGAAGCTGCAAATGGCCTGAAAATACAGGGCATGGAAGTGACTGTGGTACACAAGAATGAGTGGCTGCTGGAAAGGCAGCTTGATAAAACATCTGGCAAAATGCTGCAAAAAAACCTGGAAGCCAAAGGACTCAACTTTTTACTGCAAAAAAATACCGAGCAATTAATCGGCAATGAGCAAGGGCGCGTTAAAGCGGTACGTTTTGCCGATGGTCAGGAAATCGCCTCTGACTTGGTGGTGATGGCGGTGGGTATCCGCCCGAACTTTGCGCTGGCCGAATCCGCCGGCATCTACTGCAACAGAGGCATTGTGGTGAATGACACCATGCAAACCTACGACCCGCGTATTTACGCAGTGGGCGAATGTGTAGCACACCGCGGTATTTCATATGGTTTGGTGGCACCGCTATTTGAAATGGCAAAGGTGTGCGCAACGCACCTGGCGAATTTTGGTATCGGCTTATATAAAGGCTCCGTCACCTCCACTAAATTAAAAGTCACAGGCATCGATTTATTCAGTGCCGGCGACTTCAGAAGTGATGAAGACGCTGAGGATGGACGCGAAGAAATAGTTTTACATGACGCAGTTGGCGGGGTTTACAAAAAACTCGTCATCAAAAATGACAAAATCATTGGCGGCGTGCTTTATGGGGATACCACGGATGGTTCGTGGTATTTTCAAATGCTCAGAGACGGCAAGGCCATCCATGAAGTGCGTGATCACCTGATGTTTGGTCAGGATTCGCTCGGTAACACCGGGCATGCAGGCCAGAACAAAGCCGCTACCATGACTGATGAAATGGAAGTGTGTGGCTGTAACGGCGTATGCAAAGGCACCATTGTGAAAGCCATTCAGGACAAAGGCTTGTTCACCATTGATGACGTAAAAAAACAAACCAAGGCCGGTTCAAGCTGCGGCTCATGTGTAGGCTTGGTTGAGCAGATTCTGGCATCCACCTTGGGCGGCGGCTATGCGCCGCCATCCACCAGCAAAGTGGTATGCGGCTGTACAGACAAAAACCATGAAGAAGTGCGCGCAGAAATCCGTACGCATAAATATTTAAATATCCCGGATGCCATCAAAGGCATGGGCTGGCGCACACCCAATGGCTGCGCGACTTGCAGGCCGGCACTCAACTACTACTTGCTTTCTACCTGGCCGCACGAGGCGGTGGACGACCCGCAATCGCGTTTCATTAACGAACGCGTACACGCCAATATTCAGAAAGACGGCACGTATTCGGTAGTTCCCCGTATGTATGGGGGCGTCACCACGCCAGACCAGCTGCGTAAAATTGCCGATGTAGCCGATAAATATGCCGTGCCGATGGTGAAGGTGACAGGCGGTCAGCGTATCGATTTGCTCGGTGTGAAAAAAGAAGACCTGGTAGATATGTGGAAAGACCTCGACATGCCTTCCGGTTATGCTTACTCCAAGGGCATCCGTACTGTTAAAACCTGTGTCGGTTCTGAGTTCTGCCGCTTCGGCACCCAAAACTCCACACAAATGGGCATTGACATTGAAAAAGCCTTTGACCATATGTGGGCACCACATAAAGTGAAATTTGCTGTTTCGGGCTGCCCGAGAAACTGCGCGGAATCGGGCATTAAAGACGTCGGCATTATCGGCGTCGATTCTGGCTGGGAGATTTATGTGGGCGGCAACGGCGGTATTAAAACCGAGGTTGCGCAATTCCTGTGCAAAGTCAAAACACATGATGAAGTGCTGGAATACTCAGGCGCATTCATTCAAATCTACCGTGAAGAAGCGCGCTATTTAGACCGCACCGTACACTGGATTGAACGCGTAGGCCTAGAATACGTGAAACAACGCGTGCTGGAAGATGCCGAAGGCCGTAAAGCCGCCTATGAGCGCCTGCTGTACGCATTGCAAGGCGCGGTCAACCCTTGGGCGGAGCGCGTGGAAAAACGCGAGCAACATAAAGAATTTGAAACCATCACCATTTAAGAACACCCCGTTTAAACATTAGGAAAAACTGTATGAAAAGTAGTTTTTGGCAAGCCGGGCACAAGCCCACCTTATTTTCGGCATTTTTGTATTTTGATTTGAGTTTTATGGTGTGGGTATTACTTGGCCCCCTGGCTGTTCAAATGGCGACTGATTTACAACTCACGCCGGCACAAAAAGGTTTAATGGTGGCAACGCCGGTGCTGGCAGGCGCGCTGTTGCGCATTTTGATGGGCGTGCTTGTTGACCATATTAAACCTAAGAAGGCTGGCTTAATTGGGCAAATTATTGTTATTTTAAGCTTGTTAATCGCATGGCTGCATGGCATTGAGAATTTTCAACAAGCATTGTTATTAGGTGTAGGCTTAGGGTTTGCCGGAGCGTCATTTGCTGTGGCTCTACCACTCGCATCGCGCTGGTATCCACCTGAGCATCAGGGAACAGCACTGGGTATTGCTGGCGCTGGTAATTCTGGTACTGTATTCGCCGCATTATTCGCCCCTGGTCTGGCAGTGGCATATGGGTGGAACAATGTATTTGGTTTAGCACTGATTCCGCTTGGTATTGCACTATTGGTGTACATGGTTTATGCCAAAGACAGCCCCGGTGCTCCACCTGCAAAGTCTTTGAGTCAGTATGTGGCTATTCTGAAAGACAAGGACGCCTGGTGGTTCATGTTTTTTTATAGTGTGACCTTTGGCGGCTTTGTAGGTCTGGCCTCATCGCTCACCATTTACTTTAACGATTTATATCTACTGGGCCCCGTGGTTGCAGGCTATTGCACCGCCGCTGCCGTATTTGCGGGTTCGCTTGTACGCCCGATTGGCGGCATGATTGCCGACCGTATCGGCGGTATCCGCACCCTGCTTACCATGTATGTCATCGCTGCGATATTGCTGTTAGTCATGAGTTTCGGCCAACCTACCTATCAATTGGCACTCGCGATTATTATCCCAGTGATGGCGGTATTGGGTATGGGCAACGGCGCGGTATTTCAGTTGGTACCGCAGCGCTTCCGCAAGGAAATCGGCGTGATGACCGGCTTGGTCGGCATGGCAGGTGGTATAGGCGGCTTCTATCTGGCAGCGAGTTTAGGCTACTTTAAGCAGACCACAGGCAGCTACCAGGCTGGTTTGATGATTTTTGCAGGGCTTGCTGTGTTGGCTATTATTGGCTTAAGCGGCGTAAAAACACGTTGGAGAACAACTTGGGGTAGCGCAGCGGCCACCTCTGCGAAGGTGTAAACTAACGCGATGTCGCTTCAATTTGAAATTGGGCAATCCAGTCTGACCGGGCCGCGGACGCGTAACGAAGATTATGTTGGCGTTGTCACGCCCAGCAACGAGCAATTAAGTATCAAAGGCGCGCTCATTGCTGTGGCCGATGGTGTGAGCGGCAATGCAGGCGGCGGAGAAGCCTCCGAGATGACAGTGCGCACGGTTTCTACCGATTACTACGCCACACCGGACACCTGGGAGCCGCCGACAGCGCTGGAAAAAGTCATTACCGCAGCCAATCGCTGGCTGATCTCGCAGGCCAATGCCAACCGCGATATGGCGGGCATGGCGACCACACTATCGTTGCTGATAATACGCGGGCAACGCTACTATTTGGCGCATGTGGGCGATACGCGCATTTATCTGTTGCGCAACGGCACCTTAAAGCAACTCACGACGGATCATGTGTGGGACAGGCCTGATATGCGCCATGTACTCAAGCGCGCCGTCGGGTTGGATGCGCATCTGGCGATTGATTTTGCGGAAGGCGCACTACAAGCCGGCGATGTGTTTGCGCTGCTCAGCGATGGCGTATGGGAAACGCTGGGCGATAAAGCTATCCACGAAAGCCTGTTAAAATTTAATAGCGTCAAGATGGTTGCTGAGCATCTGACCCAAACTGCGCTTGATCAGCAAAGCACGGATAACTCCACCGCAGTGGTGGTTAAAATCAACGCGCTTGGCGCAGATACGCTGGCAGAGCGCATTGCAGGGGGCAAACATCTCGCGCTGCCGGAAAAACTCGGCACTGGCGAATTGATTGATGATTTTGAAGTGATTGAGCTGCTGCATGAATCACGCGCCAGCCTGCTTTACAAAGTACGCAAAACGGACACCAAACAGCTTTTTGTGCTAAAAACCCTGCAGCCATTGCTGGCGAATGATGCAGAAAGCAGCAGCGGCTTGCTCAACGAAGAATGGCTGGGTAAGCGCGTAATATCGCAGTACGTGCCGCAAGTGTTACCGCTTTCGATAGAAAAGCGCAGTAAGCTTTATTTTGTCATGAGCTGGCACGAAGGCGCAACTTTGCAGCAGCGGCTTGATAGCGGGCATTATTTTACCGCTGCGGGCGTCGTAAAAATTGGCATCGACATGATGCGCGGCATTGGCGCACTGCACCGGCTAAGCATTATTCACCGCGACATTAAGCCTGCCAACATTCATCAGGCCAGCGATCAGCGTTTACGCATTCTGGATCTGGGCGTGGCGCTCAGCACAGGCACTGAAATCATTGGCAGCGATCCAAATCAACCCCTGCAAAACCCGGGCACCCCGAGTTTTATGGCGCCGGAACAGTTTGACGGTGTAGTGGCCAACCCGCAAACCGACATCTATGCAGCGGGCGTGACGCTTTACCATCTGCTGACACGCAAATATCCATATGGCGAAATTGAACCGTTCCAGCATCCAAAATTTGGTGAACCAACGCCACTGACGCGCTACCGCCCGGACATTCCCTACTGGCTGGAAAATATCGTGCTTAAAGCGGTTGCACGTGATCCAAAGTTACGCTTTGAAACAGCAGAAGAAATGCTGCATGCGCTTGAGGTAGGCGAGTTAAAACCTATTTTGGCACCTGCCCGCACGCCTTTGATTGCGCGTGCAAGGCTGGTTAAATGGCAATGGATCGCCATTTTTTCGTTCGTGTTGAATTTGTTGTTAATTTATTTACTAATGGTTTCATAAAACTATTGGCAATTTCATAAGGTTTAAAAAATATGAGTAACTGGGTAAATGTAGCACCGCTGGAAGACATTCCTAAACTGGGCGCGCGCGTTGTGCGGACTAAAAACAAACAGGCTGAAGTCATTGAAATCGGCGTATTTCGTACCGACGATGACCGCATTTTTGCCATTAACAATAGCTGCCCGCATAAGGGCGGGCCTTTGTCGCAGGGTATAGTCTACGGAGACAAAGTGGCCTGCCCGCTACATTCCTGGAAAATCAGCCTGGTGGATGGCAGGGCCGAGGAGCCTGATGTCGGTGAAACGGCTTGTTTCAATACCAAAGTTGAAAATGGTGTGGTCTATTTAGAGCTCAAAGATTAAGTGCTTTCAGATTGAATACTCTGATTAAAGAAACAAAATCCACTTGCTGCTACTGCGGCGTGGGCTGCGGCGTGATTATTGAATCGCAAAACGACAAAATTATCCACGTAAAAGGCGACCCGGATCACCCCGCCAACTTCGGGCGTTTGTGCACCAAGGGCGCCACGCTGCACCTTACCGCAACACCTGATAACCGTGTGCTTTACCCGGAGATGCGCCTGATGCGTGACGCGCCGCGCAAACGCGTTTCGTGGGATGTGTCGCTGGATTATTTAGCAGGAAAGTTTGCACAGACTATAGAAAAACACGGACCCGATTCTGTTGCGTTTTATATTTCAGGCCAGCTGCTTACCGAAGATTACTACGTGTTTAACAAGCTTGCCAAAGGCTTGATCGGCACCAATAACATCGATACCAATTCGCGCTTGTGCATGAGTTCTGCCGTGGCAGGCTACAAAACCACGCTGGGCGCGGATGCGCAGCCGGCCTGTTATGACGACATTAACTATACCCAGTGCTTATTCATTGCAGGCAGCAACACCGCATTTGCGCACCCGATTGTTTTCAGGCGCATCGAAGAAGCGAAAACCAAAAATCCTGATATGAAAATTGTGGTGGTTGACCCACGCCGCACGGATACCGCACAAATGGCGGATTTGCATCTGGCGATTCACCCCGGTACCGATGTCGCCCTGTTTAACGGCCTACTGCACGTGATGCTGTGGGAGGGCTTGCTGAATATGGAATACATCCGCAAGCACACCACGGGCTTTGAGGCGCTTAAGGAAACCGTGCGCGAATACACGCCGAAAATGGTGGCAGATATTTGTGGCATCCATGAAAAAGACATCATCCAGGCTGCCAAATGGTTTGGCGCAGGGCCCACGCTTTCCATGTATTGCCAGGGCTTGAATCAATCCATTCACGGCACTGATAAAAATGCCGCCCTGATTAACCTGCACTTGGCCACGGGTCAAATCGGCAAGCTGGGGGCTGGCCCATTCTCACTCACAGGGCAGCCCAACGCCATGGGCGGACGCGAAGTCGGCGGCATGGCCAACCTGCTCTCAGCCCACCGTGATTTGGCCAATGCCGAACACCGCGCAGAAATCGCCAGTTTGTGGGGCTTAGAGTCCGTGCCGGAAACTCCGGGTAAAACAGCCGTGGAAATGTTTGACGCGGTTAAAAATGGCAACATCAAAGCCATCTGGATTGCCTGCACCAATCCTGCGCAATCCATGCCGGACTTGAATAATGTGATCGCCGCCCTGAAAAATGCAGAACTCGTCATCGTGCAGGATGCCTTCAATAACACTGAAACCTGCCAGTATGCCGATGTACTGCTACCCGCCAGCACGTGGGGCGAGAAAGCAGGCACGGTCACCAATTCTGAACGGTGTATTACCCGTGTCACCTCGGCGGTACCGCCACCTGCTGAAGCTAGGCATGACTGGGATATTGCAGTGGATTTTGCACAACGTCTGGAAACTCAGCTCTCCCGAACCGTTAAGCTGTTCCCTTACCAGAATACTGAAGCCATTTTCAATGAGCACCGCGAAACCACCCGTGGACGTGATTTGGACATCACAGGGTTAAGTTACGACATCCTGACCCAACAAGGGCCGCAGCAATGGCCGTTCAAAACGGGTGCGCATCGCGGTACCACACGTTTGTATACCGACGGTGTGTTCCCGACACCTGATGGCAATGCACGGTTTGCCAATGTCAGTTACAAAGGCACGGCGGATAAAACTGACGCACGCCACCCGCTGCATTTGCTCACGGGTCGCCTGCGCGACCAGTGGCACGGCATGAGCCGCACCGGGCGCATCGCACAGCTTTATAATCATGAAGAAGCGCCTGTGCTGCATATGAATACGGACGACATGCAGCGCCGCCAGATAAAAAGCGGCGACATCGTCAAAGTACAAAACAAGCGCGGGCAAATCATACTCACGGCAGAAGCATCAGATGAGATACAACCCGCGCAGACCTTTATCGCCATGCATTGGGGCGAACAGTCAATGCATGGCCTGGGCGTGAATGCACTCATGCCGCCCGCATTTGACAAAACCTCAAAACAGCCCGAGCTCAAGCATACGGCGGTTAAAGTAGAAAAACTGGATTTGCCCTGGCACATGACGGTGATGCGCCGTTGTGACAATCTGGAACAATTAGAAAAAATTCGCACCCTGCTGCCACACTTTACTTATGCAAGTTGCGGCTTGTTTGGGCGCGCAGTTGAGCAACACTTGGGTATGCTGATTTTGCGCGCCGCGCACGAAACAACTTTAGATGCCGACCTGATCGCAACCATTGACACGATTTTAGGCATGACCGAAGACGTGCCCTGCCTGAACTACATCGATGCCAAACGCGGCATTTCAAAGCGTATTCTGGTGGAAGAAGGCCATGTCACGGGTGTACGCCTGGTGGGAGAAACCCTCGCTACCGAATGGCTCAAGGATGTAATGACTTCCGGGAAATTAGGCGATGAATTGCGCCGCTGGGCGCTTGCACCTTTAAGCGCGCCACCCACAGGTCAGCACGGACGCGGTAAAATTGTATGTAGCTGCCTTGATGTTTCGCAAAATGAAATTATCGAGAACATTGAAATGGGCGCGGACTTAATTACCTTGCAAAACAAGCTCAAATGCGGGACGGAATGCGGCTCTTGCATGCCGGAACTCAAACGCATCATTCAAACTTACCGCAAAAAATAGCGCTTTACTTTAACAAATCATCAACCGCGAATGCACATAGTGGCGCGTCACTAAACCAACGCGCTGCTTTTAGCGCATACCTGGGAATTTTCCACCCATCATGCCGCCCAAGCCACGCATCATCTTGGCCATGCCGCCTTTGCTGAACATTTTCATCATTTTCTGTGTTTCTTCAAACTGTTTCAGCAAGCGGTTTACTTCTTGCACTTGCACGCCGCTGCCATCTGCAATACGCTTTTTACGCGTGGCTTTGATCAGCTCAGGCTTACGACGCTCCAGCGGCGTCATGCTGTTGATGATGCCTTCTATGCGGCGCAGGGATTTATCCGCGTCCTCGTTATTTACTTTAGCCGCCATGCTGGCCATTTGCGCGGGCATTTTATCCATCAGCGCGCTCATACCGCCCATTTTTCGCATTTGTGTCATCTGGCTTTTAAAGTCTTCCAGATCAAACTTGCTACCCGATTTGATTTTATCGGCAACTTTCTGTGCCTCAGCCAAATCGACCTTTTTATGCGCCTCTTCAATCAAGCCCAGCAAATCGCCCATGCCGAGAATACGGCCTGCCATGCGGTCGGGATGGAACGGCTCCAGGCCATCGACCTTTTCGCTCACACCGATAAACTTGATGGGCTGACCGGTGACATGCCGCACCGAGAGCGCCGCACCGCCGCGCGCATCGCCATCCAGCTTGGTAAGCACGACGCCGGTGAGCGGCAGCGTGTCGCCAAAAGCCTTGGCGGTATTAACGGCATCCTGGCCTTGCATGGCATCGACCACAAACAAGGTTTCAATCGGCTTAAGCTGCGCGTGCAAGGCCTTGATTTCCGCCATCATCGCTTCATCTATGCCCAAACGGCCCGCGGTGTCAAATATGACTACATCATAGTAGTTCTTTTTGGCATGTTCGAGCGTTTGTGCAGCAATTTCGCTCGGTTTTTGATGAGCGTTGCTATCAAAACAATCAATCTCAAGCTGCTTGGCTAAAGTCTGCAGCTGGGTTATTGCGGCCGGGCGGTACACGTCGGCACTCGCCAGCAGCACTTTCTTTTTTTGTTCTTTTAATAGTTTGGCCAGTTTGGCAGAAGTGGTGGTTTTACCCGAACCCTGCAAACCCGCCATAAGGATGATCGCAGGCGGCACAGCGGCGAGATTCAAGCCGACATTGGCTTTGCCCATTAACGCCGTCAATTCATCATTCACCACTTCGATCACGGCCTGGCCTGGCGTCAGGCTTTGCAATACTTCCTTACCCTGTGCGCGCTCTTTAACCTTGGCGATAAATTCCTTCACCACCGGCAGGGCTACGTCTGCTTCAAGCAGTGCCATGCGCACTTCACGCATCGCATCGGCAATGTTTTCCTCTGTAAGCCTTGCCTGACCACGCAGATTTTTGATGACGCCTTGCAGGCGACCGGTTAAATTATCTAACATGCTTTGTTACCTTAATTGATTTTGCTTAATTGAATCCTTGGATTTTACATGAAGCTATTATAATCGCGTCATTTTTAAGCCATAATTGCATTATGCAAAAATTAATTCCCTATTTAGTGGTGGCGTTTATCTACCTGGCCGTAGCAACCGATTTCTGGCGCGGCGCAAAGGCTGCCGCCCAAGGTCATTCGCTCAACCTGCACTCCGCCATGATTGCCTTGGGCTTGTTAATTCATGGCTGGTTGCTGTACCAGGGCATTTTCGGTCAAGGCTTTAATTTAGGCTTTTACAATGCACTATCGGTCATATTCTGGCTAACCGTGCTGGTTTACTGGCTTGCTAATTTGAAGCACGAATTGCACAGCCTGCAGGCTTTTGTATTGCCGCCTGCGGCTTTGTTTGCACTGTTGCCGGCCTTTGAGGTGAGTGATCACTATCTCCCGGCGGAAATCCAGCCTTTATTCATCGCGCACATCAGCATTGCATTGTTGGCATACAGCCTATTCACCTTTGCCGCTTTGCATGCACTACTGATGGCGATTGCCGAGCGCAGCTTGCACAACAAACCCAGCATCATTAAATTGCCCAGCTTTCCACCGCTGCTGGTGATGGAAAGTTTGTTATTTAAAGTGATTAAAATCGGGTTTATGCTGCTGACTTTAACCTTAATTAGCGGCATGCTGTTTTCGGAACAGATTTTTGGCTGGCCCATGCAATATACCCATAAAACTATATTTTCAATTGCCTCGTGGTTTATCTATGGCTGGCTGCTGTACGGACGCTACCAATACGGCTGGCGTGGGCGAGTGGCCATACGCTGGACATTGATTGGCTTTGTACTGCTGCTACTGGCCTATGTGGGCTCGCGCTTTGTCTCGCAGATTCTGTTAGGCCGATAATTAATTCAGGGCTAATTTAACCAATTTTTTGGCCAATATTTAGCTGCAGTCTCGCCGACATTGTTAACAACCGCATCGGCCAGCTTGCGTATTGTAACGGACGCATGCGCTTCTATGCCGCTATCTGGTTTGAATATTCTCACACCCAGACCACCGGTTACCTTTACCAGGCCCGCCCATGGCTTGTGTGCAGGACCAAGCGGGTCTGGTTTGATATTGCCTAGACTATCCGCAAATAGCACGTCTTCAGTCATCATTTCATCTATCGTCCATTTCAGTGCAATATCAGATAAACCAGCTTCCTTATAGCCGCCGCCAACGTCAGAGTGCGCTCCCGGGAATACCACTTGTTTGACATTTGACGCCTTAAGCCAGAGCGTTGGGGTAAACAGCAAGCGCTGCTCATCAAGCGCAATCGCGTGTATTCCTTTGGTCACCTTTTGGCTAAGCACCTCATCCGCAAAGCGAAAAGCATCGCTGATGGTGTTATCTTTGGCATTATAATTCGGCACACCCAGCGAACCCACTGTATCCCACACTGCGACCATGCGAACCGGCACATTTCGCACGTAATCTTCTTCTTTAACGCGGTTGCTAGAAATAAAGTTTGGCAGATCCTGCATCGCCTCGGCTAACGTCGCAAATACATTACGTTTTTCAGCGCCCACTTTACGGTATTGATACCAGGCTTGTGCACCCAACTTATACGACGCTTCATCCCCGCGTGGAAACTTGTTGCTCAGCAACCCCTGCGATGCAATCAGCCCCGCCAAAGCCCGCGCGGTATAAGCTCCACGGCTGAATCCGACAATATAAATGCTATCGCCTGTCTGGTAATTTCGAGAAATAAATGTGTAGCCGCGCACAATACGCTTAATGAGCCCTGCCCCGAAGCCGCCACCAATCAACTCCTGAATTTTGTTATTGCCGTTGCCTACGCCATTGATATACTTGGCAATCTGCAAGGTATGCCCTTGACTATCTGCCAGACGCTTTTCGCGCTCTAAAATCTGGCCGGTGATATCTTCCACCTTGGTTCTGGCGACCATGCGCCCCGCAAGGTGAGTAAATAATTTGAATACGTTAGAAGGCGGGTCTGCCTTTGCGCGCTCGGCTGGTGTGAGCACTTCGTCATCCGGGTTATTCCATGTGCCGTCTGCGCAAAAAATAATGTTCTTAGCCATGCCAACGCCTCTGGAACGCAAACCATGAAAGCACTAGGCTAATGTGTTTAAAACAAAAGCGCAATACATCAAGAAGGTTCTGGTTAATCCGCAGGATTAACGCAAACTGATCTGAGGCCACGCCTGCTCTTCCGCATAAGCGGTTAAAATCGCATCAGCATCCACTGCCACCGGGTTAGTGACCAGTTTCATCAACGGCAGATCATTATGCGAATCGCTATAAAAATAGCTGGTCTCAAAATCGCTTAAATGTTGTCCACGTTCAGCTAACCACTGGTTCAAACGTATTACTTTGCCTTCTTTATAAGTGGGCACACCAGTGACACCGCCGGTATATTCGCCATCCAACATTTCAGGATCGCTGCCAATCAAGTGTTCAACGCCATAGGCCGTGGCGATCGGCTTGGTCACAAAGCTATTGGTGGCGGTAATCACCACGCATAGATCACCCGCTGCTTTGTGCTTATTCACCAGATCCTGTGCCTTTTGCGTCATCATCGGACGAATCACTTTCTGCATATATTTCAGATGTAATTGGTCTAAGAACTTTTTGGAATGCTGCGACAGCGGTTGCAGTTGAAATTTCAGAAATTCCACGATATTCAAACAGCCATTTTTATAGTCCGCATAAAACTGCTCGTTACGGTCGTGGTGCGTTTTGGCGTCCAGCAAGCCTTCAGAAATTAAAAACAGGCTCCAGTTGTAGTCACTGTCGCCTGCCAGCAGGGTATTATCCAAGTCGAATAAAGCTAAATTTTGTTTGGTTTGTTTCATATTAAATTTCGCCATTGTTTTCTTTGGTTTTTGCAGAGAGCACTAAATACACACCCACCAGAATAACTGCAAGCGCCATATATTCCAAGGATGTGACATGTTCATTCGCCAGCCAGATACCCACCGCAAACGCCACTACGGGATTCACGAACGTATTACTGCTGGCCACCAGCGAACGCACCGTCTTAAGTAAATACTGGTACGCGCTGTAGGCCACGAGCGAGCCGAGCATTATTAAAAACAGCATCGCCCCCCAGGATTTTGCGCTAATGGTTTGCGGCCAGGTTTCACCCCACATTGCGCTCACAATGAGCAATACCACGCCGCCCACCAACATTTGACACGCCGAGCCCATCAGGCCTTGTGGCATGGCCAAATGTTTACCCCATACCGAACCAAACGACCAGTTGGCTGCAGCAAAAATCAGCAAAATTGCACTTGTGATGTCGCCATGCAGACTGCCCCCCAAATTAAGCAACACAATCCCCGCCACGCCAATCGCAATGCCCAGCCACTCCTGACGGGTGATTTCATGCCCCCATATGGAAGAAAAAATCGCCATCCAGATGGGTGCAGTCGCGATAGAAAGCGCTGCCACGCTGGAGGATACGGTTTGCTGCACGAAGCATACCGTGCCGTTACCCAGCGCCGGCAACAAAACACCCACCGCACCCGCACCAAGCCACTGCTGTTTATTGGGGCTGGCAGCACCCAGATAACGCATAACCCCGTATAAAATCAATCCGGCCACCGTAAAACGTACCCCCGCCATCATGAATGGCGGGAAGCTCTCGATCCCGAAACGAATAGCGAGATAAGTCGAGCCCCAAATGAAATAGGTGCAGAACAGCGCTGACGCAATCAGCCACGTTTGATTTCTTGTATTCAATTGAGCGTAATTACTCAGACTTGGGGGTGCGCACGTTCAAGTTTTGAGTGGAGCTTATTCAAACCATTCAAATACGCCTTGGCCGATGCAATCACAATATCGGTATCCGCGCCCTGCCCATTCACAATACGACCGCCTTTAGCCAAACGCACAGTGACTTCGCCTTGTGCATCGGTGCCGCTGGTGATGTTGTTAACGGAATACAATTGCAACTCCGCACCGCTATTCACCATGCGCTCAATTGCCTTGAAACTGGCGTCCACAGGGCCTCCGCCATCGGCTTCGGCACGCTTTTCCACGCCATTTTCGCTTAAGGTAATGATGGCATGCGGAATTTCACCTGTTTGAGAGGCTACCTGCAAATAAACAAGCTTGTAATGCTCTTTCGTTTCGCTAACAAATTCATCGCTCACAATGGCATGCAAATCTTCATCAAAGATTTCTGATTTTTTATCAGCCAATTCCTTAAAACGCGCGAATGCAGCGTTTAATGCATCTTCAGACTCCAACTCAATGCCCAATTCTTTCAAGCGCGTTCTGAAGGCATTACGGCCAGACAACTTGCCCAAGGTCAATTTGTTGGCATTCCAGCCCACGTCTTCAGCCCGCATGATTTCGTAAGTCTCGCGATGCTTCAATACGCCGTCCTGATGAATGCCGCTCTCGTGCGCAAACGCGTTGGCGCCGACAATCGCCTTGTTGGGCTGCACGGGGTAGCCGGTGATGGTGGAAACCAATTTGCTGGTCGGCACGATTTGTGTGGTGTCGATGCGCGTATCCAAGTTGAAAAAATCACGGCGGGTTTTAATCGCCATCACCACCTCTTCCAAACTCGCATTGCCCGCACGCTCACCCAAACCGTTGATGGTACACTCCACCTGCCTTGCCCCATTTGAAACAGCAGCAAGCGAGTTCGCCACTGCCATGCCTAAATCGTTATGGCAGTGGGTTGACCACACCACTTTGTCGCTATTCTTGACGCGCTTGATGAGCGTGGCCATGCGCTCGCCCCACGGTGCGGGCACGCTGTAACCAACGGTATCCGGTACGTTGATCGTGGTGGCGCCCGCTTCGATCACTGCATCAAAAATGCGCACCAAAAAATCAATGTCCGAGCGCACGGCGTCTTCGGCCGAAAACTCCACATCGTGCGTGTACTCCAACGCCCATTTCACCGCCCGCACGGCACGCTCCACCACCTGGTCTTCGGTCATGCGAAGCTTGTTTTCCATGTGGATTTTGCTGGTGGCGATAAACGTATGGATACGGCCATTTTTTTCATCATGCTGCATGGCTGGTGTAATCGCCTCGCCCGCGCGGCGCACGTCATTCTCACTGGCGCGCGCAAGTGAACATACGGTTGAATTGTGAATCAAGCCTGCAATGGTATGGATGGCATCAAAATCGCCCGGACTGGCTGCCGCAAAGCCGGCTTCAATCACATTCACACCCAATTTTTCAAGCTGTCGCGCGATACGGATCTTTTCTTCTTTGGTCATGGCTGCGCCCGGGCTCTGCTCGCCATCGCGCAAGGTAGTATCAAAAATAATAATCTGGTTAGTCATTCTTTTTTCCTAATTCAATAGATGGATTTTACCCGCTGGCTATCAAAACCGCGAGTGCGAAAACACTTAATTGGGGGTGTATTTAGTGTGCGCTGGCGCGCAGCAGTGCTGGGCGTAACGCGCGCAGCAAGGCGAGGCTTAACAACAAGCCTGCGGTCAAAGGTAAAACTTGAAATGTGAATTCATCCAACATGGCTCGAGTATAAATATTTATCAGCGCTTTTTCAAGCTATTAGCCATTATCCAGTATTGCCTGGTCTGCGGATTCGTGATTTTGCCCACAAATAATAACCTGATAGCGCATATACCAGGACGACTGTGAACAAAACTTCCGGCGGGCTGTAAGAGATCAACACGAACGTCACCAAAATAGCCAAAACTGCCACAAAAGGTACACTCTCTTTTAAATTAATATCTTTACCGCTATAGAACTTTAGGTCACTTACCATGCTTCCGGCAGCAAACACGGTCAACCCCCACGCCATCCACTTCATTTGTATTGCGCCAAAAAATATCTCACGACCGCTTACACCATATTCATATGCCACCCAGACAAAACCCGCTATCAAGGCAGCAGCAGCCGGGCTGGGTAAGCCCTGAAAATAGCGTTTATCTTGAAACGCATCATCCAATTTGGTATTAAATCGCGCCAAGCGCAAAGCCGCGCAAGCGCAATAAATAAAGGCAGCAATCCAACCTAATTTTCCCATCGGCTTTAGCGCCCACACATAAATAATCAGGGCTGGTGCTACACCGAAAGAAACCATATCAGACAAACTGTCGTACTCTGCCCCAAATGCGCTTTGCGTATTGGTCATACGCGCAACGCGGCCATCCAATCCATCCAACACCATGGCAATAAAAATCGCAATCGCCGATTGCTCAAAATTGCTGTTCATGGCCTGCACAATGGCATAAAAACCGGCAAACAATGCGGCTGAGGTAAACAGGTTAGGCAACAGATAAATGCCGCGCGCGCGCAAGCTGACATCATCAGTAGCACGTCGTACAGGGCGTTGTTTAGGTTCTGCCATAATTTTGTGCAATTAATTCAATAAATGTAGTTAAGTATAGCAAAACGTCCCAAATTACCAAGATAAAAGCTTAATAAAGTCCAAAGTTTAATAAAGTCCAAAGTAAAGTATAGCAAAGCCAATATGATAATATCGCGGCTAATTCATTAGTTGATTATTATGCAATTTACATTACACAAAACAGATGGCCTAGCCCGCCGCGGTACACTGACGCTTACCCATGGCGCAGTTGAAACGCCAGCATTCATGCCGGTTGGCACATATGGCACGGTAAAAGCCATGTCACCATTAGAACTAGAAGAAATAAACGCACATATCGTGCTGGGCAACACCTTTCATCTATGGCTGCGCCCGGGGTTGGAAGTGATTGCAGCACATGGCGGCCTGCACAAGTTTATGGGCTGGGATAAGCCCATCCTCACCGATTCTGGCGGCTTTCAGGTATGGAGCTTGGGCGATTTAAGAAAAATCAGCGAAGAAGGTGTGAAGTTCCGCTCACCCATTAACGGCGACAGCTGCTTCTTAACGCCGGAAGAATCCATGCGCATTCAAAAGATATTGAACAGTGACATCGTAATGATTTTTGACGAATGTACGCCCTACCCCGCCACACACAAGGAGGCCAGCGACTCGATGCAGCTTTCGTTGCGCTGGGCGAAGCGCAGTAAAGACGCGCACCAAGGTAATAGCAATGCGCTTTTTGGCATCATTCAAGGTGGAATGTACGAGGACTTAAGAGATGTTTCGCTCAATGGTCTAGTCGAGATTGATTTTGACGGCTACGCAATCGGTGGCTTGTCCGTAGGCGAACCGAAAGATGACATGCTGCGTATTTTGACGCACACAGCCCCCAAAATGCCGCAAAACAAGCCACGTTATTTAATGGGCGTGGGCACGCCGGAAGACCTGGTGGATGCGGTGACTCAGGGCATCGATATGTTCGATTGCGTGATGCCCACCCGCAACGCGCGTAACGGCTGGCTGTTCACGCAATACGGCGATGTCAAAATCAAAAACGCCGGGTATAAAAAGGATACGCGCCCGCTGGATGCCGATTGCAGTTGCTATACCTGCCGCAATTTCACCCGCGCCTATCTGCACCATTTACACAAAGTAGGCGAGATTCTGGGCGCGCGCCTCAACACCATCCACAACCTGCATTATTATCAATTTTTAATGCAAGGCATGCGGAGCGCGATTGAAGCAGGTACTTTTGCCTCGTTTATCCAGGAATTTGCAACGAAACGTGCACAACTAGGTTCACAGCAATAATCAGCACAAGTCTGTGTTAAAATTCGCCGTTGATTTAAAAATAAATTTTTTAGGAATTAAACCATGTTTATTAGTAACGCATACGCCGCACCGGCCGCTCCAGGTGGTGATTTAATGAGTTTTTTACCCATTATTATTATTTTTGTTCTGTTTTATTTCATGCTGATTCGTCCGCAAATGAAGCAAGCTAAGCAACATAAAGCCATGATTGAGGCGCTTAAAGCGGGCGATGAGGTTGCAACCGCTGGCGGCGTGATTGGCAAAGTCACTAAAGTGGGCGACAATTTTGTCAGCGTTGAAATTTCCGCTAACACGGTAATCAACATTCAAAAACATGCAGTGCAAACCCTGTTGCCGCCTGGCACCATTAAATCAATCTAAAATCAAAGCTTTAAACGAGCGCTAGAAAGAATCTTAGCAATGAACCGCTACCCAACCTGGAAGTATATTCTTGTTGCTGTTGTCATTTTAATTGGCCTGTTATACACCATCCCCAATTTTTATGGCGAATCTCCGGCGGTGCAAGTCAGCCCGGCAAAAGCAACCTTGAAAGCCAATCCTGAGCTGCTGAAAAAGGTAGAAGCGACATTACAGCTTGCCAATATTAAATTTAACGGCATATTTTTAGATGCGAGCGGCGTGAAAGTGCGCTTCGAGAGCCCGGAAGAGCAAATTAAAGCCAAAGACAAACTCATCGCCAATTTAGGTAAAGATTACACCGTCGCATTAAATTTATTGTCACAAACGCCTAATTGGTTATTAGGCATCGGTGCGAAACCCATGTATCTGGGGCTGGACTTGCGCGGTGGCGTGCACTTTCTGCTGCAAGTAGACATGAAAGCCGCGCTGGATAAGGCAGCAGAAAGCAGCGTTGGTGATTTCCGTACCGCTTTGCGTCGTGAAAAAATCAATTATTTTGGCATTGCGCGCGATGGTCAAAAGGTTGAAGTGAAATTTGAGAACGCCGACGAACTTGAAAAAGCGCAGAAAATACTGGGCAAAGATTATCCGGATTTAACCTACAACAGCGCTAAAAGTGGCAAAGAGCACGTGCTGATTGCCACCATTGGCGACGCGACCAAACTGAAAATTCAGGAGTTTGCGCTTAAGCAAAATCTGCAGACACTGCATAACCGGATTAATGAACTTGGTGTTGCCGAGCCGATCGTGCAGCAGCAAGGCTTTGACCGCATCGTGGTGCAATTGCCAGGTGTGCAGGATACCGCCAAGGCCAAAGAGATTCTAGGCCGCACTGCCACGCTGGAAATCCGCATGGTGGATGAGGACAAGAAAGACCTTGCCACTTTGGAAGCGGCAGAAAAAGGCCAGGTGCCTTTCGGCGACGAGCTGTATAAAGATCGCGAAGGCCGTCCGATTCTGGTCAAGAAAAGCGTGGTGCTGACGGGTGACCGCATTACCGATGCCGGCCCGGGCGTTAATCAACAAACCGGCGGCGCGGTGGTGAATGTGACGCTGGATGGCCGCGGTGCCGGCATTTTCAAAAACGTGACGCGCGATAACGTCGGCAAACGCATGGCGATTCTACTCATCGAGAAAAATAGCACTGAAGTGATTACCGCGCCCGTGATCAACGAAGAGATTGGCGGTGGCCATGTGCAGATTTCCGGCATGAGCTCTGCGCAGGAAGCCACTGATATTTCATTGCTGTTGCGCGCCGGCGCACTGGCTGCGCCGATGGAAATCATCGAGGAGCGCACCGTCGGCCCCAGCATGGGTGAAGAAAACATCAAGCGCGGCGTGCATTCAACCCTATGGGGCTTTGCCGCAATTGCAGCCATGATGATAATTTACTATCTGGTGTTTGGTGGCGTTTCTGTGCTGGCATTGGGTGTCAATTTGCTGTTGCTGGTGGCAATTTTATCCATGCTGCAAGCCACGCTTACCCTGCCCGGCCTGGCTGCGATTGCCTTGGCATTGGGCATGGCGATTGATGCCAATGTGCTGATCAACGAACGCGTTCGCGAAGAACTGCGCAACGGCAATACGCCACAAGCCAGTATCCATGCGGGTTATGACCGTGCCTTTGATACAATCATCGACTCCAACGTCACCACCTTGATTGCCGGTCTGGCTCTGTTCATGTTCGGCACCGGCCCCATCAAAGGGTTTGCAGTGGTGCACGTGCTGGGCATTTTAACCTCCATGTTCAGTGCGGTTTTGGTATCGCGCGCTATGGTCAATCTAATTTATGGCTACCGTCGCAAGCTCACCAAACTGTCCATCGGGCAAATCTACAAACCAAGCTAATGCTGCAAATAAATACAAACGAGTAAAGATTATGGAATTATTTAGAATCAAGAGAGACATCCCGTTTATGAGTTATGGCCGTTTAACTACCGCCATCTCCCTCATTACGTTTATTTTGGCGGTGTTTTTTCTGGCCACACGCGGCTTAAGTTACGGCGTTGATTTCACCGGTGGCACTGTGATGGAGGTGAATTATCCGCAAGCTGCCAATATTGAAAGCATTCGCAAGGCGGTAGACAGCATTGGCTTAAAAGATGCTACCGTACAAAACTTTGGAACAAGCCATGATGTATTAATTCGCCTGCCACTTAAGAAGGAAATGTCGATTGCACAACTTTCTGAAACCGTGGCAAAAGCACTGCAAGCCGCTGACCCGCAAGCAGAAGTGCGCCGAGTGGAATCGGTAGGTTCACAGGTAGGTGAAGAGCTTTACTCAAATGGCGGATTGGCACTGCTACTCGTTTGCATAGGCATTATGGCTTATCTGGCAATCCGCTTTGAGTGGCGTTTTGCTGTCGCCGCGATTATCGCCAACATGCATGACGTAATAATTATTTTGGGGTTTTTCGCCTTCTTTCAATGGGAATTCAACCTGACCGTGCTTGCCGCGATTCTGGCGGTGTTAGGCTATTCCGTCAACGAATCGGTCGTGGTATTCGACAGGGTACGCGAAAATTTCCGCAAAATGCGTAAGGCGGGCGTCGTACAAGTCATTGATAACGCCATTACCCGCACCATGTCACGCACTGTGATCACCCACTTGATGACGCAAACCATGGTAGGTTCTATGCTGTTATTCGGCGGAGAGGTGCTGCATAACTTCGCACTGGCACTCACTATCGGCATTTTGTTCGGAATTTATTCTTCAGTATTAGTAGCATGTCCAATCGCCATGTGGCTAGGTGTCAATCGTGCCAACCTGATTGGCGATATTGAGAAAAAAGACACGAACAAAGAAACAGAGTCCATGCCGTGACCTGCTTTAATCAAGCGCTTGATTAATAAAGTCATTAGCCGGTAAACTTACCTCATTCATAACAACGATTTAACACTCATTGGATAATGTTCCCATCGCTTGGCAACTGGCTATTTTAGCTTTGCTGCTGCTCATTTCTGGTTTTTTCTCGATCGCAGAAACCAGCCTGATGTCGCTTAACCGCTATCGGCTAAGACATCTGGTCAAAGAGGGTCACCGCGGCGCGCGTCTGGCAAGCACCCTCCTGGCAAAGACCGACAAACTGCTGGGCGTCATTTTGCTGTGCAACAACTTTGCTAATGCAGCCTCAGCCACCTTGGTCACCATTATCACCGTTGAATTATTCGGTGAAGGTGAATGGATACTGATGATAGGCACGCTTGCGGTCACTTTTGCCATATTGGTGTTTAGTGAAATCTCCCCCAAAGTCATCGCCGCGGCTTATCCGGAAAGACTCGGCATTTTTTGTAGCTACATCCTCTACCCACTGCTCAAACTGTTGTATCCCGCAGTCTGGTTTGTCAATTTATTCGTAAAAGGCTTGCTCAAACTATTCAGAGTCAATATTAATTTCAGCGAAAGCGCACAATCACTCACCATGGACGAGCTCAGGAGCATCGTAACTGATGCCGGGCATTTCATGCCCAAAAAACACCGCGCTATTCTTCTCAACTTGTTCGAACTGGAGAAAATCACAGTAGATGACGTCATGACTGCCCATACCATGGTTGAAATTATTGATTTTGATGCACCGATTGACGATATTCTGCAACGCATTTCCAGCAGCCACCATACGCGCCTGCCCGTGCGCGAAGGTGAAAGCGAGGAAATCGTCGGCATTATCCATATTCGCAAAGTCATCAACCAGATTCGCACACACATGCAAGACAACGAGTTGACCAAAGAATCTTTGCGAGAGATTATCGAAGATCCTTATTTTGTGCCAGCCGGGACGCCGCTTTATACGCAAATCCAGCAGTTTCAGGAAAATCAGGAACGTATCGCGCTTGTGGTGGATGAATACGGTGAATTTAAAGGCCTGATCACGCTGGAAGATATCCTGGAAGAAGTCATCGGAGACTTTACTACGCAGTCGCCAAGCCGCATCGGCAGCTACCGCCAGGAAACCGATGGCAGTTGGCTGGTAGATGGCAGCAGCGCACTGCGCGACTTGAATAAAAAGCTCAATCTGCAGCTGCCAACGGATGGCCCGCGCACTTTAAACGGTTTGATATTAGAGCATTTTGAAGACATCCCCGAACCCAATACCAGTCTTAAAATTGGTGATCACAGATTGGAAATCATGCAAACTCAAGACAGAATCGTCAAAAGCGTCAAAATATTTCCTTGATTTCAAACAAGCGGCAAAACCCCTCTTAAAATTGGGCTTGAATTTTCTACAGTTTGGCTCAAAATACAAATTAGTAAGTTAGCATATAAGCATATGGCAAATACGCACCACACTGGCGATACCGCACTAAAGCCTAGCGCAGTCAAACCAAAACTGCCCGATATGTTTAAAGTATTGCTGATAAATGACGATTACACTCCTATGGAGTTTGTTGTGGAAACGATTCAACGTTTTTTTAATAAAAACCGTGAACAAGCTACGCAAATTATGCTCAAAGTGCATACAGAAGGTGTAGGCGTATGCGGTGTATATCCGCAGGATATCGCGGAAACAAAGATGAATCAGGTCATGATACATGCTAGAGAAGCGCAACATCCTTTGCAGTGCGTAGTGGAGCCCGCCTAAGGCGGGCATATGTTAAATAGAATAGCAGACGCTGAAAGTTAGCAAATGAAAGTAAGGTATTAAAATGATTGCTCAGGAATTAGAAGTTAGCCTCCACATGGCGTTTATGGATGCTCGACAAAAGCGCCATGAACTCATCACGGTTGAACATTTGTTGCTGGCGATGATCGACAACCCGACTGCTGCTGAAGTATTGCGTGCATGCGGAGCAAAATTCGATGTTTTACGCGCTGAACTTATTCACTACATTGAAGAACACACGCCCATCGTAGGCGGAGAAGATGAAGTCGATACACAGCCGACACTAGGCTTCCAGCGGGTGATCCAACGCGCCATGCTGCATGTGCAGTCCTCCGGTAAAAAAGAAGTCACTGGTGCCAATGTACTCGTCGCGATTTATGGCGAAAAGGACTCACATGCGGTATTTTTCCTGCACCAGCAAGGCATTACGCGGCTTGATGTGGTGAATTATATTTCACACGGGGTAGCCAAAATACCAGAAGGCGATAACAAAACGGATAGCAGCGAAACTGATGTTGAGACAGAATCTGCTCCCAATGGCGCGCTGGAGAATTTTACTCTCAACCTGAACGCGCAAGTCGCTGCCGGCAAAATCGATCCGCTCATCGGCCGCGCGCCGGAGCTTGAGCGCGTGATTCAAACATTATGCCGCCGCCGTAAAAACAACCCGCTGCTGGTGGGCGAAGCCGGCGTGGGGAAAACCGCGATTGCTGAAGGTCTGGCCAGCCGCATTGTGAACAAGGAGATTCCCGACGTGCTGGCGAACGCGACTGTTTATTCGCTCGACATGGGCGCATTATTGGCTGGCACCAAGTACCGTGGCGACTTTGAGCAACGCTTAAAAGCTGTGATGAAACAGCTCGCGGAAAAACCGGATGCGATTTTGTTTATCGATGAGATTCATACCTTGATTGGCGCGGGCGCAGCCAGCGGCGGTACGCTGGATGCAAGCAATCTGTTGAAACCGGCGCTTTCAAATGGCACGCTCAAATGCATAGGCGCCACCACTTATCAGGAATACCGTGGTATTTTCGAGAAAGACCATGCACTTTCACGCCGCTTCCAGAAAATCGATGTGGCAGAGCCAAGTGTTGCCGAAACGATCGAGATCTTAAAAGGCCTGAAATCGCGCTTTGAAGAGCATCACAGCGTGAAATACAGTGCCAGCGCGCTTTCTACGGCGGCCGAGCTTTCCGCCAAATACATCAACGACCGCCACTTACCCGACAAAGCAATTGACGTGATTGATGAAGCTGGCGCGGCCCAACGCATCTTGCCAAAATCGAAACAAAAGAAAGTGATCGGCCACAGAGAGATTGAAGACATCATCGCCAAGATTGCGCGTATTCCGCCCAAAAACATCTCCAGCGATGACCGTACCGTACTTAAAACATTAGAACGCGATTTGAAAGCGGTGGTATTTGGTCAAGATAAGGCCATCGAAGTGCTCGCATCCGCAATGAAAATGGCGCGCAGCGGCCTTGGGCATGGCAATAAACCGATCGGCAGCTTCCTCTTTAGCGGCCCCACCGGCGTGGGCAAAACCGAAGTCGCCAAACAACTCGCTTACATCATGGGTATTGAGCTGATTCGTTTCGACATGAGTGAATACATGGAACGCCATGCGGTAAGCCGCCTGATTGGGGCACCTCCCGGCTATGTCGGGTTTGACCAGGGTGGTTTGCTGACCGAGGCAATCACTAAGCAGCCATATTGCGTGCTGCTGCTGGATGAAATTGAAAAAGCGCACCCGGATATTTTCAATATTCTGTTGCAGGTGATGGATCACGGTACGCTGACGGACAATAACGGTCGCAAAGCGGATTTCCGTAACGTGACGATTATCATGACCACCAATGCGGGTGCGGAAAGCCTGTCTAAAACCAGCATGGGCTTTACCACCAGTAAACAAGCGGGTGACGAGCAGGCTGATATCAAGCGCCTGTTCTCGCCAGAATTTCGCAATCGCCTGGATGCGACCGTATCGTTTAGCGCGTTGTCGCAAGATATCATCATCCGCGTGGTGGATAAGTTCCTGATGCAGCTTGAAGACCAGTTGCATGAGAAGAAAGTGGATGTCACCTTCAGTGATGCGCTTAAGGCGTACCTAGGCAAGAAAGGCTTTGACCCAAGCATGGGCGCACGGCCAATGGCACGCCTGATTCAGGACACCATTCGCAAAGCCCTGGCCGATGAATTGCTATTTGGCCGCTTGGCCAATGGCGGTGCGGTGCATGTGGATATTGACGACAAAGACCAGGTCAAACTGGTGTTTGCTGAAAAACATGAAACGCCGAAACCGGAAGCTGAAACTGTCTAAACTCTCAATCACCCGACAAAAGTCGGGTGTTTTGTCATTACGCTTTTAAACAATTCTGAATCCAGCCAATCATTCAGCCAAATCCGCAGCCTTGAGTAAGGCGCACCCTCAAACCAAGCCGCATCTACCGCAGCGAATTGACGTACAAACGGAAAAATCGCTAAATCTGCCAAGCCGGATGTCGCTTTGAGCAAATAATGATTTTGCTCAAGCAGGTTCTCCAGCTTTTGCAAAAACACCTCACCTTGCGCACGATATTCCGTTTGAAACTTCTCAGGGTAACGCTCTGGATACTTATATCGATCCAAAGCCTGTTTAAAACTACTGTCATTCTCCACAATCAGTGCCTTGGAAGCCGCATCCAGATTGCCTCCCAGGGCATGCTTTTGAAGCGCAAACAGCATGATTTCCAAGCTTTCTTCTATCGTCGCGCCATCTTGCAATACTAAAACTGGAACAGTACCTTTAGGCGAAACTTGCAGCATGTGCGCAGGCTTGTCACGCAATGAAATCTCGTGGATTTCGACTTCGATTCCTGCCATTTTCAGCGCCATGCGAGCGCGCATGGCATATGGGCAACGGCGATACGAATATAGTACAGGCAAAGCCAAGTGCTACCCTAGCGCTCTAGCAACCTCATGCACCAGCGCCGGCCCTTTGTAAATCAGCCCGCTGTATACTTGCACCAAGCTTGCACCCGCAGCGATTTTTTCTACAGCATCTGCGCCGCTTAGAATGCCACCTACGCCGATAATCGGCAACGCGCCTTGTAGTTGTTTTGAAAGTTGCTGAATGACGATGGTGGATTGATTTCGAACCGGCGCGCCTGACAGGCCGCCTGCTTCATCGGCATCAGGCAGGCCTTTAACCGCCTCGCGCGACAGTGTAGTGTTAGTTGCAATCACGCCGTCTATTTTGTGCTGCATCAATAAGTTGGCAATTTCGTTCACTTGCTCAAGCGTCAAGTCTGGCGCGATTTTTAAGGTAATCGGTACGTATTTACCGTGCTGTTCGGCTAGCTTGGTTTGTTCCAATTTCAAGCTAGCGAGAAGGTCAGATAAAGCTTCCTTCTCTTGCAGCGCGCGCAGATTCTTGGTGTTGGGCGATGAAATGTTGACCGTGATATAACTTGCATGCGCGTACACTTTCTGCATGCTCAGAAGGTAATCCTCAACCGCCCGCTCATTCGGCGTATCAAAATTCTTGCCAATGTTAATGCCCAGAATACCTTTGTACTTTGCGGCCCTTACATTCTCAATTAAATTATCTACACCCAGATTATTAAAGCCAAAACGGTTAATGATTCCCTCGGCCTGCGGTACACGAAATAACCTGGGCTTAGGGTTTCCGGGCTGTGGGCGCGGCGTCACGGTGCCCACCTCGATAAAACCGAAGCCCAGCTTTGCCATGCCATCAATCACCGCACCGTTTTTATCCAGGCCGGCTGCCAAACCTACTGGGTTAGGAAAGGTTAACCCCATGGCCTGGCGTGGCGCACAGGCCGGCGCTTGGGGATACAAGTCCAATACACCTGTTTTTTCAGCCCATTTCAGGCTTTTAAGCGTGAGGTCGTGCGCGGATTCCGCATCGAGTTGAAACAATAAAGGCTTGGCAAGTTGATAACAATTCATAACATTATTTTACGCGAGATATGGCAATACAAACCAATCCATTGGAAATGATGAGCCCTTTTTGCGCTAAATCAATACGCCAAATCACCGCATACGCGATAGTTTCGATGTCGTGTATTAACCTCAACTTGGAGAATGAGCATGAAAATATGGAGTGATTTACTCTCAACGGACTACGGCATGATGAGCCTGATCGTAATTGCCGCCGTCACGATAGGTATGATTTGGCTTGCCATCGTCGCCATTAAAAAAATTAACAGTAAATAACCGGTTCCCAACCCCCTGCTTAAACTTAGCCTTTAGCCACTCTAAGTGGCCTAAAGACAGGCTTGTCATTCCCGCGCAGGCGGGAATTCAGCCAAAACAAAAAAGCCTTTGCGAATGCAAAGCACAAAATCTAAAACCTAAATCAAAAACCTCTGGATTCCCGCCTGCGCGGGAATGACGGTACTTAGAGGATTTTGACTTTCAATCCCCTTTGCCGCGCCTTCGGCTTGAGCGACATATGGATAAGCGGCGAGGACTGTTTGAGTGCTGAAAGCGCGAGTTCCGCAGCCGCCCATATGCGGCGCTAAGAACGAAGGAAACAAGCGGCAACGGGGTGCTCTTTTATTTAGTTACTTTCTTTTGAGCAAGCAAAAGAAAGTAACTCGCCTAAAGGCGAAAAGAAACATTTAATGCGACTAATTAAAATTAATCGCCTTAACTATTGAGTACCCGCCACTTATTTCAAAGACCAATTGAATGGAATAATCACTTTTCCCAGTAATTGGGTCAATCGTTTTCCCATGATAATACCAATACTCACTATCTGAGCTTTGAGATGTTGTTTCAGGTTTTCCTATGATAGCAAGAACACTTTCTTTAGACCGCCCCATGGCAAGCTTACTAAATTCATCACGTGTGTAACTTTTGGGAGGTTCAACCACTTCAGTGTTTTCATATAAAGTCTGCTCGGACACTGAAGATTCTTCAGATGGAAAAACACATTCTAGCTTTTGATTATATTTAAACTCGATATATTGTTTTATTGGTGAGATATTTACCAATAAAACAAATAGAAGAAATGATAAAGTCAGCACAATTCCATAGCTTAAAATATTTTTTAATAATTTAAAGAAATGAGCAAAAACAAAACATAGCATCAAAATTACCGAGAAGCCTATTAGGTATATAGAGTAATTAACTGGATAATCTATGCAAATATCATAACCTCCTGCATTTGCTTGCAAAGCTACGAAAGCTATAAGCACTAACAATAAATGTAGTTTATTCTTCAACTTTTTCTCCCCAGAAGCCCTCTGCAACTCAAATTACTTTCACTTACAACAATACCTTCTCTATTCCGCCGTTATTCGCTTTCTCCACATAATCCTGCATCCAATTCTCGCCCAGAATATGCTTCGCCATTTCCACCACGATGTAATCCGCCTCAATACCAGTATCGTCACCGTAGCGCGCCAGGCCTTGCAGACAGCTTGGACATGAGGTGAGAATTTTTACTTTCTCTTCAGGATTGCCCACTGTTAAACCCATTTTTTCCATGCCTTTTGCCAGCTCTTCCTGCTTGCGGAATTTCACTTGCGTGGCAATATCCGGGCGGGCTGCGGCAAAGGTACCGCTTTCGCCACAGCAACGATCATTCAGTTGCACATCCTGCCCCATCAGCGTGTTGGTCACTTTAAGCGGCGCGTAGGTTTTCATCGGCGTGTGGCATGGATCGTGGTACATGTAACGTGTGCCGGTGACACCTTGCAGGCGCATGTCTTTTTCCATCAGATATTCGTGAATATCCAGCAGCCTGCAACCCGGGAAGATTTTTTCAAACTCGTATTTTTGCAGCTGGTCCATACAGGTGCCGCACGACACAATCACTGTTTTAATATCTAGGTAATTGAGCGTATTGGCGACACGGTGGAATAGCACGCGGTTATCCGCCGTGATTTCCTGGCCTTTATCATGATTACCAGCAGAGGTTTGCGGGTAGCCGCAGCACAAATAACCCGGCGGCAGCACGGTAATCGCGCCCACTTCGTACAGCATGGCCTGTGTGGCCAAGCCTACATTTGAGAACAGGCGCTCCGAGCCGCAGCCAGGGAAGTAGAACACGGCTTCAGAATCTTCTGTGACCTTTTTCGGGTTACGGATAACAGGCACCATATGCTCATCTTCCAAGCCCAGCATGGCGCGTGAGGTTTTTGACTGCATTTTCCTTGGCATTGGGCGGTTGATAAAATGAATCACCTGTGTCTTGATATCCGCTTTTCCTACTGTGGCAGGCGGTCGTTTTTTGTCGCGCAGCAGTCCAAAGCGTTTTGCCAGCGTGTGCGCAATATTCTGCGCCTTATAGCCCCAGCCTATCATGGTGGTACGTAAAAACTTGATCGTGGCCGGATCTTTGGCATTCAGGAACAGCATGCCCGCCGCCGTGCCTGGGTTGAATTTCTTTTTACCCTGATCTCTTAAGAAATTGCGCATCTTGATGGAAACATCACCAAAATCAATATCGACCGGGCACGGTTTTTCACAGCGATGGCATACGGTACAGTGATCCGCCACATCATTGAATTCATCAAAATGTTTAAGCGAAATGCCGCGACGCGTTTGTTCTTCGTACAAGAAAGCTTCTATCAATAAAGATGTGCCTAAAATCTTGTTACGCGGGCTATACAGCAAATTGGCACGTGGCACATGAGTGCTGCATACCGGCTTGCATTTACCACAACGCAAACAATCTGAAATATCATCCGCAATCTCGCCAATGGCAGATTGCTCCATGATGATGGATTCCTGCTCCAGCAAGCCAAAACTTGGCGTGTAGGCATTTTCCAGCCCAGAGCCTGCCAGCAGCTTGCCTTTGTTAAAATGACCGTTCGGGTCTACTTTGTTTTTGTAGGCGGTAAAAGTGTCAATTGTGGATTGATCCAGAAACTCCATTTTGGTGATGCCGATACCGTGCTCGCCCGATATCACACCGTTTAAGCCTTTCGCCAGCGCCATCACCCGCGCTACCGCAGTATGCGCATCTTGCATCATGCCGTAATCATCTGAATTGACCGGAATATTGGTATGCACGTTGCCGTCACCCGCATGCATGTGCAAGGCAATAAACACACGGCTTTTCAGCACGGTCTTGTGAATCTCATCGCAGCGGTTGAGGATTTTCTGATATTCGCGACCGGCAAAAATCTCCTCCATCGGACGTTTCAGTTCGCGCCTCCAGGAGATACGCAAATCGTAAGACTGCACCGCGCGGAATACATTTTCGTATTTTTTATGCGGCTCACCGAACTCGCCTAGTGCAGCAACAGGCGCATCCAGGCTATTCAAAATCAAGCTCCAGCGACTACGCAAATTGTGTAACAGTTGTAAAGTCATGGCTTGTTTCTCGTGCACCATTTGCACGTCGCCATTGCCATCCTCATCGGCTTGCAGCGGCAATTCGCCTTGCATAAAGGCTTCCAGCGCATCTAATAACTTAAGCTTGTTGTTTATGGAAAGCTCGATGTTAATACGCTCAATGCCATCTGAATAATCACCCAGTTTCGGCAATGGAATAACCACGTCTTCGTTGATTTTAAAGGCGTTAGTGTGTTTGGCGATGGCTGCAGTTCGTGCGCGGTCCAGCCAGAATTTTTTGCGCGCTTCGCCGGAAACCGCAATAAAGCCTTCGCCATCGCGCGCATTACACATACGCACCATCGCTGATGCCACTTCGCCCACCGCATTTTCGTCATCTGAGGCGATGTCAGCAATCAACACCATTTTCGGGCGCTGCTGGCGCGCGGCTTTGGTGGCATAACCCACGGCCTTGATGTAGCGCTCGTCCATGTGTTCCAGGCCAGCCATAATCACGGCGGGGTCTTTTTTGGCGGTAGCATCAAGATAATCTTTAATCTCGACAATCGCAGGCACGGCATTTGAAACATTGCCAAAGAACTCCAACGCGAGGGTGCGCACATGCTTGGGCATCCGATGCAGAATGAAAGTGGCAGAAGTAATCAGGCCATCGCAGCCCTCTTTCTGCACGCCCGGCAGGCCGCTCAGGAATTTGTCGGTAACATCTTTACCCAAGCCCACCTTGCGGAAACTCGGCCCCGGGATTTCCAGGATTTCCGGCTCCCCCAGCAAGGTTTTCATGTCCTCTGCATACCGGCTGATTTTGAAACGCGCGGTTTCGATATCATGAATTTTGCCTAGATTATGATCCAGACGTTCCACCTCAAGCCACTCGGCATCAGGCGTTACCATGCGCCATGAGGCAAGATTATCCAGTGCTGTACCCCACAACACGGCCTTTTTGCCGCCCGCATTCATCGCCACGTTACCACCGATACAGCACGCATCGGCCGAAGTTGGATCGCAGGCGAACTCCAGTCCCGCATCACTGGCGGCTTCCATGGCACGACGCGTCACCACGCCGGCGCCGCATTCAATGGTGGCCACCTGTCTGGCTACACCCGGCAATGTGCGCATCTGTACGCCAGAATGCTGATCCAGTTTTTCTGTATTGATGACGGCTGAAAGCGGCGTCAGCGGAACCGCACCCCCGGTATAACCCGTACCGCCCCCGCGAGGGATCACGGTTAACCCTAGCTCAATGCAGGCTTTCACCAGCGCGGCAATTTCAATTTCCGTATCCGGGTTCAGCACCACAAACGGATATTCGACACGCCAGTCAGTCGCATCGGTCACATGCGAAACACGCGCCAGACCATCGAACTGGATGTTATCCTTACGCGTGATTTTGCTAAGTTTACTAAATGCTTTTTTACGCAAATCATAAGTTTGACGAAAATCTTCGGCAAACTTCTCCACCGCTGCTTTAGCGGCGGTTACCAGTATTTGTACTTTTTCATTGCTGGCAACTTGATTGCCTGCAACAATTGTGTTGCGCTCATCTATCGCGTGAATACGATGATGCAGCGCATCAATCAAGGCTTTGCGGCGTTTTGGGTTATCCAGCAAATCATCCTGCAAATACGGGTTGCGAGAAACCACCCATAAATCGCCCAGCACCTCGAACAGCATGCGCGCACTGCGGCCGGTTTTGCGCTCGCCGCGCAGTTCGTTCAGAATATCCCAGATATCTTCGCCCAGGAACCGGATAACGATTTCGCGGTCTGAAAACGAGGTGTAGTTATAAGGAATTTCGCGTAAGCGGGTTGCTGGAATGGGTTCAGCTTGAAGAAGGTCGGCAGGAATAGGCGCGTTCATTAAGTGTGATCATACTCGTGGCAAATTAAAGGCGGATTATATCATGCTGTAAGCCGCGTAATAACTGCAAACTCGCAGTGGTTATTACGCACCGTTTTGCTGCAAAAAGCGTTAAAATCAGCGCATGCCCATGTTGAAAAAATTGATCGTTCCATTTGCCATTTTGGCCTTGCTAGCGTTTTTGGTATTTAACCTAAGCAGGAACCCGCAAGCACCTGATGTCACCTTTACCACCATCCAAGGTAAACAAATCAGCATGGCCGATTTAAAAGGGAAAGTGGTTCTGGTAAATTTCTGGTCGACCGATTGCAGCAGCTGTATTAAAGAGATGCCCAGTCTGGTTAACACTTATAACGCTTACCAAGCCAGGGGGTTCGAGGTGATTGCAGTAGCCATGCCTGATGACCCGCCCGCACAGGTGTTGAATTACGCAACACAAAAAGCATTGCCCTTCCCCGTGATGCACGATGGCTTCAGCGAAATTACAAATAAGTTTGGCGGTGTAAATCTAACCCCCACCGCTTACATTTTTGACAAACAAGGCAAGCAATTACAATACAGCGTTGGCGAGCTGGATTTTGCCAAATTAAATCAATTACTTGATAGAGAGCTTAGCTGATGTTGTGGATTAAGGCGCTGCATCTTATTTTTGTGACCAGCTGGTTTGCGGGGCTGTTTTATCTACCCAGGCTTTTTGTCAACCATGCCATGGTCAGCGATGAAGCCACGCTTGAACGCTTAACCATGATGGAACACAAACTCTATCGATTCATGATGCCGTTAGCCGTTCTGGCCATCGTATTTGGGCTATGGTTATGGCTAGGTTACGGCATTACCGGGGCATGGATGCATGTCAAGCTGGTATTGGTTGCCGGCTTGATTGCTTACCACCTGTATTGCGGCAAACTCATGCGCGATTTCAAAGCTGGCAACAATACCCGCAGCCATGTCTGGTATCGCTGGTTTAATGAAATTCCTGTGTTAATATTGTTTGCGGTAGTTATTCTGGTGATAGTTAAACCGCTCTAAAGGCTCCATGGATATTCTAAATTCGGACTGGCTGATCAAGATGCTTGAGAAATCAAGCCAGACGCCGCATGAGCGCCTGCTGGGCCTGTTTGATGTTCTGGATGACTGGCTGGAAGCACCCAATATCCGGGAACAGGTGCGTAATGAATTTTCCGCAACGACGCAGGCACCCCATTTACGAGACTTTTTAACCGCTGAAGCCGCAAAAGCAGGCGCGGCCATGCCGGAAATGCTGGCAAATCAGCTCTACTTTATGGCCGTTGCCGCAACACAAGAAAAATTACAGGCCAATAACCATGCGTGCATGCGCCATGCCAAAAACGCTGCGAATGCCCTGATTTCCGCGCAAACAAAAAAAGCGTTTCGCATTACAAAACCATCAGCGTATGCAATCGCCGCCAGCTTTGCGGGCACCATGATTGTTGCCGGATTCTTGCTGATGCTGAACTCAAGCCAAGCCACGAAAACACAACAAATTGCCTTCTCGCAACCACTGGTACAACCTGTTTCGGCCAGCTCAGAATCAATCGCCAGCCCGGAACAAACTGCGGCCTTGATTGCACGCATTGAGCAGATGCGTCACGGCACCTGCTACTATTTCGAGGCTTTACAGCTGCCGGATAATCTCAAAGGCATTTACATCAACATTGTAGTGAATGGGCAGGTTTCCACCGATCCATACGAACAAAAAATGGCCATGGAACTGATTGAAAAAACCCGCTGTAACTATACCCCCATGCTGATGGCCAACTCCACTAGCTAAGTTAATAATGATTGCAGCCGCTCTATACTGTCTAGTATAATCCACGTATGTCTGTATTACGCGAAAAGATACTCAGCACCGCTACCAGCCTGTTTCAAACACAGGGCATTAATTCAACCGGCGTAGACAACATTGTTGCAGTTGCCGGCACCACTAAAATGACGCTGTACAAATATTTCCGCACCAAAGAAGCGTTGATACTGGAAGTGCTGCAAAAAAGCCAGCAAGATTTTCAACACTGGCTGGATGAAAAACTTAATTCCAGCAGCAAAAAACCCAGCGATAAAATTCAGCTGTTATTTGATTACATTGAAGAATGGATCAGTTCTCCAGAGTTTATTGGTGTCGCTTTTATCAAAGCCTCAGCTGAGTTTCCTAATGAAGAAAACCCGATTCACCAGCTTTCATCGCAGCAATCGCGAGAATTCAGGCAATTTATAAGCAAACTCGCGACTGAGGCAAATATCAAAGATGCCGAAGGCCTGGCGTTGCAATTATCATTATTATTTGAAGGCGCCGTGCAGGCTGAGCAGATGCAGCGTGGTTCCGGTGCGATGAAATACGCCAAAAGTGCAGCTAAAATACTGATTGACGGCGCCATTAAAACCTAAGATTAGGCTTGCTTAAGTCTCCGCTTGCTTTAACTACCTCTGCTACAAGATAATATCGTTTTAATCTAAGTCGATATTCACATGCATATTCTCATTTGCGGCTCGCTCGCTTTTGACACCATTATGGTGTTTCAGGATCAATTTAAAAACCACATTCTGCCCGATAAGATTCACGCCTTAAGCGTGGCGTTTTATGTGCCTGAAATGCGCCGTGAGTTTGGCGGCACCGCAGGCAATATTGCCTACAATTTACAATTGCTGGATGGAAAGCCGCTGATTATGGCTACCGTGGGTCAGGACTTTGGCCCATACACCCAATGGCTGAATCAAAACAACTTAAACACAGCCCATATCAAGCAAATCAACGATAGCTTTACCGCACAGGCATTTATTACCACCGATATGGATGACAATCAGATTACCGCGTTTCATCCCGGCGCGATGGTGGAATCGCACCAGAATAGTGTGAAAAATACACATGATGTCACGCTGGCGGTTATCGCACCAGATGGTCGTGACGGCATGTTTCAGCACGCGCGTGAATGCTTTGAAGCCGGGATTCCGTTCATGTTTGACCCTGGACAAGGCCTGCCGATGTTTAATGGTGAAGAATTGCTTCACTTTATTGAGATGGCAACCTATCTGGCTGTGAACGACTACGAGTCTCAAATCATTCAGGACAAAACAGGGCTTAACCTGGAACAGCTTGCTTCTAAGGTAGAAGCCTTAATTGTAACTTTAGGTGGCAATGGTTCGCACATTTATGCGGATGGTCAACGTTTTGAGGTTCCATGCGTTGAGGCAGACAAGATTGTCGACCCGACGGGCTGCGGTGATGCATATCGTGCGGGTTTGCTGTATGGCATTGCCAATGGCTGGGACTGGCCAACCTGCGGCCGACTGGCTTCCACCATGGGGGCGATTAAAATCGCCAGCCGCGGCGGACAGAACCACAAACCGACACGTGAAGAAATCGAAAACGTTTATACACGCGCACTTGTCCAACAAGTAGCGGTCGAAGAAAAACTGGCTTAATATAGCATTTATTTAGGAGCAACTCATGGGAATTTTGAAACTATTACTGATAGCATTTTTAGCTGTTTTTTTAGCCGCGTGCGCCAGTTCCAACTCCGGTAGCGTATACAAGCGCGATGATGCACGCAAAGTGCAAACCGTAAAAACAGGCGTCGTTGAAAGCGTGCGTACCGTTAAACTGGAAGGCACTAAATCACCTGTCGGCACAGTGGCAGGCGGCGCGGTAGGCGGTATTGCCGGCAGTTCCGTTGGGCATGGTCGAGGTAGTGCGATTGGTGCAGTTATTGGCGCAGTGGCAGGCGGTATTGCAGGTTCTGCAATTGAAGAAGGCGTGACACGCAAAGATGCTATTGAGATCACAGTAAAACTGGATGGCGGCGCCATGATTGCGATTGTACAAGAGGCGGATGAAGAGTTTCACCCGGGCGATAAAGTGCGCATTGTGGAAGGTGGCGATACGTCTCGCGTAACCCATTAATCAATATCCTGTTGTCATTATTTAGTCTTTTAATTTTCATCATTCATTCACGCTAACTGCATACCATCTCTCCAAATCACAAGGAGAGATGGTATGTTTGAAAAACAGTTAGCGCTAAAACAAAATTCGCAGCAGAAGAAGCTTTATCTCAGCCTTGCACGCAGCCCGGCTGAAGTCGCCGAGGCACAGCGCCTGCGCTATAAAGTATTTGCCGAAGAAATGGGCGCCGAGCTTTCCAGCACCGGCGGCTTGGATATTGATGGGTTTGACGCGTACTGCGACCATCTATTAGTGCGCGAAAGTACAACAAACCAGGTCATCGGCACTTACCGCATTCTATGTCCGCATCAGGCCAACGAGGCTGGCGGATATTATTCTGCCGGGGAGTTTGATCTAAGCCGGCTGGCGCATTTGTTCAAGAGTACAGTGGAGGTTGGGCGCGCATGTGTGCATCAAAACTATCGCAACGGCGGCACCATTACAATGCTGTGGGCAGGCTTGGCCAGATACATGCAGATGCACCATTATGAATACATGATAGGCTGCGCCAGCGTGCCGATGCATGACGGCGGACACATGGCTGCTAGCCTGTACCACAAGCTGAAAGATGAGTATTTATCGCCTTCAGAGTATCGTGTATTTCCCCACAACCCGTTGCCAATGGCCTCGTTAAATAAAGAAATGCAAGTCGCCTGCCCGCCACTGATCAAAGGCTATTTGCGCCTTGGCGCGTATATTTGCGGCGAGCCGGCATGGGATGCCTATTTCAACTCGGCCGATATGCTGGTAATGTTACCTTTATCTAAAATCAATCGCAGATATGCATCGCATTTCTTAAAATAATTTGCAGCAAAGCAACCCCGTCACAAGACTTTATCGAATATCGCGTATCGTCATTCACACGATTACCGGACTATCAATCGCGACTTTCGTGTTGCCTGTCATCAAGCAAAACACCAGGCTTATCCTGATTCGGTGGTGGTGCGGCGGATTGCTGCGCGCATTCAATATCAGGGTGCTCACTTACGGAGAGCGGCCATCGCCAGATACTCAGGGTGTAATGTTTGTGGCAAACCATATTTCCTGGTCAGATATTCATGCCTTAAACAGCCTGATACCGCTGCGTTTTATTGCAAAGTCCGACATTAAAGGCTGGCCGGTATTTGGCTATCTGGTTACAAAAGCCAATACTTTATTTATCGACAGAGACAAACGACAGGATGCGGGGCGCATTGTGGAGATCACCGCCGAAAGCCTGATGGCGGGCGACAATCTATGCTTCTTCCCAGAAGGCACTACGACTGACGGCACAGGCACAGAGGGCGCGCTGGTATTGCCTTTCAAGGGCAGTGTGCTGCAGGCTGCCATCAGCGCGAATACGCATGTATGGCCCGTGGCAATACGCTATGTAAACGAGGAGGGTGGCATTAATGCAGAAATAGCCTACGCCGGGGAAACCACTTTGATTGAATCCATGCAAAAAGTGCTCAAGCAAAAAAATCCGGTCATAGAATTACACTTCCTGGAACCAATTAATTCTGTCGGACAAAACAGGCGGGATTTGACTCAGCGCGCATACGACGCCATTGTCACTAGGCTGACTTCCTGACACGATCCCTTGCGTTGTGATCAACCTGTGTGATGGCGCCAGTCTTCAGGCACATTGCGGTTAGCTGACCGCCCCATAGGCAGCCTGTATCCAGCGCATGAATATTATCACGCTGGTGCAGGCCCAGTGCAGACCAATGCCCGCAAATAATATTATCCTGTGCTGACAGCCTGTCTGGCACATCGAACCAGGGCATATAGCCTTTCGGAACATCCTGCAATTCGCCTTTGAATTCAAATTCCATTTCACCTTGCGCGGTGCAAATACGCATACGGGTCATGGCGTTAGTGATGACTCTATACCTTTCGATGCCAGCCAAATCAGCATGCCAGCGATTCGGCTTGTTGCCGTACATATTCGCCAGAAAATGGGGGTAATGATCAGCCTGTAACTGCGCCTCTATCTCACGCGAGCAAGCCAGTGCGTCATCTACAGTCCACTGTGGCAGCAAGCCCGCATGCACCATGACATAGCCGTTTTCGGCAATCAATAATGGCTGATAACGCAGCCAGGTCAGCAATTCATGCGCATCAGGCGCATCGATAAGGGCCTGCAATGTATCGTATTTATGCGCGGGCTTTAATTGATGGGCAACCGCCAATGCATGCAGATCGTGATTTCCCAGCACTATTTTGATGGATTGTTGATGTTGATAGCACCAACGCAACACTTCGAGAGAGCCGCTACCGCGATTGATTAAATCACCCACCAGCCACAATTTATCATGGCTGGGGCTAAATTGCAGGCGCGACAATAACGCAGTAAAAGCATGATAACAGCCTTGAATATCCCCAATTGCATATGTTGCCATGTTAAGTAGCCTCTGATTAAGTCTCACATGACCACGACAACGGCTTTGCGTGATGAGATGCAAGGAAAGTTTTGATGCAAATAGTTATTCCCTTCGCGAGGAACTTGACACCGCAGATCGCCCGCAAAGCCTTGTTCCAAAAGGGTTGCATTGAAAATGAGTGCTTACGTTGTTGCACTCCTTGGTGTCGTAGAATAACTACGGCCTGCGTCGTGCGCCTGGTAATCATCTCATTTTCAATAGCAACGTGGCTCATGGCGGACTTAATCAGAGGCTCCTTAATATTACCAATAAAAAAAGCCGCTTAAGTTTATATTAAGCGGCTTTGGTCGAATCAATTTGACTAGCTTGCTGGTGCTGCTTCTGTAACGGCCGCTGGAGCGGCTTCAGCAGCCGGTACAGTTTCTGCGGGCTTAGCCGGCGCCGGCGGCGTAAAACTCGCCCCGGCAGCATTGGCCATATGCGCAACTGCATTGGCAATCTCGCCATCGGTTAAACCCGGGTTGCCGCCGCGTGCAGGCATAGAACGGATACCGTTAGTAGCGTTCTTAATCAGCGTTTCATAACCTTGTGCAATACGCGGTTCCCACTGGCCTTTATCACCATGCTTGGGCGCGTTCATCAGCCCTGCTGCATGGCACATAGCGCACACGGCAGTGTAAACCTCCTCCCCGCTTTTATCTGCATGCGGCCCTGCATCAGCCTTAGCAACTTCAACCGTTGCCAAAGGTTTAATATTTTCGTCTGATTTTGCTGCGACAGGCTTTGCTGCATCGGCTGGCGCGGTTTCTTTAGTGTTTGAAAAATACGCAAACAATGAAATTAATATTGTAAACGCTAAAATAGTGCCAGGAATCGCAATGATTAACTGCCAAAAACTGGAACCTGAATACCCTTCACCTTTATCACTCATCGCTATTAGTTCCCTAACAAATAAAAACTGAATTATACCTGCTAATTAATTAGCTCTACTAGTACGCGGGAGTCAAAACTGCCCAATAATCAAAAACAAATACTATTAAAACAATACCGCTTTGTTATAATGCGCCATCAATTGCGCCCGTAGCTCAGCTGGATAGAGTGTTGGTTTCCGAAGCCAAAGGTCGTGGGTTCGACTCCCGCCGGGCGCGCCAGTAAATTCAAGGAAAGCCAAGATAGTGTTCACTAACTTGGATTTTTCATGGCCCATCTGTGGCCCATCCATGGCCCAAATTTAGCCCACTTTTTTTCACACAAACTTTGACTTCAATATTTTGACCATTGGTTAATGGCCCATTTTTGCTATCCCTAAATTCAGAATCCGATTAATGACCATTGCTTAACAGTGGGCCAATTAATCTAAAAAATGAAGTAAAAAATCACTGGATTAAACAATTACTTATTGACTAGCATTTATCCAATGGGAAGTTTATCCGCAAAGCAGTCATTACAAATCACTTAAAAATAAGGTGACCCTGCACCAATAACCGAGCCAGTCTTAAATAGAAATTTCGGCCTGAACTGCATGGCTACTTTTGGTGGTTTCCCAATATTTTTGGGCATATTCAGAGGGTGTCATCCAGTCCAAAGATGAATGGGGACGACTCTCGTTATACTCCCTACGCCATGCTTCAATTTTCAATTTTGCATCATCTAGTGATAAAAACCAATGGGCATTCAAACACTCCTGTCTCAAACGACCATTAAATGACTCTATGAATGCGTTATCAGTCGGTTTACCCGGCCTTGAGAAGTCCAGCGTTACCTGATTCTCATACGCCCACTTGTCCAAAGCTTTCGATATAAACTCCGAGCCATTATCAGTCTTGATAAACTTTGGGTGACCTCGTGTGAAGGCCACATGTTGCATTACTTGCACCACATCTTCACCCGTTAAACGTTGCCCGACATGAATGGCAAGACATTCTCGGCTAAACTGATCAACCACGGTTAAAGCACGCAGCTTACGACCATCAAATAGATTATCTGCCACAAAGTCCATACTCCACACTTCATTTAGGTGTTGCGCTAAACATTTTGGAAGTCGCTCCTGACACGATTTATGCCTGCGCGGACGCTTTAATCTTAATGACAACCCCATCTCTTGATATAAACGATATACGCGCTTATGATTATCTTTCCAGCCCTCACGCCTAAGCATCACATGAACACGTCTGTAGCCATAATGCTTACGCGTGTCAGTGATTTCTTTGATGCGCATTTGTAATGCGCTACTATCGCGTGCAATCGATTGATAGTGCCAGCTACTACGCGACAGTCCAATCAAACGACAGACTTTACGTTGGCTGGCGCGAAACCTCGCCATCAAGTCAGCTATCAATCCACGCTTGCGGTCGGGCGTTAAAGCTTTTTTGACAAGACATCCTGTAGCATGGCTTTATCTAAGGATAAGTCAGCTACTAAACGCTTTAGCTTTGAATTCTCTTCCTCAAGTTGCTTCAGACGTCTTAGCTCGGAGGAGCCTAACCCTCCATACTTCTGTTTCCAGTTGTAGAAGGTCGCTTCGCTGATACCCATCTTGCGGCTCACTTCCTCAACCGATACACCTAGTTCGTTTTGCTTGAGCGCAAATGTAATTTGCTCTTCTGTAAATCTCGATTTCTTCATGCCGAGTCTCCCAAAAAGTGGCATTAATTTAATCGAAAATTCTACTTTTAAATGGCCCGAAATATTGGTGTAGGGTCATTTGAGAAACATGCTTAAGTATTAACAGGTAAGTTAAAAAGCAGCATTCACAGATTGGTAAAAATTAGAGGTGTATTTTTGTGCCTGATTTATTTATCCGCCGGTACGCGACATAAAGCGGATCACTGAAGCAGACGCACGTTTAATGTCAAAATCATGACCTTTGGGTTTGATCTTGATGCCATCAATAATGGCTTGTTTGAGCGCTTCTGCATCAAAGTTTTGGGTTGTTAAATATGGTTTTAATTTCACGCTGTGTTCTTGACCTAAACACAAATACATTTGCCCTTCACAGCTAATGCGCACACGGTTGCATGATTCACAAAAATTGTGACTATTAGGTGAAATAAATCCAACTTTTGTTTGTGTATGTGGAATGCGCCAATAATTGGAAGGCCCACCAGTAGACTCGGCACTACGAATCATGACGTAATGGTTGTTGAGTCGCTGTAGCGTTTCGTCGTTACTCACATAATTTAGCGCTCGCTCGCGGTCGACTTGGCCAAGCGGCATTTCTTCAATAAAGGCAATGTCCAAACCTTGGTCGATGGCAAAGGCAACAAGCGCAGGCGCTTCCATGTCATTTACGCCCCTCATCAGCAACGCGTTGAGTTTAATTTTTTCAAAACCCGCTTTTTGTGCGGCTTGAATGCCACGTAGTACCTTATTTAAATCGCCCACTCTGGTGATTTGGCGAAAAGATTCGGCATTTAAACTATCCAAACTGATATTGATGCGGCGCACGCCAGATTTTTTGAGTGCCGTTGCGTAATGCTCAAGCTGTGAGCCATTCGTGGTGAGTACAAGCTCGTTTAATCCGGGCAACTTGCCGAGTTCTTTAAACAACCACAGCGCATTTTTACGTACCAAAGGCTCGCCGCCGGTGACGCGTATTTTTTTAACGCCTAATGCAACAAACGCTTTTGCTATTTTTAAATAATCTTCCAACGACAGGACTTCGTTGCGCGGCAAAAACTGCATATTTTCAGACATGCAATACACGCAACGGAAGTCACATCGGTCGGTGATGGACAGCCGAATGTAGTCAATTTTTCGCCCGAAGGGGTCGATTAACGCTGGCGGATTTAAAGGCTTTTGCATCAAGACACCATTCTAAAAAGTGTATAACCCAGTCACCCAGACAATTTCTTTATCGCCTTTCCTCGCTGCACCTTGCAGAGAAGTACCGTACACATCACTTTCTCTAAAGTTGGCATATTCAATTTTTCCGGTTAGTTTTGAGGTAATCGGGTAAGTGATACTTGCATCAAATTCTGTGCCGTATTGATCGCCAAACGTGCCATTCATGGACTGAAAATCTTCATCTGACTTGAGCACATGATATTCCGCATATAGTTTGGAATTCATGATGCTGCCAGCCAAGGTAATAAACGTATCTTCCATACCTTGTCTGGGTGTCGCCAAAAATACATCTGCCCAACCTTGGAATAAATGATTCGTCCCCAAAGGTGTTTGGAAGGCGTATTTTCCATCGTTACTGGACAGTTTTTCGTGGTCAACGCGCAACGACCAATTGCCGAACCCTGCGCCGCCGCCAACTTTGTAATAATGTGCGTCAATCAATGCATTGCCGCCACGATAATTATCTTGTTTGGCATATTCGGCGGTGTAGAGTACTTTCCAGTCCTCATTGATTTTGTGCGCGCCATCTAAGCGTAGCCCAAAAGTTTTGCTGCTAGCATCGGTCGTTGCGCTTGGTGTGCTATCTTGACTCGCACCCAAGCCATTGCCACCTTGCGCGACAGAGCCGATTGCGGCTGGATTGCCGCCATTTTGTCCCAAGTTTTCCACATCAATGAAATAGCCATAACCTACCAAAGATTCAGTTGGCGAAATACGATACTTAGCATTCACAATATCAATATTGCCATCGCGAAGTTTGGTGGTGATTTGGCGCACTTTGCTAAAATGCGCGGCAAAAATTTCCGTATTCGGAATACTTTTATTCAACAAGGAAATCCCATCGAATACTTGGGTATTTTGGCGGAAAGCAATATCGCCAATAAAACGTACATTGTCTAAATTCACAATTTGGCGACCCAAACGTATGCGCGTGTCGCTGAGTCCAGACCAATCTAAAAATAACTGATTCACATCGGTATAACCAGCATCGACAATGTTTGGATATTGACGCTTATCCACACTCGCCAGCGCCCCGCCATTGTTATGTTCGGGCTGGTTATCACGTCTGTCGTTAAAATTGTCGTTAAATTCGTGTACGTCAGTCAGTTGTACGCCAAAGCTAAAATTTTTAAATGTTGCGGTTTGCCAGCCAATCAAGCTTCGCAAGGTAAATGCATGCGCAGTATCAAGCTTTCTTGCATTGGCAGCCGTGCCTTGGTAGCCATCTTGGTTCACACTCTCATAGCGAAATCTAAAACTAGTTAAAGATTTCCCTTGTTGAATCGCCTCTAATAAACTGTTTGGCGCTGAGGCTGAAATTTCTTCTGCCAAAGCCGTGCCACACATAAATGCCAAAGCCAAGCCGACGGCTGTTTGTAATGATGCGTTCATCTTTACTCTCCTCAAAAATGTTCTATTTCTAGCCGTTGGTTTTCTACCAACGTTTTAAATAATCCGGTTTCCGGTTGATATTCAAGCAGCTCTCCGCGTGCCATATCAAAATACCAACCATGTAGTGTTAGTTTTTTCGCTTCCACACGCGCTTTTATCCATGGATAAGTCATTAAATTACCGAGCGAAACCAAAATAGAGGCCTGCTCACAAGCGCGTGCAATCGTTACTGGGTGCTTATCATGTAAATCACGTAATACTTGTTCACGCGCATCGTGAGAAATGCTTAGCCACTTGGCAATAAGCTCCTCTTCATGGCAAGAGGGCGCTTTATGCTCTAAAAGTGCGCGAATACCACCACACTGCGCATGCCCCATGACAATGACATGCTCCACTTCCAAGTTATGTATCGCAAAAGCGATGGCAGATGTGGTTGCCGCAAAGTTAGTTGCTTGAATATGCGGCGGTACTAAGTTCGCCACATTGCGCACCACAAACATATCTCCCGGGTCACAATCCGTCAGTAATGCAGGGTCACACCGTGAGTCACAACAACCGATCATCAATACTTTTGGATGTTGACCCTGCGTGACCAAATCTTCAAATAAACAATCTCGCTGCCCCAAGTAGTGCGCTTGAAAGCGCTTGAAGCCACGCACAAATTTTGAAACGTCTTGCATGTAACTTCACCATTTTTTCAATATCGACTTAATGAAAGCGTTTGCTACGCACAATTTGGTATGGTCTGCCAACGTAACCAAACGGCGCGCTCCAAATATGTACCAAGCGCGTGAATGGGAACAGCAAAAATACGCTCATACCGAAAAATAGGTGAACCTTAAAGACGGTATCTACATTTTCTAACAAGGCTGGGTTCGGGCGCAGATAGACAATACTTTGCACCCATTCAGCCAAGGCGATCATCACACCGGGGTTATTGTGATTCGCATGACCGATTGACACCGGAATCGTAGAAAGGCCGATCATCAAGGTAATCAACAACCAAGTCAGGATAAATTTATCCGTTCCGCGACTGGCTGCTGATACGCGCGCATTGAACAAGCGGCGTAACCAGAGAATGACACCGCCAATCAAGCACATGGTGCCAAAAATTGAACCTGCCCAAATCGCGATCATTTGGTGTTGCATGTCAGAAACCCCCATCGCTTGAAACCAGCGATGCGGTGTGAGCAAGCCCACAAAGTGACCACCAAAAATCGCCAAAATACCAATGTGAAATAAATTACTGCCCAAGCGCAAGTTGGCCTTTGAAAGCAACTGGCTGGAATCACTTTTCCACGTGTATTGTTCGCGGTCAAATCGCAACCAGCTCCCTAGCAAAAACACGCTAAGCGCAATGTACGGATAAACACCGTAGAGAAAATTATGCAATGTCATTTGATATCTCCTTTAAGCCGCAAGTTTGGTCAGCGTGGCGCGTTCATCAACAATGGAAAGTAGTGACGCGTAAGGGCTTTCTGCCTTGCTTAAATTTTCGGTGAGGATGCCGAACACTTTTTTGGCATCTGATAAAAATACGGTTGCCTCGCCATCATCTAAATAAGCAGTAAACTCCAACACCAACGGCAAATAATCTGGTAGCTCATTGGCGACCACTTCTACGCCGTAATCTTTATATAGCTCACCTAAATCAATCAACGCTGGCCCGCGATTTTTATCATCACCAAATAAATGGTGCGTCAGGTGCAGACTGTGCTCAGCCACCATGTCAAAGGTTTTGACATAATCTGCCTGTAACTCAGTTAACGTTGCACTGGTTAAATACAGTAGAAACCCTTGTAAGGATTCACGCTCGTCGTCCCTGATCTCAGCATGTTCACGCACCATTTCCTGTAACTCTGGAATATGCGTCACCAATTCTTGTGATGGGTATTCCAACAACACTGACAGTAATTTATAAATTTGCATGTTTACTCTCCAGAAGAAGGTGCCAAGGTTTTTGGCTCCACAGTGTCTTTGCGACGTCGTGGGAATAAAGTGATTTTAGAAACACCAGATGAGCTGTCATTGCCAAACGTAAAGCCATTTTGCCCCTGGAAACCATAAGCATCGTTTAAGGTTTCTTCGGTATGGCCGGTTGGGATGACAAAGCGATCTTCATAATTCGCAATCGCCAAATAACGATACATTTCTTTGGCTTGGGCTTCTGACATCCCTACTTTGTCAATCGCGCGCGTGTCGGCCAGCCCTTCCACATGCACAGAACGCTGGTAACTACGCATAGCGATTAAGCGATTTAATGCACTCTCAATCGGCGCGGTTTTGCCAGCAGTGAGTAAATTGGCCAAATATTGCACTGGCAAACGCATGGTACCCGCGACCGGGATTGCGCCATCCGGCCCAACGGGTAAATTGCCTTGGTCAATTTGAGACTGCACGGGCGATAGCGGCGGCACGTACCACACCATGGGCAGAGTGCGAAATTCCGGGTGCATGGGGAACGCAATTTTCCAATCCATCGCCATTTTCCAGATCGGGGATTTACGCGCCGCGTCTAACCAATCTTCATTAATACCTTCGCGTCGCGCAGCTTCAATCACTTTAGGGTCGTTGGGGTCTAAGAAAATTCTGCATTGCGCTTCATACAAATCTTGCTCGTTTTCCATGCTGGCAAGCTCTTCAATGCGATCAGCGTCATACAACATAATACCGTTATAGCGGATGCGCCCAACGCAGGATTCTGAACAGACCGTTGGCATGCCGGATTCCACACGTGGATAGCAACCGATACATTTTTCTGCCTTACCTGATTCCCAGTTATAAAATACTTTTTTGTACGGACAAGAGCTAATACACATACGCCAACCGCGACATTTATCTTGATCTACCAACACAATGCCATCCTCTTCGCGTTTGTAGATCGAACCGGAAGGACAAGCGGCCACGCAAGCGGCGTTCAAGCAATGGTTACAAATGCGCGGCAAATACATATGGAAAGTATTTTCAAACTGCGCGTAGATTTCTTTCTGAATATTGTCGAGATTTTTATCTTTTGAGCGCTTATGGAACTCGCCTGCCAAATCGTCT